>Ga0233425_10001173_pt1 | contig 60884 bp, 54 predicted proteins | sample Watercolumn_Towu_2_FD_181712 | JGI IMG/M metagenome (GOLD analysis project Ga0233425, IMG submission 181712) | Freshwater microbial communities from Lake Towuti, South Sulawesi, Indonesia - Watercolumn_Towuti2014_140_MG | ecosystem: Environmental > Aquatic > Freshwater > Lake | place...
CATACCCATACGATTCAGCCGAGACTGTAGTTTTCCATCCGAGGCTGAGATCGAATTCCTGCGATCTATTCTGGACAGTTTAATGATCGAGATGGATAGCATTCACGACGATGAACCTGCCGACATTGTGTCGGCAGCAGGAGGATAACCATGCAAGTTGCCCTGTATGCCCGAGTGTCCACCGCCCGACAGGCCGAGAATGAATTGTCCATCCCTGACCAGCTGCGCCAGATGCGTGACTGGGCGCAGGCGCAGGGGCATTTGGTTGTCAGCGAGTTCATCGAACCGGGTGCATCCGCGACGGACGACAAGCGCCCGATGTTCCAGCGCATGCTGGACCAGGCGATGGGCAAGCCGCCAGTGTTCCAGGCCATCGTGGTGCACAGCCATTCGCGGTTCTACCGCGATGGTATCGAGGCGGCGGTGCATGAGCGCCGACTGGCGCGCAATGGCGTGAAGATCATCTCAATCACACAACCCACCAGCGATGATGCCAGCGGCGAGCTGGTGCGCAACATCATCCGGATGTTCGATGGCTATCAGTCACAGGAAAATTCCAAGCACACCAAGCGCGCCATGCAGGAGAACGCCCGGCAGGGGTTCTTCAACGGCAGCCGTGCGCCGTTCGGCTACGAGGCGGTATCCACCGATGTCACCGGCGCGCGCGGTCGCAAGAAGAAAAAGCTCATCCTCAGCCCGCCGGAGGCGGATGTGGTGCGCCAGATCTATCGGCTGTACCTGGCGGGGCTGAACGGGATCGGCATGGGCTACAAGGAGATCGCCAAACATCTGACGCAGGCGGGTCTTCTGATGCGCGGCAAGCCATGGAATGTGCAGAAGGTGAGCATCATCCTGTCGGACAGCCTATATATGGGCGACTACTGCTTCAATGTGCGGGACTCGAAGAACAACTGCAACCGCCCTCCCGAAGAGTGGATCAAGACGTCCATCCCGGCCATCGTGGATGCTGATCAATATGAGCGGGTTCGGGTGCTGCGGGAGTCGCGCGCGCCAGAGCAGTCGGTCATCCCACCGAAGTCACTGGGGTCGCCGCTCTTGCTGGCCGGGGTGATCCGCTGCCGCTGCGGGCGGGCGATGACGCTGGCGACGGGCAAGAGCGGGATGTATCGGTATTACAAATGTACGCGCAAGCGGAACGAAGGAGGCCATGCCTGCGACAGTCGCAACCTGCCGATGGAGAAAGTCGATCGGATCGTGGTCGAGCAACTGGCGAACAGGATCCTGGCACCGGAGCGCATCCAGCGAATGATGGAGGCGTTGCGAAAGCGCATCCAGTCCGGCAAGGCGGAGCGGCACGAGCGCATCGCGGAACTGGAACGGCAGATCAAGTCGCTGGATGACCGTCAGCACCGGTTACTGGATGCCATCGAATCCGGCATCGTAGAGCTGGACGAATTGACCCATCAGCGCATGCAGGGGATCAAGACGGCGCGCGAGGCACTGCTCATCCAGATGAGCGAGGCGAGGGGGCAGAGTGACACCCCGCGCGAGATCGAATACCTGAAACCCAGTCAGGTCGATGTATTTGCTCAGGCGCTGAGAAAGAAGCTGCTGTCGAAGGATAGCCTGGTGGCCAAGGCTTACATCCGCCTATTGGTGGATGAAGTTCAGGTGAGCGATGACGAGGCCGTCATCAAAGGGAGCTATGCTGCTCTCGCCCATGGGCTGCATCAAATGAAAATGGGCACTGTAAATCAAGTGCCCACATTCATACCAAACTGGCGCGCCCGAAGAGATTCGAACTCCTGACCCCTTGGTTCGTAGCCAAGTACTCTATCCAGCTGAGCTACGGGCGCGTATCGCGTTTTGCGAAGGCGCGCATTATAGCAAACTTCAGGAAAATGTCTCGATTTTGTTGGTCGCAGGATTTCTCGCCATCCAGCGCCCCGATTTTGCTATTCTTGCCGCACTGTATGGCCTTCCCCCGGGTTCATACAGGGTGGGTCACTTCGGTTTCTCGGGGCAACAAAAAGCCGCAGGGTTGCCCATGCGGCTTTTGTGTTCAGTGAACCCGATCAGTTGCCGGAACGGGTCTCAATCTGTTGCAGGGTCGGAGTTTCCTCGTAGACTTCACGCGGGCGAGCACGGCGGCGCGGCGGCTTGCGGACTTCTTCGGTTGCAGCCGTCTCTGCCGGGCGCGAGCTGGTTTCGATCTGCACCAGATCGCTCGCCGGTTCGGCAGCCGCAGGAGCGGTATCTTCGATGGCAGGGGACGCTATGGCAGCCTCGGTCGCCGGAGTTTCCGTCGGGGCAGGGCGGGCTTCTGTTGCGGTGATTGCGGTTTCAGACACGGCAGCGGATTCAACGACTGGCTCAGCGATGACCGGGGCAATCTCCACAGTAGCCGGGGATTCCACAACGGTCTCCACCGCAGTCGTGATTTCTGCAACGGTTTCGGTTACAGCCTCGGCAGCCACGGTTGCGGTAGCAGCCTCTTCGCCCGCTTCAACTTCGGCGATCTCCTCGTCGGTGACGCCATTGCGCAGTTCGCGGCGTTCGCGTTCGCGGCGACCACCACGGCGACCACGACGGCGACTGTTGCGTTCACCGTTTTCGGCGTTTGCGTCGGTCGCGGCATCGGCCACTTGGGATTCGACCGGCTCCACGACCTCGGCAACCGGAGCGACCGTTTCTGGAGCAGGTCGGGGCTGGCGCGGTTCACGCGGCGGACGTGGTTCGCGAGGCTTGCGCTCTTGGCGCTCGCCTTGAGCTTCGGTCGGCTTGGGCTGCTCCTGCGAACGCGCCGGTTTTTCGGTCTTCTCGGCTTTTTCAGCACGTTCGGCCTTTTCCGGACGCTCTCCACGCGCTTCGTCTCGGTCACGGCGGCTGTTGCGGTCGCGACGGTTGCTGCGGCCTTCACCACGCTCGCGGCGACCCTGGCCGCTGCGCGGCTTCTCTTCGGCGGGCTTTTCTTCCGCCTTGGGCTCTTCCTTGCCACCGGTCAGCCAGCCGAATAGCTTGCCGAGGAAGGAGGGCTGTTTGGGCGCTGGAGCAGGTTCGGCAGCGGGCTTTTCGGTCTGCACCGGGGCGGGCTGGGCCGGGGTAAAGCCCTGCACGGCGGCCTGGGCGCGCTGGGCTTTGGCTTCTTCGGCCTTGGCGGACAGGGCGCTCTCTTCCGGCTTTTCGACCAGTTTGTAGCTGGCTTGCAGCACGTCGCCGGTCAGGTCGTCCTGGCGCAGACGGTTGACGCTGTAGTGCGGCGTCTCCATGTGCGGGTTGGGGATCAGGGTGACGCCGACGCGCAGGCGCGATTCGATACGGTGGATGTCGGCGCGCTTCTCGTTGAGCAGGAAGGTGGCGACGTCCACCGGCACCTGCACGTGGATGGCGGCGCTGTTTTCCTTCATCGCCTCTTCCTGGAGGATGCGCAGGATGTGGAGGGCGGAGGATTCTGTGCCACGGATGTGGCCGATGCCGTTGCAGCGCGGGCAGGGCTGGTAGGTCATCTCTTCGAGGCTGGGAGCCAGGCGCTGACGCGACAGTTCCAGCAGGCCGAAGCGGGAGATTTTGCCGGTCTGCACGCGGGCGCGGTCGTAGCGCAGGGCGTCGCGCAGGCGGTTCTCGACTTCGCGCTGGTTCTTGGACGACTCCATGTCGATGAAGTCGATCACCACCAGGCCGCCCAGGTCGCGCAGGCGCAACTGGCGGGCGATCTCGTCTGCCGCTTCCAGATTGGTGTTGGTCGCTGTGGTCTCGATGTCGCCGCCACGGGTGGCGCGCGCCGAGTTGATGTCGATGGCGGTGAGCGCTTCGGTGTGGTCGATCACGATCGCGCCGCCGGACGGCAGGCGCACTTCGCGGGCGTGGGCCGATTCGATCTGGTGCTCGATCTGGAAGCGCGAGAACAGCGGCACGTCGTCGTGATAACGCTTGATGCGGTTCACGTTGCCCGGCATCACCGTGCCCATGAAGGCTTGCGCCTGCTGGTAGATGTCGTCGGTGTCGATCAGAATCTCGCCGATCTCGGGATGGAAGTAGTCACGGATGGCGCGCACCACCAGACTGCTTTCCAGGTAGATCAGCGACGGCGCTTTCTCTTCGCGAGCCGCGCCTTCGATGGCGTCCCACAACTGGGTCAGGTAGTTCAGATCCCATTGCAGCTCTTCGCCGCTGCGACCGATACCGGCGGTGCGGGCGATGATGCTCATGCCGGACGGCACGTTGAGCTGGCCCAGCACTTCGCGCAGTTCATTGCGTTCCTCGCCCTCGACGCGACGCGATACGCCGCCACCGTTGGGATTGTTCGGCATCAACACGATGTAGCGACCGGCCAGACTGATGTAGGTGGTCAGTGCCGCGCCCTTGTTGCCGCGCTCGTCCTTCTCCACCTGCACCAGCAGTTCCTGGCCTTCCTTCAGCGCTTCCTTGATGGTGGAGCGGCTGTTGGCGCCGGGCTGGTAATACTGGTTGGAGACTTCCTTGAACGGCAGGAAGCCGTGGCGGCTGCCGCCGTAATCCACGAAACAGGCTTCCAGGGAAGGTTCGATGCGGGTGATGACCGCCTTGTAGATGTTGCTTTTGCGGGATTCCTTGCCGGCAGTTTCAATGTCGAGGTCGATCAGGCGTTGACCGTCGACAATGGCGACGCGGAGTTCTTCCGGCTGCGTCGCATTGAATAGCATGCGTTTCATTTTTATTCTTTCCCGCGCTCGGACACGGGTAAGACTAGCCTACGCGCGGCGAGCCGCGCGCCAGAACGGTTTATCAGTCAGCAGGTTGTGTGTGATGCCGAAAGTCGTACAAGTCTGGAGCTCTTCGTAGTTCGTCTTGTTCAAGGGGGACGCCATTTCGTCGGCGACCCCGCCAAATTCCGTTGTGCTTTGAGCGCGTAAATCAATTACCATCGCTGCTTTCACGGGAGGCTGCCGACTCGCTCCACTGCGGAGCACGCCAGGGATGATGACATCGGGGCGTTTCATCGGGAGACTGCCGTCCGGTGAGTGACATTAACCGGGTGCGTGGGTGCGAAAGCATTGCTTCATCGCCGGAACGAAGGTTGCGCCTTCCGTCCGCCGTTCGCTGCCATCACGCGAGCCGCGAGTATATTTCAAGATGAACCAGTTAAGCAAAGAATCTGTCACCTTTGTCGAGGTGGGCGAAGAGGACGCCGGCCAACGCATCGACAACTACCTGATGCGCGTACTCAAGGGCGTGCCGAAGAGCCACATCTATCGCATCCTGCGCGGCGAGGTGCGGGTGAACAAGAAGCGGGTGGATCAGACCTATCGTTTGCAGGCGGGCGACCTGCTGCGCATTCCGCCGGTGCGGGTGGCGACCAAGGCCGAGGTGGACGCTTTCGTGCCCGCGCTGGAATTCCCCATCCTGTTCGAGGACGAGGCGCTGATCGCGCTGAACAAGCCCGCCGGAGTGGCGGTACACGGCGGCAGCGGGGTGAGCTTCGGTGTCATCGAGCAACTGCGCCGGGCGCGACCGCAAGCCAAGTTCCTGGAACTGGTGCACCGGCTGGATCGCGAGACTTCCGGCGTGCTGCTGGTCGCCAAGAAGCGCACTGCGCTGACGGCGCTGCACGAGACCATGCGCGAAGGGCAGAGCGACAAACGCTACTACGCGCTGGTGCTGGGCGAGTGGAAGAATGCGCGCCAGCACGTCAAGCTGCCGCTGTTCAAGTTCGACACGCCGCAGGGCGAGAAGCGGGTGATGGTGCGCGAAGACGGCCAGCACGCCCACACCATCTTTAATCTCAAACAGTCGTTTTCAGGTTTTAGTCTGCTCGAAGCCGAACTCAAGACGGGCCGCACCCACCAGATCCGCGTCCACCTAGCCCACCTCGGCTTTCCCATCGCCGGGGACGACAAGTACGGCGATTTTGCTCGCAACAAGGAGCTGGCCAAGCAGGGCCTGAAGCGGATGTTCTTGCACGCCCATTCCATCGCCTTCAATCATCCGCTGACCGGCGCACCGTTGCAGATCGAAGCGCCGCTGGCGGAAGAGTTGCAGCGGTTCCTTGATCGGCTGGTATCGCCAGTCGGATAGATGAGTCGGTGCTGAATCAGGCGGCTTTGCCTTTGACACCGAACCAGGCGGCGTAAAGCGCTGGCAGGAACAACAGGGTGAGCAGGGTGGCGACGAACAAACCGCCCATGATGACGATGGCCATCGGCCCCCAGAACACGCTGCCGGTGAGCGGAATCATCGCCAGGATGGCGGCAGCTGAGGTGAGCAGGATGGGGCGGGCGCGGCGCACGGTGGAATCGACGATGGCGTCGTAGCGCGAGAGTCCCTGCGCCATATCCTGTTCGATCTGGTCCACCAGGATCACCGAGTTGCGCATGATCATCCCGGCCAGCGAGATCATCCCCAGCATGGCCACGAAGCCGAACGGCGTGTGTGTCAACAGCAGCACGGCGGCGACGCCGATAACGCCGAGCGGGGCAGTCAGCAGGGTCAGCGCGGTGAGGTTGAACTGCCGCAGTTGCAGCATCAGCAAGGATACGATCAGGAAGGCGGTCAGCGGCAGGACGTCGATGATGGAGTCGGTCGCTTTGTCGCTGTCGGCTATCGCCCCGGCTACGCGGATCTTGTAGCCCGGCGGGAGTTTGCTGCGGATGGCGGCCAGTTGGGCGTCGATCTGCTGGCTGATCTCGGGCGCCTGGACATCGTCGGGGATGTCAGCGCGCACGGTGATGATGGGCTGGCGGTTCATGCGCCAGACCAGGCCGGGCTCGGTGGTTTCGGTGAATTTGGCGATTTTGGTGAGCGGCACGATGCTGCCGTTGTCGGCGGTCACGCTGGTGTGGGTGACGAACTCGGCGGTGCTGCGATCGGACTCTGCCGCCCGCAAAATGATGGGGAGCTGCTTGTCCTGTTCGCGGAACTGGCTTACCGGGTGGCCGGTCAGCAGCGTCTGCAAGTGCTTGGACAAGCCCTGGGTGGAAACGCCCAGCTCGCGCGCCTTGTCTTCATCGACCACGACCTGGAGGGCGCGGATCGGTTCATCGGAATCCTGGCTGACGTTCTTGGTATGGGGATTGGCCTTAACCACCTGCATCACTTCTCCGGCGATGTCGTGTAATGGATCGAGTTCCGGTCCGGTGACCCAGAACTGGATCGGATAACCTACCGGCGGGCCGTTCTCCAGGCGGGCGATGCGCACGCCGGAATCGGGATAGTCGCGTTCGATAATCTCGCGGATGCGCTTGAGGATGCGCTCGCGGCTGGCGATGTCGTGGGCTTCGATGACGATCTGGGCGTAATTCTCGGTGGGGAGCTGCAAGTCCAGCGGCAGATAGAAACGCGGCGTGCTGCCGCCGATATAGCTGGCAAAGTGGGCGATGTCGCTATCTTTGGCCAGGGTTTTTTCGACTTCCTTGACGATGTCTTCCGTGGTGGAGAACGCGGTGCCTTCGGTCAGCCAGACGTCCAGCAATAACTCGGGACGCTCGGAAGGCGGGAAGAATTGGTCTTCGACCTGGGTGAATCCGATCAGGGCGAGCGCGAAGCAGGACAGGGTGGCGGCAATCACTGTCTTGCGCCAGCAGAGGCAGAGCTCGACCAACTTGCGGAAGTTGCGATAGAAATGCCCCCGATAAAGTTGGGGCGGGCGGCCTTCGGTCTCCTCGTTGAGCAGGTGGTAGCCGAGCAATGGCGTGAATACGACGGCGACGCACCACGATACCAGCAACGAAAGGGTGACCACCGCACAGATCGAGAAGGTGTATTCACCCGCCGAGGATTTCGCCAGACCCACCGGTAAGAAGGCGGCGGCTGTAATCAGGGTGCCGGTGAGCATGGGGAAGGCCGTGCTCTGGTAGGCGTAGATCGCGGCGCTGGCACGACTCCAGCCTTGTTCCAGCTTCACTTTCATCATTTCCACGGCGATCATGGCGTCGTCCACCAGCAGGCCGATGGCGATGATCAAAGCGCCGATGGAAACGCGTTGCAGGTCGATGCCGAACACTTTCATCAACCAGAACGTGCCCGCCATGACCACCGGGATGGAGAGCGCCACCACCAAGCCGGCGCGCCATCCCAAGGTGAGGAAACTGATCAGCAGGACGATGGCCAGCGCCTCGGCCAAGGCCTGCATGAAGTCGCCGATGGATTGCTTCACCACACGGGGCTGGTCGGCCACGAGGTGAGCCTCAACCCCTTTGGGCAGGCGGCTGCGGATGCGCTCCAGCACCGAGGCGATGGCCTGTCCGGTTTCGATCGCGTCGCCGCTGTCCGCCGTCGAAATGGCTAGACCGACGGCTTCCTTGCCGCCGAAGTGCATCTTGAAGTGGGCGGGTGTCTCATATTCGCGCGAGACTAGGCTGATGTCGCCCAGCCGTCGCAGCCCTTGACGGGTGGGGATGCTGGTGTCGCGCAGGTGTTGCAGCGAATCGAAATTGCCGCTGACGCGCACCCGGGTGATATCGTCGGTGGTGACGATCTCGCCAGCCGATTCCATGGCGTTCTGCGCCTTGAGGATGCGTTCAATCTTCAGCGGATCGAGGCCGAGTTCGAGCAGGATATCGGAGGCGAACTCAATGTAAATGACCTCGGGCTGAGCGCCGACCAGTTCGATTTTGTTGACGCCGGACAAGGCGAGCAATTCCTGGCGCGCCATAAGGGCGGCGGCTTCCATGGCGGCATAATTCTGGGTGGGCGACACGAAGGCGAGGATGGAGCCGAAGGTGTCGCCGTACTCGTCGTTGACTCGCGGGCCCTGTACTCCCTCCGGCAGGGAATCGCGGATTTCCTGTATGTGCTTGTGGACGGACTGCCAGGCATGCTGGAGTTCGCCGGGGGGCATCTCGTCCTTCAAGGTGACGAAAATCTCCGATTCGCCGGGCTTGGAATAGCTGCTGACGTTGTCCAGCCAGGGGGTTTCCTGCAACAGGCTTTCCAGGCGGTCGGTGACCTGGAGTTCCATCTCGCGCGCCGTGGCGCCAGGCCAGGTGGTTTTCACCGTCAATACCTTGAAGGTGAAGTCCGGGTCTTCCTTCTGGGGGAGGTGGAGATAGGAAAGGAGGCCGGCTGCCAGGACGGCGAACAGGCAATACAGAGCCAAAGACGGGTTCTTGATAGCCCATTCCGAGAGATTGAACGGTTTCATCAGGCAGACAGCGTCCCGGGAATCTTGTCGATGGCGGGATTATAAGCGCGAATACCATCCGCCTGACAGGTCGGCGTGTCGAAGTGGTAAGATTGCGCCCTTCTTCAAGGGTTGGAACATGACCGATATTGCACCGATACAGGACATCATCGCCGAGATACGCGCCGGGCGGATGGTGGTGCTGGTGGACGAGGAGGATCGCGAGAACGAGGGCGACCTGGTTTTTGCAGCCGATTTCGTTACGCCGGAAAAAATCAATTTCATGGCGCGCTTCGGGCGCGGGCTGATCTGTCTGACGCTGACCGAAGCGCATTGCAAGCAGCTTGATCTGCCCCTGATGGTGCGCGACAACGGCTCGCCGCTGGGCACCAATTTCACCCTTTCCATCGAAGCGGCCACCGGCGTGACCACCGGCATTTCCGCCGCCGACCGTTCCCGCACCATCCAGGCGGCTGCGCATCCGCGCGCCACGGCGGCGGACATCGTGCAGCCGGGGCACATTTTCCCGTTGCGCGCCAAGAACGGCGGCGTACTGGTGCGCGCCGGGCATACCGAAGCGGGCTGCGATCTGGCGCAACTGGCCGGTTTGACGCCCGCCGCAGTGATCTGCGAGATCCTCAAGGAGGACGGCGAGATGGCGCGCCTGCCCGACCTGGTGACGTTTGCCAGGCAGCATGGGCTGCTCATTGGTGCGATTGCCGACCTGATCGAGTATCGCAGCCACAACGAGACCTTGGTGGAGCGGGTTTCCAGCCGCCCGATCCAGACTGCCTATGGCGAACTCCGATTGGTGGGCTATCTCGACCAGACCACCCAGCGCGCCCATCTGGCGCTGGTGAAAGGCGATATCCGACCGGATCGTGAAACCCTGGTGCGGGTGCAAGAGCCGCTGTCGGCGATGGATTTTCTGGAGCGGGCCAGCTTCCCCAAGGGCGTCAGCGTGCATGATGCGCTTGCCCGTATCAGCCAGGCCGAGGCGGGGGTGCTGGTGCTGATGCATCGCACCGAGTCGGCGCAGGATTTGCTGGCACGTGCTGCCGAGGCGCCGGAATTGCATCATGCCGTGAAATGGGACGCGCGCAGCTATGGCATCGGCGCCCAGATTCTGCGCGACCTCAATGTCGGCAAGATGTGCCTGATCGGCACTCCCCGAAAATTGCCCAGCATGGCCGGTTTCGGGCTGGAGGTGGTGGGTTATTGCGGCGCAACCAACAAGGAATGATGATGAAACAAATCGAGATCAATCTGAACGGTGCGGGCATGCGCATCGGCATCGTGCAGAGCCGCTTCAACGAGAAGGTGTGTGAAGGGTTGTTGAGCGCCTGCCGGACGCGGCTGGTGCAGCAGGGAGTGAAGGAAGAGCACATCACGCTGGCGACCGTGCCTGGCGCATTGGAGATTCCGCTGGTGCTGCAAACCATGGCGCAGAGCGGGCGCTTCGACGCGCTGATCGCGCTGGGTGCGGTGATCCGTGGCGACACCTATCATTTCGAGGTGGTGTCCAACGAGTCCGCACGCGGCGTGGGCGAGGTGCAACTGCACGGCGGCGTGCCCATCGCCAACGCCATCCTGACCACCGATACCGATGAGCAGGCCGAGGTGCGCATGAGTGTCAAGGGCGCCGAGGCGGCGCTGGTCGCCATCGAGATGGCTCACCTGCTGAAGGAGCTGAAATGAGCGAAGCCAAAAAAACTCCGCCCAGTCCTCGCCGCCGCGCGCGGGAGCTGGCGATGCAGGGCGTCTATCAATGGCGGCTGTCCGGCGAAGATATTGCTGCCATTGAGCAGATGACGCGCGACGAGAAGAGCCTGGGGCGTTACGACGCCGAGTTGTACAGCGATTTGTTGCGCGGGACGCTGAACCGCGTTCCGGTATTGACCGAAGCAATCACGCCGCATTTGGATCGTCCGGTGGGGGAACTCAGCCCGGTCGAATATTCGGTGTTGCTGATCGCCACCTACGAGTTGGCGCATCACCCCGAAACGCCGTACCGCGTCATCATCAACGAGGCGGTAGAGCTGGCCAAGACCTTTGGCGGCAGCGACGGCCACAAGTTCGTCAATGGCGTGCTGGACAAGCTGGCGGCGCAACTGCGCACCGTCGAGATCGACGCCGCCAAGTAATCCCGTCCGGGCCGTATGTCCGAATTTGACCTCATCGCCCGCCATTTCACCCGGCCTGCGGCGACCGCCCTGCTCGGGGTTGGCGATGATTGCGCGCTGTTGATGCCGACGCCGGGGCAGGTGCTGGCGGTGTCCACCGACATGCTGGTTTCCGGAGTGCACTTTTTCCCTGATGCGGATCCTTTTCTATTGGGCCACAAGACGCTGGCGGTGAATCTCTCCGACCTGGCGGCGATGGGCGCGACCCCGCGTTGGGCCACGCTGGCCTTGTCGCTGCCGCAGGCGGACGAGGATTGGCTGGCGGCGTTCTCCGCCGGTTTCTTCGCCTTGGCCGACCGCCATGGCGTGGAACTGGTCGGTGGCGACACCACGCGCGGCCCGTTAAACTTGTGCGTCACCATCCTGGGCGAAGTTCCTCCGGATGCTGCCCTGCGCCGCGACGGCGCGCGGGTGGGCGACGACATCTGGGTCTCCGGCGAACTGGGGGCGGCGGCGCTGGCGCTGGCATGTCTGCAAGGCCGGGCGACGCTGACCGAAGCTGACGCCACTGCCTGCATTCGGCGGCTGCACGCCCCCGAGCCACGGGTGCAACTCGGGCTGGCGTTGCGCGGATTGGCGCACGCCGCGATCGACCTGTCCGACGGCCTGCTGGCCGATCTTGGCCACATCCTGGAACGCTCTGCGGTGGGGGCGGAGCTGGACTATGCGGCGCTGCCGGGCGGCTTGGCGCGGTCGTCGCTGGCCGATGTCGCGGGCGAGATTCTGCTGCAACGCTGTCTGCTGGCCGGGGGGGACGACTACGAGCTATGTTTCACCGCCGCTCCCGTGCGGCGGGCGCAGGTCGAAACCATCGCGGCGCGGCTGGGACTGCCGCTGACACGCATCGGCTCGATTACAATGGGCGCGGGCTGCACGGTGCGGGCGGCGGATGGCGGGAGGATAGTCGTGGAGGAGGGCGGTTATGACCACTTCGCATGAGTTACGGGTGAAGCCGAGCTGGGGCTTCCTGTTCAGTCATCCTGCGCACTTGCTGTCGTTCGGTTTCGGCAGCGGCCTGTTCCCCAGGTCGCCCGGCACGGCGGGAACGTTGGTGGCGTTTCCGCTCTATTACTGGCTGGCGCCGAAATTCACCGTGGCCGGTTTCATTTTCTTGCTGATCTGGCTGTTCGCCTTCGGCGTGTGGGCCTGCCAGAAAACCGGTCGGGCACTGGGCGTGGCCGATTACGGCGGCATCGTCTGGGACGAAATTGTGGCCTTCATGCTGGTGCTGTTCTTCACCCCGTCCGGTCTGGTGTGGAATTTCCTGGCGTTTTCGCTGTTCCGCTTCTTCGACATCGTCAAACCGCCGCCTATCCGCCATTTCGACCAGCACTGGCATGGCGGCCTCGGCGTGATGTTCGATGACATCTTGGCGGCGGGCTACACCTTGCTGTGTCTGGCCGCCATCAAGAGTTTCCTGCTCTGATCTTCTTTTGATATGAGGCAATGGCTGTGGGGCGTCTGGCTGGTGCTGTTCGGTCAGCTGGGCTGGGCGACCTCGTTCAGCGGCCCGGTCGTGGCGGTGCTGGATGGAGACACTCTCCTGGTCGGGCGGGAGGGGCGGCGACCGGTCAAGGTGCGCCTGGCGGGCATCGACGCGCCCGAGAAAGCCCAGCCTTACGGGATCGAATCGCGTGATGCGCTGGCGCGGCAGGTGCTCAAGCAGGAAGTTGAGGTGACCGTACTGGCCACCGACAAGTATGGTCGCTGGGTGGGGCGCATCACTCTTGCCGGGAGGGACGTCTGCCAGGAGCAGGTGCGCCTCGGCATGGCCTGGGAGTATTCCTATTTCCGCCGGGATGCGGTGCTGGCAGCCTTGCAGCACGAGGCGCGTCAGTCCCGGCGCGGGTTATGGGCGCGTCCCAACCCGCAGCCGCCCTGGCAATGGCGCAAGGTGCACGGTGGCGCAAGTGGCGGTTACGTGCGGCAAGACCGCGCGGCATCGGACGACTTTCACTGTGGTCGCAAGCACCGCTGCGCGGAGATGCGTTCCTGCGATGAGGCGCATTATTTTCTGTCCCGATGCGGCCTGCGCACCCTGGATGGAGATGGCGACGGCATCCCGTGTCCCGAGGTCTGTCTGCACGGAAAATGAACGAAGCGGGGAGTAAGTAAATTCCGCTAAATTTTCGTTCGCGCCTGCCGATAACCCCGTAGGGCTGTTGGGTAAGTATTCGGAAATAGCCTGTATGGGAATGTGTGGGTAATAACCGGGGAACTTGGATGATCATCCTGATCGTGGACGACACCCCCATCAATCTGTTGCTGCTGAAGTCGCTGGTGGCCAAGATCGAAGGTTGCGTGTCCGTCACATATGAAGAACCGATAAAGGCATTGCAGTGGTGCGAGCAGAACGAGCCGGATCTGGTGCTGCTCGACTACATGATGCCGGAGATCAGCGGCCTCGAATTCCTCAGCCGATTCAGGAAAATGCCGGGATGTGAGGAAATACCGGTGCTGATGGTCACCGCCGACCATGAGACCGAGTTGCGGCATCAGGCATTGCAGGCTGGAGCCAATGACTTTTTGACCAAGCCGGTGGACAGGGTCGAGTTTCTGGCGCGGGCGCGCAACATGCTGGCCTTGCGCAAGAGTCACAAGCAGTTGGCGAACCGCGCCGAGTGGCTGGCGGAGGAGGTCAGGAAAGCGACCGCCGAGATCGTCGAGCGAGAGCATGAGACCATCTTCTGCCTGTCGCGTGCGGCGGAATACCGCGATCCCGAGACCGGGGCGCATATCTTGCGCATGGCGCATTACTCGCGGCTGATCGCACGTCGCCTGGGGTTGTCGCAAGAGCAGCAGGACATGCTGTTCGAGGCAGCGCCCATGCACGACATCGGCAAGGTGGGGATTCCGGATATGATCCTGCTCAAGCCGGGGCGACTCTTTGACGCCGAATTTGAAATCATGAAGATGCATGCCACCATCGGCTATGAGATCCTGCGCACAAGCAAATCGCCGTTGATGCAGGTGGCCGCCGAGATTGCCTGGACGCACCATGAGAAATTCGATGGTTCCGGTTATCCGCGTGGGTTGGTTGGGGAAGATATTCCGTTGTTCGGGCGCATCGTGGCGGTGGCGGACGTGTTCGACGCCCTGACTTCCGAGCGGCCATATAAGCGGGCCTGGAAGGTGGAAGAGGCGCAGGCTTTCTTGCAGGAGTGGAGTGGTCGCCATTTCGATCCGCGCTGTGTGAATGTATTCTTGCAGGACTGGGAGGAAGTGATGGAAATCAAGGAGCGTTTCCACGATGAGGTTTAACGCCGATTTTAGGAACATCGCGCTGGGGACATTGATCGGTGTGGTGGTGCTGGCTTTGTTGCTGGGCTGGGAGTTGCGCCACTTCGACGCCGACGGGCCGGTTGGTGCTCCGGATCTGCTCAAACCGACGGTCAGCATGGGGGGCGTACAGCCGCTGCCGCTCAAACTTAAGCTCGATGAGGCGAAAGTGGTGCTGGGGCGTAAGTTGTTCGAGGATGTCCGCCTGTCGGCTGACGACACCATCGCCTGCGCTTCATGCCACGTCCTGACCAATGGCGGGGTGGATGGCCGTCAGCATTCCATCGGGATCGGTGGAGCCGAAGGGGGCGTCAATGCGCCGACGGTGTACAACAGCGGGTTCAACTTCGTGCAGTTCTGGGATGGCCGCGCGCTGACCCTGGAAGAGCAGGCAGCCGGTCCGGTGCACAACCCCAAGGAAATGGGGTCGAGTTGGCCGCAAGTGATCGACAAGCTCAAGCAGGACGATGGGTATCGGAAATCCTTTGCCAGTCTCTATCGAGACGGGATTGCTCCGCAGAACATCGTGGATGCCATTGCAACTTTCGAGCGCTCGCTGGTAACGCCGAACTCGCCGTTTGATCGCTATCTGCGCGGCGACAATGCAGCGATGTCGGAGGCCGCCCAGCACGGTTATCAGTTGTTCCAGTCCTACGGCTGCATCTCGTGCCATCAGGGTGTGAATCTGGGCGGCAACATGTACGAGCGGATGGGGTTGATGGGGAACTATTTCGAGGATCGCGGCAATATCACGGAAGCCGATTATGGGCGGTATAACGTGACCAAGGACGAACGTGACCGCTACGCCTTCAAGGTGCCCTCCCTGCGCAATGTGGCGCTGACCTCGCCCTATTTTCATGATGGCAGCGTGAATACGCTGCCCGAGGCGGTTTCCGCCATGGCTAAGTATCAACTGGGGCGCAAGATTCCAGAAAACGATCGTTCCGATCTGGTGCAGTTCCTGTATGCGCTGAGCGGGGAAACAGAGAAAGCCGGGCCATGAGATTCTGGAATGGGTTGCAACATTGGGTGCAGGGCAAGCTGATGGCGCTGGAGGCTGAAACCGGCTGGTCGGTGGACGAACTCAAACGCGCTCCGGACAAATGGCTGGCTGCCGTCGGCGCCATGCTGTTGCTGGGTTTCCTGTTTGCGAAATCCACGGCCATCGATCCTGATACCCATGTCCATGTGACCGACCAGCTTCGCCAGCTGCGTCAGGTCGATTCGACGCTGAATCAGTATGTGTTGCAGGCGCGCATGGGATTGCTGGGCAACTACGATGCATTGGTCATCACCCAGCAGGAAGCGCTTGAAGTGTCGTCCGAAATGCAGGCGCGCTATCCGCAGTTATTTGGCGAGAACGACGGGGTGTTGGCGATACCGCTGGCGCACTATATCAAGGCGCGCGATGACAAGAATCGGTTGATCGAGGCGTTCAAGTCGCGCAATTCGGTGCTGCGCAATTCGGTGCGTTATTTCCCGATGGCCGCCGAACAGTTCATCAAGTCGCAAGGCGGGGAGATCGGTGTCAAGACCCGGATGGCGGTGGAGGATCTGGAGCGTGATATCCTGATCTACAACTTCAATCCGAGTTCGGAGATGCGTAAAGAAGTCCTTGAGCACATCGAAGACCTGGGCAATCTAATCACCCAGGACGGCGATGAACTCCGGCGCGCCGAAATGAACGCCCTCGTGCAGCATGGCGGCGTGGTGATCGGGTTCAAGAGCGAGGTGGATCAGCTGGTAGCCGAAATCATCGCGGCGCCGACGGTTTCCAGCGCGGACAACCTGTACAACCTCTACAACCAGTATTTCGAAGAACAGCAGCTGACGGCCGACATGTACCGCATCCTGTTGCTGCTGTTCGCCGTGGTGTTTTTCTACTATGCCGTGATCTCGGTGTTGCGGCTGAACGGCGCGCGCAACCAGTTGAAGAATGCGGTTTCCGAGCTGGAATTCCAGAAATATGCGCTCGACCAGCACTCCATCGTCAGCATCACCGATCAGGCCGGTCGCATCGTCTATGTGAACGGCAAGTTTTCCGAAGTCAGCCAGTACGGCGCGGAGGAGTTGATCGGACAGGATCATCGCATCGTCAATTCCGGCTATCACGACAAGGAATTCTTCCGCCAGATGTGGCGCACCATAGGCCATGGCAAGGTGTGGCATGGCGAAGTTCGCAACCGGCGCAAGGATGGCAGCTACTACTGGGTGGATTCGACCATCGTCCCGCTGATGGGGGAGGGCGACAAGCCGTTGCGCTACATCTCCATCCGCACCGACATCACCAAGCGCAAGTCCAGCGAGATGTTCGTGCGTCAGGTGACGGAGCGGCTGAACCTGGCGCTCGATGGCTCCAATCTGGCCTTGTGGGACTGGAGCGTGCCCAGCGGCGAGGTCTATCTCAGCGAGCGCTGGTCGCAGATGCTGGGCGAAGCGTTTGAGCACACCAATACTACGATCCAGGAACTGAATGCGCTGATACACCGGGAAGATGCGGCGATGTGTCAGGAGCGCCTGGAGGCGTTGTTGAAGAATGAGACGCAATTCTACGAGGCCGTGTACCGGGTGCGCACCCACGATGAGCGCTGGATCTGGGTGCAGAGCCACGGCAAGGTGGTGGATCGCGATGAGGTCGGCGGGGCATTGCGGGTGGTGGGAACCTTTGCTGACGTGACCGAGCGCCAATTCGCCGAAGAGGAATTGCGTCTGGCCAAAGAGGCGGCCGAGCGCGCCAGCCAGGAGCGCGAGGAAAGCGAACAGCGTTTGAGCTATGCCATGCAGGCGACGGGCGAAGGCTTATGGGACTGGGATCTACAGAGCAACAGGGTCAAGCACAATCGCCGCTGGTGCGAGATGCTGGGGCTCGACGAGCGTTATCTCGAACATGATCTGAGCGACTACGCCGCCGTGATAGACGAGGCCGACAAGCCGACGGTGATGGCGGCAATCCAGCAGTGTCTGGAGGGCGTCGCGCCGTATGAATGTGAATATCGCATGCACCGTCCTGACGGGCTGATATTGTGGGTGCTGGATCGCGGCAATGTCGTCGAGCGAGATGCCGAGGGGGGCGCTCTGCGCATGGTCGGCAGCCTGGCTGACATCTCGGCTCGGAAGGAAGCGGAAGAGGCGATGCGCCGGGCCAAGGACGCAGCCGAGTCGGCCAACCGCGTGAAGAGCGATTTCCTGGCCAACATGAGCCATGAGATCCGCACGCCGATGAACGGCATCATCGGCATGAGCGAACTGGCGCTGGACACCGACCTGACCGAAGAGCAGCGCGAATACGTCGGCCTGGTGAAATCGTCGGCTGATTCGCTGCTGGGCATCATCAACGACATTCTTGATTTCTCCAAGATCGAGGCAGGGCAGATGGCCATCGAGAAGATCGACTTCTCGCTGGAACACGCCATGTCGCAGACCATGAAAACCCTGGCTTTCCGCGCTCACCAGAAGGGGTTGGAGCTGCTGCTGCATATCGCGCCTGACCTGCCGGACTGGCTGATGGGCGATCCGGGACGCCTGCGCCAGATCCTGATCAATCTGGTGGGCAATGCGATCAAGTTCACCGAGTCCGGCGAGATCGAGGTGAGCGTGGGCCGGGCGTCTGTTGTGCCGTCGGAACTGGGTGTGACGCTGCATTTCAGCGTGCGCGACACCGGCATCGGCATTCCGGCGGACAAGCAGGGCGTGATCTTCGATTCGTTCTCGCAAGCCGACACATCGACTACGCGCAAGTATGGCGGCACTGGGCTGGGGCTGAGCATCACCAAGCGGCTGGTGTCGTTGATGGAGGGCGACATTTGGGTGGAAAGCACGGTCGGGGCGGGCAGCGTTTTCCACTTTACCGCTCATTTCGGACTGGCTCAGGGGGCGAAGCCTGCTTTCAGTCTGGGTAATGTCAAACTGAAAGATTTGCCGGTGCTGGTGGTGGATGACAATGCCACCAACCGTTTGCTGCTCGAAGAGATGTTGCAGAGCTGGAAGATGCTGCCCTATATGGTGGAGGGCGGAGAGCAGGCATTGGCGGAGCTTCGGCGTGCGGAAGTGGCCGGGACGCCCTATCCGCTGGTGCTGCTGGATGTGCGCATGCCCGGGGTCGATGGCTTTACCGTGGCGGAACGCATTCACCAGCATCCCGAATTGGCTCGCTCGACCATCATGATGCTCACTTCGGAAGGGCAGCGTGGCGACGCCATCCGTTGCCGCGAGGTGGGGGTTTCCAGCTATCTCACCAAACCCATCACCCAGTCCGACCTGTTCGATGCCATCATGATGACGTTGGGCATGGGAGGGGTGGTGCAGGCTGCTCCGTTGGTGACGGTGCATTCCCTGCGCGAGACCCGGCGCAGTCTGAAACTGCTGCTTGCCGAGGACAATGCGGTCAACCAGACCCTGGCTGTCCGGCTGCTGGGCAAATTCGGACACGAAGTGACCGTGGCCAACAACGGGCTTGAAGCGATCGAGAAATGGAAGCAGGGCGGCTTCGATGCCATCCTGATGGACGTGGATATGCCCGAGATGAATGGCTACGATGCGACGATGGCCATCCGCGAGCAGGAGCGGGCAAGCGGAGCACACATCCCCATCATTGCCATGACGGCACATGCCATGGAGGGCAGTCGCGACCGCTGTCTGGAGGCGGGGATGGACGGTTATCTCTCCAAGCCGATCGACACCGAGGCGCTCTGGATCGAGCTTGAGCAGGTCGGGATGGCGATCATCCATGAAAAGGGTGGAGCGTCTGCGGCATCCGCGACCGTTTCCGGCGAGATCATGGATTTCGACAAGGCTTACTCGCAGATGGATAACAACCGGGAGTTGTTCGACGAGATCGTGCACATGTTTCTGGAAGACTACCCCCAGCATATAACCAGAATTCACGAGGAGTTGGCGACCGGAAATCATGAACAGGTCAGGTATCACTGCCATACCCTCAAGGGCATGGTGTCGGTGTTCGCGGCACAGCGCTGCGTCCAGGCAGCCGAGCGCGCCGAGCGGCGGTCGGCTGAGCCGGATTGCGCCGAGGTCGTGGCGGTGCTGGAACAGGAATTGGCGGCTTTGGACAAGGAATTGCGCACTCACATTTCCTGATGTTGACTGCTTGCCATGCCGGACGAAGTTGCGTAGAATTCGCGCCCTTTGGCACTGGGCTAAAAATTACTTTCAGGTAGATTTGACTATGGTCGTTATTCGTCTTTCCCGTGGTGGTTCCAAGAACCGTCCGTTCTTCAATGTGGTGGTGGCCGATTCCCGCAACCGTCGTGATGGTCGCTTCATCGAGCGCGTGGGCTTCTACAACCCGGTCGTTTCCGAAGGTCAGGAAGGCGTGCGTCTGCAACTGGATCGCGTGACTTTCTGGCAGGACAAGGGCGCGCAACTGAGCGACGCCGTGGCCAAGCTGGTCAAGAACGCAGGTGCCGCCGCTGCCTAAAGCAGAGGCCCCCATGGTCACCATGGGGAAAGTCGTTGCCGCCTACGGCATCCGTGGCTGGGTGAAGGTGCAGACCTACACCGAGTATCTGGATAGCCTGTTCGATTTCGACGATTGGTGGCTGGGTGACGACAAAGCGCCGTGGCGCAGTGTTGAAGTGCAGGAATGCAATATCCACGGCAAGACCTTGGTGGCCAAGCTGGCGGGTTGCGAGGATCGCAATGCTGCCGAGCGCCTGAAAGGGCTGCTGGTGGCAGTGCCGCGCAGCGAGTTGCCGGAGCCGGAGGAGGATGAGTTCTACTGGTCCGATCTGGTGGGCTGCAAGGTGGTCAACCTGAGTGGCGCGGAACTGGGTGTGGTGGACAGTCTGATGGAAACCGGCGCCAACGACGTGCTGGTGGTGAAGGGTGAGTCGGGCGAATTGCTGATTCCCTTCATCGAGCAGGTAGTGACGCAGGTGGATATGGCGGCCAAGCTGCTGACGGTGGACTGGCAGGCGGATTACCTCGCATGAGGTTCGATGTCGTCACGCTGTTCCCGGAGATGCTTGCGGCGATCACCCAGTATGGCGTGACGCGGCGGGCGGTGGAACAGGGTAGGTTTGCCTTGCAGGCGTGGAATCCGCGCGATTTCACAGCCGACAACTACCGCACCATCGACGATCGGCCCTACGGTGGCGGTCCTGGCATGGTGATGCTGGCCGAGCCGCTGGACAAGGCGATCGCGGCGGCGAAAGCGGCGCAGGTCGCAGCGGGCGTGGCGCGGAGCCGGGTGATTCACCTCTCCCCGCAAGGCAGGCCGCTGACGCATGGGCTGGTGAAGGAATTGCTGGTGCGGGACGAAGGGTTGATCCTGCTGGCGAGTCGCTACGAAGGCGTGGATGAGCGCCTGCTCCGGCGGCAGGTGGATGAAGAGATCTCCATCGGCGACTATGTGTTGTCCGGTGGCGAGTTGGCGGCGATGGTGTTGGTGGATGCGCTGGTGCGGCAGTTGCCCGGAGTGTTGGGCGATGATGCGTCGGCGGAGCAGGATTCCTTTGTGGATGGCTTGCTCGATTGCCCGCACTACACGCGGCCCGAGGTTTATGGCGGCGAGGCGGTTCCGGAGGTGTTGATGTCCGGCCACCACGCCGAAATAGAGAAGTGGCGATTGAAACAGGCGCTGGGACGCACCTGGCAACGTCGCCCGGATTTGCTGGCGGAACGCCAGTTAACAAAACAGGAAGCTCGGCTACTGGCAGAGTACCAGCAGGAACAAGCCTCCGTACAACAAAAGGAAATAAAATGAATCTGATCCAACAGCTTGAGCAGGAAGAAATCGCCCGTCTGGGCAAGACCATCCCCGACTTCGCCCCCGGCGACACCGTGATCGTCGGCGTGAACGTGGTCGAAGGCGCCCGCAAGCGTGTGCAGGCATACGAGGGCGTGGTGATCGCCAAGCGCAACAAGGGGCTGAACTCCAGCTTTATCGTGCGCAAGGTGTCGTCCGGCGAAGGCGTGGAGCGTACTTTCCAGACTTACTCTCCTTCCATCGCCAGCATCGAAGTGAAGCGTCGCGGCGACGTGCGTCGCGCCAAGCTGTACTACCTGCGCGAGCGTTCCGGCAAGTCGGCTCGCATCAAGGAAAAACTGGCTGCTCGTGGCGAATAATCGCCCGTAGCAAGTCTCATAAAGCGGGAGGTGCAGCCTCCCGTTTTTGTTTTTGCACTTTCGACATTTCCAGAGCCTAAAGAATTTTGGCGGGATGCCGCTAACGGTATTGTTCGCAACGAGCAGCAGGTGAATGCAGGCTTATCATGAGTTTGATCGGTGATCCTAGGTTTGAAGAGTTCAAGGCGAGTGGGATGTTGCCGTCGCCCAAGGGCGTGGCGCTGCAAGTCATCAAGCTCGTGCAGAAGGAGGACGTTACCATCCAGCAGGTGGCGAACGTCATCAAGGCGGATCCCGCCTTGTCCGGTCGCCTGATCAAGGCGGCCAATGTGCTGGTGGGTTACCAGACCCGCCCCATCGTCGCCGCCGCCGACGCCTTGGCGGTGTTGGGCATCAATACCGTGCGCAATCTTGCACTGGGTTTCTCACTGGTGGCCGACACCCGGCATGGCCCGTGCGTGCGTTTCGATTACTCCGCCTTCTGGGTGCGCTCGCTGTTGACTGCCATCGCGCTGCAGAATCTGATCCGTCACAAGGGCATCGGTTCCGGGGAAGAGGTGTTCATCCTCGGCTTGCTCGGCCAGGTCGGACAGCTTGCCTTGGCCACCCTGCACCCGGTCGAGTATGCGGAGCTGATCGCAAAATCCGAGGCCGTCGATGGCAGGCAACTCGCCCAGCGTGAGGGCGAGCTCTTCGGTTTCGACCATAACCAGCTCACTCAGGCCATGCTGGCCGACTGGGGCATGCCGCGCACCTTCCATGAGGTTGCCCGTTTTTACGAGGCGCCGGAGGAAGCCAAGTTCAACGACGGTTCCCGTGAATCCCGTTTGTTGCATGCGATGTATGTGGCCTCCTGCATGGCGGAGGTTTGCATGGCGCAGCAACAGGAGCGGCGAAAGTTGGTGCCGCACCTGATGCTTGCTGCGGCGAAATGGGGCGTCGAGACCGAAATGCTGGTGGAGTTGGGCGACGCGGTCATCAAGGGCTGGAACGAATGGGGCAAGCTGCTGGAAGTGAAGGATGTGCAGTTCCCGCCATTTTCAGAGCAGCTCAAGACCGCGCCATTGGCACCCGGCATGATGAATGTACCGGCGATGTCCAACGGCACGGCGCAATTCTTCAAACTGCGCGTCCTGCTGGTGGATGATGATCGCTCGATGTTGCTACTGTTGAAGACCATGCTGGCCAATGCGGGACACATCGTCGAGACTGCCCGCAACGGCGTCGAGGCGTTGCAGATGGTGGAGAAATTCGAGCCACAACTGATCATCAGCGACTGGATGATGCCGGAGATGGACGGGGTCACGTTCTGCCGCAAGCTGCGCGAGAACCCCAAGTGGCGCAATATCTACGTATTTATCGTGACGGCGCAGGAAAGCACCGAGAAACTGATCGAGGCTTTCGAGGCAGGCGTGGACGATTACCTCACCAAGCCGATCAACAGTCGGGTGCTGGGAGCGCGACTGCGCGCCGGTCAGCGGGTGATCCAGCTGCAGGAGGAGCTGGAATACGACCGCGAGCAACTACGCCATTTTGCCGAAGAGTTGGCTAGCTCCAACCACCGTTTGCAACAGCTGGCCATGACCGACGCCCTGACCGGGCTGCCCAATCGCCGTTATGCCATCGACCGGCTGGAGCAGGAATGGGGGCTGTCGCGCCGCGTACAGCGTCCGGTGGCCTGTATGCTGATCGACGTCGATCGCTTCAAGAGCATCAACGACACTTTCGGCCACAAGGTCGGTGACGAAGTGCTGAAGCATGTCGTCAGCGCCTTGCGCAACTCGGCGCGCAAGCAGGATGTGATCTGTCGTCTGGGCGGGGAAGAATTTCTGGTCATTTGCCCCGACACCAATGGTGAGCAGGCTTGGCAGCATGCCGAGCGCTTGCGCCAGAACGTGGAGAAGATGCGCATGCATACGCATGGCCGCGAGATTCACATGACGATCAGCATCGGGGTTTCAAGCAGTATCGAAGAAAGGGTGGAGAACCCGGATCTGTTGATGCAGGTGGCTGACCGTCGCATGTATGCCGCCAAATCTGCCGGGCGGAATCGCACCGTCAGCCAGTGATCAGGGCGGGACGCCTTGCCAGGGCAAGGCGTTGTGCGTGATCGCCACGCTGGCGATGTAGATGAACACGGCTTGCGCCAGCAGCCAGGCGACGATCCGGCTGCGGCGAGTTCGTCCCCGCTTGATCGCCACCGATCCCAGAACGATGTAGATGGACAAGGCTGCCAGCTTGGCTTGCAGCCAGGGTGTATCCGTCGGTGAATAGCCCAGTTTGATTGCCAGCGCGATGGCGCTGGTCAGCAACACGCTGTCGATGACATGCGGCAGCCAGCGTACCCAGCGTTGAACCATGACGGCCGAGCCATTCAAAACCCACCATCCCCTCGATACGAACAGGGTGTAGCTCAGGATCACGCAGCCGATGTGGATGCTCTTGAGCAGCGCGTAGCTCATGGCATCAGGGCTTGCCACAGGTCGATGACCGGCTGCACATCCATGGCTTCGTGTGGCAACCGGCACGGCGACTGGTTGTTGAGCCGCATCTGGTGCTGCATCCGGCGCAGCTCACGGTACAGCGCGGCGACCTGTTGAGCCGCCGTTTCTCCGATCAATCCCAGCTCTCCGGCCAAGCGGAGCAGGGCGATGTTGCCCGCGTTGCGGGTGAGTCCGGGATGGGTTTGGGCATGCGCCAGCACCAGGTATTGCACCATGAATTCGATGTCCACCATGCCGCCAGAATCGTGCTTGATGTCGAACAGCGTGCTCTTGTTGGGATGGCCGTCGTGCATCTTCTGGCGCATGGCGGCGATCTCGTCGCGCAGTTTGGGCAACTCGCGCGGTTGTCTCAGCACCTCGCAACGGATACGCTCGAAGGCCGCGCCGATCCCGGCGTCACCGGCGCAGTAACGGGCGCGGGTCAGCGCCTGGTGTTCCCACACCCAGGCGTGCCGATGCTGGTATTCCTCGAACGCCTGCACGCTGCTGACCAAGAGGCCGCTGTCGCCGTTGGGGCGCAGGCGCAGATCGACTTCGTACAGCCGACCGGCGGCGGTGTAGCTGGAGAGCAGGGTGTTGATGCGCTGGCCGAGGCGGGCGTAGATCACGTTGGCGTCCGGCGCATCGTCGTCGTAGAGGAAAACGAGATCGAGGTCGGAGGCGTAGCCCAGCTCCTTCCCGCCCAGCTTGCCGTAGGCGATGATGGCGAAGCGCGGCGTGTCGCGGTGTTTGCGGGCGAGGTTGTGCCAGCACAGCGTCAGCACGTGGCGCAGGATCAGGTCGGCCAGGTCGGAGAGATGGTCGCTCAGCGTCTCCAGCGGCAGCAGGCCTTGCAGATCCATCGCCAGCAGGTGGAAGGTCTGCGCGTGCTGGAACTGGCGCAGCGCGTCCATCTGGTGCTCGACATCGTTGCCGCAGGCGGCGAGTTGGTCGTTCAAGGCCGCGTCCAGCGCCGCCCAGTCCGGAGCGGCGTAGATCTCGCGGGCATCAAGCAGCTCGTCCAGCAGGATGGGGTGTTGGGTCAGGTAGTCGCAGGCCCAGGCGCTGGCGGCGGCCATGCCGACCAGACGGCTGAGCGCCTGCGGATATTCGGCCAGGAACGCCAGATAGGAGGCGCGGCGGGCGATGCCTTCGAGCAGAGCGAGCAGGCGCGTCAGCACTTCGTCCGGGGCGGGGCGTGACGCGCACAGGGCGACCAGTTGCGGCGCCAGCCTGTCCAGGCGCTGGCGGCTGATCTCCGGCAGTTGCCGGTAGCGGCTGCCCTGGCGGAACTGCACCAGCCGTTCGGCAGACTCCGCTGGGGCGCGGTAGCCCGATTCTTCTAATAGGGACGCAGTCTCGTCGGCGCTCATGCCGTCGCGCCACCACGGTGCGGCCTCGGGCGTTTCCTGCTTGGTACTGAAGATGGTTTCGAACTGCTCGCTGACGAACTGGCGTAGCGGTGCGAGGGCGTCCAGCAGGGCCGGGTAGTCGGCGTAGCCCATCGCCAGAGCCACCGTTTCTTGATTGGTCGGATCATCCGGCAGTTCCTGCGTCTGCTGATCGTCCAAGTATTGCAGCCGGTGTTCCAGATTGCGCAGAAAGACGTAAGCGGCGTCCAGTCGTTCGGCAATTTCCGGCGTCAGTTCGCGCAATGCCACCAGCCGTTGCAGCACCGATCGGGTGGGACGGATGCGCAGGCTGGCGTCGCGCCCGCCGCGTATCAACTGGAATACCTGGGCGATAAACTCGATCTCGCGGATACCGCCCGGCCCCAGCTTGATGTTATTGCCGCGATCACGGCGGGCGACCTCGGCGCGGATCTGCGCGTGCAACTTGCGCATGGACTCGAAGGCACCGAAATCCAGGTATTTGCGGAACACGAAGGGGCGAGCCAGTTTTTCGAGTTCGGCGGTGGTGGCTGAGTTCTCCGGCGAGATGACGCGCGCCTTGATCCAGGCGTAGCGTTCCCATTCGCGTCCTTGCGTGACCAGATACTCTTCCAGCGCGGCAAAACTCATCACCAGCGGGCCGCTGTCGCCGTAGGGGCGCAGCCGCATGTCCACGCGGAACACATAGCCGTCGCCGTTGAGGTCGTTGATCAGCGCGATCAGCCGCTTGCCGAGGCGGGTGAAGTATTCCTGATTGGAGAGCTGGCGCGGGCCGTCGGTCTCGCCGTTTTCGGCGTAGACGAAAATCAGGTCGATGTCCGACGAAACATTGAGTTCGCCGCCGCCCAGCTTGCCCATGCCGATCACCAGCAACTCTTGCGGCTGGCCGCTGCTCTCGCCGATGGGCTGGCCGAACGAGGTCGCCAGCGCCGCCGTCACGCAGCGTTGCGCCTGTTGCACCGCGACTTCGGCCAGCGTGGTCATGGTGCTTACCACTTCTTCCAGTCCGCACAGCCCGTTCAGGTCGCGCAGCATCAGCCGCAGCATCACCTGCTTGCGCAAACGGCGCAGCGCGGTGGACAGCGCGGCCTCGTCGCCGAGGTCGGCCAGTTGCGCTTGCATCTCGTCGCGCTCGAACGGGCGGGCATAGCCGGTGCGCAGGGCGTCGAGCTGGGCGGCGTCGGTGGCAAGGAGGCGGCTGGCGTACTGGCTGCAACGGGTGAGTTTGGCGAGCAGGGTGTCGAAGTCGTTTGCGGTGTTCATCTCTGGGGCTTCAAGTTAGAATGCGGCCTCACGGCTGCCATCATTATAAAACCCGAATCGTGCTGTTTTATCCCATTTCACCTTTCTGCCGATGCTGAAGAATTCGCTGAGCTATTTCTGGCATCACACTGGCAGACTGGCGCACTTCATGGTCATCGTCGGCGGTCTGGCGTTTATTGCGCTGTTTATTGGCGTCCTTGCCATGCGCTACTGGGTGTTGCCCGACATCATGCGTTATCACGACCGCATCCAGGGGGCGATCAGCCAGGCGATCGGTCAGCCTGTCGAGATTGGCGCGATAAAGGCCGACTGGGACGGATTCCGACCGCACCTGGTGATGGGCGAGATCAAAGTGCTGGATGCGCAACGCCAGCCCGCCTTGTACCTAACCAAGATCGAGAGCACGCTGGCGTGGCGTTCGCTGCTGATGGGGAAACTCAGCCTGCATTCGCTGGAGTTGAATCACCCCATTCTGGTATTGCGGCGAGACCCTCAAGGGAAGCTGTATGTTGCCGGCGTTCCCTTGTCGTCTTCGCAGGACAACCGGCTGGCTGACTGGCTGTTGTATCAACAGCTCATTGTGATCCGGGGTGCCCAGCTTTACTGGCTGGACGAGCTGCGTGGTGCAGATACGCTGCGACTGGATAGTCTGGATGCCGTCATCACCAATCAGAAGGACAGGCATCGCTTCTCGTTGCATGCGGATCTTCCGGCGGAGCTGGCCACCCCCCTGGATTTGCGGGGTGATTTTGCGGGGCGGAGTTTTGATCGCCTGTCGGAATGGAAGGGCGAGTTCTACGTCAAGTTGGATCACACCGATGTGCGCGCCTGGCAGCCCTGGCTGGATTTACCCAAGAGTATCAGTCAGGGGCGGGGCGGCGTCCGCGCCTGGATAGGCGTGGAGGGTGGCAGGCTGGCCGAGACGGCAGCCGACGTGGTGTTGCAGGACGTCGTCAGCAAGCTGGGCGAAGATGTGCCGGAACTGGCCTTGCGCCATCTGCATGGCCGTCTGGCCTGGCGTGAGAGCCGTGGCGAATTCGAGGTGTCTTCACGCCAACTGGAGATGCGCCTGATGCAGGGAACGGTGTTGCCGCCCACCGATTTCTTCCTCAAGGTGGCCGAGACCGGCGGTGTCTATCCACCGCGCGGTGAGATACGCGCCAACCACCTGCATCTGCCGACCTTGCTCAATCTGTCGCAGTTCTTCCCGCTGGAACATGCCATGCGCGAGCAATTGCGCCTGCTCGCACCGGAAGGCGAGGTCAATGGCTTGCAGGCGCAGTGGGAATTCGAGGGTGAACATCTGAAGACTTACCAGGTGGAGGGGCACTTCAATGGCCTGGGTTTGCATCAGGTTGATGGTCTCCCCGGTTTCTCCAACCTGACCGGCGATGTCTCCGGCAGCGAAGAGAGTGGCACGCTCAGTGTGAGCGCAAAGAACTTGTCAGTGCAGGCTCCCATGTACTTGCGCGACCCGTTGGCATTCCCCTCGCTCAAGGCGCAGATGCGCTGGCAGCAGAAACGTGGCGGCACCGAGCTTGCGTTGACGGAATCCAGTTTTGCCAACGCCGATGTGGCAGGGAGCGCCAGCGGTACTTTTCAGATGGTCGAAAATAGTCCGGGTGTCATCGATCTGACGGTCAATCTGTCACGGGCCGATCTGAAACATACGGCGCGCTACATCCCTCTGACCGCGCTCAACAAGGAAACCCATGACTGGCTGGCAACGGCCTTGCAGGGCGGGCAGACAGAGAAGTTCCGGCTCCGGTTGCAGGGCGACCTGCGCGATTTCCCCTTCCATGGCGGACGCCGTGGGGTGTTCCAGATCGAGGCGTTGGCCCGCAATGTGGCGGTCGAATATGCCAGCGGCTGGCCGAGGATAGAGGAGGCCTACACCGAACTGCGCATGCAGGGGCCGCGCATGGAGGTGAGGGCGCCGCAGGCATCGACCTTGGGCGGTAGGCTGCAGAATGTGAAGGTCGTGTTGGAGGACATCGCCAAACCCGGTGCGCCGTTGCTGATCCACGGCGAAGCGGTCGGGCCGATCCGCTATCCGCTCGAATTCATCCAGCGCAGTCCGGTGCGCGGCTATATCGACGGCTTCACGGATGACATGAAAGCCTCCGGGGATGGGCGGCTCGATCTGGATATTCGCCTGCCCTTGACCGGGAGCGAGCCGCTCAAGGTGGACGGTCGCTACACCTTCCATGACAACGAGGTGGAATTCATCCCAGGCCTTCCCTTGGTGAGCAAGGTGAATGGCGTGTTGCAGTTCGGCGAGTCATCCGTTCATGCCGCCAATCTCACCGGACAATGGCTGGGAGGCAATGTGGGCGCCCAGATCAACAGCGAGAGTGGGGTGATGCGCGCCAAGGTGCTGGGTCAGTTCAATCCCGATGCCATGCGCGGTGCGGAGCCCTATCCCGTGATGCGCTTCCTGCATGGCCAGACCGGCTGGACGGCGGATATTTCGGCCAAGGGCAAGGTGGTGGACACCGTGGTCAGCTCGAATTTACAGGGACTGGCGTCCGATCTTCCGCCGCCTTTCGGCAAGGGCGCGGCGCAGCCCGTGGCGTTCCGTCTGGAGAAACGCAGCACACAGCCTGGCCAGGATCTGGTCACGGTGCAGTATGGCAATGTGGTGGAGGCGCGCTTCCTGAGGCAGCAGTCGGGTGATGAGATGAGGGTCGCGCGGGGCACGGTTCATTTCGGTCCTGCCGGAACGCTGATGGAGAAAGAAGGCGTTTGGGTCAGCGGCAACATCCCGCTGCTGTCGCTGGATGGCTGGCAGGGTGTGTCCGGCGACGGCGGGAGTCTTCCTTCTATTGCAGGCATGGATTTGACTGTTCAGCAGTTGGTGGCGTTCAGGCATGTGGTGGAATCAGCCAGATTGACGGGGCGCAGCCGAAACGATGTGTTGGAAGTGCAGATTGCTGCGGGCGATGCCAATGGTGCTTTGCGCTGGACGTCGCAGGTTGGCGGCATACTGACCGCACACTTGAAGAACCTCAAGCTGGATCCCTTGCCTGCCGCACTGCTGCAGCAACTGCCCACAGTCAGCACTACTGCTGGCGCGGCAGATCATCCCCCCAGGCTGGATGTGGTGGTCGATAGCCTCAACTGGGAAGGCAAACAGCTTGGCCATTTTGAACTGGCCGGTCAGCCGCAAGGCAAGGACTGGAAGCTGGAAAAGCTGCGCTTGAACAACCCGGACGGGGTGCTGAACGTGGACGGCGTCATCCAGTCGCACAACGGCGGCGACATAACCAGGCTGGGCGTGAATCTGCAAATCAACGATTCAGGCAAGATCCTTGACCGCTCTGGCTATCCGAACAGCGTGAAGCAAGGCAGCGGCAAACTGGAAGGCCGCCTTGTCTGGCAGGGTGGCCCCTCGCAGTTCAATTACGCCACGCTGGACGGGGTGATCAAACTGGATGCCGGGCGGGGCCAATTTATGAAGATCGATCCTGGCATCGGCAAGTTGCTCAGCATCCTCAGCTTGCAAGCGTTGCCCAAGCGCATCACTCTGGACTTCAAGGATGTGTTCAGTGAAGGCTTCCAGTTCGACAGCATGAGCGGCGAGGCGCAGATCAAGCAGGGGGTGATGCGGACGGACAACTTCAGCATCGATGGCTCGGCTGCACGCATTAATATGAAAGGGGACGTGGATCTCAATCATGAATCCCAGAACCTGAACGTCCGCATCCTGCCGACGGTGGGCAACACCGTTTCGTTGGTCGGCGCAGTGATCGTCAATCCCGTGGTCGGACTGGGAACGTATCTTGCAAACAAAGTGCTGAACAGCCCGATCGATCAACTGGTGGCATTCGAATACAAAGTAACCGGCACCTGGACCAATCCGAACGTGGTCAAGGTGTCCGCCGAACCGGTCAAACCCGTCCAATCCCCCAATGTCCTGGAAAGCAACTGACATCATGTCCCAAGCCGCATCCCACGTTGCTCCGTTTCGCGCCGCCGCCGTGCAAATGGCTTCCGGCCCCAACGTCGAAGCCAATCTCAACGAAGCCCGCCGACTGGTTTCCCAGGCCGCAGCCCAAGGGGCCAAGCTGGTGGTGCTGCCGGAATATTTTCCCATCATGGGGATGACCGAAACCGACAAGGTGGCGGTGCGCGAGCAGCCGGGGGCGGGGCGCATCCAGTCCTTTTTGGCCGATCTGGCGCGCGAGTTCAATATCTGGCTGGTGGGTGGCTCGATTCCGCTGGCGGCCAGTACGCCGGACAAGGTGCTGAACACCTGTCTGGTGTTCGACGATCAAGGTCAACAGGTGGCGCGCTACGACAAAATTCACCTGTTCAATCTCGACCTCGGCAATGAGAAATACCACGAGGCCCGCACCATAGACTCCGGCAATCAGGTCGTGGTGGTGGAGACGCCGTTTGGCCGCATGGGGCTGGCGATCTGTTACGACCTGCGCTTCCCCGAGCTGTTCCGCGCCATGAAGGACGTGGATCTCATCGTGCTGCCCGCCGCCTTCACCGCCACCACCGGCAAGATGCACTGGGAGGTGCTGGTGCGCGCCCGCGCCATCGAGAATCTGGCCTATGTCATCGCCTCGGCGCAGGGCGGTTACCACGTCAATGGCCGCGAGACGCACGGCCACAGCATGATCGTCGATCCGTGGGGGCGGGTGCTGGATGAACTGCCGCGCGGCTCCGGCGTGGTGCTGGCCGACATCAATCCGGTCTACCAGGCCAGCATCCGTGCCAGCCTGCCCGCGCTGTCGCACCGCACGCTGACCTGCAAGTGCTGCGGCGGGCAGTCATGAGCGACACGATTTTTGAACTGGCCAGCCAGTCGCTGCTGAGCGCGCACGGCTTGGATGCCGGGCGGCTGGAAGGCGTGTTTGGCCGGATGCTGGCGCACAAGGTAGATTACGCCGACCTGTATTTCCAATACAGCCGCGCTGAGAGCTGGTCGCTGGAAGAGGGCATCGTCAAATCCGGCAGTTTCGGCATAGATCAGGGCGTGGGCGTGCGCGCCGTCTCCGGCGAGAAAACCGCCTTCGCCTATTCCGACGACATCAGCTTGGCGGCGCTGGACGATGCGGCGCTGGCCACCCGCGCCATCGCCCGTCAGGGCGGCGATCAGGTTGCGCCGCATCTGCATGGCGGACGCCGCGCCAGCCTCTATCTGCCGCACGACCCGATTGCCAGCCTGGATGCCGCCGCCAAGGTCGCGCTGCTGGAAAAGCTGGAACGCGCCGCGCGCGCGCTCGATCCGCGCGTGACGCAGGTGATGGCCGGCCTGGCCGGCGAATACGAGGTGGTGCTGGTGGCGCGCAGCGACGGGCTGATGAACGCCGACATCCGTCCGCTGGTGCGGCTGTCGCTGCAAGTCATCGTCGAGCAGGATGGCCGCCGCGAACAAGGCTCGGCGGGCGGCGGCGGGCGCTTCGGCTACGACTATTTCACCGACGAACGTCTGCACGATTACGCGCGCCAGGCGGTGCATCAGGCGGTGGTCAACCTCGACGCCCAGCCCGCCCCCGCCGGACAGATGACGGTGGTGCTGGGCGCAGGCTGGCCGGGCATTCTGCTGCACGAGGCGGTGGGTCACGGGCTGGAGGGCGATTTCAACCGCAAGGGCAGCTCGGCGTTTTCCGGTCGCGTCGGCGAGCGCGTCGCCGCCCCCGGCGTGACGGTGATCGACGACGGCACCATCACCAACCGACGCGGTTCGCTCAATGTGGACGACGAAGGCAACCCGACCCAGCGCACGGTGCTGATTGAGGACGGCATCCTGCGCGGCTATCTGCAGGACTCGCTCAACGCCCGGCTGATGGGCGTGTCGGTCACCGGCAACGCGCGGCGCGAATCCTACGCCCACCTGCCGATGCCGCGCATGACCAACACCATGATGCTGAATGGCGACAGGACGCCGGAAGAGATCATCGCCTCGGTCAAGCATGGCCTGTACGCGGCCAACTTCGGCGGCGGCCAGGTGGACATCACCAGCGGCAAGTTCGTGTTTTCCACCACCGAAGCCTATCTGATCGAAGACGGCAAGATCACCACCCCGGTGAAGGGCGCGACCCTGATCGGCAACGGCCCGGAGGCGCTGACCCGCGTCTCGATGATAGGCAACGACCTGGCGCTTGACCCGGGCGTCGGCACCTGCGGCAAGGAAGGCCAGAGCGTCCCGGTCGGCGTCGGCCAGCCCACAGTGCGCATCGAAGGGCTGACCGTCGGCGGTACCGCCTAGCGTCTTCCGCCCAATAGCGATCCCAGTACACCGCGTATCAGTTGCCGTCCGACCTCGGAGCCGATGGTGCGGGCGGCGCTCTTGAGGATGGCTTCGCCCACGCTTTGCGGCTGGCGCCCGGTGCGGCGGGGAGCATCGTCGTTGCCGAAGATACCGCCAAGCAATCCGCCGCCGGTGTTCTGCGGGGCGCGAGCCGACTGTTCGGCTTGGGCGGCTTGCGCCGCGCGTCCCTTGAGTAGCTCGTAGGCAGATTCGCGATCGACGGTGGCTTCATAATGCCCGGCGAGCAGCGAGGAACTGATCACTTGCTGGCGTTCGGCGGCGGTGATCGGGCCGATCTGGGCGCGCGGCGGGACGATGAACGCGCGCTCGACCACGGTGGGGCGGCCTTTCTCGTCCAGCAGCGAGACCAGCGCTTCACCCACGCCGAGTTCGGTGATGGCGGCCTGTTCGTCCAGTTCTGGGTTGTCGCGCATGGTTTCGGCGGCGGCGCGCACGGCTTTCTGGTCGCGCACCGAGAAGGCACGCAGGGCGTGCTGCACGCGGTTGCCGAGCTGCGACAGCACCTTGTCCGGCACGTCGGTCGGGTTCTGGGTGACGAAATACACGCCCACACCCTTGGAACGGATCAGGCGCACGACTTGCTCGACCTTGTCGAGCAGGATGGCGGGGGCGTCGTTGAACAGCAGGTGCGCCTCGTCGAAGAAGAACACCAGGCGTGGCTTGTCGAGGTCGCCCGCCTCGGGCAGGTTCTCGTACAGCTCGGACAGCAGCCACAGCAGCAGGGTGGAATAGACCTTGGGCGAATTCATCAGCTTGTCGGCGGCGAGGATGTTGATCATCCCCAGCCCCGCGCGGTCGGTCTGCATCAGGTCGTCGATGTTCAGCATCGGCTCGCCGAAGAAGGCGTCCGCGCCCTGATGTTCCAGCTCCAGCAGGCCGCGCTGGATGGCGCCGATACTGGCGGTGGAGATGTTGCCGTATTCGCTGGTGAAGGACTTGGCGTTTTCACCCACGTGTTGAACCATCGCGCGCAAGTCCTTGAAATCCAGCAGGAGCAGGCCGTCGTCATCGGCGATCTTGAACACTAGCGTCAGTACGCCTTGCTGCACTTCGTTGAGATTCAGCATCCGTCCCAGCAGCAGCGGCCCCATGTCCGAAATGGTGGCGCGTACCGGGTGGCCCTGCTCGCCGGACACGTCCCAGAACGTCACCGGATAAGCCTGATTGTCGTAGTCCTCCAGTTGCAGTTGCTCAACCCGTGCTTCCACCTTGGCGTTGCCGCCGCCGGTCTTGGCCAGGCCGGACAGGTCCCCCTTGATGTCGGACAGGAACACTGGCACGCCGATGCGCGAGAACGACTCGGCCAGCGATTGCAGGGTGACAGTCTTGCCGGTGCCGGTGGCTCCGGTAATCAGGCCGTGGCGGTTGGCCATCTGCGGCAGCAGGACGAGTTCGTGGCGGGCATTTTTGGCGATCAGCAGCGGTTCGGTCATGGTCGGGCGGTTTGGGTAGGTCGGGCGAAAATGATACCATTGCGCGCAATTCGTAATGGGAGTGCATCATGGCAGGACACAGCAAATGGGCGAATATCCAGCACCGCAAGGGGCGTCAGGATGCCAAACGCGGCAAGATCTTCACCCGTCTCATCAAGGAAATCACCGTGGCGGCCAAGCTGGGCGGCGGCGATCCGGGTTGCAACCCGCGTCTGCGTCTGGCGATGGAAAAAGCCCGTGAGAACAACCTGCCCAAGGACACCGTTGAGAACGCCATCAAGCGCGGCTGCGGCCAGCTCGAAGGCGTGGATTACATGGAGCTACGCTACGAAGGCTACGGCATCAACGGCGCGGCGGTGATGGTGGATTGCCTGACCGACAACAAGACCCGCACCGTGGCCGACGTGCGCCACGCCTTCAGCAAGTACGGCGGCAACCTCGGCACCGATGGCTGCGTGTCCTACCTGTTCAAGCACTGCGGCATCATGCTGTTCGCCCCCGGCACCGATGAGGATGCGCTGATGGAAGTGGCGCTGGACGCGGGCGCGGAAGACATCGTCAGCAATGACGACGGCAGCATCGAAGTCGTCACCGGGCCGAATGATTTCGTGGCGATCAAACAGCGCCTGGAAGACGCCGGTTTCAAGCCCGAAATGGGCGAAGTCACCATGAAGCCGGAAAACACTGTCGGCTTTACCGGCGACGACGCCGTGCGGATGCAGAAACTGCTCGACGCGCTGGAAGATCTGGACGATGTGCAGGAGGTGTACACCTCCGCTGAAATCGAAGGCTAATCAGTGACGGTTCGCATTCTCGGCATCGACCCCGGCCTACGCATCACGGGCTTTGGGGTCATCGAGAAGCACGGCCAGCAACTGCACTACGTTGCCAGCGGCTGCATCAGGACGCCGGACGGCGAGTTGCCGGAGCGGCTCAAGGTCATTTTCCAGTCCATCGGCGAAGTTATCGCCCAGCACCAGCCGCAGCAGGCGGCGGTGGAGAAAGTGTTCGTCAACGTCAATCCTCAATCCACTTTGTTGCTCGGCCAGGCGCGCGGCGCGGCGATCTGTGCGCTGGTGCAGGCCGGGCTGCCGGTGGCGGAATACACCGCCTTGCAGGTGAAACAATCCGTGGTCGGCAACGGCCACGCCGCCAAGGAGCAGGTGCAGGCCATGGTGCAGCGGCTGCTGAATCTGTCCGGGGTGCCCAGTCCGGATGCCGCCGACGCGCTGGCCTGCGCCATCACCCACGCCCACGGCGGACTGGGCGGGATGGGGGCTTTTGCCCATCAGGGTTTCCGCGTCAGGGGAGGGCGTCTCGTTTGAAAGCATTCAATCATGCCTCCCGTTGAACCCACGCCTGCCGCTTTCCCCAATCCGTTCGCGCGTTATTTCGCCGCGACGCGCCCGGCTTTTCTCACTGTCGCGCTGGCCGCTGCCGTGTTGGGGCTGGCGACAGCGCATCATTCCGGCATTGCGCTGGATGGAGTGTCGGCCTTTGTCACCGTGCTATTTGCCGTGCTGGCGCACGCCGGGGCCAACGTGCTGAACGACTACTACGACGCGCTGAACGGCACCGACGCCGCCAACACTGAGCGCATTTTTCCCTTCACCGGCGGCAGCCGCTTCATCCAGAACGGCGTGCTGACACTGGAGCAGACGCGCAACTTCGGCTTCGCGCTGATGGCTGCGGTCGTGATTGCCGGGCTGTGGCTGCTGGTGCATTCCGCGCCGCAACTGTTCTACCTCGGTCTGGCCGGGCTATTCATCGGCTGGGCCTATTCCGCGCCGCCGCTGAACCTGAACGGGCGTGGCCTGGGGGAACTGTGCGTGGCCGCCGGTTTCGGCCTGATCGTGGTCGGCGTGGATTTTGTCCAGCGCGGTGCATTTGCACTCATCCCCATCGCCGTGGCGATCAGCTACGGCCTGCTGGCGGCGAACCTGCTCTACATCAACCAGTTCCCCGACCGCAGCGCCGACATCGCGGCGGGCAAGCTGCACTGGGTCGCCCGCCTGCCAGTGGCGCAGGCGCGCTGGGGCTACGGACTCATCGCCGTGGCAGCGTATGGCTGGCTGAGCGTGGCGGTGGCCCTGCACTGGCTGCCCGCCGCCGCCATGCTGGGGCTGTTCGCTACGCCGCTCAGCCTCAAGGCCGCGCTGCATTTGTGGCATCATGCGCACCAGCCGCAACAGCTTGCCCCCGCCATCCAGGCCACCATAGGCGCGATGCTGGTGCATGGGGCGCTGCTGTCGGCGGCGCTGTTCTTCGCATAAGGAATTATCGTGATCGGTCGTTTAACCGGCGCTTTGCTGGAAAAGAATCCCCCGCAAATCCTGCTCGACGTGCAGGGCGTGGGCTACGAGGTCGAGGTGCCGATGAGCACCTTCTTCAACCTGCCCGGACTTGGCGAGCGGGTTACCTTGCACACCCAGCAGATTGTGCGCGAGGACGCGCATCTGCTATATGGCTTCGGCACTCAGGACGAGCGCGCTGCCTTCCGCGAGCTGCTCAAGATCAGCGGCGTCGGCCCCAAGATGGCGCTGGCCGTGCTTTCCGGTCTGAGCCTGACCGACCTCGCCGATGCCGTGGCGCGCAAGGAAACCGGGCGGCTGGTCAAGATTCCCGGCGTCGGCAAGAAAACCGCCGAACGCCTCATTCTCGAACTGCAAGGCAAATTCGCCGCCGCGCCGGTTGCCCCCGGCAAGACTGCCGCCCCGATCGCCGTCAGCAGCGACATCACCCATGCATTGATCGCGTTGGGCTACTCCGAAAAAGAAGCCAACTGGGCCGCCCAACAACTGGCCCCCGAAACCGGGGTCTCCGACGGCATCCGGCAGGCACTTAAGTTACTATCCAAGGCATGATCCACTCCGACGATTTCACCACCGGCTCCCGCATCATTTCGCCTGCGCCCGCTTCGACGGCGGAGGAGGCGCTGGAGCGTGCGCTGCGCCCGAAGTTGCTGGACGAATACGTCGGGCAGGAGAAGGTGCGCGGGCAGTTGTCGCTGTTCATCGAGGCGGCGAAGATGCGGCGGGAGCCGCTGGATCACGTGTTGCTGTTCGGCCCGCCGGGGCTGGGCAAGACCACCTTGGCGCACATCATCGCGCGCGAGATGGGCGTCAACCTGCGTCAGACTTCCGGGCCGGTGCTGGAGCGGGCGGGCGATCTGGCGGCACTGCTGACCAATCTGGAGCCGCACGATGTGCTGTTCATCGACGAAATCCATCGCCTCTCGCCGGTGGTGGAGGAGATCCTCTACCCGGCGCTGGAGGATTACCAGATCGACATCATGATCGGCGAGGGTCCGGCGGCGCGTTCGGTGAAGATCGACCTGCCGCCGTTCACCCTGGTGGGGGCGACGACGCGCGCCGGGATGCTGACCAACCCGCTGCGCGACCGTTTCGGAATCGTCGGGCGCCTGGAGTTCTACACCCCGCAGGAGTTGCAGCGCATCGTGATGCGCTCGTCCGGGCTGCTGGAGATGAATCTCTCCGACGACGGGGCGCTGGAAGTGGCGCGCCGTTCGCGCGGCACGCCGCGCATCGCCAACCGCCTGTTGCGCCGGGTGCGCGACTATGCCGATGTGCGTGCCGGGGGCGACGCCAGCCGCGAGGTGGCCGACGCGGCGCTGACCATGCTGGACGTGGACGCGCAGGGATTGGACCTGATGGACCGCAAGCTGCTGCAAACGGTGATCGAGAAATTCGGCGGCGGGCCGGTGGGCGTGGACAACCTCGCCGCCGCCATCGGCGAGGAGCGCGACACCATCGAAGACGTGCTGGAGCCCTATCTTATCCAGCAGGGCTATCTGCAACGCACGCCGCGCGGCCGCATGGCGACGGCCAACGCCTGGCTGCATTTCGGCCTGCCGCAACCGCGTCCCGCCGGGGCAAACAAGGAGTTGTGGGGTGACTGACACAGAACCGTACTCTTTGCCGGTTAGAGTGTATTTCCACGACACGGATGCGGGCGGGGTGGTTTACCACGCGACCTATGCCCACTTCATGGAGCGCGCGCGCACCGAGTGGCTGCGCGAGGTGTACGGGTATAATCACGCCGCGATGATGAAGGAGCTGGGTCTGGCCTTCGTGGTGCGTTCGATGAAGCTGGATTATCTCAAGCCAGCGGTGCTGGACGACCAGCTGCAGGTGACGGCCGAGGTGAAGGACGTTGGCCGCAGCCGGGTGACCATCCACCAGGCGGTGCTGCGCGGGGAGGAAACGCTGGTGACGGCGGAGATCCATCTGGTCTGCGTGGACATCCGGGTGTTCCGGCCAGTGTCGGTGCCGGATGTGCTCAGGAATCAATGGAAGGATTGAAAGGGAAAACATGGAAGTCACGCAGGATCTGTCGTTCCTCCACCTGATCCAGAACGCCAGCGTGCTGGTGCAAGGGGTGATGGGGCTGTTGTTGTTCGTATCGTTGCTGTCGTGGTGGTACATCTTCCAAAAGATGTTCGTGGTGCGGCTGGCCGCCCGTCAGAGCGCGGTGTTCGAGGAAGCGTTCTGGTCGCACGACGACCTCGACATGCTGTACCGCAACGCCATGTCCTCGCGCGAAAAAGCGGGTAGCCTGGAGCGCATCTTTGCCGCCGGTTTCGAGGAATTCGCCAAGCTCAAACGCAAACCCAACATGGATATCAACGCGGTGATGGACGGCACCCGCCGCGCCATGCGCGCCACTTACCAGCGCGAGATGGATAGCCTGGAGTCGCATCTATCCTTCCTGGCGACGGTCGGTTCGGTCAGCCCCTACGTCGGCCTGTTCGGTACGGTGTGGGGCATCATGAACGCTTTCCGCGGCCTGTCCAACGTGGGGCAGGCGACGCTGGCCCAGGTCGCGCCGGGCATCGCCGAAGCGCTGGTGGCCACGGCGATGGGCTTGTTCGCCGCCATTCCGGCGGTGGTGGCCTATAACCGCTACTCGCACGAGATCGACCGCCTTGCCACCCGCTTCGAGAGTTTCATGGAAGAGTTCTCCAACGTGTTGCAGCGGCAGCCATGAGAAACCGCCAGTCGCACCGTCCGATGAGTCAGATCAACGTCGTGCCGTATATCGACGTGATGCTGGTGCTGCTGGTGATCTTCATGGTGACCGCGCCGATGATGACCACTGGCCAGATCGACCTGCCCAGCGTGGGCAAGTCGCAGACGCCGCCAACTGCGCCGATGGAGGTCATTATTCACAAGGATGGTTCATTGGCGTTGCGCAACCATATCGTCAATAGTCGGGAGCGGGAGCTGACGCGTGAAGAGTTGCTGAATTCCGTGCGCGAGGCGCAATCGGCCAACCCCGACCAGCCCGTGGTTATCTCAGCCGACAAGAAAGTGCAATATGACGAAGTCATCAAGGTGATGGATATGTTGCAGCGGGAAAATATCAAGAAGGTCGGCCTGCTGACACAAAGCAAGTGAAAACATGGAGTTCGGTTACCACCAAACCTATAGGTCGCCCGCCGCAGCGCTTGCACTGCTGGTGCATACACTATTTTTCGCGTTACTGTATTTTGGCTTTAGTTGGCGTTCTCAGCCCGTGCAGGGGGTGACGGTGGAGTTGTGGGACGCACTCCCCAGTCATGCTCAGGAGCCAGAAGCGGCGGCTCCATCTCCGCCTCCCCCGACTCCAGAGCTGCCCAAACCGCAGCCCGTGCGGAAGGAGACCGCACCGACCAAGCCAGTGAACACACCTCCAAAGGCGGATATCCAGCTCAAGGATAAAAAGGTCGAGATGAAGAAGCTGGAGCCACCGAAGCCAGAGGTCAAGAAGCAACCCGCTCCAGACAAGCTGGCCGAATTGCTGGCCGAACAGGCGGCGCGCGAAAGCCAGTTGAGACAGCAAGCCGAACAGGCCAGGAAACGCACGGCAGAGGAAGGGGCCATCAATGGCTTGAAAAGCGAATATGGCGATAAAATTCGCGCCAAGATCAAACGCAACGTGGTGCAGCCACCGGATGTGCCGGATGCTGCCAAGGCAGAATTTGACGTAGTGTTGCTACCGGGCGGTTCGGTGCTGAATGTCCGACTGACCAAATCCAGCGGCCATGCTGCCTATGACAGTGCAGTGGAACGCGCCATCCAGAAGGCGCAGCCCCTGCCTTTGCCACCCGACGTGGGCATGTTCAAATACTTCAGGGAGTTGCACCTGTGCTTCAGCCCTGTCGAGAGAGTGGGAGAAAAATGCGGTTCTTGATGATGGTTTTGATGTGGCTCGGTTCTCTGTCGGCTCATGCGGTATTGAATATCGAGATCAGTGGGGCAGGGGAGCGGCAAATTCCGATTGCGATCGTGCCATTCGAGGGCGAGGAAAAGCTGGGCAGCCCGATCAGCAATGTCGTGGCCGCCGACTTGGCGCGCACCGGTTTGTTCCGTCTGATCGATCCGGTCGGGAAGAACCCGCATCGACCCTCCGAAGTGAATTACGCCGATTGGCTGGGCACGGAGGCGATCGCCATCGGCGCGATCGTTGAGCAGCCCAACGGTCGCCTTGAAGTTCAGGTTCGATTGCTCGATTCGGTCAAGCATGTTGAGCTGAATGGCCGGTCGATCAACGGACGCGATACCCAAACACGCAGCATCGCCCACCGCATCGCGGACTACATTTACGAGACCCTGACGGGTGTGCCGGGCGTATTCAGTACGCGCATTGCCTATGTGAATCGGCATCAGGGCAAGTTCAAACTGGTGGTGGCCGATAGCGATGGTTACGGTGAGCAGGTGATCTTTTCCAGCGACGAGCCGATCATGTCGCCCTCCTGGTCTCCCGATGGCAGCCACCTGGCTTACGTCAGCTTTGAAACCGGGCATGCTGCGGTCTTTGTTCAGTCGTTGGTCACCGGGCAGCGTTTGAAGATCGCCGATTATCCGGGCAGCAACAGCGCCCCGGCCTGGTCTCCCGATGGCAGACTGATGGCGATGGTGTTGTCCAAGGATGGCAGTTCACAGATCTATCTGGCTAAACCGGATGGCAGTGAGCTGCGCCGGGTCACCGACAGTCCCAGGACGGTGATCGATACTGAGCCCTGTTTTTCGCCCGATGGGCAGCATCTTCTGTTCACCTCGGACAGGGGGGGGAATGCGCAGATCTATCGTATGGCTGTGGATGGGGGCTCGGCCCACCGTCTGACGTTCGAGGCGGGCAGCAGCTTCTCGCCGCGCTACAGCCCGGATGGTCTAGGCTTCGTTTACACCTATCGCAATGCCGGGCGCTTCTACATTGCCACACAGGATCTGACGACGGGACAGATGCAGTTGCTGACCGAGGGGGGCTGGGAGAAACGCCCCAGTTTCGCCCCCAACGGAAAGCTGGTTCTGTATGCCTCAGATGCACAAGGTCGTGGTATATTGTCCACCGTTTCCAGCGATGGAAGGGTGAAACAGCGCATGTTCGCGCAGATTGGGGATATTCGCGAACCGGTGTGGGGACCTTATCTGAAATAATGAATTGGTGAAAGGAGTCATAATGAACAAAAAAATTGCATTGAGTGCGTTACTGGTTAGTCTGTTGTCCGCATGTGCCAGCCAGGCTCCCAAGCCTGTGGCCGAAGCACCCGTAACTCCCGCCGCCTCTTCTGCGGCAGACACGGCGGCCAAGACCGCTACAGCATCGGCGACTTCTGCCGTCGTCGCGGTTGATCCGCTGGATGACCCCAAGACAGGCCTGACCAATCGTAGCTTGTACTACGCCTTTGATGTCGATGTGATCCAGGAGGCTGACAAACCGTTGGTGGCGGCGCATGGCCGTTACTTGAGCACCCGTCCCGCACGTAAAGTGTCTCTGGAAGGCAATTGTGACGAGCGCGGCAGCACCGAATACAACCTGGCGCTCGGCCAGCGTCGCGCCGATGGCGTGAAGAAGCTGCTGGTGTTGGGGGGCGCCAAGGATGAGCAACTGAATTCCATCAGTTTTGGCGAAGAAAAGCCGCGCTGCACTGCTCATGATGAGGAGTGCTGGGCTGAGAATCGCCGCACTGACCTGAACTACGCAAAGTAAGGTAGATCTTGAAATTGCGCGCCTGGCTCGTATGTGGTCTTGTATTTTTTGCCTCTCAGGCAAATGCCGGGCTGCTTTCCGACGACGAGGCGCGCAAGCATATCGACGCAATCGAGGTTCGCGTCGTCAAACTGGAAGAGTCCGCAGCCAAGCTGCAGGAATCGATCAACCAGAATGCCGAGGCAACCAAGCAGCAGACCAAGTCCATCCTTGATCTTCAGCAGCAGATCGAAGCCATCAATGTCGAGTTGCGCAAGTTGCGCGGCCAGTATGAGGAGTTTGTCCATCTGCTGCAGGACAGTGAGAAGCGTCAGAAGGATTTCTACGTGGATCTGGATACGCGCTTGCGCCGCTTCGAAGTAGATGCAGCCCAGCAGCCGGTTGCCACAGAAAGTGGGCCGGCTCCGGCATCGGCCCCGCTGATGATGATAGATGATCCTGTGCTGGAAAATCGCGCTTATGAAGCGGCCTTCGGCCTGTACAAGGCCAAAAGCTACCCTGCGGCCATCACCTCTTTCCAGGATTTTCAGCGCAAGTTCCCCAACTCGGTGCAACTGCCTAACGTCTATTATCTTATGGGTGAATCCTTCATGAATCTGAAGGACTACCCCAGCGCTTCCACAGCCATGCAGACCCTGGTTGAAGTGGCACCCAAGCATGCCAAGGCGTCCGAAGCCTTGTTGACGGCAGCCAAGGCGCAAGAGGCGATGGAGCAGCCCCTTGCCGCCAAGAAACTGCTCCGGAAATTGATTGCCCAATATCCCGACTCCGACGCTGCGGTCAAGGCCAAGGAACGCCTGGCTGTACTCAAGTAATCCCCTGCAATGTCGGCACGAGACGACAGCGCCCGGCTGCGCATTACGGAAATCTTCTATTCCCTGCAAGGTGAGACCAGCCGTGCCGGGTTGCCTACCGTATTCATCCGACTGACTGGCTGTCCGCTGCGCTGCACCTATTGTGACACACGCTATGCCTTTACTGGCGGCGAACCCATGAGTCTGGCCGAAATCATGGACAAGGTTGCCTCCTTTGCTCCACGCTATGTCTGTGTCACCGGCGGCGAGCCGTTGGCCCAGAAGAATTGCCTGCCGCTGCTGACCGCCCTGTGCGACGCGGGATATAAGGTCTCGCTGGAAACGGGCGGCGCTGCCGACATCTCCGGCGTGGACGCCCGTGTGGTGACGGTGCTGGACATCAAGACGCCGGCGTCGGGCGAAGCGTCGCGCAACCTGTGGGAAAATCTCGACCGGCTCGATGCGAGCGACGAAATCAAGTTCGTGTTGTGCGACGAGGTGGATTACCTGTGGGCGCGCGATGTCATCGTGGAGCGGCAACTGGCCTTGCGCTGCGCCGTGCTGCTGTCACCGGCCAAGGGGCAGCTTGACGCAGCGACACTGGCCGAATGGATATTGCGCGACCGGTTGCCGGTGCGTTTCCAGTTACAGTTGCACAAAATACTGTGGGGGGAGCAGCAGGGGAAATGAACAAGGCGCTCGTGCTTCTTTCCGGCGGGCTGGACTCTGCCACGGTGCTAGCCATCGCACGTTCGCAGGGGTTCGAGTGCCACGCCCTCAGTGTGGACTATGGCCAGCGGCATCATGCCGAGCTGGCGGCAGCACAGAAGATCGCCCAGAAACAGGGCGCGATCGAACATCGCATCCTGCGCATCGACCTCACGGCCTTCGGCGGTTCGGCGCTGACCGACTCCAGCATCGCCGTGCCGGAGCAGCCCACCTGCGGCATTCCGCTCACCTACGTTCCGGCGCGCAATACCATCATGCTGTCCCTGGCGCTGGCCTGGGCCGAGGTTCTGGAGTCGCAGGACATCTTCGTTGGCGTGAACGCGGTGGATTACTCCGGCTATCCGGATTGCCGTCCGGAATACATCGAAGCCTTCGAGCGCATGGCCAACTTGGCCACCAAAGCCGCCGTTGAGGGCAAGCCGCTGAAGATCCACGCGCCGCTGATCAGCCTCACCAAGGCCGAGATCATCCGCCGGGGCAACGAGCTGGGCGTGGATTACGGCCTGACCGTTTCCTGCTATCAGGCGGACGAGGAGGGCAGGGCCTGCGGTGTGTGCGATTCCTGCCGCTTGCGCGCCCACGGATTCGTCCAGGCCGGGCTGGCGGACGTCACCCGCTACCGGGCGGCATGCAAGGCGGGATGACAGGATGAATAGCGAGCCCGCCGAGACCCCGGAAGAGGAGGAACGTCGCGCCTTCTTCTCGCTGGACTTGCTCAAGGCAATCGCGCCCGTGGTGATCCTGACGCTCGCGGTGCTGCTCATCGGCTACAAATTCATCGACCCCGCGCCGCCGCGCAAGATCACCATCGCCACCAGCCAGGTTGACGGCAACCACTTCGTGTATGCCTCGCTTTATGCCGAGTTGATGCGCCGCGAAGGCGTCACGCTGGAGATTCGCCAGACGCGAAATGAAACCGAAAGCCTGGAACTGTTGCACAACCCGGATTCCGGCGTGGATCTGGCGTTCATCCAGGGCGGAGTCGCTGCATCTGAGCCAACCGTGGGGCTGGTGTCGCTGGGCAGCCTGTATTACCAGCCGGTGTGGATATTTTGCCGCTGCGCCAAGCCGGTGCGGCATCTTACCGAACTGAAGGGTAAACGCATCGCTATCGGTGTCTACGGAACCGGTGCGCGAGTAGTGGCCGAGGCCATGCTGTCGGCCAGCGGGCTGGATCACAAGAACAGCCTGCCGCTGGTGTTGGGGGACGACGAGGCGGCGCAGGCGTTGCAAGAGGGACGCGTCGATGCGGCTTTCTTTCTCGACGTCGCCCATTCCCCATTGATCCAGCGCCTGGCGATGGACAAGCGTCTGCGCCTGTTGGACATCAGCGAGGCCGAAGCCTACACCCGCCAGCTTTCCTTCCTGCACCATTTGAAGTTGCCAGATGGCGGCCTGAATCTGACCACCAACCTGCCGGACGAGGAAATCAGCCTGCTGGCTCCGACCGTGATGCTGGTTGCGCGCGACACGTTCCATCCGGCGCTGGTCTACCTGCTGCTGAAGACCATCTCCCAGGTGCACAGTGGAGGAGGGCTGTTCAACGCCCCCCATGAATTCCCCTCGGCCCAGGGCGCCGATTTTACGCTTAGCGAACAGGCGGCAAATTTCTACAAATCCGGTCTGCCGTTCCTCGACAAATATTTGCCGTTCTGGGCAGCCACCTTCGTCAGCCGCATGCTGATCTTGTTGCTGCCGCTACTGGCAGTCATCATTCCGCTGAGTCGGATTGTGCCTTCGCTCTACGTCTGGCTAGTTAAATCAAAGATCTACAAGCTCTACGGCGAACTGCGTTACCTGGAAACCCAGATTCGCCTCGACAGCGAGCCCGATGCTTCCGCCCGCCATCTGGCCGACCTGAATGCCATCGAGGAGCGCGTCAACCAACTCAAACTTCCCAACGCCTTCGCCATGCACCTGTATGAATTGCGGGCGCACATCGCCATGGTGCGTGGGCAGATAGCCTCTCCGAGGTTGCCGCGCTGATACTTCAGGCAATCAGGGGCAGCGGTCTCCGCCCATCCTCCAAATGTAGAGATTCGAGCGGTGCAGGTCGTCCACCGGTACTGTGTGCTGCGGAGGATGTTCCGGTACGACAAAGGTGTTGCTGATGAACAAACTGCCGGGCTTCATCTCGCGGCGGGCTTTTTCCCACAGTTCGGCCATCGGTACCGGCGACAGGTAGGCAAATACCAGGTCGTACTCGCCTAGGTCGCAATCCCACAGGCTGCCGCGCCGCACCCGGCAATTCGGCAGGCCTTGCAGCCGCACCCAGCTCCACAGGTAGGGCAGCGGCGCAATTTCCACCCCGCTGTAATCGCCATCCGGCCGGACGCGCGCCAGATGCGCCAGCACGCCGCCGAGGCCGGAGCCGATGTCCATGAAACGGAAAGTCGCCCCACCCGCTGGCGAGGGAAGCAGGGTTTCCAGCGCCTGCCAGACCTTGAGGCTGGAGAGGTAGAGCGGCACCTGGCTGCGGAAGGTGCTCCAGTACACCACCAGCAGGATCAGGAAGATCAGCAAATAGATCAGCGGCGAGACATCCACCGCCAGCATGGCGACCTGGGCGGGGGCGAATGCCAACTGGATCGGCGGCCACCAGCGCGCCTGCCCGGCGAAATGCGACAGGGTGGCGGCCAGTGCGCCGACCAGCAGGGCGAAAGTCATGGGGTTGAATTGCACCGGCGCATGGCGCGCCAGCAGGATGACGGCAACGAAGGCGACGCCCTGCAACAGCAGGGCCAGTACGGCAGGGGGGAGTCGGCGTTGGGATGCCATCATCCCTTACCGCTCTGCGGCAGCCCTTCGACAGGCTCATAACCAGCGACTTGGCTGGCGTTGTATGACAGCCTAGTCGAGTGGCTAGTAGGTTTCATCAGGGCGAACGGCCATTTAGCGCTGCAACCCGGCTTCGACTTCGTCGCGCTTGGGCTTGCCGCACAGCCGTTCGATCAGCGTGAGGGCGAAATCCATCGCCGTGCCGGGGCCGCGCGAGGTGATGAACTGGCCGTCTTCGACGACGGCGGCGCGTTGCTGCTGCACCTGCGGATAGGCATCCAGCGCGCCGGGGAAGCTGGTGGCGCGCCTGCCATCCAGCACGCCCGCCGCCGCCAGCACCGAGGGGGCGGCGCAGAGGGCGGCGACGTAACGCCCCTGCCCTGCCATCTTCCTGACCAGATTGAGGATGCGCTCATCAGCCTTCAGGTTGTTGGTGCCGGGCTGGCCGCCGGGCAGCACCAGCAGATCGAAGGATTCATGCAGCACGTCATCCAGCGCCACCTCGGGAAGCAGCCAGACGCCGCGGCTGGCCTTGAATGGCTGCACGCCCCCCAACCCGGCCACGGTCACGGTCAGCCCGGCGCGGCGCAGCAGGTCGATGATAGTGACGGCTTCGAGCTCTTCGCAGCCCGTCGCCAGCGGCACCAGCACCCGGCTCATGCTTCCATTCCCAGTTGGTAGGCGCGCAGCAGCGCAGCTCTCAGTCGCGGCTGGGCGTCGAGATTTTCGACCCCCATTTCCTGCGCAGCGATGACGCCCAGCGAAATCAGCGCCTGGCTCTTGCTGCGTTGCGCGCTGAAACCCTCGAAGTCGAATACACCGTCTTCCGTGAGAAATCCGGCGGCCAAGCCTTGGGGATTGTCGAGGCGGATGTCCTCGACCAGCATGACGTCAAAGAGATACGAATAGGTGTCGATGCCGTGCTCGATGGCCATCACAACATGCAGCGATTCCAGATCGGGGTACTTGTCCAGCACCTCGTCCAGATCCAGCGTGGACGAGAGATCGTAGTTCTCGCCCTTGAAACTGAAATCGATATGGGCGTCGAGGGTGTTTTTCATGGCGCTGGCCGGATCGCGGCTGCCTGTCCGGCTAGTCGCGGAAGTTGTTGAATTGCAGCGGGAAGTCGGTGATGGACTTCTTCACGAAGGCGATCGCGGATTGCAAGTCGTCGCGATTCTTGCCGTTCACGCGCACCGTGTCGCCCTGAATGCTGGCCTGCACCTTCATCTTGCTGTCCTTGATCAGCTTGACGATCTTCTTCGCCAGCTCGATCTCCACGCCGACCTTCACCGTGCAGGAACGCTTGACCTTGTTGCCGCTGACCTTCTCCACCTTCTCGGCGATGTCCAGCGAACGCACATCCACGCCGCGCTTGGACAGCTTGGTGTTGAGGATGTCCTGCACCTGATCGAGCTGAAACTCGTTGTCGGCAAACACCGTCAGCACCAACTCGGCCTGCTCCACGCGAGCGTCCGAGCCCTTGAAATCGAAGCGCGTGCTGACCTCCTTGTTGGTCTGCTCGACCGCGTTCTTGACCTCGGTCTTCTCTACTTCGGAAACGATGTCGAAAGATGGCATGATATTTCCTCGATGAACTTTAGCCACAACACGCCGCGCAGCGGCTTGTTGCGGTGGAGACTAACCTTCAGGTTAGTCGGAGCCAAAATGGCAAATGTAGTGATAGTTATCCCCGCTCACTTCGATGTCGAAGCTGGAATTGCCGGGGATGGAGAAGGATTGGCCGGCATGGCATTCCTTCCAGTCTTCGCCTTGTAGCTTGTAGCGGCAGGAACCGGCCACGGTCTGCATCACTTCCGGCGCACCGGTGTTGAAGGTCAGGCTGGACGGCAGGATGACGCCGACAGATTTTTTCACGCCATCGGCGAATTCGACGGTGTGGGAAATGCACTTGCCGTCGAAATAGACGTTGGCCTTGGTGTTGACGCTGACGTTGCTGATCTGGTCTGTCATGGTTGCTCCTGTTGAAAGTTAAACTGCCCCGCCACCCCGGACGGGGCACTGCGGGGCAGCAAGGGGGATCAGGCTTCCTGCGCCTTTACGCCCTTCTGGTAATCGCTATAGACGTACACCGGAATGCCGAGGTCGCCGAGTTGCTTTTCGATCAGTGGCTTGACATCGTTCCAGCTCAACCCACCCACGCCGCAGCCGACGCGCGGCAAAGCGATGCTGGCGATCTGCTCACGCTGCACCAGATTGCGCAGCGCATGCAAAGCATGATTCACGTTGGACACGCTGGCGCGGCCCGGCTTGCTGCCGTGGTCATAGGCGCCTTCCTGGGTGAACAGGTTGACGACGCGCACGCCGTCGGCGCTGACCCAGGTCCACTTCTCGCCCGGCTTCGGGTGCTTGGTCTGGCAGAAATGACGGAAATCCTTGTACAACGCAGGCATACGCTCGCGCAGTTGCAGGGCCAGACCCTGGTGGAAATCGTCGTTGGGGGAGACGCCGTGGGCGATCGCCCGGGCTGAACTCAACAGAATGTCTCCGCTTACTTCCTTGATCATGATGCTCTCCTTTTTACCGGGAACGCAGGCAATCCCCGTGGATTGCGGACGGGAATCGTCCGCGCCCCCCACTATTTGCGGTTCGCCAAATTGGCAGCAATCCGCATCCGCAGTGCGTTCAGCTTGATGAAGCCGCCCGCATCCTTCTGGTCGTAAGCCCCCTTGTCGTCCTCAAACGTGGCGATGGTCGGGTCGAACAGCGAATCGGTCTTCGAGTCGCGGCTCACGACGATAACGTTACCCTTGTACAGCTTGACGCGCACCCAGCCGTTGACGGTCTGCTGCGTGTGGTCGATCAGGGTTTGCAGGGCGCGACGTTCCGGCGCCCACCAGTAACCGTTGTAGATCATACTGGCGTAGCGCGGCATCAGGTCGTCCTTCAAATGGGCGACTTCGCGGTCCAGCGTGATGGATTCGATGGCGCGGTGGGCTTTCAACATAATCGTGCCGCCGGGGGTTTCGTAGCAGCCGCGCGACTTCATGCCGACGTAGCGGTTTTCCACCAGATCGAGGCGACCGATGCCGTGCTTGCCGCCTAGTTGGTTCAGCGTCGCCAGCACGGTGGCGGGCGACATGGCCACGCCGTTCAGGGCGACGATGTCGCCGTTCCTGAACTCGATGTCCAGATATTCCGCCGCATCCGGGGCCGCTTCGGGTGACACCGTCCAGCGCCACATGCTTTCTTCCGCTTCCGCTGCCGGGTCTTCCAGATGGCGGCCTTCAAAGCTGATGTGCAGCAGGTTGGCATCCATCGAATACGGGCTGCCGCCGTTGCGGTGCTTCATGTCGATGGGAATGCCGTTGCGCTCGGCGTAGGCCAGCAGCTTCTCGCGGGAGAGCAGATCCCACTCGCGCCACGGGGCGATGATCTTGATGCCGGGTTTGAGCGCATACGCGCCCAGCTCGAAACGCACCTGGTCGTTGCCCTTGCCGGTGGCGCCGTGCGACACCGCATCCGCACCGGTCTGGTTGGCGATCTCGACCAGACGCTTGGCGATCAGCGGGCGGGCGATGGACGTGCCGAGCAGATATTCACCTTCATACACCGTGTTGGCGCGGAACATCGGGAACACGAAATCGCGCACGAACTCCTCGCGCACGTCGTCGATGAAGATGTGCTCCGGCTTGATGCCGAACTTCAGCGCCTTCTGCCGCGCCGGTTCCAGCTCTTCGCCTTGCCCCAGGTCGGCGGTGAAGGTCACCACTTCGCACTGGTAAGTGTCTTGCAGCCACTTGAGAATAACCGAGGTATCCAGCCCGCCCGAATAGGCGAGGACGACTTTGTTGATGTTGCTCATGGTTTGCTAATTACCTTGTATGAATTTCTAAACGTTGATTTCCATCGGTATGGAAGTAAAGTACGTTGTAAGCAGAGACTTTTGTATTTCCATGCATTGGATTATTACTTCTGAAATAGTTCTCAATCTCTTTTTTCTCAATCGGTTGAGCGTGGTAATCGAACAGAGCAAGAACCGCCTTGCCATCACCATACTTGAGTAGCTTCGCAATTTCGCCTTCGTTCTGGCAAAGAAGCTGGCTCGACCGCTGATCTTTAGTCCTAACTGCCACTTCAAGAGCAGTTTTTCCAATCACAAAATCTACCCGCCCCTTACCCGAATCAGTCAACCTGTGATCCACAGGCTGCTCTCGAAGAGTCTTTTCCCCAAACCAGCCAAGAAGGTAAAAGGCCAAATAACCCAACAATGGTTGCTCACCGTCAGACTGAAGTGAGCTTAGCTTCGATTTAATGAAATCTTTGTCATATGACTTATTGAAGAATAGTTGTAATGCTTCTTCAATTTCATTGATGGTTGCCATAGTTCCTCCGTGCGGTTTTGGTTTTGGCTTCGGCCACCGCTACGCGGTTTAACCGGCTTTGCCGGTTAGCCTACGCCGAAACAGGCTGCACACACTTCCACTCTTCGATCAACGATCAACTTTGCCCAATAGCAAATATTCCATGAGAGCCTTCTGCACATGCAGCCTGTTTTCAGCCTCATCCCACACCACGCTTTGCGCGCCGTCGATGACTTCCGCGCTGACTTCCTCGCCGCGATGGGCGGGCAGGCAGTGCATGAACACGGCGTCGGGTTTTGCGACGCGCATCATGTCGCCGTCCACCTGCCAGTCGGCGAAGTCCTTCAGGCGCTCTTCGTTCTCGGCTTCCCAGCCCATCGAAGTCCACACGTCGGTGGTGACCAGATCGGCGTCGCGGGCGGCTTCCATCGGGTCGGCGAATTCTTCGTAGTGCTCGTGGCCGTACAGCCCGGCGCGTTCCGGCTCGACTTCGTAGCCGGGCGGGGTGGAGACGTGGACATTGAAATCCAGGATTTCGGCTGCCTGCAACCAGGTGTTGCACATGTTGTTGGAGTCGCCGATCCAGGCCACGGTCTTACCCTTGATGCAGCCGCGATGCTCGATGTAGGTGTAGATGTCAGCCAGCACCTGGCACGGGTGATATTCGTTGGTCAGGCCGTTGATGATCGGTACGCGCGAGTGGGCGGCGAAGCGCTCGATGATGTCCTGCTCGAAGGTGCGGATCATCACGATGTCGCTCATGCGTGAGATGACTTCGCCCGCATCTTCCACCGGTTCACCGCGCCCGAGCTGGGAATCGCGAGTATTCAGGTAAATGGCCGAGCCGCCCAGTTGATGCATCCCGGCCTCGAATGACAGCCGCGTGCGGGTGCTGGCCTTCTCGAAGATCATCACCAGGGTGCGGTCTTCCAGCGGCCAGTATTTCTCGTAGCGCTTGAAGCGTTCCTTGATGAGGCGGGCGCGCTCGAACAGGTATTCGAACTCTTCGCGGGTGAAGTCCTTGAACTGCAAAAAATGTTTGACGTTCGATGCCATGGCAACTCGCTTCCGGTCAGGATTTGAGGAAATCTTCGATCAGCGGACACAGGAGATCGAGCAACTGCGCCGCCTCGTCCGCGCTGAACACCAGCGGCGGCAGCAAGCGCACCACGCTGTCGGCGGTGACGTTGATGAGCAAGCCGCGCTCCAGCGCCAGCTTCACCAGTTCGCCACAGGGCCTGCCCAGCTCGATGCCGATCATCAGCCCCTGGCCGCGCACCTGCACTGCCGCCCCCAGCCGTTGCTGCAAGCCATCGCGGATCTGCGCGCCGATGGCGGCGGCGTGCGCCAGCAGATTGTCCTGCTCCATCACTTCCAGCGTGGTCAGCGCGGCCGTGCAGGCCAGCGGATTGCCGCCGAAAGTGGAGCCGTGATTGCCTGGTTTGAAGGTGCCGGTCGCCTTGCCCGCCGCCAGACACGCGCCCACCGGCACGCCGGAGCCCAAGCCCTTGGCCAGCGTCATCACGTCCGGCAGGATGCCTGCGTGCTGATGCGTGAACCACTTGCCGGTGCGGCCGATGCCGCTCTGCACCTCGTCCAGCATCAGCAGCCAGCCGTGCTGGTCGCAAATCTGCCGCAAACCCTGCAAATAGGAAACGTCCGGCGTGCGGATGCCGCCTTCGCCCTGAATCGGCTCGACCAGCACCGCCACCACGTTCGGATTGTGTTCGGCCACCTGCCGCACGGCGGCGAGGTCGTCGTACGCTACCCGCACGAAACCGGGCACCAGCGGCTCAAAACCGGCCTGCACCTTGCGGTTGCCGGTGGCCGAGAGCGTCGCCAGCGTCCGGCCATGGAAGGATTTCTCCATCACGATGATGTTCGGCAGCTCGACCCCCTTGTGGTGGCCGTACATCCGCGCCAGCTTGATGGCGGCTTCGTTGGCTTCACAGCCGGAGTTGCACACGAACACCTCGTCCATGGACGAAAGCTGAGCCAGCTTGTCCGATAGCCGCTCCTGCTCGGTGATGCGATAGACATTGGAGACGTGGATCAGCCGGCCCACCTGCGCCGACAGCGTAGCGGTGAAACGCGGATGGGCATGGCCCAGCGTGTTGACCGCGATGCCGGACAGCGCATCCAGATAACGCTTGCCCTCGGCATCCCACAGCCAGCTTCCTTCGCCGTGGGTGAAGGCCAGCGGCAGTCTGGCATAAGTGTTCATCAAATGCGACATGGAAATCCCCGTTTTATTCTTCTTGGCGCAATTTCAAAACGAAAAAGGCCGACGCTCGGTCGGCCTTTTCTATTCACGCAGAACCGCGCAGGCTTAGGCCATAGCCTTGATGGCGGCGGACAGGCGGCTCTTGTGGCGGGCGGCCTTGTTCTTGTGAATGATCTTCTTGTCGGCGATGGAATCCACCACGCTAGTGGAAGCCTGGAACTGGGCCTGAGCAGCAGCCTTGTCGCCAGCGTCGATCGCCTTGATCACCTTCTTGATTGCAGTACGCAGTTCGGAACGCAGGCTGCTGTTGTGAGCATTCTGCTTGACTGCTTGACGGGCGCGCTTACGGGCTTGTGCGCTATTGGCCATATTGACTCCTCGAAAATCGGCTTGCAATGAAAGGCGCGCATTATAGGGAGGCGGGCCATGCTTTGCAACCGGTTTTTATTGTTTCGTTTCAGGCTGCGAGCGCCTTTGCTTGCCATCAGCCGCTGACGGCTCCTTTGGGGGGGTAATCACCGGTCGGCTTGGCCCTGGTGCAGGCATGGATGGCGCAACCACAGGGGCTGTCGATGCCTTTGGAGCTGTGATGATAGGCTTGCTCGCCAGCGGTTTGGGGGAGGGCGCCTGGGGCGATTTGGACACGCTCCTCGGCATTTCCGGCTTCGCCTGTACAGCGGGTGCACTTGCCATAGGCTGGGCAATCGGAGTTCGCGCAGAAGGCGTTGGTTTGGACGGCACGGTTTTTTGTCGCACACCACTCTGAACTGGGGATGTTGCTGTCACCTTGCCTGCTTGCACCGCAGCTACCGGCGTGGAGTTCGTCGAAGGCTTCCTGGCTTGCGCCGTGGATTCAGGCTGCGGTCTTATCGCGGGTGACGGGGGTTTGCTTGCGGCAACCACGGCGCTGGCCGGTTTCGGCGATACAAACACCTTGGCGGCTTCAGAGGGCAGTGGCGCGACCTTTGTTACGACAGGCGGAGATGGCTGATCCACATGCGCCGTTCCAACTTGTGCCAATGGCGGAGCAGATGTACCGACAGGGCTGGATTTCACGTCTAACTTGGCTGCCGTTTGCGTTGTTTTGGTTGGCAATTTTTCAGGCTGTGCCATGGGTTTGATTGTGGGCAGTGGGCCGCCCGACCAGCCAGACACCGCCCAATCATTGGCAGCAGCTCCACGTGTTGGCGGCGCGGCCTTGCTCCCCAGCGCCTGTTCGAGCAAGCCGCCCGCCTTGATGCCAATCGCTGTACCGACCGGCCCTAGCAAGGCTGTTCCGATGGCTGCTCCGGCCACCACCGAACCCGCCGGACGCACCACTGGACTCCCGATCGTTCCAGAAACTAGCAGAGGAAGACTGACTAGCTTGGCTGTGCCCTGAATGGCGGCGTCGAGCTTGCCCTCTAGGTGCTCCTGCGGGGTGATGTTCAGGTGGCCATCGGCGTTGAACAGCGAGGCGGCCAGTTTAAGGCCGCTCAGGTGATACCCCGCCCCATCCATCACCACGTCACTGCCGACCTCCTTGAATTGAATCACGTCCCCATTGGCTTCCTTGATGGACTTGTTCACCGCCGTCACCAGTTTGGCCTCACTCAACTCACCATCCCGCATCTGAAACTTTCCCTCGACGCGCGAACCGACTGGAAAATCGTTCAGGCGATCCAGATTCAAGATGCCGCGTACGTCCGCATCCAGCACCCCGGACACCACCAGTGAGCCATCAAATGCCTGCACCACCGGCTGCGGATTCAGGCCGCGTGTAGTCAAATCCAGTCGTAGCGTAGCCGAGTCCGGCAACAGGGTCACTGCGCCAGTCAAGCCCCCCCCGGCTAAATGGGCGTCAACATGCTGCAAACGTATGGCATCGGCGTTATAGGCCAAATGCGTATTGAATTTATCCATCTTCAGCATGGCCTGGGCGTTTGGATCGGTTTGCAAACCAAAGTCCGAGGAGGTGATATCTGCCTCCAGCAGCAGGTGATCGATCAGTGTCTCAGGCTCTTTGGAGCGAGCGCTGAATAGGCCTGAGCCATGCACCTTGCCGAATGCCAGGGTGCGATTTTCCAATGCTTTCAAATGTTGATGAACCGAGACGCCTGCGACATCAACCTCGCCGCGCAAATCCCAGTCCGTCGACCAATCCAGCCGTCCTTTTCCGCTCAAGCCCACACCGAGTAGACGTGCGCTCATGGCATGCATGTTGAAGGCGCTTCCTTCGATTACGCCCTCGACCCGCACCTGCTCAAGCCGCAAATCTGGAATCTCGGGCATCTCCCACCCCGGCGTCGTCGCGACGATGTGCACCGAACCATCCGCCAGCAGGCCGATATCCGTCGTCAGGTCAAAACGTGGCACGTACAGCTTGATACCGGTGGGATTGTTGAATTCGTCGAAGGAGACATCGCCCCGCAATTCCTCTAGGGGAAAATCGGGTATCTGCAACGACAATCGCTCGAACGTCAGCCCTTCTATCGTGCAGAAAGGGGGCTCCGTGTTCATATCGTCACTGGTCATCCATTCCAGCAACGCATCGGTAGGCGCCTCGCCCAACGCCCCTTTTTTTACCACAATATTATTGATGAGGCAGCGCCGTTCAGTAAGAGCGGCCATGCTTAACATGACATCAACTGAATCAAGAACGACCTCGGCTTTTTCTCCCATCCTGACATCGCGCACATCCATGTGGGGGAAGGGGAGTAGCGCCACGGACAAATGGCCGATCCGTACGGGCTGCTCCATCTCGGTGCTGAGTTGTTTTTCAATTTCAGGAATATAACGGTCGGCTGGGACAAAAAAAACCGCCACCACCAGTAGAAATGCCACCAGCAAGAGGCCGACCAACAAGACTTTCAGCAATTTCATTCAGACAAACCGAACCACAAGGATTGACGGATCTTACGTGATTTTGCTATGATTCGCCCGCTTTCAATTCCCTGATAGCTCAGTCGGTAGAGCGACGGACTGTTAATCCGCAGGTCCCTGGTTCGAGTCCAGGTCGGGGAGCCAAACAAAACAAGGGCTTAGCTAGAAATGGCTAGGCTCTTCGTCTTTCCACTCCCCAAAAGTCCGCAGGTCGGCATTAAGTTCGCTGATTATTAAGCCATTTTTCGCCATCAAAATCCGCAGGGTGGACGGCATTGAGTCCGTGGGTGGGGCGTCATAGGGCTTTGGCGGAAGGCTGAAAACCTGAAAAGCTGCACCCTATGGCCGGGGGCTGACCTAGGGGTGCAAGGGGGCCGAAGTTGGGCGAGAGGATATCCAGCGGGGCCGACTGGTGGTCGGGGATGGCAGGGGTATTCGGGCGGCTCGGTGTTGATGTGCCGCCAGCGCTCTTGAATTGTGCCGAGGCTACTTTTCGGCGTTTTCTGGCCGTTTCACCATATCTCCCAAGTCCAGCAAGTCAACCTCTAACACCGAAAGCCGCCGTTTTGTTTCGAATGTACAATTTTCGGTTCGGATCTTTGCTATCGACCACAACTTCTTCCACGGTAATCTGCTCGCGCATCATCCCTTGCAATTTGTTAATCCATGACACGTCCACCGCTTTGCTGATCGCCTGCACACGGCACACGGTCGCACGTCCATCCTTGCCTGACATACATGAGCATTTGCCTATATAGCGACTACCCTTGGCTTTCGCCTTAACCATTTCGCAAGTCTCGTTGGCATTTTCGCCGACAACGGTAATTGAATTCAGGACTTCATTATCCCCAGGCGTTTCCTTGATATTGCAGATATACCCGCCCCTGTTATCCACCGTGCGGGTATCCCACGAACTGCCACCGACACATACACCGTAATGCAGTTTGGCATCCAGCGGCATCGTATACAGGTTATCTCTCATCTCACCGGGATCGAGCAGGAAATTATGGGTGTAATAGCGATGGTCGCCGCTGCCGCACTCCGAGTTTTTCGTACCCGGCAGCGAGGAGGGATCATGGCACCACATCACATAGATTCTCTCGCGGCAAATGTTCTTCATCGTCTGGGCATTCTTGTTTTTCCCGAGATCGATGCAGCCCAACCCGTCCTCGTTCATGGTCGCCCCTTCACCCATCAGGTCTGCAGCATAGGCAGGAACCATCAACAACATTGTCAGCAGCCAGAGCAAATTACGCATGATCTACCTTACTGTTTGACGTAACGATCACCCGCTGCATAGAAGGCCGGTGGATTAGTCTGGCTATAGGTGTAGGGTTGGTTGTATGGCCCCTTATTCACAGCATTATCGTAGCCATCCTGCCCAGTCATCTTGGCCCGAACGATGTAATAGCTCATTGCAGTCCCATCCAGCGTCAGTCGATCTAGGTGAGTAATTCGCTGGGAAACCGCCCCACCCGCATAAGAGTCGGTGGTAATGACTGCCGTCGATCCGGAAAAGCACCAGGTCGTCAGCTTTTCATTCGAGCGCCAGCAACCTTCCAGATTGGTGCTGCTGTTATTGCTGCTGGAGGTTGTCGGCACCTGAGTTGGATTTTTCGCCTGTTTCTCGCGCTCAAGGCAGACCATCGAATCCGAGCTACACCGCTCAAAACAGGTCATGTCTCCTTTGGCAATACACGCATCCATGCACGGCTTCATCTGATCGAGGCAAGCCAGATCGTTTGCAGCCAACGCGGATTGGATTCCCAACAACATCAATAATGCGAGCTTCTTCATCCTGCCTCCTCAATTTTCACTATTTCCAAGTGCTTTATCCCGCTCCCCCATACAACTCCAATCATCTCCACCGTGCCCGATACCGACCCTGCGAATATCAAATATCCCAGCAGCATCATCGGCTGAATGCCATACCAAGCGAACAGATCCCCCACTGCGAACGCTATCAGCACCGCAATCTTTCCCGCCAGATTTTGTTCTTATGCATGCCGATGCATAGATTCTGAAGCCGCAGTTATTTCGCAAACTTACGACCAAGTCCCCCCCTCTTGTATCAGAAGTGACCGATGAGCAAATGCTTAAACCAGTCAGAATGCATTTGTCATATGAGTATTCTGATGGCTTTCCTCCGCCCCCACCGCCAGAAATAGGGTTGGGCTGTGTGGACTGATTGGGCCAGCCTGCAGGATAAGCAGTTGCCGTACCCCCAGGATTTCCTACTACTGTTGTGCCGATGGTCTTGGGTGCGGCTCCTGTATTCCCTTGGGAACCCGGAGGCGAAGTATTGCCAGATGATGTAGGGCCTGCTGGCTGCGTACCGCCGGGCTGCGAATTGTTTGGCGGAATCGGCTGCCCAGTTGGTGGATTATGGCTGGCAGCCGCATTCTTTAGGAGTTGCTGGTTATTATTTGCTTCTACCTCCTTGGCTTTGGCGAGATCACTCTGAATCTTGTCGAGCTTTGCCTGCTCATCATGCCGCTGCTGGATGTTATTCATAACCATCCCCCCGGCCATCTGGGTGCTTTGCATTCCTTCGACACCTTCACGGCTGTCAAATGCATTGCCCATCAAAAGGGTAGCCTTATCCGCACTGGCCATTCCCTGCGACCCGATCATAGTACCCGCAGCCAATGCAGCAAACTTACCCCATTGAAACCCCCCTCCAGCCTTTTCCGCTAGAATTTGACGGGCAGTCCTACCATCTTTTCCGGCGATATCTGGATTGGCTCCATGATTAAGAAGGAATGCAACCCATTGGTCATTTTCGTTTTGAGCATAGTTTTCCGCAAAAAATCGCAACAAGAATGACTTGTGAAGATTTACGTTATAGCCATTCTTGACTGCGAATTCCATCAGTATTGGCTTGGGCGGTCCAGAAATAACTCTCTTATCCGTTTCAACGGATTGTTCAATTGAGTTGATCCCTAAGCTCATGCCGGACTTTATGATCTTGTAGGCCTTCCTATCTGTCTCAAGGACTGAAATGAGTTTTCTGCGTGCTGACTCGGAATCACCAGTTCGCTTGCCTTCCTCAATCAAGTACCTCTCAAGAATATTCCTGATTTGATACATGCAGCCATATCTTGTCTGATTGCCGAATATGGTTGTTTTGTCGTGGTTATCAAACCAGATCAAATCACTAATCGAGTCTGGCGCCGTCCCTTCATCTAGCAACTGATTGGCTACAGCTTCAATTGCCTCGCAACTTTGGCGTGAAGCACTCAAAAAAGCCATTGGTGACAAATGATCCTTATTTACTCTATTGGGATCTGCACCATGAGCAACTAACATGCTAATAATTTGTTTTCTATCATTTATCTCAGCAGAAGTGAATGGTGAATCCTTCCAAACGATCGCGGCATAATGTAGTGCCGTATTTCCAAAATGATCTTGTAAACTTGCATCAGCCCCACTATCCAACAAAAATTTTGTGGATGCGACATCACCCCGTAGTGCTGTACACATCAATAAATTGGTTCCATTTTCATTGGACACATCGTTGGGGTTTGCTTTGTTAGCAATGTTTGTTTCGATTACTTGAGGAGTGCAAAAGTCAGCCCCTAAAGAAGCGCTCATGCAGTCCACTGGCAATGAGCTTGTCACTACCAAACAAATCCAAAATATTGCCAGTTTATTTTTCATCATCGTCATCTTTAACCGAGCTCGCGGCTTATACATAACACGTATATGTAAGCCGCGAGTTCGCTGCTCTTGGGCTATTGAGGATTATAATTATCCGAATATTTTACCGGCTCGTTTTTCGCAACTTCTGCCTGGCCTTTATTAGCATCAACAGGCTTTAGGTAACACTTCCCAAAACCAAAGTCCTGCCAAATATAAGTCGACGATCCTGATTCCTTATCAATTTCAATCGTACAAAAAGGACTGTTGTCGCGAACCAAGGCCTCTTTTAAATCCTTATTCCCGAACCCACCAAAATTTGTTATACGGCTCGTTACGACGCTGGTAATAGTATGTTTTCCAGCAGGCACGTCAAACTTAATGTAAGTACCTTCTTTAATTTCACCAACTTCCTGATCATCGAGGAATATTCGATTTCCATTATTCTTTCCAACAAATCCAGACTCGCGGTATATGTAAATCGTCGCCTTAATTGACTCACTAACTTGTGGCGTATCACCTGCCATAACGGATGTTGGCAACGAAAGTGAAGCCGCCATAATCAACCACATAATTGCTTTATTCCTCATTACGCTCTCCCGAATTGATTAACGTGTACAAAAAGAAGTCCCGCCATATCTTGGCCGAATCAGATTACCGCAACTATTCCAATATAGCCATATGCCAAAAGGCCCCCCCTCAGAAAGGAGCCTTATGCCCAAACCCGCCAGACCTCGCCATTCCTCCCGCAATTCCCTACTGAACCACTCCGGCAATTGACCTTCCCCCGGTATTTCGTCTTCCAGCCGGTGGGGCTCGTGCTACCAGTTTTTCCGTGGGCTGGGGGTTGAGCCAGTCTTCCAGAAATCGTTTCGGCGACTTGTACCAATTAGCTTAGCCCCTACCTGAAGCTACGTAGAGACTAGCAGAATATAAGCCGTCGCACATTAGGCCAAAAGATATAGACCGTCCCACCAGCCCCCAGGCACCCCCTTGGGGCTTTTCCTTTTTCTCAACCACAACAAGGAGGTTCCATGCACTAGCTATTCCCTTGTAAGCTGGTGGATTAACGCCCCTTGGCG
>Ga0233425_10001174_pt1 | contig 60806 bp, 45 predicted proteins | sample Watercolumn_Towu_2_FD_181712 | JGI IMG/M metagenome (GOLD analysis project Ga0233425, IMG submission 181712) | Freshwater microbial communities from Lake Towuti, South Sulawesi, Indonesia - Watercolumn_Towuti2014_140_MG | ecosystem: Environmental > Aquatic > Freshwater > Lake | place...
ATGGACAGCAGTTTACCGAGCGCAACGGCAACTCACAACCCCAAATTACTCGAAAGGAACACCGTGAACCGATTGTTTGCCGTTGTTCTGTTGATGTTGCCGCTGTCGTTGGCAGGCGACGAACTCAAGTACGCGCCGGACCGGAAGGTTGAGATTCGGCACCTCGCGCTGGACGTGACGCCGGATTTCGAGAAGCGCACCGTGCGCGGCGAGGTGACAATGACGTTCAAGCCGCTTGGCAAACCGCTCGATGAACTCCGTCTCGACGGCATTGATTTGACGGTGGACAAGGTTGTCTGCTCCGCGAAATTGGCGGGTCATCAGGTGACCGACAAGGAGATTGTCGTCACGTTCGCGAAGCCGGTGCCGGTGGGACAGGAAACGAAGCTGACGATCCGTTACGCGGCGCAGCCGGTGAAGGGGTTGTTATTTCGCGTGCCCTCGAACGGTTATCCGGCCGAGGAGACACACTTGTGGACGCACGGCGAACCGATTGACGCGCGGCATTGGTTCCCGTGCCACGACTACCCGAACGCGAAGTTTACCTCCGAAATCACCTGTCGCGTGCCGGAAGGAATGACGGTGCTCTCCAATGGCCGGCAAGTCTCCGCGGCGAAAGACCCGGCGACCGGCTTGGTGGCGGTGCGGTGGTTGCAGGACAAACCGCATGTGAGCTATCTGATCGCGTTGGTGGCCGGTCATTTCACGATGGTGGAGGACAAGTATCCCAATGTGCCGTTGCCGTTCTACACGCTCGCGAGCGACGCCAAGCAGGCGGGGCTGACACTGGCGCCCACCAAACCGGCGATGGAGTTCTTCGAGAAGGAAATCGGCGTGCCGTACCCGTGGGCGCAATACGGGCAGGTGGTGGTCCGCGATTTCAGCGCCGGCGGGATGGAGAACACGACGTTGACCTCACTCAACGACTATACGCTGCACACGGCGGACACGGAGAACATTTACAGCAGCGAGAATCTCGTGTCGCACGAGTTGGTGCACCAATGGTTCGGCAACTTCGTGACGTGCAAGGACTGGAGCCACCTCTGGCTCAACGAAGGCTTCGCCACCTATTACGCGAACCTCTTCGCCGGGCACCAGCACGGCCGCGACGAGATGTTGTTCGGTCTTCACCGTGACGCGCAGAGAGTCCTCGGCCAGACAAACTCGCCGCAGCGCGCCATCGTGTTCCGCCGCTACGGGGAACCGCGGGAGCAGTTCGATTTTCGCGCGTACCCGAAAGGCGGCTGGGTGGTCCACATGTTGCGGAACCAACTCGGCGAGGATCTATTCCGTCGCTGCATCAAGACCTACCTCGAACGCCACGCGTTCGGTATCGTTGTCACCGAAGACCTCAACGCCATCATCGAGGAACTATCGGGACGCTCCTTCGACCGATTCTTTGACCAGTGGGTGTTTCACGCCGGCCAGCCGGAACTGGAAGTCAACTACAGTTGGGACGACAAAACCAAACTCGCCAAAGTCACGGTCCGCCAGACGCAAGCGGTGAACGACAACGTCATGCTGTTCCGTTTTCCGCTCACGCTCCGTTTCAAAACGAAAACCGGCGTCGTCAACCATCGCGTCGAGGTGAAAGACAAAGAGGAAGACTTTTACGTTCCACTCGCGCAAGCACCGGAGATCGTGCGCGTGGACCCGGAGTTTGCGTTGCTGGCGAAAGTGAACTTCAAGCTCCCCAACGCGATGCTCTACGCGCAACTGACCGACGCGACCGACATGATTGGCCGGTTGCTCGCCGCCGACCAGCTTGCCGGCAAGAAGGACTCGACCACCATCGCCAAGCTCAAGGACGCGCTCAACCGCGACGCCTTCCACGGTGTCCGCGCCAAGGCGTCGGAAGCCTTGCGGAAGATTCATACCGACGATGCGCTCGAAGCATTGATTACCTCGCTGAAACAGCCTGATGCCCGAGTCCGCAACGCCGTCGTCGGCGACATCGCCGGGTTTTTCCATCCGCGCGCTTGCGAGGCGTTGCGCCGCTGTCTCGACACCGAACGCAATCCCGCCATCGTTGCCACTGCGCTTCGCGGCCTCGCACCCTATCGGCAAAACGATGTGCTGCTGAAATTCCTCACGCGCGAGTCCTACCGGAACCAAATCGCCGACGCCACCGTTGCCGCCATGCGTACGCAAGACGACCCGTCGTACATCGTACCGCTACGCGAGACACTGACGAAACGCGAGGCCGCGTTCACCAGTCGCGGGTTTGGCGATGCGCTCGACGCACTCGCGTACCTCGCTCGCAGTGAAAAGTCGCGCGATGATGTCCGCGAATTCTTGGCTGGTTATCTCACGCACAAACGCGAACGGCTCCAAGTTGCCGCCATCAAGGCCCTCGGCACACTCGAAGACCCGAAGGCGATTGCGTTGCTGGAGACGTTCGCGTCTGCCGCAAAGGACACGCCGCAACAGAAGGAGGCCGAGAAAGCCATCGCCGCGTTGCGCGCCGTCAACAAGCCCGCCGACAACCTCAAGGACATCCGTCAGGAAATGCTCGACGTACAGAAGAAACTTCGCGACCAGTCCAAGGAAATCGAGACATTGAAGAAGCGCCTCGACGCCGGTAAGAAATGAAGCGGGCGCTCTGGTTTCTGCTCTTGATGTTGCCGGTTGCCGCGCACGCCACAAGCGTCGGCGTCAACGTCTAAGGATCACCGGGCCGTCAGCGGCCCGGTGCATCCGGTTGTTGGGCCTTTGGGTATGCTCCAGAAGACATGAACTTATGGCCAATTCCCAACGTAAAAATAGTAGTGGAACTGGTGCCCCGATGCATCTTCAAACACATAATGATCGGCAGCAGAAAACTCACCGTCGCGCCTGTATTCGCATTGATCAAGCGTTCGAATCCTAAACTTCAGAGTTTTCGGGACATGGCGAGAAAGCCAGAGCTTCTGCAACTCGACGCGGTAAGCACGATCCGCCTTCGTTAAAGCGCGGCCAGGAACGGAAATGACCACTGGGGAAGCTGGGGATGCGTCTGCGGCGGAAAAGCTGAACCGGACGGACGGCTTATAGTGTAATGAAACCTCGATTGCCGGATATTTCGGGTCCTTCGCCGCTGCGTTCAACAAGGCTACTCCCAGAAATGATATGGCAAGAAGCACTTTCATGAATGGCTCAACATTATTAGTCACCTAAACTCGATGCGCTTCTCATGAAGCGCGACGGAACAGGTTTCTGGTGGAAGACTGTCACTTGGTCTCTGGCCTGTCAAGCTTGCTTCCAACGGGGACGCGGTTCAAACCGTTCGTAAGAAATGTGGGGCAGGTTTGCAACCTGCCCAAATCCAATTCATGGCAGGTTGCAAACCTGCCCCACATTAGGGTTCGCGCTTGCATCTCAGCCGGGCAACAGACACACTCCGTCCGTCTGTTAGCCATGCGGACATGAGCGATATCTCGACATCATCGGACAAGGTCGTTTGCGGGCGCTTCCCGCTTGCTGTAGGCACGTTTGCCCTGCTGCTTGCGATGCTCCCGCTCGCCGCGCGCGCAACCAGCGTTGGCGTCGAGTGCGAGGATTTTCAATTTTTCGGCGACTGGACCACGACCAGCAGTCGTCCCTCCGGCCACTCCGGCCCCGGCGCGCTGCTCAACGGCCCCAGCGGCGCAAAACTTCCCGCCGTCACCGCCGTCAACATCCCGCGCGCGGGCAAGTACGCCCTCTGGGTCCGCGCCGCCGACTTCCCCGACGACCGCCCTGGGACGCGCCTGTTCAAGGTCTCCGTCGCCGGCAAGCTCTCCGACCAGTCCTTCGGCAAGTCCGGCAAGCCCGGCTACAACTGGGAACGCGGCGGCGATTTTCAACTCGATGCCGGGCAGGTCTTGCTCGGCCTCCACGACATCGGCAAACCGTTCGCCCGCGCCGACGCGATCCTGTTGACCGACAACCTGTCGTTCACGCCGACCGGGTCGCTCGGCTCTCGTCGCGTCAAGCCGGTCGAACTGCCGATGCCGGTCAAAGCCAACCCGTTCCGCACCACAACCACCGGCTCCGGCAACGCCACGCTCGAAAACGAATTCCTCCGCATCGAGTTTCGCAACGCACGTCCGCATGTCTTCTTTCGTCGCGACGGCCAATGGCAGGACGCCGGCGCCGACGCCACAGCCGAGAGCTACGTGGTTGTCGGCGGCAAGCCCGTTGAGTTGAGTTACGCCGGTTTTTATCCGTCGTGGACCGGCGGCGAGTTGCGACCGTTCCGCGTGGGGCCATTTGAGACGCGCCTTGGCGGCAGCATGGCGATCTGGGAAGCGGGTCACGCGGTTTGTTTCCAGCCGCGCGCCGTCAAGATGGAGCAGGGGAGGGCGGTGCTGGCGTTCCAACCAAACGACCTCGGCGAACTGACCGCGACGTGGGAACTGCGTCCCGGCGAGCGCGCCGCGCGCGTCGAGCTGGCGTTCAAGCCCGCGAAGACCGGCGCGTACTCGCTCGGCTACCACATCTTTAACGCCAAGCCGCTCGCCGATGTTGAGGAGCTTTTGCTACCGATGATGTGGCACCGGAAACGGTTTCCCTCGCGGCCGGTTGCGCTGCTCTCGCCGTTTACGCCGACACCGGTCGCGTTGATGCAATCGCGCGGTGTGTGGGGCGTGTGCGGCGATCCGTCGGAGATTCCGTTCGCGTGGCCCGACCGGCGCGATCCGCGTTTCGGCCTCACGCTGCGCAACGCCGCCGGCGAAGTCCAGCCGGCGATTTACGGTCCGGTGCCGGGCACGACACGAGCCAAGTGTGAAGCGGGCGCGACGCTGAGGTTCAATTTCCGCGTGCTGGCGCAGCCGGGCGATTGGTACGCCGGTTATCGCACGGCGGCGGACGAAGTTTTTCAGTTGAAGGATTACCGAAACAATTCCGGAACATCGCTCACCGAGGCGGCGTTGAACATGATTGACCTCGTGATGGACGACAAGTTTGGCGGTTGGTGGGAACGTCCGAAAGGCCCATATCAGATCGAAACGCTCAATGGCGTCACACACGCTTCACCGTTGACAACGCTGTCGTTGTATTGGCTCACCGGCAACGAAGAACTGTACCGGCGTCGCGCGCTGCCGACGATGGAGTTCATGCTCTCGCGCAGCCAACCGCATTTCTCGTCCGAACCCGATAACACCGGCTCGAACTATCCCGCCGGCAACATGAGCGGCCCGGTCCGCATCTATGGCACGACAGCGTTCCTCGGCCTGTGGGAACTGACGCAGCGTCGGACGGAGGCGTTTCGCGAGATCGCGTTGCCCGGCGACGGTGTTCGCCTGACGACAGGCTACGGTCACGGACAGGAGTTCGAGGAATGGCTCGCACGTGGCAATGTCGAGAAGGCCAAGCAACTGGCCGATGAGTATCTCGCCAAACCGCCAACCGGCGAGATAAGTCCGCAACCATTTTTCAACGTCACGTTTGTGCCGGACTGGGAAGGGTTGCTGCGAATGTACGAGGTCACCGGCGAGAAACGCTACCTCGACGGCGCGGTGCTCGGCGCGCGCCAGTTGATGACGAGCATCTGGACGCAGCCGGCCATCCCGGCGACGAGTGTTTCCGTGAGTGGTGTGGTGAGTTCGCCGGATCACATTTGGTGGAAAGGGCCGGACAAGTTCCGTCTCGGTTTCCCTCGTCGCAAGGGCGACGCGCCGGAACATCGCGTGCCGGCTTGGGTTCCATCGAATGTCGGCCTCGGCTTCGAGCAGCCGGTCACATACAACCGCCGCGACAGCGGCGGCGCGATGATCTACCAGTCGGCGTGGGCGCCGAATTTCCTGCGGCTGGCGGCGTACACGGGCAACAAGATGTTCGAGACCTACGCGCGCAACGCGGTGATCGGTCGTTGGGCGAATTATCCCGGCTACTACTGCGTCGGGTTCACCGACCTGCCGTTGAACCCGCGTTATCCCTACGTCGGACCGGATGTGTCGTGCATCTACTACCATCACATCTTGCCGCATCTGGCGTGGACGATTGATTATCTCGTGGCCGAGGCGGCGTTGTTGTCGGGCGGGAAGATTTCATTTCCCAGCCAGCGCCAACACGGCTACGTCTGGTTCGACAGTCGCGTGTACGGCCACGCGCCCGGCAAGGTGTTCGACACTGACAATGCCTGGCTGTTGTTCCGTCGCGACGTGGTGAAGGTTGACAATCCAGCGATCAATTATTTGCTCGCCCACACCGGCGACAAATTGCTCGTCATCCTGATGAACGAGAGCGGCACCGAGGAGAAGGTGAACGTCAAGTGTTTGCGGAATAAGACGGTCACTGTTGGCGCGCGCAAACTCATTGTGTTGACGTTCGATGGCGTGAAGATCAAGTTGCCGGTGCGCGATGCGTCGCCGTCGCCGAAGCCCGGCAACGCGACGGTGGCGACGACGTTGAATGGCGTCGAGGTGCGCGCGGCGGCGATTCAGGCGAAGCCGGGAGCGTGGGATGCGTTTGTGTGGTGTACGGCGTTGCCGAAACAGGCGCGGAAGGTGACATTCCACTACCGACTCGATGGCGAGTGGCGAAAGACGGAAGACGCGGAGTATCCGTTTGAGATCACCGTGCCGGTAAGCAATGCCGCTCAGCAGTTCTGTTTCCGCGTCGAAGGCGTTGCTGCTGACGGCGCGTCGTTCAGCAGTCCTGAAGGCGTCCTCGGAGGACGCTGATCAGCACTTGCCCCAGCCGCGCAACACGTCGAGGCACTTCTCGACGCTGACCAGCGGCGGGAAGGCGTCGCTTTCGTACTCGACGATGTACCACTCGGTCTTGCCGCTGGTTTCGCACTCGGCGAAGATTTCCTTCCACGGCAACTCGTCTTCACCGATGAGCGCTTTCGGTTTGGACTTTGAGAAAGGCTTGAGATGGACGGTGGTGGCGCGGCCGGGATATTTCTTGAGGAACACGAGCGCTTCGCCGCCGGCGTGCATGGCGTTGCCGGTGTCGAACTGCATGATGACTTCCTTCTTGGTGTTGCCGAAGAAGGTGTCCCACGGCAGTTCGCCGTCGAGTGGCTTGAACTCAATGCTGTGGTTGTGGTAGCCGATGCGCATCCCGTGCGCTTTGGCCTTGTCGGCGAGTTTGTTGAACAGGTTTGCCACTTCGAGCCACGCTTGGCGGCTCTCGGTGTTCTTCTTGGGCAGGCCGGGAACGATGAGGAACTTGTTGCCGAGAATCTGGTTGAACTCGACAGTCGCGTCGAATTTATCGGCAGTCAGCGTCTCGATGCGCGTGTGGGTGCCGCAGCATTTCAGCCCGCAATCGTCGAGCAACTTGCGAAGTGTTTTCGCGTCGCGGTCGTAATAGCCGGCGAACTCGACGCCTTTGTATCCCATTTTGCCGACGGCGGTGACGGTGGCGACGAGATCCTTCGTGCACTCGTGGCGGACGGAGTAAAGCTGGAGGCCGATGGGAATCTTCTTGCCGGCAGCGAGGAGCCGCGCGGGTTGCAGCGCGACAGTGGCTGCTGTGGCGGCGGTGAGTTTCAGGAAGTTGCGGCGGGAAAAGTAGGGCATGTTCATGCCGCTCCAATATGCGAACCACGCGGCGGTGTCAAACTCACAATGAATGGACGAATGGTTGAACGGACCACCTCATGCCTGCGCGGTTGCACAGCTCTGTAACATATGCTACAGAGCTGTGCAACCAATGAAGGAGTGACAATATGCACGAACGCCTGCCGCCGGAAGAGATTCTGTTGTCGTTGCTGTGGATCGCCGATACCCTGAGCCGTCCTTCTTTGAGTAACCTCGGCGAATCCTACGAAGGCTGGGCTTGGCGTCACGGATTGAATCGGATGCTGGACCGAGCCGAAGAACGGAGACTGCTGCGCCGCGAAGGCCGAGCCGAGCGACTCGTTTACCGGCTCACTGAACTGGGGCAAGTCCAAGCGTCGGGAGGGCGCGATGTGCAGGCGCGTTGGAACCGCCCGTGGGACGGCCGCTGGCGGCAGGTATTGTTTGATTTGCCAGCGCGTCAGAAGAAGGTGCGCATCCAACTCTGGCGTTGGCTGCGCGCCAATGGATTCGGTTACCTGCAAAACAGCGTCTGGATTCATCCCGATCCCGTGCGCGACCTGGCTGCCGCGCTGGAGGAATGGCGCGACGATGTGGAGTCATTCGTGTTGATGGAAGCGACCTGTTGTCCCGGCTACGACAACGAAGCGATCGTGGCTGGCGCATGGGATTTCGAGGAGATTAACCAACGCTACCGCGCCTACATCCAGACCGCCACGCTGTCGGCGCGCGAACTGGCGCATTTGCGGGAGACGCCGGCCGCGTTGCCGGGTTGGCTGGCGCAGGAGCGGGTTGCGTGGCGATACGTGCTGGCGCTGGATCCATTGTTGCCGCGGGAGTTGTGGCCCGACGGCTACGAGGGGGAACGCGCTTGGAACGCGAAGCTGAAGTCCTGCCGCTCCGTCGCCTCGTTGCTGGAGGAAGCCGCGGGATGAGTTGCACAGAAGTGTAACAGCTGTTACAACGCCGTGCAAACATGTGTCGCGATCTGACAACTGGCGGGAATGTTGGACGGACGTTTGAACTGCGCGCCGTTGTTGAACCTCCGTGACGCTGTCGCTATACTCTGTGCCCATGAGATTTCTTGCTTTGCTGGTCATGACCGTCGCAACAGTGTACGCGGCCGACAGACCCAACATCGTTTTCTGTTTTGCCGACGACTGGGGCCGCTACGCCAAGTGTTACGCTGCTGTCGAGTCGCGCCCCTCCATCAACGAAGTCCTCAAGACGCCGAACATTGATCGCGTCGCCCGCGAAGGCGTCCTCTTCAAGAATGCCTTCGTCACCGCGCCGAGTTGCACGCCGTGCCGCAGTTCGTTGTTGTCGGGACAGTATTTCTTCCGCACCAATCGCGGAGCGATTCTCCAAGGCGCGCAGTGGGACCTGAGCATCCCCAGCTATCCGCTCCTGCTGCGCGACGCCGGCTATCACATTGGCAAGAGTCACAAAGTCTGGAGTCCCGGCACGCCCGTGGACGCGCCGTACGGCGGCCAGCAACACGCCTATGAAAAAGCCGGGCGCGACTTCAACGACTTTTCCGAGAACGCCACCAAGCTGGTGCGTGGCGGCATGAGGTTCGAGGCAGCGAAGGAAAAACTTGTAGCGCAGGTGCGCGACAACTTCGCGGCGTTCCTCGCTGACCGCAAGCCCGGCCAGCCGTTCTGCTATTGGTTCGGCCCGACGCTGACGCACCGCAAGTGGGAGAAAGGTTCCGGTAAAGCGTTGTGGAGTATCGAGCCGGATTCCGTGAAGGGTAAACTGCCGAAGTTCATGCCCGATGTTCCCGAAGTCCGTGAGGACTACACCGATTACATGGGCGAAATCCAAGCGTTGGACGCCGGCATCGGTGTCATCGTAGAGAAGCTTCGCGCCATTGGTGAATTGGATAACACGCTTCTGGTTCTCAGCGGGGATCACGGCATGCCCGGCGTCCCCGGCGGCAAGTGCAACCTCTACGATCACGGTGTCGGCGTCGCTCTCATCGCGCGCGGCCCCGGCGTCAAGCCCGGCCGTGTCGTGGACGATTTTGTCAACCTCATGGATCTTGCGCCGACCTTCGTCGAGGCCGGCGGCCTCAAACCGCCCGCTTGTATGACGGGGCGCAGCATCATGAACGTCCTTCGCTCGAACAAATCCGGTCTCGTTGATCCGAGCCGCACGTGGGTCGTCACGGGCCGCGAACGTCACGTCGCCGCCGCGCGCGATGGCAACCTGCCGTATCCGCACCGGGCGTTGCGCACCGCTGATTTCCTGTACGTCCGCAACTTCGCACCGGACCGCTGGCCGATGGGCAGTCCGATGTTCAAGAGTCGCGCCGACATGCCGTCCGCCGAAGCGCTCGAACACAACACCTTCGTCGCGTTTGCTGACATGGACGCCAGCCCGACAAAATCGTGGCTCGTCCGACAATACGGCTTGTCGGAGTGGGAGTGGCACTACGAGTACGCCTTTGGCAAACGCTCTGGCGAACAGCTTTTCGATCTTCGTAAAGACCCCGACCAGACTGTTAACGTCGCTGACAATCCCGCTTACGCCAAAACCAAACGCGATCTCTCCGCACGCTTGCTGAGGATACTCGCCGACGCCAATGACCCGCGCGTCACCGGCGACGGCAAGACGTTCGAGCGTTCGCCGTTCACCGATCCCGTCCCCGATCAACCCAAACCGAAGGGCAAAAAGAAATGAAATACCTTCTTCTCAGTGTCGCCATCGCCGGCTCCGCGCTGGCCAAGCCGAATTTCGTAATCATCTTCGCTGATGACTTGGGCTACTCCGACGCTGGTTGTTACGGCGGCGAGATTTCGACGCCGAACCTCGACAAGCTTGCTGCGGGTGGTTTGCGGTTCACGCAGTTCTACAACACGGCCCGTTGCTGGCCGTCGCGCGGCGCGTTGATGACCGGCTACTACGCCCAGCAAATTCGCCGCGACGCCTTGCCCGGCGTCCCCGGCGGCGGGCAGGGTATCCGTCCGAAATGGGCGCGTCTGATTCCGGAAATGCTCCGGCCACTTGGTTACCGCAACTACCACTCGGGAAAATGGCACATTGACGGCAAACAACTGGAGAACGGCTTCGACCGCGCGTATTGCGCCGAAGACCACAACCGCAATTTCAATCCGCAAAAGCACACCGAGGATGATGTGAACCTGCCGAAAGTCGCCCCCGGCGGTAATTACTACTCGACGACCGCCATTACCGACTACGCGATCAAATACCTCAAAGACCACGCCGCCAACCACGCCGACAAACCGTTCTTCACCTATCTTTGTTACATCGTGCCGCACTTTCCGTTGCAGGCGCCGGCGGAGGACATCGCCAAGTACAAGAACAAATACAATGTTGGTTGGGACGCCGTTCGCGAGGCCCGTTATGATCGGATGAAGAAACTCGGCATCGCCAATTGTCCGCTCTCGACGTTGGAGCGTGAAGTTGGTCCGCCGTATCACTTTCCCGATGCCTTCGAGAAACTCGGCCTTGGCGAGGCGCGTTTCCCGGTGCCGTGGCGTGAACTCAGCGATGCTCAGCGCAAATTCCAAGCCGACAAGATGTCCGTGCACGCCGCGATGGTTCACCGCATGGACACCGAGATCGGCCGCGTCGTTGAGCAGCTCCGCGCGATGAAGGCACTCGACGACACACTCATCCTGTTCCTCTCCGACAACGGCGCCAGCGCCGAGATCATGGTGCGCGGCGACGGACACGACCCGAAGGCCGCGCCCGGTTCCGCCGGTAGTTATCTTTGTCTCGGCCCGGGCTGGTCGAGCGCCGCGAACACGCCGTTGCGCCGGCACAAGACGTGGGTCCACGAGGGCGGCATCGCCACGTCGTTCATCGCGCACTGGCCGCAAGGCATCAGCGCGCGCGGCGAACTTCGCCACAATCCCGCGCACCTCATAGACATCGCGCCGACCATCGTCGAACTCGCCGGCGGGAAATGGACGGATGGCGCGCCACCATCGCCGGGCAGGAGTCTCGCGCCGGCGTTTGCGAAGGACGGCGCGGTGTCGCACGATTACCTGTGGTGGCTGCACGAGAACAACCGCGCCGTCCGCGTCGGCGACTGGAAACTGGTGTCCGCCGAGAAACAGGGCGGCGACTGGGAGTTGTACGATTTGAAGACCGACCGCAGCGAAACGACGAACCTCGCTGCCAAGAATCCAGACAAAGTGAAGGAACTCTCGGCAGTTTGGGAACAACGCGCCGATGAATTTCGAGCACTTGCGCTGAAGGACATGTCCGCCGCGCCGGCCAAGAAGCCGGGCAAGAAGAAGAAGGGTAAATGAGTCACGATCCGTACGCTGCATTTCGACATCGGGATTATTGTCTGTTCGCCGTCGGCGCGTTGCTGGCCAACACCAGCCATGCGATGCAGGAAGCGGCTGTCGGTTGGGAACTGTACGAGCGCACCGGATCGCCGATGCCGCTGGCGTTGACCGGGCTGGTGCAAGCGTTACCGGTGTTTTTGCTGGCGCTTCCCGCCGGGCACGCGGCAGACCGGTTTGAACGCCGGCGCATTGCGATCTTGATGCAAATGGTCATGGCCATCGCCTCGCTGGGCATTGCGTTTCTTTCGCACACCCAGGGCCCGGTCCACGCATTCTATCTGTGTCTGTTCGTCGGCGCGTGCGCGCGTTCGTTCAATTTCCCGGCGCAATCGTCGCTGCTGCCGCAACTGGTCCCACTCGAAGTGTTCGCCAACGCCGTCACGTGGCGCAGCAGCGGTTTCCAACTTGCCTCCGTCATGGGACCCGTCCTTGCCGGGTGGGGCATCGCGTTTCACAAGGCAGCGACTCCGATTTATATCGTCAATACAGTCTTGATGATTACTTTTGCCATTTGCCTCGCGCTGCTACGAACGCGTCAGACGATTGCTGCGTCGTCGGAACCGATCACGCTTCGGTCGGTGCTGGCCGGGGCGCGGTTTGTCTGGCAGACGAAAGTCATCCTGGCTTCGATCACGCTCGATATGTTTGCCGTGCTGCTCGGCGGCGCAGTCGCGCTGCTGCCGATTTACGCGAAGGACATTCTTCACGTCGGTCCTTCGGGATACGGCTGGCTGCGCGCGATGCCCGGCATCGGCGCGTTGGTGATGGCGCTGTTCATCGCGCATCGTCCGCCGCAACGCGCCGGTGTGACGCTGTTGTGGGCGGTGGCGGGATTCGGCGCGGCAACGGTTGTGTTTGGATTCTCGCATTGGTTTTGGTTGTCGCTCTGGATGCTCTTCATGACCGGCGCGTTCGACCAGATCAGCGTCGTGGTGCGTCACACGCTGGTGCAAGTGCTCACGCCCGATGCGATGCGCGGTCGCGTCTCGGCGGTCAACAGCGCGTTCATCACGACATCGAACGAACTCGGCGCGTTCGAGTCCGGCACCGTGGCAAAACTGGCGGGAACAGTTTTCTCCGTTGTCAGCGGCGGGATCGGGACGCTGGTGGTGGTGGCGCTGGCGGCGTGGCGTTGGCCGGAATTACGCCAGCTCGGTCCACTGCAAAAGGAAACAGCTACTTCTTCCCAGTGAGATGACCGTTGCCGTTGGTGACGCCGTTGTAGGCTTGAACGTGGGAGGCGTCGGTGATGGGTTGGGGGCGCGGGCCGAAATTGTATTTGATGAGTTTCCAGAGGTCGCCGCGGCGGCGGTCGTAGCCGAGGGAAGGGGTGGGTTCGTAGCCGCAGTGGGTCATGCAATTCTCGCAACGCGGATCGCGGACGTGGCCGTTGAAGACGCCGTACTTGGTCCAGTCCACCTTTGCCAGCATCTCGTGGTAGGATTTATAGTGGCCGTCGGTCATGAGGTAGCAAGGCGCTTTCCAGCCGGCGATGTTGCGAGTGGGAATCGCCCACGCGGTGCAATGAAGGTCGCGTTGGCCGGCGAGGAATTCGAGATACGCCGGCGTGCCGAGCAACGGATATTTCCGTCCCCACTCGACGACCTTGGAGAACTTCTCCGTGGTGAGTTTGCGGGTGAGGAAGAAGTCTTCGGGTTTGCCTTTGCCGCGTTTGATCATGTCTTGTTTGGCGGCGTCGTAATCGTAGCCGGGGCTGATGGTGAGTCCGTCCACGCCGAGTGTGGAGAGGAAATCGAAGAGGTGCTCGACTTCCTGCATGTCGGTCTCTTTATAGACGGTGGTGTTGGTGGCGACCTGGTAGCCGAGTGCCTTGGCCATTTTGATGGCGTGGATGCACTCGCGGAAAATGCCTTCACGCTCGACGATGAGGTCGTGGGTGCGTTCGAGACTGTCAACGTGGACGTTCCAGTAGAGCCATTGCGACGGAGCGATGACGGGCCGGTGGTCGTGGCGGCCTTTGCGGATGTCGGCGGCTTCCTTGTCGGTGAGGAGATTGTCGGCGATGAGTGCGGCGAGTTTCGGTTCGAGCGCGGGCGAGTAGGTGTGGGCGAGGTAGTCGCGGAGTTTCTGGCGCATCCGGGCGGAGTTGGTGCAGATGTAAACGATGCGGCCTTGCTCGCGGAGGCCGTGGACGAGTTCTTCGAGCATCGGGTAGATGGTCGGTTCGCCACCGCAGATCGAGACCATCGGCGCGTCGCACTCGGCGGCGGAAGCGAGGCAGTCTTCGAGGCTCATCAGGTCCTTGAGCGAAGTGGAATACTCACGGATGCGACCACAGCCGGTGCAGGTGAGGTTGCAGGTGTGGAGCGGTTCGAGCTGGAGGACGAGGGCGAACTTTTCGACGCGCCGGAGTTTGTTGCGGAAGATGTGGCCGCCGATTTTCGCCGAGAGGGCAAGTGGGAAACGCATATGCGTCAGTCTTCTTCGAGGCGCGCCAACGTGCGGAGGCGGGCAACGGCGCGGAAGAGGCGGGGTTGTTTGTAGAATTGTTTGATGGCCTTGGATTTTTCGTTCTCGCGCGGCACGGGCGGGAAATTGTTGGCGGTGTGGCGCGCATACATGCCGAGTGCCATCAACGGCCAGTAGTGACAATAGTAATGGTAACGGAGGTAGAACACTTTCGGGAAACCGGTGCCGGTGAAGAGTTGCTCGTCCCAAGTGCCGTCCTCGCTCTGGGTGCGGAGCAGGTAGTCAACGCCGCGAGCGACTTCGCGGGAATCCGCTTCGCCGGCGGAGATGAGTCCCATGAGCGCCCACGCGGTCTGCGAGGCGGTGCTTTCGCCGATGCCTTTGTAGTGCGGGTCGTCGTAGCTGCGGAGCGTTTCGCCCCATCCGCCGTCGGCGTTCTGGACGTTCTTGAGCCACGCGACCGCGCGGCGAATGTAGGGCAGCCGCATGTCGGCGCCGATGACGTGGAGGCCGCGCAACGTCTGCCATGTGCCATAGATGTAATTGCTGCCCCAGCGTCCGATCCATGAGCCGTCGGGGCACTGGTCGCGTTGAATGTACTTGAGCGCGCGCTGGACGCATTCGTCTTCGCAGGTGAACCCGAAATGGCTGAGGCACTCCAGCGTGCGCGCCGTGATGTCGGCGGTGCTCGGGTCAATCATCGCGTTGTGGTCGGCAAACGGGACCTTGGTGAAGATGTATTTGTCGTTGTCCTTGTCGAAGCTGGCCCAGCCGCCGTCCTTGCCTTGCATGCCGAGGACCCAACGAATGCCGCGACGGATAGAGGCGGATTTCTCGCGGTCGAACGGCGTCTGCGTGCGGTTGAGCGCCATCAAGACCATGATGGTGTCGTCGTTGTCAGGGTAGAATTCGTTGTCGTACTCGAAGAACCACGCGCCGATCGGCTTCGCCGGCTCAGTGTAACGATGGCACTCGGAATGTTTGACGCGCCAGTCGCCGGGGCGACGGACTTCCTTGTCGAGCAGCCAGCGGGTGGCGGCCACGAGCGACGGATGATCGGGCGCGAGGCCGGATTCGTGGAGGGCGTTGATGGTGATGCCAGTGTCCCAGACCGGCGAGAAACACGGCTGCAAGTGCAAAGTGTCTTCGTCCTCGACGCGAAGCTTCTCCATTTCGGCGATGCCGTGCGCGACGAGGTAGCTGTCGTTGGCGTAGCCGAGAACGTGGAGGCAGAGGACGTAGTTGGCCATCGCGGGGAAGATGGCGCCGAGGCCGCCGGCGGTGCGGCCGTGCTCGATGGTCCAGCGTTCGGCGCGGCGCATGGCGAATTTGCGCAGGAACGGCGACGGATGATGCCGGTGCAGGAATTTCAGGAACGTGTCAATGCGCAGGAGAATGTTGCGCCACGTCAACGTGCGCTGGTCCCACGGCAGATGGATGTCGGCATGTTCCTTGCCGCCGAGCCAGAGTTCGTCGAGTTGGCAGTGCGCCGGCATCGGTTTGACGGCTTCCTTCGAGCGGATGATTGAAAGCGGTACGAACATCGCGCGCGACCACGCCGACATATTGTAGATGCTGAACGGAAACCATTTCGGCAGCATCATCAACTCCGGCGGAATTGCCGGGCAACCATCCCACGGGTAGAGGCCGACCATGGCGAGGTAAATCTTCGTCCACGTATTGCACTTGGTGATGCCGCCGGCGGCGAGGATGAGTTCGCGCATCCGGGCCATGTGCGGCGCGTCCGTGGCATCGCCGGCCAGTTTCAATGCGAGATAGGCTTTGACCGTCGCGCTGATTTCCACGGGGCCAGTCGGATAGATCGCGACGCCTCCGGAAGGGAGGAGTTTGGAGCGGATGTAGTTGGCGGCCTTGCGGACCGTCGTCGGGTCGAGGCGCTCAATGAAATGGAGGTAGATCAGGTACTCCGATTCGAGGATCGTGTCGCCTTCAAGCTCGGCGCACCAATGCCCATCGGCAGCCTGACGATCCAACAACCAGTCTTGCGCCGACGCAATGGCGGCGTTGATTGGGGCGTTGGCGTCGTCGTGATGATTCTCCTGCGCTTGGATCATGATCTCCTTGGCGGGCATTATAGACCAAACAGGGAGCTTGTAAAGGCTGCGACAATCAGCGGAGGCGACGGCGAGCCGCGAGCAGGCTCGCGGCTACAGCGAACAACACAAGCAGTCCGCTGCTCGGTTCGGGCACGGCAGTCAACGAGCCGCCGCCGTCCAGCGCGTAGGTCTGTGCGCCAAGCGACGGGTTCTGCGCGGGGTCGTAGTAGATGGTTTGCGCGGTGGTGAACTGATCGGTGCTCGCGCTAAACAACCCGACGATCAAGTCCCCCCCCGCAAGCAGGATGCTTGCGCCACTCTGCAATTCCAGTTCCCCAATCTGCGCCGTGCCCGCGAGTGTGAAGGTGTGCGCGCCAGAGTTGAAGACGACTTTCGCGCCGGCCAGTTGCAGGCCGTTGGGATTGGCGCTGGTGAGGTCGCCGCTGATGATAAACACGTCCCCTGCTCCGCCGGCGAGGACGCCGGTGGGGTCGAGAACGACGGAGCCGTTGAAGGTGTTTATTGCCGGATCGCTCGCATAGGTGCCGCCGATGGCGGTCGGGCCGAAGAAGGTGATCTGGCTCCCGGTGTTCTTAAAGACGGCGCTGGCGGCGTTGGTGAAACCACCGTAGAAGTTGGCGGTGATGTAGCGAACTTCCGTGGTGGTGCTGGCACCGGTGTTGAGGTAGGCGGCGTAGATGTTGAGGTTGCCGCCACTGAAGGTGGCGCGGGACTGGTTGACGATGAGGCCGGCTTTGTAGGAGCCGTAGCCACTGAGAGTACCGAAGTTGGTCAGCGTGTTGGCGCCAAGGTCAATCGCGCCGCCTTGCGGATTGATGAGTCCTTGATTGAGCATCGAACGGTTGATCTTCAGTGTCGCCCCCGGCAACGCCTCGAAGATGCCACCGGCTTGGTTCTGAACGCTGCTGCCGCTGAGAGAGAGGATGCCGCCGTTGGCGCGGACGGTGCCGCCGGCACCGTTGGCAAGCGGCGCCATGAGACCGCCATAGCCTTCAATCAAAGCGGTGTTCGCTACCGCGCTGCCGAGAACAACACCTCCTTGGAGGGAAACAGCACCGGCGTTCGTCCACGCGCTGTTGACGGTAAAACCAGCGCCGCTGTAGAGGAACAAACTGCCGTCATGCGTGCCGCCGGCGAAACGATCGGCAGTGAGCGCGCCCGCGGCGCTGACGGTGAGGAACCCTTCGTTGGCGAGTCCGTTCTGGACATTGACAGACTGCCCGCCCGTCACGGTGAAATTCGCTTGGTTGTCGAACCCGCCGTTGAGCGTGACGGCGCCGGCTAATAATTGGAACACACCTTGATTGGTAATCATGCTGCCGACGGTGGTGACATCGGTGCCAAGTCGCAACGTGGCCGTGGATTCGACTACGATGTTGCCGCCCGTCAACTGCGCTTTGCCCCCTCCCGCACCAGCGCCGACGCCAAGAGTACCGGACAAACGCAGCGTGCCGCCGGCGACAGTCAATGTCCCGTACTGGCCGACGTTGACATCGCGCAGGTAAGTCGTGCCGCCGCTGATCTGCATCTGGCCATTGCCGCCGAAGCCGACACGCGTCGTGCCGCTGGTCACGGTCAATTGTCCGCCCGTTACGAAGACGCGGCCAGTGGCGGTCGTGGCGTTGCCAATGGTCAGGCTGGACGAGATCGTGTTGGTGCCGCCGCCGATGTTCAGTGTGCCTTGCGAATTGGCGAGTTCCCCGACATACACATCTTTTGCCAGCCACGTGCCGTTGCTGACGGTCATCTGGCCAACACCGCTCCGACCGATATATGTGTCGGTATTCGTCGCGACGAGTTGGCCGCCCGTGAGTAGTACGGTACCGGTGGCGTTGGGGTTGTAGCCGATCTGCAAATTGCCCGCGAGCGAGTTGGTGCCGCCAGCGATGGTCAGCGTGCCTTGCGAGCCGGCGTTGTTGCCGACGCTCACATCTTTCGCCAGCCACGTGCTGTTGGAGACGGTCATCTGGCCGACGCCGTAGTTGCCGATGAAGGTGGGGCCGTTGGTGACAGTCAACTGGCCGCCGGTCAGCCAGACCGTGCCGGTCGCCCCGGAGTTGTAACCCACCACCAAGTACCAGGAAAACCGGTTGGTGCCGCCGGCGATGGTCAACGTGCCTTGGGAACCCCCAAAGACGCCGACGTACACGCTGTAAGCCTGCAAGGTGCCGTTGCTGACTGTCATCTGACCGACGCCGTTACCACCGATGTAAGTCGGGTAGTTGGTCACGGTCAACTGCCCGCCGGTCAGCCAGACGGTGCCGGTGGCGCCAGCGAAATAGCCGAGATACAAGTAGCCCGTCAGCGAGTTGGTGCCGCCAGCAATGGTCAAAGTGCCTCGTGAGCCGGCGTTGTTGCCGACGCTCACATCTTTCGCCAGCCACGTGCCGTTGTTGACGGTCATCTGGCCGGCGGCGGTGTCGCCGATGTAGGTGGTATTGTTCGTGACAACCAACTGACCGCCGCTGATCAACACCGAGCCATTCCCGGCAACGCTATTACCAACACGCAAGCTTCCCGACAGAATGTTCGTCCCACCGGCGATGATCATCGTGCCTTGGGCGCCATAATCAGCGCCGCCGTCCGCAACGTACATATCCTTGGCCAACCATGTCCCATTACTGACAATCATCAGGCCAACGCCGTTGTAGCCAACCTGAGTGGCAGCGTTTGTCGTGGTCAACTGGCCACCCGTGAGCATAAGCGTGCCGTAGGCCGGGCCAAAATCCGGAAGGCCCGAACGGCCAATGGACAACACTTCCGACAGAGCCGTCGTGCCACCAGCGAGGATCAGCGTTCCCTGGGAACCGTCCACACAGCCGAGGTAGATGCTCTTCGCCAGCCACGTGCCATTGGTGACGGTCATCCGGCCCACGCCATCCTCGCCGATTGTCGTCGAGCAATTCGTGGTAACCAACAGTCCCGTGTCCATTTGAACTGTGCCGTTCACCGTAAAGACGCCGGCGCTGACGCCGTCCACGCGCGTGGTGGAGGCGGCGGCAATCCAAAGCTTTCCACCAGAGCTGATCGTCAGGTTGCCACTCACGACAAACGGCCCCTCGGAGAGCGTGAACGGATCGAAGCCTTCGACGACATAACCGATGGACAACGTGTTGGTCGTCCCGGCCGGGCCGCTGATCATGAGGTTGCCAACGGTCAACGTGCTGGCCGGGATGGAGGAATGAACGAGCACGGTCTTGGTGTTGGCATTGGTCAGGTAAATCCAGTCGTAGCTGGAGTCCGGCGGGACGCCCTGCGACCAGTTCGCGTCGCCCTGCCAGTACCCGCCGCCGGTGCTGATCCAGCTATTGTCCGCTGCGAGAACCGGGAGCGCGAGGATCGCTCCCGCCAAAGCCACGGCCACAAACACTGTTCGTGTCTTCATAATCCTGCTCCTAAGTTGTGGCCACCGGACTACAAAGAGGAGTAAAGCAGAGTAGATTGGTTACGTCGAGAAGATTCTGAGCGCGATCCGCTGAATCAGACGCACAGATAAACGTAAACGGCAAAAGCAACTGCCAACAGCCCGGCGCCCGCTGCCAACGCCCAGAGCAGGTTCCGCTTCTGTGCGGCCATCGCGAAGGTGGAGATGATGACGCCGGCCTGCGCGGCGAGCATCCCGAAGAAGAATCGCTGGCTCCGCGCGTGGTGCCGGGTTGCAAGAATATTACTCTTGCGGACTTGGAGTTCGTACAGGTTCGCGATGGCTTGGTTCAGGCGCGCCTCGGTCTCATAACGCTGGGCCGTGTAGGCCAGCCGGGCCACGACGAAACTCGTGTTTTTCCGGCCGAACTTCTTGTCGATCGCGTCCACTGCCTGGTTGATCGGGCGCGTGGCCGCATCGAACGCCTGCACCCTGTCGCGCGCAGCAAGCAGGGCATCCGCGAGGATCTCGTCGGTCACGTTTGCCAGCAACGACGACACCGCCGACTCTGGCTGAAGCGTCTCAACAGCCTCGATGGCCGCCTTGATCTTGGAATCCAACGCCGCGCCCGGCGGCACGGCCGGCACTTCGCCTTTGACCAAGCAATTCACAGCCTCCTGTTCGCTCCCGCTCACGTCCTTGAATGTCGCCGCATCGAGCGGTTGGAAATCTGTTGTCGCTTGCAGCACGTCAATCGAGTTGCGCTGCAGCGAACTGCGAAGGCGTTTGGCTTGGAAGAAACTCCACTGGTCGCCCGCCTTCGACTGCTGCTGGGCCGCGAGCGCGCGGGCATATTGGGCGCGCGTCATCTCACTCGATGCCAGCCCTGCCAACATCGTCGCCACCACCGCCATCACGACCGGCGTGGCGGCGAGGATTTTCCCAAAAAAAGTTTGTGGCAGGTCATCCTTCAATTGGTCTGGAATTTGCACTTTCATGGCTGTTACCCTGCCACGAAACCGCCTTCCGGTCGAGCCAACAAATCAGCCCCAAAACCGGCGCAGTTCGGTCTCCAATCCCTCCGCGCCGCGCGCCTCGACCAGCGTCTCCGCCCAGTCCGTCGGGAACAACGTCGTGTATTGTGTCTGCTTGAACCGCTGGCAGACCAACACCGCTACGCCGCGGTCGGTCTCCGTCCGAATCAAGCGTCCGACGGATTGAATCACGCGGTTCATGCCGGGATAGAGGTAGGCGAACTCAAAACCTTTGCCGTACTTCTGGTCGTAGTAGCGCCGCATCAACTCGCGCTCGAAACTGACCTGCGGCAGTGCCGGGCTGACGACGATCACGCCGATCAACTGTTCGCCGGCGAAGTCCACACCCTCGGCGAACAGGCCGCCTTGCACCGCGAGAACCAACTTCGGCGGCTCCGTCGTTTGCAACGACGTCAGCAACTCCGCTCGTTGCGCCTCGTTCATTCGTGGCTCCTGCACCAGCAAATCCCACTCGCCCGTCGTCAGCCGCTCCGCCACCGCTTTCAGGAACTCGTAACTCGGGAACAGCGCCATGTAGTTGCCGCGCCGGGCCTGCGCCGTCGCCGCGATGATGTCGGCGATCTTGCCGTAGTTCGCCGCGCGCGCGTGGTAGGTCGTCAGCACGTTCGGCACGACCACGATCCGCCGGTTCCCCTTCGGGAACGGCGACGGCAGACTGAGCGTGTCCGTCCGTTCCGCGTCGAAGCCGAGCATCTGACGGTAGAAATCCATCGGCGCTAACGTCGCCGACATCGCAACAACGCTGTGAAATCCGTCAAGTCGCTCCTCCAGCAATCGCGACGGGTCCATGCACACAATCTCCAGCGATTGCCCCGGCGACGAATCGAACACGTGCGCGAACTCCTCGCCATCCATCGCCAGCACCGCACAGTAGCGGCTGAACTCGGAGAAGAACTCCTCGACCGGGTCGTCGGGAATCGCCCGGCCCCTGGTCATCTTGTCGAGTTGGTAGCGGACGGTCAGTTTGTTGAACGTCGCCTTCAAGTCCTCGAAGTGCGCCCGCGGCGGCTCGATGACGTATTTCTCCGCGGTGCCCGCGTCCGGCAACTGGCTGTACTCGTCGCCGCGCCGGCGGGCCAGCGACTCGAACACATCGTCAATCGCGCTTAGCCACTTTCGGACGTCCTTGGCCAGGCGCGGGTCGAGGTGACGGAGGTTCTTCCCGACCTCGTGAAGTTGTCGCCGCCGCAACACCGGCGAGTAGTAGTCCATCGCGCGCTGCAACAGATTGTGCGCCTCGTCAATCACCAGCATCGCGGCGGAGTAATCCTCGTCGAGAAAGAACCGACGGAAATAGACTTGCGGATCGAAGACGTAGTTGTAGTCGCACACAATCACGTCGGTCATCTCCGCCAGCATCAGCGCCAACTCGAACGGACAAACGCTCACGCCGCGTCCCGCGTCCATCGCCATCGCCGGCGTGACAAGCCGCTGGCCGAGCAACCGCTCCAGCACGCCGGTCTGTTGGACCTTCAGCGTCATGTTCTGGAGGAACGGACAGAACTCCTCGCGGCAGGCATAGACTTGATTGATGCACATCTTCTCGCGCGCGTGAATCTGCACCGCGCTGACTCCCATCGGTTTCAGTGTCGCCATCGCGATGGTTTGCTGGGTGTTCTTCGCCGTCACGAAAAAGACACGGCGGTCGTGAGCGAGTGCATCTTTCACGACCGGGTAGAGCGCGCCTGCTGTCTTACCAATGCCGGAGGGCGCGTTGACGAGCAAATGACGACCCGCCGCGAGTGCTCGCTCGACAGCAGCGATCATCTCGTCTTGATGGCGTCGCGGTTTGGCGTGTGGAAACGCGAGTCCGCCGGCGAGCGAGCGTCGCGCCACGTGTTGGCGTTCCTCCTCGACGGCACGCGCGATGAGGATGCGAACACGCTCCGCGATCAACTCCGCGCAATCGTCAAACGGCCCTGCGAACTCGAACTCCTTGCGCGTGCCGTCGGCGACGTTGATGAACACCAGCCGGCCAATCACGTCCCCCACGAGGTAGCAATACAGCCGGAGTTGCTCAACGTAATGCGGATGCGTGTCCGCCGCCAGCGCCGCGAACTGCAACGGCGCCAGCACGACGGACTTGATCTCCTCGACGACCGTCGGTTCGCCCCGGAACACGCCATCAATTCGTCCCTGCACCGTCACGGCAAAACCGTCCACGTCGGTCTTGTGGCGGACGGTGATCTCGCTGGCGTAAGTGGCATGTTGAGCTTGCGAGCGTTGGTGGTCAGTGTGCGCCTCGCGACCGAGCGCCATCCGCACGAACGCGCTGACGCCGCCGACACGCCCCGCCGCGGCCAGCGCCTCGGCAAGCAAATCGCCGACGCCCATCGTGACCTTCTTGTTTTTCAGATCAATGCGGACAGCCATTCATCTTGTTCCACCCGTTTCCAGTCTGTACTTCCAGTAGTCCGGGTCACGGCGCAGGTGCATGACGGCGAGGATGAATATGCCATCAGGCTCGATGCTGTAGATCACACCGTACGGGAAACGGTGGACAAGGCAACGGCGGACCGGCGTCTCGATTTCCGGCCACAAGGTCGGATAGTCGAGGGCATTCTGGATGGTGGCATAAACTTCGCGCGAAAAATCGAGTCCCAGACCAGATTCACAGTCTTCATAGTAGATGGCGCTCTCGATAAACTCCTCTTCTGCTTCCGGATGGAAGGAGAAGTTCTTCATGCAGCAAAGCGTTGACGAATCCTGGCAAACACTTCCTCGCCGGGAACGGGCTTGACGCGACCGGAACGCAACTCCTCCAGCCTGCGCTTGGCCACCGCAGCCCACTTCTTGTCGGTCTCAGGATCAGGCGGATTGAGCGAACGGAGCAAGGATTCCACAACCAAAGCCCGCTCCTCCACCGGCAGCGACTCGGCTTCCTGAATGATCTCGGCTGTGTTCGGCATCGTCAACCTCGTTTTTCGGTTCTGCGTTTCACCGTACCACAACCACCCATCACCTGCCAACCTTTTCCAGTCGCTCATCAGAATCAGAGGCGCACTGTGCACGCTCCGCACGCGGATGGAAGATGCGCTTGACCGCCGGACGAAAGCCGATAGGGTGGGCGCCATGAATTGGCGAATCGGCAGCGTCCCGCACCTCAACGTCCGCCCGCTCATCTACGGCATCGAGTCGGAGATGACGTTCTGCACGCCCGCGCAACTCGCCGACGCCATGCACCGGCGCGAGTTCGACGTCGGCCTCGTGCCGGTCGCAGAAGTATTGCTCCACGATCAATACGATATTCTCGATGGCATTGCGGTCATCTCATCTGGAGCGGTTCACAGCGCCTATCTCGTCCATCGAGTTCCTCCGGAGCAAATACGGAACATTTCCGTTGACCCGTCTTCGCGCTCGACGGTCTGGCTGCTGCGCGTCCTGTTCGCAGAACGATTCGGTATCCAGCCGCAGTTTCATCCGCGCACGACGGACTGCGAAGCGACATTCGTGTTTGGCGACGAAGCGATCAACCGCGTTGCCGATGAACCGCGCCTCGACCTCGGCACAGCGTGGACGGACTGGACCGGATTACCGTTTGTGTATGCGGTGTGGGCTGCGCAACGCGGTGTGGCCGACATCGCGCTCGCGACAAAGCTGCGCCAAGCCAAGGCCGGCGGCCTCGCGCACCTCGACGAAGTCATCGAGAAATCCACATTAGGCACGCCGGAGATTCGCCGCGATTACCTGACCCACCGCATCCGCTACGACCTCGACGCCGACGCCAAGCGCGGCCTGCAGAAGTTTCAGGACTCCCTCGTCAAACTCAACCTCGTGGAGCCGCATGACCTGCGATTCGTTGGTTAAGAGCGACTAACAAAACGGTGTGTTGTAGCCACGCCGCTCCGCCGGCGTGTGGGTGAGCCAGCGGAAAATCGGGACAGCGCGGCGACGGAGCGCCGCGACTACAACAACTTCCGGTAGTTCTGTTAGCGGCTCTAAGTGGACAATCCAGCCCGGCTCGTAACAAGCAGAATTTGCTTCCAATCCCCCGGAATCGGCGTAAAAATCGCAGCAGGTTGCGACGCGGAGGAACAAAGATGAAAACTGCATTTGTTCGCGGTTGTCTGGCCGCGCTGGTGTTGTGCAGTGCCGTCGCGGGGCACGCCGAGAGCTACACGACCAACGTCGTCAACGGCGTCACCACCAACGTCGGCGGCGTCTATATCGTCGGCGACACGGGGCCGTTCAACGGCCTCATCGTGACAAATGCGGGCGCCTTGATCAACACCGACGGCATCATCGGCAACACGGCCGCGGCCAGCAACAACTTCGCCCTCATCACCGGCAGCAGCTCGATCTGGAGCAACGCCAGCCAATTCACCGTCGGCGTGACGGGCGCGTTCAACTCCGTCACCATCACCAACGGTGGCCTGCTCCACGACATGTACGGCTACGTCGGCTACAACGCCGCCGCCAGCAACAACACCATCCTCGTCAGCGGCGCCAACTCCCGTTGGATCACCACCGGCTTACTCCAAATCGGCAACAGAAGCGCCGGCAACCAGTTGACCATCTCCGCCAGCGGCCTCGTCAGCGTCGCCGGCAACGCCTACATCGGTTTCAACGTCGGTGGCAAGAACAACACCGTCCTCGTCACCGGCGCTGGCTCGCAGTGCAACATCGGCAGCGACCTCTACGTCGGCTACAACGGCGCGGGTAATCAGTTGGCGATCACCAACGGCGGCGCCGTGGCCGTCGCCGGAAACGCCTGCATCGGCTACGACGCCGGTGCCAGCAACAACCAGGTCAACGTCGCCGGCGGCGCCTTCACCGTCAGCGGCGCGCTCGACGTGCGCAACGGCGCGCTCGCGCTCAATGGCGGCGCGCTCGACGTGAACGGCCTCTGGGCCACCAACAACACCGCCAGCGCCACCAACGCCGTCGTCAACTTCAACGCCGGCACCCTCACCACCCACAACGACAATCAGATCATCGTGCCCGCCGGCCAGAACTTCCTCATCGGCAACACGCCCGGCCAGACCGCGACTTGGAACCTCCTCGGCGGCACCAACAGCATCGTGCCCGTCGCCGGCTACAGCGCCGACGTGCTTCTGGGCAACGTCGCCGGCGCGCAGGCCAACGTCCTCGTCAGCGGCAGCGGCGCCGTCTGGAACAACGGCGGCCAACTCGTCGTCGGTTTCGCCACCAACGCGAACAACAACCAGTTGACCATCCAGAGCGGCGCGCGGCTCAACACGACCAAAGGCGACATCGGCTATGACGGCGCCAACAACAGCGCGCTGGTCAGCGGCGCCAACACCGTTTGGAACAACCCCGGCGACCTTATCGTCGGCGACCACACCGCCGGCAACCGGTTGACGATCAACAGCAGCGGCCAAGTCTTCAGCGCCTACGGCTACATCGGTTGGGCTGGCGCCGCCACCAACAATACCGTCTTGGTGACCGATGCCGGTTCCGTCTGGATCAACAGCAGCTTCATCGCCATCGGCAACTACGGCTCCGGCAACCGCCTCGTCATCAGCAACGGAGGCCAAGTCGTCAACAACAACAACTCCGGCCGCATCGGCTATGACGCAGCCGCCAGCGGCAACTGCGTCCTCGTCACCGGCGTCGGCTCGATCTGGAGCAACAGAAACACGATCGTCGGTGACAGCGGCAGCGGCAACCAGTTAACCATCCAGAGCGGCGGCTTGGTGGTTAGCATCTCCCACAGCTATGTCGGCCTCAACCCCAGTTCCCTCAACAACACTGTCCTCGTCACCGGTGCCGACTCCCGCTGGCTCAACGGCGGCATCCTCCCAATCGGCTGGTACGGCGGCGGCAACCAGTTGACCATCGCCGACGGCGGCCTCGTCAGCGTTGCCGGCAGCGTCTATCTCGGCTGGGAGAACAGCGCCAGCAACAACAGTGCCCTCGTCACCGGCAGCGGCTCCGTTTGGGCCATCGGACGCAACCTCCTTGTCGGCTGCTTCAGTGGCGGCAACCAGTTGACCATCGCGACCGGCGGCGTTGTCACCGTCGCCGACACCGCCTACGTCGGCTACGACGCCGGCGCCGACAACAACCTGCTCACCGTGGCCGGCGGCAGCCTCACCGTCACCAACGCCGGCACCACCGGGACGCTTGACCTGCGCCGCGGCACACTGACGCTGAACAGCGGCACCGTCACCGTGGATGCGTTCCTCGCCACCAACGGCGCCAGCAGCGTCGTCGCGTTCAACGGCGGCACGCTCCGCACCGGCGGCACCACCGTCAGCAACGGCGCGACGTTTGTCGTCGGCAACGGCAGTTCGTCGGCCACGCTCGACCTCGTCGGCGGCACGCACAGTTTCGCCAACGGCCTCAGCATCTCCAGCAACGCCCAACTGACCGGCACCGGCACGCTTCTCAGCCCGCTCACCGTTGCCGGCACATTCTCCCCCGGCAACAGTCCCGGCACGCTCATCCTCAGCAACACCGTCACCCTCGCCGGCGGCGCGACGTTCCTCGTCGAGATGGCCGGCTACGCGGCCGGCACCGGCTACGACCAGTTGGTCGTCACCGGCGCGCTGACCAACAACAACGCCACGTTGACCGTGTCGTTGCTCAGTTTCGTGCCGACCAACGGCTCGCAGTTCGTGATCGTGGACAGCGCGGTTTCCATGATCGGCACATTCCTCGGCGCGCCCGAAGGCAGCACGAATTACTTTGGCAGCAGCGAACCGTTCGCCATCACCTACGCCGGCGGCGCCGACAACCACGACATCGTCCTCACGACGGTTCCCGAACCGTCGTCGTTCCTGCTGGTTGCTGTAGCCGCGAGCCTGCTCGCGGTGGGAGTTGGTCAGCGCCGGCGTCGGTGTTGACTGTTGTGGCGGACTCGGACAGAGTACGCCCGACATGAACTGCGATTCGTTGCGTGACAAAGTTCTCGCCGGTAAACGCGTGACGCCGGCGGAGGCGCTGGCGTTGTATCGCGGGCTGAACTTGACGCAGCTTGGTGCGCTGGCCGACGCTGTGCGCTGGCGGAAACATCCGGAGCGAATCATCACCTACATCGTGGACCGCAACATCAACTACACGAACGTCTGCGACGTATTCTGTACGTTCTGTGCGTTCATGCGGACGGAGAAGGATGACGATCATTATGTGCTGACCCCGACTGAAGTCGGGGCGAAGGTGCAGGAGTTGGTGGAGATCGGCGGCGTGCAGATTCTGTTGCAAGGCGGACATCATCCCAAGTTGGGAATCGAGTACTACCTGAACTTGCTGGGCTATCTTCAGGAAAAATTTCCGCAGGTGAACGTGCACGGGTTCTCGCCGCCGGAGTTTTGTCATTTTGCAAAGGTGTTCAAGATGCCGGTCGAAGAAGTGTTGCGCCGGTTCAAGGAGGCGGGACTCGGTTCGATTCCCGGCGGTGGCGCGGAGATTCTTGTGGACCGTGTGCGCGGGAGGATTTCGCCGTTGAAATGCACGGCAGTAGAGTGGCTCGGTGTGATGGAGAAGGCGCACGGGCTGGGGTTGAACTCGTCGGCGACGATGATGTTCGGCCACGTGGAGACAGCAGAGGAGCGCGTGGAGCACTTGGCGAAGTTGCGGGAGTTGCAGGACCGGACGAAAGGGTTCACCGCGTTTATCGGCTGGACGTTCCAACCCGAAAACACGCGACTCCGAGCGAGCACCGTGGGCGCACACGAGTACCTGCGGACACTTGCCATCGCGAGGATTTTTCTCGACAACTTCGCAAACCTCCAGTCATCTTGGGTCACGCAAGGGCCGCAGATCGGCCAGATTGCATTAACGTTTGGCGCGAACGATCTCGGCAGCGTGATGATGGAAGAAAATGTCGTATCGTCGGCGGGCGCGACGTTCCGGATGGACGAAGCAACGATGCAGCGACTCATTCGTGAACTCGGTTGCGAGTCACGCCGGCGAAATAATTGGTATGAACTGTTGAACTAGGAGAAAGAACAATGTCAGACAAGTATAAGGCAATCCTCATGATGGGCGCCCCCGGCAGCGGCAAGGGCACTCACGGCAAATGGCTCGGCAACCTGCTCGGCTTCGTCCACGTCGCCAGCGGCGATCTGTTCCGCGCGCTCGATAAGAACAGCGAGCTTGGGAAGATATTTGTCGAGTACTCCGGCAAAGGACTGCTCGTGCCCGACGATTTCACCGTCCGACTCTGGGAAGACCACATGCGCCGCATGGTCGCGGCAAAGAAGTTCAACCCGGCCACCGAGACGCTCGTGCTCGACGGCATCCCGCGCAACGTGAATCAAGCAAAGATGATGGACCCGCACATTGACGTGCAGAAGATCATCGTCATCGCCGTCGAACACGGCCTCGATGAGATCGTCCAGCGCATGAGATTGCGCGCCGAGAAGGAAGGCCGGCACGACGACGCCAACGAAGCGACCATCCGCAACCGGTTCGCCGTGTACCAGAAGGAGACGAAGCCCGTGCTCGATCATTACCCGGCCAGCTTGCGTGTTGAGATCAACGGGCTCCAAGGCGGTCCGGTGCCCGTGGCGCACGATGTTCTCTGCGCGCTTCTCGGTCGCACCAAGGAGATGAAGCCGCTGCCTCGCTGATCAACATGCGCATCGTCTTCATGGGGTCAGCGGAATTGGCCTGCCCCTGCTTGGAGGCGTTGGCCAATGAGATTGTCGCTGTCGTCACGCAGCCGGACAAACCGAAAGGACGCGACCTCAAACTCTCGCCGCCACCGGTCAAAGTCACCGCCGAGAAGCTGGGCTTGCCGGTGTCGCAACCGGCCAAGGTGCGCGAGTTTGTCGAGGAAATCCGCGCGTTGCGGCCCGACCTCATCGTTGTCGTAGCGTACGGACAAATCCTGCCGCGCGCGATGCTCGACCTGCCGCTGCGCGGCTGCATCAACGTCCACGCTTCGCTACTGCCGCGCTGGCGCGGCGCGTCGCCGATCCAACACGCCATTCTTGCCGGCGACGCCGAAACCGGCGTCACGACGATGTTCCTGAACGAGAAGATGGATGAAGGCGACATCATCCTCCAGCGCGTCGAACCGATTCGCGCTGATGACACCAGCGGCGTGCTCCATGACCGGCTCGCGAAGATCGGCGCTGAACTTCTCGTCGAGACGGTGATGATGGAGAAACCGCCGCGTCGGTCGCAGGACCATTCGCAGGCGACATACACGAAGAAGCTCACGAAGGAAGACGGCCACGTGGATTGGACAAAACCGGCAGTTGAAATCGAGCGGATGGTGCGCGCGTTCAACCCGTGGCCCGGCGCGCATACGTTCGCCGGTGATTTGATGATGAAGATTTTGTGTTCCGGTTTTGTTCCGGATGTCAGCGCGCCGCCGGGGACAGTGTTGCCCGGCCTCGTGGTGGCGACAGGCGCCGGCGGTTTGCGGATTCAGGAACTTCAGCCGGCGGGGAAGCGGCGGATGAGCGCGGCGGATTTTCTGCGGGGGCATCCGCAGATTGTAAGTATGTGCTTACAATAATTTGAATGAATTGTCAGTGGGGTCGTCGAAGCGAACAGAAAGGAGTCATAGTATGAAGACTCGAACATTCTGTCTGGCAGTTGTAGCTGGCGTGATTGCCTTGTTACCCGTGCGCGCCGCACAGGCGGGGACGGCATTTTCCTTCGGTATTTCCATCTCTCAGGTGAGTGATTTCTACGAGCCGCTGGGAGCCTACGGCACGTGGGTGCAGGTGTCTGATTATGGCCGTTGTTGGCGGCCTGCCTATGTCGAAGGGACGTGGCAGCCGTACGCGACGGGTCACTGGGAATGGACCGATCAGGGCTGGTATTGGGTCAGTGATGAACCTTGGGCATGGGCGACGTATCATTATGGTCGTTGGGTGTGGGACCCTTATTATGGATGGCTTTGGGCGCCCGACACGGTCTGGGCGCCGTCGTGGGTTGCGTGGCGGGAGGGTGGCGGTTATTGCGGCTGGGCGCCGCTGCCGCCGATGCGGTATTGCGGAACAGGCGGATTAGTCATGTGGGAACGGGTAAACTGGTGCTCGCGGGCGTTTGTGTTCGTGGAGTTCGGACGGTTCTGTGAACCGGTCCATTACCGTCATCACTATCACAGGGGATGGCACCACCCGGGCTTTCAACAGACCGTCAACATCAACAACGTCCGCGTGATCAACAACACCACGCACATCCACCAAGGGCCGAGAGTCGAGACTGTCCGTCAGAATACCGGGCGTGAACTCCGTCCCGGCAATGCTTCTGAGATTTGGCGGCATCGTTCCGATCAGGTCGTGCAACGCGCCTCGTTGGACCGGGCTGCAACGCCGCCGGTTGTTTCGAGGCCATCAGGAGGCACAGTGGAACGACCGCAGCGCGGACCGGGCACGTCTCCCGCTCCGCAGCCTCAGCGCGAACCAGGACGCGGTGGGATCAGTACTGGATCACAGCGCACGGAACCGAATCGTCCGCCGGTCACGCCGCCCGTAGTGGAACGACCGCAACGCGGACCGGGCACGTCTCCCACTCCGCAGCCTCAGCGCGAACCAGGACGCGGTGGGATCAGTACTGGATCACAGCGCACGCAGCCGAGCCGTCCTACGATTACGGCACCCGCGACGGAGCCACGCCGCACAGAACCAAGTCGTCCGTCATTCACGCCACCTCCAACGGAGAGAGGACGTCCGGGGCCGACGTGGCAGCAACGAGCTGATTCACGTCCTGCGCCGGAAAACCGGCGTGAATCGTCCCCTCAACGGGAGCAACGCAGCTCTGACAGTGGGAGGAGCGGATCAGAACGGAGTGAGCGGTCGGGATTCTCTGGGTCATCGGATTCGCGTGGTGGCGGAGGTTTATGGGGACCGCCGGGCGGTGATCGAATGGAACAACGAGGCGGGCGACGCTAACAGACGGCTTGCTTGCTGCGGCGTGGCTTATAGAATGCATGGTCAATGCGCTATAAGCCACGTTTCGTTGTTGTTAGTAATGGGCGATGAGAGTTTGCCATGTCATCACGCGCCTGATTGTCGGCGGCGCGCAAGAGAACACGCTTGCGACGTGCGTCGGCCTGCGCAAACGCGGCCACGAGGTTGATCTCGTGACCGGCCCGCAGACCGGCCCCGAAGGCTCGCTGTTCCCTCAAGCCGGTGACGTGACGGTCATTGATGATTTGCGGCGTGAACCGAACCCGTGGCGCGATGTGCGCGCGTGCATTGCGTTGACGCGACTGTTCCGCGAGCGCCGCTACGAGATCGTCCACACCCACAGCGGCAAGGCCGGCATCCTTGGCCGTCTCGCAGCGCGGCTGGCGCGCGTGCCAGTGGTGGTGCACACGATACACGGGCCATCGTTCTACACGTACCAGAATCCGCTCGGCAACTGGCTGTTCCGCTGGCTGGAGCAAGTCGCGGCAACGTGGACGACGCAGTTCATTTCCGTCGCCGACGCGATGACGCAGCAGTATCAAGCCGCCGGTGTCACCGGCAAATTTGTGACGATTCACAGCGGGATGAATCTGGAGCCGTTTCTGGAGATCCAACCGCATCAGAGTTTTGTTGTCGGTAAGGTTGCGCGGTTGTTCCGGTTGAAAGGGCACGAGTTTTTGTTTGAAGCCGCGCCGCGGATCGTCGAGGCGGTGCCGAACGTGAAGTTCCTGCTGGTCGGCGACGGCATCTACCGCGCACGCTACGAGCAGTGGGCGGAACGTATGGGGCTGCGCGACCGGTTTGAGTTTGTGGGACTCGTGTCGCCGTCGGAGATACCGCAGTACGTGGTGCGGATGGACGTGCTGGTGCACCTGTCGTTACGCGAGGGATTGCCGCGCGCATTGCCGCAGGCGCTGGCGAGCGGCAAACCGGTGGTGGCGTTTGACGTGGACGGCGCACGTGAAGTTTGTCGCGATGGCGAGACCGGATTTCTGATTCGACCCGGCGATACAACAGCGTTGGCCAACGCAGTGATTCGGTTGTTGCAGGACAGGGCGCTGGCGACTAGGATGGGCGCGCAAGGACGTGAGTTGGTCCGCGAAGAGTTCGCGGAGGAGCGAATGGTGCAACAGATCGAACAACTTTACCGGGAGCTGCGATGCGCTGGATCCTGATTTACTTCTACGTGTTCGACGTGAGCTTCGCGCTGGCGCTGTTGCTGACGCCGGTGTTTCAACGGCTGTCATTCACGCTGAAGTTCCTCGATGAGCCGGACCAGGAGCGAAAAATCCACGCGGAACCGATGCCACTGCTTGGTGGTTTTGCCGTGTTCGGTGCATTCATACTGAACATCCTTGTGAATTATTTCGTTGTGATGCCGCTAGTCGCGCGCTGGGGGCCGGAGGATTTGGGTGGCGCTTTCTCGGTTTGGGCGAAGTTGTTGGTGGTGTTGGGCGGTGGCGCCGCGATGGCGGTACTCGGCGCATATGACGACAAGAAAGAACTGAAACCGCGCCCGAAACTTATCGGCCAGATCATCATTGCGGCAATCATTTGGCTGGCAGGAATGCGGATCACGCTTTTTATACCCAGTCAGATCGTCAGTTTTCTGCTGACAGTGTTCTGGATAGTGGCGGTGACGAACGCGATGAATTTTCTCGACAACATGGATGGCCTCTGCGCTGGCGTCGGGTTGGTGTGTTCGCTGTTATTCGCGTTCATCGCAGGTGTGCAGCACCAGTACTTTGTTTGCGTGCTGGCGCTGGCTTTAGCGGGCGCGCTGCTTGGTTTCTTGCCGAGCAACTTCAAGCCAGCGAAGATATTTCTAGGCGATTCCGGAAGCCATTTCATCGGTTACATTTTGGCGGTGTTGCCGGTGATGACGACGTTTTATCACGAGGAGACGACACCGACACATTTGCCGGTGTTGATTCCGCTGTTGGTGTTGGCGGTGCCGCTGGCCGATATGGCGCTGGTTTGCTGGATGCGGTTGCAGCGCGGCCAATGGGTGTCGGTCGGCGACACGACACATATTTCACATCGTCTGGTGAAACTTGGCCTACCCCAAAGCTGGGCGGTGATGCTGATCTACCTGATCACGCTGACGCTCGGTCTCGGTGCAACAGTGTTGCTCTGGTCGGAAACGACCGCTGCCTTCCTTGTTCTCCTTCAAGCGGCCGGCATCCTTGCTATTGTGACGCTGCTTGAACAACGCGGCAGTAAGCTGTAAGTATCCGCGCATGAAATTCTACGTCACGACGCCGATCTACTACGTCAACGACCGGCCGCACATCGGGCATGTCTATACGACGACGATTGCCGACATCGTCGCGCGCTATCATCGTCTGTGCGGCGATGACGTCTTCTTTCTGACCGGAACTGACGAACACGCTGCGAAAGTCGTGGATTCTGCAGCAGAGCGTGGCCTGACGGCGCAACAGTGGGCCGACCAGAACGCGGCAGCATTTCAGGAGACATTTAAGAAACTCGGCATTGCGAACGACGATTTCATCCGGACCTCGCAGCCGCGTCACAAAGAGAAGGTGCAGCAGTACGTCGGCGAGCTGTTGAAGTCGGGCGATGTCTATCTCGGCGAGTACGAAGGCTGGTACGATGCGGGGCAGGAGGAGTATCTGCCGGAGAACAAGGCGAAGGAGTACGATTTCAAGTCGCCATTCAACGGCAAGCCGCTCGTGCGAAAGAAGGAGAAGAATTATTTTTTCCGGTTGAGCAAGTACGCGGAGCCGTTGCTGAAGTTGCTCGATGAGCAGCCGAAATTTGTGCAGCCCGATGCGCGTCGCAACGAGGTCATCAACCGGATTTGCGAAGGACTGAACGACGTTCCGATTTCGCGCACCGGCGCAGGCGAGTGGGGGATCAAGGTGCCGGGGGACAACGAGCACACGATTTACGTCTGGATTGACGCGCTCATCAATTATCTCTCGACGGTGGACACGCCCGAGCGAATCAAGTACTGGCCGGCGAATGTGCATTTGCTGGCGAAGGACATCTTGTGGTTCCACGCCGTGATTTGGCCGGCGATGTTGATGGCGTTGAAACGGCCGCTGCCGGGACAAGTGTACTCGCACGGGTTCTGGATCGCCGAGGGACAGAAGATGAGCAAGAGTCTCGGCAACTTTGTGGACTTGGAGAAGATTGACCGGTATGTCGCAGAGTATGGTCTCGATGCGCTCCGGTATTTTCTCGCAGCATATGGGCCGCTCGGCGCGAACGACAGCGATTTCGCGGAGGCGAAATTTATTTCCGTTTACAACTCGGAACTTGCAAACGATCTCGGCAACCTGGTGAATCGCGCGCTGACGATGATCGCGCGTTATCGTTCCGGAAATGTTCCGGCTACAAATCAAATGGATTTGCGCTCGGACGCGGAAGCGGTGTGCACGGCGTATCAGCAGAAGATGAAAGCGCTTGATCTCGGCGGCGCGTTGGAATCGGTTCGTGGATTGGTGACGCGCGCGAACCGGTACGTCGAGGAGACTGCGCCATTCAAGTTAGCGAAACAACCGGAGCAGGCGGCGCGTCTCGATGCGGTGCTGTACAATCTCGCGGAGACGGTGCGGTTGTTGTCAGTGTTGGTCGCGCCGGTGATGCCTGGGATTTCGCGGCAGATTCGGGAACAGCTTGGTGTTGTGGAGAAGATTGGATCGGTTGAGATGGAGTTGTATTGGGGTGGTGTGGCGGTGGGGGGAAAAGTGGGGAAGCTTGCGCCATTATTTCCGCGAAAAATCATGACAGAAAATAGTTCTTGACGGATTAGGGGGTACTGTGGTTTGATGTGGGGAGTAGTGGCACAGTATCCCATGAGTGAGTTACCAAGAATAGCGTTTGTCGGGAAGTTCACCCACACGGTGGATAAGAAGAACCGTTTGGCGATTCCGGCACGATGGCGAGCAGCAGCGAGCGGTTCAAACGAATTCTGCATTCTGCGCGATAAGAAGAACCATCTCTTGGTTCTGCCGCAGACCGTCGTGGACAAGATGCTCAACACGGCGGATGGAATTTCCATCAGCGAGGAGAAGCGTCGCGATGCTCTCCGCATGATGGCTGCCGACGGTCATTCGACCCCCTGTGACAAGCAGGGTCGGATTGTGTTGACCAGAGAATTGCTCGAACACGCGGGGATTTCAAACGAGGCAGTGCTCGTCGGTGAATGGAATAAATTCGGCATTTGGTCGCCGAGCGGCTACGCGGAGTTTGAACGCGATTCGAAGACCAGCATCACCGAGCCGGCCAAGGAGGTGGGGATGTGAGTGCTGGGTTGAATCAGTTTCCAATGTTCGACGGTGGAGATGCGCGGCAGGTCAGGACGACCAACGCGTCGCCGGTGCGTCCCGTAAGGAGCGGGGCGGTGTTGCTGGCGTGCGGGGGTGGGGCGTTGCCTCAGATGGCAACAGACGTCATTGACCTCGCCGCGAACTATGCCGTGGAAAATGTAAAGCGCGACCGTCCCAACGTCCGGCAGTTGGCCGGGGTGGGACAATGGATCGAGCGTATGCTCGGCAGTCGCGCGGCGCGTCCCTGAGGGGATGCGAGTTGTTCTTTTGCAGCAGCAATGGGGATGCGAGGGGAACCCTGAACGAAGCGTCGGGCGGGAACGCGAGTACCCGCCGATGCAAACTTCTCGATGAACTATCACACGCCGGTCCTGCTGGAGGAAGTCCTCCGCCAACTCCAACCGCGTTCTGGTGGCCTGTATGTGGACAGCACGCTGGGGGGCGGTTCGCACACAAAGGCAATTCTGCGTGCCTCCGAGCCGGATGGACGGGTGATCGGGTTGGACCGTGACGATGAAGCCATCGCAGTCTGTCAGGCGCGGTTGGGTGAGTTTGGTGCGCGGGCGCAACTGGTGACGGCGAACTTCAGCGAGTTGCGGGACGTGTTGGCGAAGTTGCAGGTGGCGGGCGTTGACGGCGTGCTCTTCGATTTGGGCGTAAGCTCCCGGCAGTTGGACGAACCGGTGCGCGGTTTCAGCTTCCTGCGCGACGGTCCCCTCGACATGAGGATGAGTCAAACCGCATCCCTGACAGCCCGCGAAGTGCTGGCCACCGAGACTCAGGAGGAACTTGCCCGCATCTTTTTCGAGTACGGCGAAGAACGACGGTCGAGGGCGATTGCGAAACGGATCGTCGAGCAACGCAAGCGCGAACCTCTGGAGACGACAGCCCAGTTAGTCAGGCTCATCGAACGAGTGCTCGGCCCGAAACGCGGCAAGGTGCATCCAGCGACGCGCGTGTTCATGGCGTTGAGAATTCACGTGAACCGCGAGTTGGAGAGCCTGAAAGAAGGGCTGGCGGCAGCGACGGAGGCGTTGAACCCCGGCGGCAGGCTGGTGGTGATCAGTTTCCACTCGTTGGAGGACAGGATCGTGAAGTGGTTTTTCCGCGAGACGCAGTCGTTGCGGGTGTTGACGAAGAAGCCGTTGATGGCCGGAGAGGAAGAATGCGCGGCCAACGCAAAATCAAGAAGTGCCAAGCTGAGAGCAGCAGAAAGAGTTTAGCAGTCAGTCGTGAGGGAGTAGGGGCGGCTACCAAGGAGGGTCGCCCCTACTCGATATAAACAAATGAAGCTCAATCGTAAGAAAGAACCGTTGCGCGTGGGGACAGTCGGTCGTTTAGTACTGGCTTGTGTGTGCATCGCCATCGCCGGTGTCGCCTATGTCTGGCAAAAAAATCAGATCTACCGTCTTGGCGATGATTTGAGGAAACGCGAGGCAGCCGTCTCCGCCGCCGAGAAGCGGAACACGATGCTCGCTGCGCAATTGGCACAGCTCAAGTCGCCCACCTTGCTCGAAGCGCGTTGCCAGCAATACGGTCTTGGCCTCGTCGCACCGCGCGAACAACAGATGGTCCGCCTGCCGGAACCGGGGCCGGAGTGGGATGCGAAAGTGTTGGCGCCCGTGGCAATCGCGGTCGCGCCAAAGAAACCTGCCACGAGGACAGTCGCGCGCCGATGACAACCACACACACAACGCGCGCCTTGATCGTGGTGACCAGTTTATCGTTGGCATTCACGGCGCTGGTTGGGCGTCTTGTGCAACTTCACGTGTTGCGTCATGACGAACTCAGGCTGAAAGCAGCGGCCAATCACGGTGAAGTTCGCAAGCGCCAGGGCCGGCGCGGCGAGATCCGCGATTGCCACGGCAACCTGCTCGCCAACAGCCAGTCCGTCCGCATCGTGTGCGCCGACCCGTCCATCACCATCTCCAACGCCGGCGTCGCGGCGGCGAAGTTGTCACCATTATTAAATATGGATGCCGCGACGCTGCGCGCGAAGCTGACTGGCCCCGGCAAATATGTCCGCCTCAAACAGAAAGTGGACGAGGAGACGGTGCAGCGAATCCGTTCGCTCAAACTCAAAGGCATCGTTTACGAGGATCAGTACCTGCGCACCTACCCGCACGACTCGGAAGCCAGCCACTACATTGGGTTTGTTGACGCGGACCACAAAGGGGTTCAGGGCATTGAGGCGGCGATGAACCAGTATCTCGAAGGCGTGGGCGGCTACGAGATCATCGAGCGCGACCGCAAAGGCCGCGAGATTCGCGCCCTGCGCACCGAGGGGATTGAGCCACGCGACGGTTATCATGTCGTCCTCACGCTTGACCAAGTCATTCAGCACATCGCCGAAGTCGAACTGGGAAAGGCGATAACCGAGTTTCGTCCCCACGCTGGCGTCATCATCGTGTCACGTCCCAAGACAGGCGAAATTTTAGCGATGGGTTGCTGGCCCACGTTCAACCTCAACAACGCCGGAGCGGCGCCGGCGAACGCGCGGCGCAACCGTTGCATCAGCGACGTCGCGGAACCGGGATCCACGTTCAAGATCGTCAACATCTCGGGCGCGCTCAACGACGGCACGGTCCGTCTCAGCGACACGTTCCAGTGCGAGAGTGGTGCGTGGCTGTATGCAGGGCGCATCCTGCACGATGCGCATCCGTACGGCATCCTGACGGTCGAGCAGATATTGTACAAGTCCTCCAACATCGGCGCGGCAAAGATCGCGGTGAAGATGGGGGTGGGCCGGCTTTACGAGTATATCCACCGTTATGGGTTTGGGCGGAAGACGGGAATCGGTTTGCCGGGCGAGGTTTCGGGCATTGCACATCCGTTGGCCAACTGGACGAAGCTTTCGATCACGCGCATCCCCATGGGGCACGAAATCGCGGCCACGCCGATCCAGATGCTGATGGCGATGAACGCAATCTGCAACGGCGGCAAATTGATGAAACCGCTCGTCGTGAAGCGCGTGGTGGACGGCAACGGCCGCGTGATTTTGGAGAACCAGCCGCAACCAATCGGCCAGCCGATTGCCCCGGCGGCCTCGGTGCTGATGACGACGGCGTTGCGCAAAGTGCCGACGCCTGACGGCACCGCAGCGCGGGCTGCGGTGGACGGTTACGACGCCGCCGGCAAGACCGGCACCGCGCAGAAAATCGAGGGCGGGCAGTACGTCCGCAAGTACTACAGCTCGTTCATTGGCTATCTGCCGGCGAATGACCCGGAGATTTCAATTTTGGTGTCGCTCGATAATCCCAGCGGCGGCGTGTACTACGGCGGTTCAGTGGCTGGTCCAGTGTTCCGACGCGTGGCGGAGAAGGTTGTCGAGTATCTGGGGATTCCCCCGCAAAAACCTTTAACCAATTCACGACAGGTGGCGAGCGCGCGATGAAACTGACCAAGATTCTGGAAACTGTCGAACCTTTGACCATCGAAGGATCAACCGACCGCGACATCACGGGGATCGCCTACGACTCGCGACGCGTGATGCCGGGCAACCTCTTTGTGGCGGTGCGCGGCGTGCGCGATGACGGACACAAGTTTGTTGACATGGCGATTGACCGGGGCGCGGCGGCGGTGATGTTCGAGCAGGATTGCTGTCTCAGCCCGCGCGCGACGCGGATCAAAGTACGCGATGCACGGAGGACAATGGCGTTGGCGGCGGACTGTTTCTACGACCATCCGTCGCAGAAACTCAAAGTCGTTGGCGTGACCGGCACCAACGGCAAGACGACGACGGCTTTCATGATGAAGGCGATTTTCGAGGCCGCCGGGATGAAGGCGGGCTTGCTCGGCACGGTGCAGTACGAGATCGGGGCGCGAATCATCCCCGCCTCGCGGACGACGCCGGAGTCGGTCGAGATCCAGGACATGTTCAGCCAGATGTTGGAGAAAGGTTGCGGCGGTGTGGCGATGGAAGTCAGTTCGCACGCGCTGGACCAGCACCGGGTCGCGGGCGTGGATTTCGACGTGGCAGTGTTCACGAATTTGACGCAGGACCACCTCGATTACCATCTGACGATGGAAAACTATTTCGAGGCGAAAGCGAGACTGTTTGGGATGCTCGGCTCCATCCGCAAGGCCGGGCGCGCGGTGGTGAATGTGGACAACGAGTACGGACGAAGATTGGCCGTGCGTTTGGGTGGGGATCACGCCGTGGTGACATACGGCGTCCTAAACGACGCGGTCGTCCAAGCTTTGGACGTGCGCATGTCAGCGGACGGAACGTACTTCGTTGTCCGCACCCCGCGGGGAACTCTCCCGATCCACTTGCCGTTGATCGGGTATTACAACGTTTCCAACGCGCTGGCCGCCATCGGCGCGGGTTTCGCGTTGGACATTGACCTTGGCCTCATCGAACAGGCGCTCGCCAACATGCGCCCCGTCTGCGGCCGTCTCGAATCAGTGCCCGTGCGCAACGGAGTCCACGTGTTTGTGGACTATGCGCATACCGAGGACGCGCTCAAGAACGTGCTCGCTACGGTCCAAGACCTGACGAAGGGCCGTCTCATCACCGTGTTCGGCTGTGGCGGCGACCGCGACAAGGGCAAACGCGCCCCGATGGGCCGCGCCGCCGCCGAACTGGCCGATTTCGCCATTCTCACCAGCGACAACCCGCGCACCGAGGATCCGCGTGAGATTTTGCGCCAGATCGAAGCCGGTTTCCCGGCCGATGCCAAGGACCGTTACCTCGTCATCGCGGACCGGCACGAGGCCATCGAACAGGCGCTCAACATGGCGCAACCCGGCGACACCGTGCTTATCGCTGGTAAGGGGCATGAATTCTTCCAGGATTTTGGTGGCGTCCAAGTGCCGTTCAGCGACCGGCAGGTCGTCGAAGAGTGGAACGCGCGTTGGAAGACGATGCGCGTCGGCCAGGTCGCGGCGTTCTGCGGCGCGAAATTGCTGAGCGGCGACCCATCCACGCCGGTCGCGCGAATCTGCACCGACACGCGAAGCGTCGGGCGTGGCGATTGTTTCATCGCGCTGCGCGGCGCGCGGTTTGACGGACATGAATTTCTCAATGAAGCAGCCAATCGGGGGGTATCCGCGGCGGTAGTGTCACAGCCTACCCAAAGTGCAAACAACTCGCCTAGTGTCGCGCTTCTCCAAGTGCCAGACACTCTCACCGCATTGCACCAACTCGCAACAAACTACCGCCGTCTGATGCCCCCCGCCGCTCGCGTCATCGCCGTCAGCGGCGCCAACGGCAAGACCACCACCAAGGACATGCTCGCCGCCGTTCTTGGCCAGAAGTTCCGCGTCGTCAAGACACTCGCCAACAACAACAATCACATCGGCGTTCCGCAGACCGTGATTGCGTTGGCGGAGGAATGCGGCGACTTCGGCGTCATCGAGCTTGGCTCGAATCACCCCGGCGAAATGCGCGTGCTGGCCGAAATCGTCCAGCCCAATGTCTGCGTCGTCACCAACATCGGCCCCGCGCACATCGAGTTTTTCGGCGACGAAGCCGGCGTGGCGAAAGAGGAGGGGACGCCGTTGGAGTTTCTCCCGCTCGACGGCCACAGCTACGCGGTGCTCAACGCCGACGATCCGTGGTTCAACGAGCTTCGCGGTCGCACCGGCGCCACGATCGTCACCGTCGGCATTGACAACTTTGCCAACATCCGGGCCAGCGATATTCGCATCAACGGCGACATCAAGTTCCGTCTGAACATCGCGAAGAAACGCGAGGACGTGATCATTCGCCTGAAGACGTTGGGTCGGCACCAGATTTACAATGCGCTCCAAGCCGCAGCGGTCGGTTACATGCAGGGCATGGATCTCGATGATATCCGCGAGGGTTTGGAGAGCGTCGAGTATCCGAAGATGCGGATGGAAGTGAAGCAGGTCGGCGGCATCCGTTTCCTCAACGACTGCTACAACGCCAATCCGGCCTCGATGCGGGCCGCGCTCCAGACGTTGCGCGAGACGCCGTGCGCGGGCCGCAAGATCGCGGTGCTCGGCGACATGCTCGAACTCGGCGCGCACACGCAGCGCGCCCATCTCGACATCGGCGCTGCTGCCGCAAACATCGGTCTTTCGGTACTGGTGACGGTTGGCCAGGCCGCGAAATGGATTGCCGAGGGCGCAGTCGAGGCCGGGCTGGCGGTGAGTCGCGTCGTGCCGGTGTTGAGCGCGGCGGAGGCGGCGGAAGCGTTGCGGTCGTTGGTGGGAGAGGGCGACGCGGTGTTGTTGAAGGCGTCGCGACGGGTTGGTTTGGAGAAGATTTTGGAATTGCTGTCGGCAGGTCAGTGAGATAAAAACAAAACGGGTCGGCGAGGAACCAAGGACCTCGCCGGACCAACAAGGAGAAGATGTTCTACTATCTGAGTGAGTGGACGGCGTTGTATTCGCCGTTGCGCGTGTTTCAGTACACGACGTTCCGCGCCGTGATGGCGGCGGTGACGGCGCTGCTCATTTGCATTCTCTCCGGCCCGTGGATCATTCGCAAGCTGACCGAACTGAAATTGAACCAGCCGGTTCGCGGCGAGGATGATCTCCGCGAACTTGCCAAGGAACACGGCAAGAAAGCCTGCCCCACGATGGGCGGGATTCTCATCATCTGGGCCGTGGTGGACGCGGCGTTACTCTGGGCGCGGCCCACGAATCACCTGGTGTTGCTGAGTCTGGTGACGTTGCTGTGGCTCGGTTTGGTCGGATTCCTCGACGACTCGGCGAAGGTGCGCGCGCAAAAGTCCGATGGCATCCGTGCGCGGACGAAGCTGCTGTATCAAGCCGGGTTGGGATTGTTCATCGGCGGCTATCTCTACCTCGATCCGCAACAGAGCGAGATGCTTCAGCGTCTCTACGTGCCGTTCCTGAAGACACCGGTGATTGCGAGCATGGGCGTGTGGGCGCTTCTGTGGGTGGTGTTGGTCGTGGTGAGTTCCTCCAATGCCGTCAACCTGACCGACGGCCTTGATGGATTGGCTATCGGCACCACCCTGACAGTGGCGCTCACGTACACGGTGATGACCTTCATCGCGGGCAACAAGAACCTCGCCGCCTATCTTCAAGTGCCGCACGTTGTCGGCGCGGCGGAATTGACGGTTGTGTGCGCGGCGTTGATCGGCGCGAGTCTTGGGTTCCTCTGGTTCAACTGTCATCCCGCTCAGGTGTTCATGGGCGACACCGGCTCGCTCGCGCTCGGCGGCTTGCTCGGCGCCATCGCGTTGATGATCAAACAGGAACTCGTCCTCGTCATCGTCGGTGGCGTGTTTGTCATGGAAGCCGGCTCGGTCGTGTTGCAAGTCGCCAGCTACAAACTGCGCGGCGGCAAACGCATCTTCCGCATGTCGCCGTTGCATCATCATTTCGAACTCGGCGGCTGGTCGGAGACGAAAGTCACGGCGCGCTTCTGGATTTTGTCGGTCATTTTCGCGTTGCTCGGTCTGGCAACGCTCAAACTCAGGTAAGGAGAAACCAATGCAACAAACCACGCAACTCAGAGACAAAAACGTACTGGTGCTCGGACTCGGACGCAGCGGCATGGCGGCGGCGACGTTACTGTCGCGCGACGGCGCGCACGTCGTCGTGCGCGACGAAGACGACGGCGCGGCGCTTCAGGAACGCGCCGATCAACTCCGTCAACTCGGCGTCCAAGTCGAACTGGGCAACCATTTCGACACGACCGCCCGTTTCGACCTCGCTGTTCTCAGCCCCGGCATCCGGCCGGAACGTCCCATCGTTCAGGAATTGGCGAGGAAGAGAACGCCGGTGCTCAGCGAACTCGAACTGGCGTACCGTTTCTGTCTCTGCCCGATCGTGGCCGTCACCGGCACCAACGGCAAGACGACGACCACGGAATTGATCGCCGCGATGTTCCAGACCTGCGAGAAACACGTCATCGCCGCCGGCAACATCGGCTACGCGCTCTCCGATGCCGCCGAGCAGAGCGCGGGACTCGACGCGCTCATCGTCGAGGTCAGTTCGTTCCAGTTGGAGAAGATCGAGCGGTTCAAACCCGACGTGGGTGTCTGGCTGAACCTGACACCCGACCATCTCGACCGGCACGGCTCGATGGGGGAGTACGCCCGCGCCAAGGCCCGGCTCTTCATGAACCAGACCGGGCAAAACGTCGCCATTGTCAGCACGGAGGCGCTCGAATGGGCGCACAAAGTCGGCTGTGAATTCCGCAGCCGGCTCATCACCATCAGCGCAACCGGCCAACAAGCCGACCTTTGGCTCGAAGCCGAGGACGGCCAAACGATCTGGAGCTGGCTGCCGGAGTGCCGCGGTATCGTCATGCGCATGGACGAGACAGGGATGCGCGGCGCGCACAACGCCGAAAACGTCATGGCCACCATCGCCACCGGCATCGCGATGGGGTTGCCCGTGCGCGCCATTCGCGAAGCGATCATGTCGTACTGTCCGCAGGCGCACCGTTGCGAGTATGTCGCCGAGATTAACGGCGTCACCTACATCAACGATTCCAAGGCCACCAACACCGATGCCGTCCAGAAGGCGCTCGAAGCAACGTCTGGCCGCGTCATCCTCATCGCCGGCGGGCGCGACAAGGCGATGGATTTCACAGGGATCCGCGACGCCATCGCCCGCAAGGTCAAATGCGCGGTCCTCATTGGCGAGACGCAGAACAAGCTGTTCCAGGCGTGGAGCGATGTCACGCCGTGCGTGCGCGCCGACTCGATGCCCAACGCCGTCAGCGTCGCCGCCGGGCTGGCCCGCGACGGCGACACCGTGTTGCTGTCGCCGGCGTGCGCCAGCTTCGACATGTTCCAAAACTACGAACATCGCGGAGATGAATTCAAACGCTGCGTCCTGAGCATGTTGCCGGACGTGGCACAACAATAACCAACAACCAACCGTAAGGAGATAGTACAATGAAAGTATCGAAAGTCGTATTAGTCGTGGTAGCACTGCACGTGCTCGTTATCGGAGGGATCTTCATCTTTGAGGGCTGTTCCCGGGCCAAGACGCCGGGAACTACGATTGCCGATGACGAGACGCGGCCTGGCACACCGGCGCCTGCCACCGCAACGGCACCGGCGCCTGTTACTGACAATAATCTGACAGCCGCCGCGCCCGCGCCCGCGCCCGCCCCGGCTCCCGCGCCTGTCGCGCCCGCTCCGGTTCCGGCCAAGACACACATCGTTAAGAAAGGGGAATCGCTCTACAAAATCGCCAAGGCTGAGAAAACGACCGTCGAGGAGCTTGCGACGGCCAACAACCTCAGCAAGACGAGCCTCCTCCAGATCGGCCAGAAGCTCATCATCCCGACCGCCATCGCCAAGGCCGACGCCGCGCCCGCGCCGACGACTGCTGTCAGCGTGCCTGCCTCGTCCGCCAGCGTTGCCGGCGACAACCGTCACACGGTCAAAGCGGGTGAGTCGCTTTGGAAGATCGCCAAGAACAACGGCATCACCGTGGCAGCGCTCAAACAAGCCAACAACCTGACCAAGGACACTCTCCGGGTTGGACAGAAACTGGTGATCCCCGCGAAGACCGCCACGGCGGCGCCTGTCACGACCACCGCGCTGACGATTGATGCGAACCAGCCGACCTACATCGTTCTCGCGAACGACACGATGGCGAGTATCGCCCACAAACACGGCGTGAAAGTCGAAGACTTGATGCGCGCCAACAAAATGACCACCAGCACACGCCTGGAAGTCGGCAGGAAGTTGGTGATTCCGCAGGCTTCGTCGGCCCCGGTCAACGCCAGCCCCGCGGTCATCGCGCCGAACCTGATCGCAAACTAACACAACCGTTGTAGCCGCCCCGCTCCGTCGGGGCGCTGTGCGGCGCGGCGACAGAGCGCCGCGGCTACAACACGGAGGAACAGATGCAGAAAACAGCGGTCATCCTGCTGATTGCGACGTTGCTGCTGGTGACGATCGGTGTCGTTATGCTGTTCAGCACCAGTTCGCTGTACGCACGCGAGAAGTACGGCGACCCGAACTATCTCCTGAACCGGCAATTAGTGTGGCTGGCCGTCGGCGCAGTCGGTTTTGTGGTGGCGGCTTCGACGCCCTATGCGCGGCTGCGCCAGTTGTGCGTGCCGGCGCTGATCGCGACGGCGGTGTTGTTGGTGTTGGTGTTGGTGTTTGGTCGCACGATTGGCGGAGCGAAGCGGTGGTTGAGTTTTGGGGGGTTGCAAGTGCAACCGTCGGAGTTTACCAAGCTGGTGTTGATCGTCTGGCTCGCGCACTATCTGTCGAAGGAGAAACGGCACATCGAGAAACTTGGCCGCGGTTTTCTCCTGCCGATGGCGGTGATCGGCGTGTTCCTCGTGCTGATCCTGAAAGAACCGGACTTCGGCACGACAGCGTTGCTCGGCATGGTGACGTTCGCGATGTTGTTCGTTGCTGGGGTGCGGCTGGCGCACCTGGTGCCGACGGTGGTGGCGGGACTCGGCGTATTTGCGGCGCTGATCTGGCAAAACCCGAACCGCACCGAGCGGATCCTGGCGTTCCTCGACATCGAGAAATACAAGGCCGGCAAAGGCTATCAAATTTGGATGGCCATGCTCGCCTTCGGCTCCGGCGGCGTCAACGGCCTTGGCCTCGGCAACAGCCGCCAGAAGATGTTCTGGTTGCCGGAGGCGCATACCGATTGCATTGCCGCCATCATCGGCGAGGAACTCGGCTTGATCGGGATGGTGGCGATCCTGGCTCTGTTCGTCGCGCTGCTGGCGTGCGGCGTCATCATCGCGATGAAGACGCCGGACCTCAACGGTCAATATCTCGCGCTCGGCATCACCATGCTGATCGCGTTGCAAACGCTCATCAACATTGGGGTCGTAACCGCATGGCTGCCAACGAAGGGATTACCACTGCCTTTCATCAGCTACGGCGGCTCCAGTTTGATGATGAACCTCATCGCTGTCGGCGTACTGCTGAGCATCCTGCGCCACGGCGCCGCCGAGGCGACAAACGAGACACAGGAATTTTTCGCGCAACGACAGGAGCCGCTCCCGATATGAGAATCATCATCGCGTGCGGCGGCACCGGCGGACATCTCTTTCCCGGCCTCGCGGTCGCGGAAGTCTTGGTGGCGCGCCACCACGAAGTCTGGCTCCTCGTCTCCGAAAAGGCGGTGGACGAGACCGCGTTGCGTTCGCTCGCCATCCGTGCCGGCAGCGCGCTCAGCGTGCGTTCGTTGCCGGCGGTCGGTTACGAGGGCGCGCGGAAGGCGCTCGAATTTGGCGCCGGGCTGGCGCGCGCCACGCGCGATTGCGCGACGCTTTGCCGCGAGTTCGCGCCCGATGCCGTGCTCGGCATGGGCGGATTCACCAGCGCGCCCGCGATGCTCGCGGCCCGCTGGAAGGGCGCTCCGGCGCTCATTCATGAATCCAACGCCATCCCCGGCAAAGCGAACCGTTGCACCGCGTTCCTTGCCGGCCACGTTGCCGTCGGAGTTGCCGAGTGCGCGCGGTTCTTCGGGCGCAAACCGGTCACTGTGACCGGCACGCCGATCCGCGCCGCGTTGCGCAAGGGCAGGATCGCCGACGCCCGCCAGCAACTCGGCCTCGACCCGAATCGTCTTACCGTCCTTGTCGTCGGCGGCAGCCAGGGCGCGCACGCCATCAACGACGCCGTCGCCTGCGCATTGCCATGGCTGGATGGTTGGACCGGCCGCGCGCAGTTTATTCACCTCAGCGGCAAACACGACGAGGATTTCATGCGCGAGGCCTATCAAGCCAACGATTTCACCGCCAACGTCATGGGGTTCTGCGGCCAGATGGAACTCGCCTACAGCGCCGCCGACGTTGTCATCAGCCGCGCCGGCGCCGGCACGCTCACCGAGCTCGCGGCGTTCGGCTTGCCGGCCATTTTGATTCCGTACCCGTTTGCCGCCGCCGACCACCAGGCGCACAACGCCCGCGTCTTCGAGCGCGCCGGCGCGGCGCGGATGATCCGCCAATCGCAGCTCGGCGGCCACCACGCCGAGAAGGGCGAACGCCTCAGCGAAGCCATCGCCGCGCTGCTCGACGACGACGCGCAACGCCGCCGCATGAGCGAGGCCGCGCGGTCGCTCGCCGTGCTCGACGCCGAACAACGCATTGCCAATTTGGTCGAACAACATGCTCACCAAACAACAACTCATTGATTTCCTCGCCGCGAAACCGCGCCTCGTGCATTTCATCGGCATCGGCGGCGTCGGCATGAGCGGGCTTGCCCGCCTGTTGTTGCAACAAGGCCACACGGTCAGCGGCTCCGACGTTGCGCCGAACGGCCTCGCTGATTCTCTCCGCCAACTCGGCGTCACCGTTCACACCGGCCACGACGCCGCTCACCTTCCCGCCGACGCCGAGTTGGTCATTTTCACCACCGCCGTTTCCGCCGGAACAAACCCGGAACTTGATACTGCTGTCGAGCGCGGCCTGCCGTGTGTGCCGCGCGGGCTGTTGCTTGGCGCGCTGATGAACCACCGCTACAACATCGCCGTCGCCGGCACGCACGGGAAGACGACGACCAGTTCGATGATCGCGCACATCCTCAAGCACAGCGGTTGCGCACCGAGTTTCTGCGTCGGCGCGAACGTTCCCAACCTCGGTTCCAATGCGCAGCTCGGCGCGGGAAAATATTTCGTCGCCGAGGCGTGCGAGAGCGACGGTACGCTCATCAACTTCGCGCCCGAGTACGCGGTCTGCTTGAACATCGAGGCCGAGCATCTTGACCATCACCGCACGATGGACCGGTTGCTGGCGACGTTCGAGGCGTTCTTCCAAAGCACCCGCAGCGCCGTGTTTTACTGCGCCGACTGTCCCAACTGCGTCGCGCTCGCCCGGCGGGCGCGCCAGGGCATTTCGTTCGGTCTTGGCGCGGAGGCCGACTACCGTGCGCTCGGCATTCACCCGACCGCGCGCGGCAGCCGCTTCACCGTGGCGTGTCGCGGCGAAAAAATCTGCACCGTCGAACTCATCATCCCCGGCCACCAGAACATCGTCAATGCGCTGGCCGCCATCGCCGTGGCCGACCAACTCGGTCTGCCGCTCGACAAGATTGCCAGCGCGCTCGCCGCCTTCACCGGCGCCAAACGCCGGTTCGAACGCAAGCACGACTCCGGCGGCATCGTTGTCGTGGACGACTACGCGCATCACCCGACCGAGGTCAAGGCGACCATCGCAGCGGCGCGGACGCTGGGATTCCAACGCATCGTCGCCGCGTTCCAGCCGCACCGCTACACGCGGACGCAGGCGTTGGGCCGCGAGTTCGCGACCGCGTTCATTGGCGCTGACAAACTTTTCCTGACAGACGTTTACGCTGCCAGCGAGGCGCCGATTCCCGGCATTACCGGCAAAACGGTTTACGAGGCGGTGATTAACGACGCCAAACAATACGAACCGGACCTCGGCAAACTTACCGAGTTGCTCGCCGCGGAAGCGCAACCGGGGGACTTGTTGCTGGTGATGGGTGCGGGGGACATCTACAAGGTCGCTGCGGCCGTCGCGGAAAGACTCTCGAAATCTATGCCCAACATCATGCGAAACTTCGAAGCGGACCTGCGCGCATTGCTTTCCGACGACGCGAAGATCCGGAACAACGAGCCGATGTCCCGTCACACCTCGATGCGGGTCGGCGGCCCGGCGGAGTGGTTTGTCGAGCCGCACAACGAACGGGACCTCGAAAAGCTGCTCCACTACTGCCATGTCCGTCAGATCCCCGTCACGGTGATCGGGCGCGGCACGAACCTGCTGGTGCGCGACGGCGGAATCGCGGGCGTGGTCGTCCACCTCGGCGGCGCGGCGTTCACCAAGATCGAAGTGGACGGCGAACGGGTCACCGCGCGCGGCGGCGCCCGGTTGAAGGCGATTGTCAGCGAGGCGGAGAAACACGAGATCGGCGGCATGGAATTCCTGCACGGCATTCCCGGCTCGCTGGGAGGCGCGTTACGGATGAACGCCGGCGCGATGGGCCGGCAGCTCTTTGATGTCATCGAGTCCGTGCGCTCCATCAGTTTCAGCGGCGAAGTGAGCAGCGCCGAGGCGCGTGAGTTGCCGGTGAACTACCGCAGTTGTGCGTTGTTCCAAAACCACATTGCGCTTTCAGCGGTCCTGTGCGGACAACATACGCCGCGCGCCCAGATCGAAGAGACGCTGCGTCGTTTCGACGAGCGCCGCTGGGCGACACAACCCGCGCAACCCAGCGCCGGCTGTGTGTTCAAGAATCCCGACACCATTCCCGCCGGCAGGTTGATTGACGAACTGGGATTGAAGGGCACCCGCGTCGGCGGCGCCCGCGTGTCGGACAAACACGCCAATTTCATCGTGAACGCCGGCGGCGCGACGGCGAAGGATGTGTTGGATCTGATCGGCATTGTCCGCGACCGCGCACGGCGCGAGCGCGGCATCGAACTGGAACCGGAAGTAATGATTTTAGGAAAAGAACTATGAGTAAGCTGCACGTTGCCGTATTGATGGGCGGTCCCTCCGCCGAGCGCGAAGTCTCACTGCAGTCCGGCGTCTGCGCCGTGGCGGCGTTGCGCGCGGCGGGGCTGCGCGTCAGTCCGCTCGATGTGCAAGGCCCGGACTTCGAGTTGCCGTCGGGCGCCGACGTGGCGTTTCTGGCGCTGCACGGCACGTTCGGCGAGGACGGCCAGGTACAGCAAATCCTGGAAGCGCGCGATGTGCCGTACACCGGCTCCGACGCCGAGTCGAGCACGCACGCGTTCGACAAGGCGACGGCGAAACTGGCGTTTGCCGCGGCCGGTGTGCCGACGCCACGCCATATCGTCGTCGAGCGCGACGTGCGACCGTTGTCGGCGCTGAAGTTGCCCGTCGTCGTGAAACCGGCCCGGCAAGGCTCCAGCTACGGCGTGACGATCGTGAACGACCCGGCGAAACTGGAATGGGCCGTCGAACAGGCGTGGCGCTACGACCAGAAATTGGTGGTCGAGCAGTTTGTGAAGGGACGGGAATTTACCGTCGGCATCCTCGACGGGTGCGCGTTGCCGGTCGTCGAGATCATCACCGACCGCGAGTTCTTCGATTTCGAGGCGAAGTACAACGGCGAGAGCGAGGAGATCGTGCCGGCGGAGATTGACTCGTTGACGACGCAGCGGATTCAGGACGCGGCGTTGCAGGCGCACGAGAGTCTTGGTTGCCGCGATTACTCGCGCGTGGACGTGATGCTCGGTGAGGCCGGCGAGTTGTTTGTGCTGGAGGTGAACACGCTGCCCGGCTTGACGGAGCAAAGCCTGTTGCCGAAGGCGGCGCGCGCCGCGGGAATGAACATGGAACAGCTCTGCGGGCGGCTGGTCGAGATGGCGTTGGAACGGCGCGCGGAGGCCGTGGCGGCATGAGATTCGGCAACACACGCAAACGCCGCAACCAGTACTTGCTGGACGTGAAGGTCCACACCGAGGCGCGCAATCGGGCGCACGCCCGCTGGATCGGCGCTTGGCTCACGGCGGCAGTCGTGCTTTCGTTGACCAGCTACGGCATGTATCGCCTGGCCCGTCACGGGTTGGAGACGGTGTTGTTTGCAAACCCACGCTTCGCCATCAATCGCATCAACATTGAGACCGATGGCGCACTCACGCCGCAGCAAGTGCAGCGCTTCGCCGGCGTGCGCGTCGGGCAGAATATCTTCACTGTGAACCTGCGCGAGGCCCAACGGAACTTGGAATTGATTCCGCAGATCAAAAGCGTCGAAATCCGACGGGAACTGCCGCAGCGGCTCATCATCCGCTTGAACGAACGCATTGCTGTGGCGCGGCTTCAGGCATCGAGCCGGCAGTTGAGCGACGCCGTGTTCTACGTGGACCGCGCCGGCGTCGTGATGAAACCGATCCGTCTTGCCGACGGCACGGTCATTCAGCCGTTGATGTCGCGCGTGCTGCCGTTGTTGACGGGCGCGGCGCTTGCCGACATGCGCGTTGGGCGCGCCGTCGAGTCCGAGCAGGTGTGTCGCGCGCTGGCGTTGCTCGACGCGTTGGAACAAAGCGGCGTCGGGGCGGCGCTGGAGATCGAGCAGATTGATTTGTCGAAGCTGCGCCACCTGACGTTGACGACGAAGCAGCGGATGAACGTGCGTTTCGATGTGCAGAATTACCGGCCGCAGTTGCGCCGGCTCAACGCCATCCTCGCGTGGGCGCAGCAGAACCGCCGCACCGTCGCCACCGTGGACCTGACCGTCAACCGCGGCGTGCCCGTCAGTTTCGCGGACAACGCGCCCGCGCATCGCACCGCCCCAACACGGAGAACCTGATTGCCATGACCAACACCGAACAGATTGTCGTCGGCCTTGAAGTTGGCACCTCCAAAACCTGCGCCGTCGTCGGCGAAATCCTCGATGCCGACAACCTCCAGATCATCGGCATCGGCCAGACCAGTTCGCAAGGCGTCCGCAAAGGCGAGATCGTGGACATGGAAGCCGCCAGCCAAAGCATCCACGACGCGATTGCCGAGGCCGAGGACAGCGCCAGCGTTGAAATCCACAACGTCTATGCCAGCGTCACCGGTGGTCACATTCGTTGTTTCAACAATCGCGGCAGCGTAGTCGTCGGCAACGACGAACACGGAATCACCGACGAGGAAGTCCGCAACGTTCTCCTCAACGCCAAGGCCGTCAACATCCCGCACGACCACGTCATCGTGCATTCCATCCGCCAACATTTCTACGTGGACGGCCAGAACGGCATCACCAATCCCGTCGGGATGCTCGGCGCCCGACTCGAAGCGGACGTACACATCATCCACGGCATCCGTCCGCGCCTGCAAAACGTGATCCGTTGCATCAAGGAAGTTCCGCTCGACCTCGCCAACATCGCCGTCAGCAGCCTCGCGTCGTCGTTGGCCGTGCTCACCACCGAGGACCAGAACCACGGCGCGCTCGTGCTCGACATCGGCGGCGGCACGACCGACTACATCGCCTACACCAACGGCACGATCCGGCACAGCGGCGTCATCGCCGTCGGCGGCGACCACATCACCAACGACATCGCCGTAGGTCTGCGCCTCCCGCTTCCGCGAGCCGAGAAACTCAAACTTGAACACGGCGCCGTCCAATGGCCGATTGACGAAGAGATCATCACGCTCAAAGCCGACCTCGGCCTGCCCGACCGACAGGTTTCCAAGGAACAGCTCTGCCACATCATGAACCTCCGTGTTGAAGAGACGTTGACGCTCGTGAAAAAGGAAATCGAGAAAGCCAATCTGCTTCCGTACCTGCGCGCCGGCGTTTTCATCACCGGCGGCTGCGCGCGGCTGCGCGGACTTCAGCCGTTGGCGGAGGAAATCTTCGGCTTGCCCGTCCACCTCGGACACAGCCAGACCGTCAATGGCCCGACCTCCGCCATCGAAAGCCCCGAATACTCCACCGCCATCGGCCTCATCCGTTTCGCCATCGGCAACCAACGCGACCAACACCAAGCGCCGAGCCTCGGGCGCAAAATCAGCCAGACGTTCGGCACGCTCATCAAACGCGCTCGCGCTCTCTTCATGTGAGTTGGAGAACCCCATGCCCACACCACGCAAATCCATTGCTCCGAAAACAGACGCCGACGCAACGCCGCGACGGTTTCGCCTCAAACTTATCGGCGTCGGCGGCGCCGGCGGCAACTGCATCCACCAGATCGCCGCCAGCGCCGGCGCGCTCGACGGCGTTGAACTGATCGCCGTCAACACCGACCTCCAAGCCCTCGACGCCATCGCCGGCGCGGACAAAATGCAAATCGGCGCGACCGTCACGCGCGGCCTCGGCACCGGCGGCGACCCGGACCTCGGCGCCGCCGCCGCGCAGCAAGACGCCGAACAACTCGAAGCCGCCATCCAACATGCCGACGTCGTCTTCGTCACCGCCGGTCTCGGCGGCGGCACCGGCACCGGTGCCGGCCCGATCATTGCCAAGCTCGCGAAAGAGCAGGGGGCGCTCGTCCTCGCGTTTGTCTCGATGCCGTTTTCATTTGAAGGCCCGCGACGCCGCAGCCAGGCGGATGTCGGCCTAGAACAACTCAAAGCGCAAGCTGACGCCGTCATCTGCATTCCCAACGACCGGCTCACCCGCATCGTCGGCGAGAACGCGCCTGTGACCGAAGCCTTCAAGCACGGCAACGAGATTGTCGCCAGCGGCGTCCGCGCCATCTGGCAGTTGCTCTCGCGGAAAGGACTCATCAACCTCGACTTCGCCGACCTTCGCTCGACGCTCGGCGGCAAACACGGCGAAGGCGTTTTCAGCCACGCCGAAGCCACCGGCCCGGAGCGTCTGCGCGACGCAATGAAATCGCTGATGGACAACCCGCTCTTCGACGGCAACGACACGCTTGCCCGTGCCGACGGTGTTCTAGTGAGCATTCTCGGCGGCCCCGACCTCACGCTCGCCGACGTCCAGCGCGCCGTCGAGCCGATCTCGCGCATCGCCCAACGCGCCCACGTCATCATGGGCGCCGCGATTGACGACACGTTCACGGAGCGTCTGGCCGTCACCGTGATCGCTGCCAATAGTGTCGTCGCCAAGCGCATCGCCCCCGGCACGACAGTCCGAGCGCCTGCCCGTGCACAACCGCAGCCTGCTCCCTCGCCAGTCAGCGATGGCAAACCGAAACAAGAGACGCTTCCCCTCGAAGGCGTCAGCCGCGGCAAGTTTGGCGGTGGAGAGCCAACGATCTACGAAGGCGAAGACCTCGATTATCCGACGTTCCTCCGCCGCGGCATCAGCCTCAAACATTGAGCAACGCATGAAACTGGTACCCGAGTTGTGCGAGGGTCTCCCGACCCCGCATTGCCACCGACCGAAGGTCTCCCAACGCGCCCTGAATGTGGAGACCTGACAGTCTAGGTAAAGAAAGGCTACGCTTATGGGTTGGATAAAGAGTTTGTTTGGCGAGGGGCCGAAGAGCATAACTCTGTAACCTGTAAATCTGCACATCCGGAACAAAACCGGAACACGGCGCGACGGATAGCTCAGGAAGATCGTTCTTGCGGTCGGCCTTGGGCGGTGGTCATGGCGTCCTTCAACACCGACAGAATGCGGCGGTCTTTGGGACGGTTCAACGCTTTCTTACTGGCGATGATGCGCGCCAGTGGCAACACCTTCACCTTTACTCCACCGAGTAATACAGACGCTGCCGCCGCCGCTTCTTCGTCGAACGAGCGCAGACCGTGCATGTGGGTGACGATGTCGAATAGCGCCACAGCATCGCCTGCGAGTTGCGGTGGTGTGTGGGCCGTGGCGGAAACGAAGATGCCACCGACCTTGTCGAGCGCCTTGCGGAGGCCGGGTTGGCTGAGATCGCGAAACCAAAGGTCAATGTCTTGTGTCACTGCCGGCGCACCCTGCAAGGTCGCGGCTGAGAGGCCGACGATCATAAAATCCACCTTCTGCCGAACCAACGCGCGCAGGAAGGCAGCTTCGCGGTCAGTGAAGATGGACGGTTTGGCCACGCAGTAGTCCTCTGCGGAGACGTTCGACGGGCGGCAGTTCGAGCAGCAACAATGTGTGACGGACATTGTCCGGGTCAGCGCTTGGATGGTGCTTGAGGATGCGTTGGAGTTGGCGTTCCCGTGCCTGATGCCGCCGCAACAATGTTTGATGTCTGTCCGATCGCTTCATCAAGCATCAGTATTGCAGAGTTGCGTATTGCAGGCAACAGCGTAATCTAACGGTGATGAGATTCCTACCGGTGAGCTTACTTTGCGTGACGCTTTGTGGTTGCGGTTCGGAGAAGACCCAACCTCCTGCGGCGACCAACACCGGTCGTCCGGACACGAAGGCCGTCGAAGCGGCGCGGGCTGTGGGTTATGACGGCAAACAGATGCGCAAGTCGGTTGACAAGGCGCTCGACGGGACCGAGCAGCGCAACAAGGAACTGCAGGACGCGTTGAAGCAGTGACAGCTACGATGTCATTCCGAACGAAGTGAGGAATCTCTGAAACCCCTCCGGAAAGGAGTTTGAGATTCCTCGCAAGCTCGGAATGACAACAAAAACAACAATAAGAACATCCGGCTGGACGCTCGCGAAACGCAGGCGTATGCTTTTGCCGTGAAATGGAGGAATGACATGAAGAAGATTGTGTGGTGGTTGAGTCTGGCAGTCGTGGCGACGCTGTTCGCCGTTGGACCCGCCGTGCGGGCCGACGAACGTGAACGCAACATGATGGAACGCATGGAACGGCTGGAGCAGCACGTGAAACAGTTGACCGGAGCCATGGAACACGAAAAACACCAGCGGATGGAACGGCCGGAAGGACCGCGCGGGCCGATGCCGCCGCGTCCGAGGATGGAAGGACCAAGGCCGCCGATGCCGACACCGCCGCCGGTCTGCCCGGCGCCGTCATCGGGAGCGATGCGTTGTCTGCGGTGCGCGGGGCGTGTATTGCTTGCGGTGCTGGCAGTCCTGCACATTCTGCTCACGGTCTGGGTGTACGGCGACGTGCAGAAACGCGGCATTCCCGGTCGCGCCATTTTCATTGTGCTTGTGTTGCTCGGCGGGATTCCGATGTCCATCCTGTACGCGCTGGTGCGAATCGGTGATCGCTGCGGCGAGAAACCGTCGTAATGGCAACCATCGCGGAAGCGCTCGCGAAACTGGCAGTGCCGGGTGAGTTGTACGAGAAGCTCGGCGAAGGGAAGGTGCGATGCTTCGCCTGCGCACACCGCTGCCTGATTCCTGACGGACACGACGGTGTCTGCAAGGTGCGGTTCAACCGGGGCGGCACGTTGTTTGTGCCGCACGGTTACGTCTCCGGCGCGCACGCCGACCCCATCGAGAAGAAACCGTTCTTCCACGCGTTGCCCGGTTCAGTCTCGATGAGCTTCGGGATGCTCGGCTGCGATTTCCACTGCGAGTATTGCCAGAACTGGCTGACCTCGCAGACGCTGCGCGACGCGAAAAGCATCGCACCGGTGTCGTGGGTGACACCGGAGCGATTTGTCGAGTTGGCGTTGGAGGCGGGCGCGGCATCGGTGTGCAGCACGTACAACGAACCGCTCATCACCAGCGAGTGGGCCATGGCGATCTTCAAGGTTGCCCGCGCGCACGGCTTGCGAACTTGCTGTGTCTCCAACGGCCACGGCACCGACGAAGTTCTCGACTACCTGCAACCGTGGCTGGACTGGTTCAAGGTTGACCTCAAAAGTTTTGATGACCGCAGTTACCGGCAACTCGGCGGCAAACTCGACGCCGTGTTGCGCACCATCGAGGGTTTGTGGCGGCGCCAGATCTGGATCGAAGTCGTTACGCTGGTCGTGCCCGGCTTCAACGATAGCGACGCCGAGCTACGCGACATCGCCAAGTTCATCGCCAGTGTGTCACCGGATATCCCTTGGCACGTAACGGCGTTTCATCCGGACTACAAGATGGAGGACCGTGGCGCGACGAACGCGCGGCAATTGTTGCGCGCATGCGAGATCGGCGTCGAGTCAGGGCTGCGTTACGTCTATGCCGGCAACCTGCCCGGCATGACGCACGAGTGGGAGAACACGCGTTGCCCGTCGTGCCACGAGACGTTGATCGTCCGTTCAGGGTTCACGGTTCGCAGTTACCGGTTGACGGACGATGGCAAGTGCCCGAAGTGCGCCACCGTTATCGCGGGGCGATGGACATCAACGCCGTAGCGATTCCGCCGGCGTAGAGCGCGCGGCGGCGAGGGCGGGAGCGGCGGCGGCGAGCAGACCGGTAACGAGTGCGAGCACCACGCCTGCGACCAACATCTGAAGACTGCTTGCTATCGAGAACGCGATCTCGGAGCCGAGGAAGTTCTTCAGCGGCAGGACGACGAGAACAATGACGCCCGCCAAACCGCCCAACAGCCCGGCGATGGCGGACTGGAGCAGCGATTCGAGCATGATCTGCGAGATGACTTGACTGTTGGTCCAGCCAATCGCCTTCAGGACGCCGATGTCGCGCCACCGTTCGTTGATGGCGGTCCAGTGCGTTCGCGCCATCAGCAACACCGTCCCGGCAAAGATGACAGCCAGCAGGATGCCGATGGATTTTTGCCCCATGCTCATGACCGTGGCGGCGGGTTCGTAACAGGCGAAGGTGTCAATCATGCAGCCGGGAATCAACGTCTTCACCCACTCGATGGTCTGCGGCTGAATCTGCGAGCTGGCGACTTCAACGATCACGATGTTCGCAAACGGGCCGAGCGGCTTGCCGAGGCGCGTCGAGATAAGTTCGCGCGCTTCCTCGTGGTCAATGTACACGTCCGCCTTCGCGGGCCGGATGCCGGGGCGGACAACGCCGACGAGCTTGAACGATTTGTCGCCGATGGGGAATCGTTCCCCAATGCGCATCTGGCGGACGAGCGCGAAACCTTCCTCCATCAAGCAAACGCCTTTTTGACCGGGAGCGATAAATTCGCCGGCGATGATGTCGCTTTTCTGGAGCGACGAGCCGTTGACGGCAGCGGGATTGGCGGGATCGAAGCCGCCGACGTGGACGAACTTCTTGTCAATGTCCTTCAGCCGGTAGAGCAGGAAACCGGATGCGCTGAGCACGAGCGATTTGTTCGCGTTGATCTGCTCGACGGTCGAGAGCGGAATCAAGCTGGTGCGCGACGGGTCGGCGAAGAAACCTTCGTCGGAGGCGCTCGGTGGAGCCGGGACGTAGGCGAGGAAATGCGTGCCGAGATTGTTGAGGACGTTGTCCTTCGACGAGCGCGAGTAGAGGAGGACGCTCACCAGCATCACCATCGTCATTACCGCGAGAAGGTTGCCAAGCACCGTGGTGACGGTGCGCAGTTTGCGCCGGCGCAACTCGCGGAGGGCGCAGGTGAGCGAGTCGGCGATCATTGCAACTTGCCGTCCTTGAGTTCCCAGACTTTGTCGGCGTATTCGAGCGGGAACAAGCCGTGCGTGGCGATGATCAACGTCGTGCCGTTGCTCTTTACGCAGGCGACCAGCCGCTTGATGACTTCGATGCCGAGTTCCGGGTCAACATCGCCAGTAGGCTCGTCGGCGAGGATGACTTTGGGGTCGTTGACGAGCGTGCGGGCGACGGCCACACGCTGCTGTTGGCCGACGCTCAACTCGGCGGGCAGATTGTTGAGGCGGTCGCCAAGTCCCAACTCGCTCAACAACGCGACGGCTTTCTTGCGGCGCGCATCGGGCGCGATGTCCGAGTGCATCAAGACAGCTTCGACGTTCTCAACGGCTGTCCACGAGGGGAGCAGGTTGAAGCTCTGGAAGATGATTCCAATCTTCTCGCGTCGGAGTTGGGCGAGTTCCTCATTGCAGCGCGTCTCCAACGCGGCGCCGTCGAACTCGATGGTGCCGGAAGTCGGACGGTCGAGTCCGGCGAGCAGGCTCAGCAACGTTGACTTGCCGGAGCCGCTGCGTCCGATGATGACGTGGGTCTTGTTGCGCGCGGCGGCGAAGTTGAGATCGCGCAGCACGGAGATGGCTCCGAAACTCTTGGAGAGATTCTTGGCGTGGTAGAGGAGGTCGTTCATAGGCGTCGAAGTGTGTCGGCAGGGTTTTGGCGGGTTGCCCGGAAAGACGGAACAAAACCGGAACACAGGCCGCCGATGAGAGTCAGCGAGATTCCAAACAAACAGGCTTTCGGAAGAACCGGCACGCAGAAGAAAGCCACGATGCAGCCGATGGCAGAACCGATGACGGCTTGGATGGTGGACTCGGTGAGGACTTGGAGCGTGATGTGTTGGTTGGTCCAGCCGATGGCTTTGAGGACGCCGATGTCGCGCCGGCGTTCGATGACGGAGGCCATCTGCGATTTGCCGGCAAAAACGAGCGCGCCGAGGCCGAGGATCAACGCGACGAGTTTCAAGGTGCCTTCGTTCATGCCGAGGACTTGCGCCGCCGGTTTGTAACAGGCGTAGGAGGTGACGATGCTGCCGGGTTTGTAACAGGCGCACGACTCGGTCACCGCGCCGTCGAGCAGCTTCAACGTCCGCTCGATGGCCTTGTCGTGGACGACGGACGAGGCCGCGTGGACGAGCAGGACATTGGCTTCGTTGCGCAACGGCTTCTTCAAGCGCGTGTTGATGGCAGCCTCGGCGTCTTGAAAGAGCATGTAAACGTCGGCCTTCGCCGGGCGGACACCGGGGTTGACGATGCCGGCGATGGTGAACTCTTTGCCGGCGATGCTGGTGGTCTGGCCGACTTGCAACTTGCGGCCTTGCGCGTAGCCGTATTCGAGCAGGACTTGGCCGGTGGAGTTGGGTTCGAGGAACTTGCCGGCGGTGAGGTCGGCCTTCGCGCAGCAGGTGTTGCCGACGACTTGGATGTCGCGCGGATCAAAACCGCCGACGGTGAAGAGGTGGCCGTCCTTCGGGTCCTTGAAACGGAAGAGCAAGTAGGGCGACGCGGCTTTGACGCAGTCGCGCTCGGCGACGACTTTGTTGGTCACAGAGGTGTAGAAGGGGACGGTCGGGACGTTGTTGGCGAGGAAGCCTTCGTTGACTGGATCGAGCGCGGGATTCTGCGGCGCGCAGTTCAACGAGACCGGCGTCCACGCCATGAAATGCGTGCCCGTGTTCAGGAGAACGCGGTTCTGTTTGTTGCGTGCGGCGACCAGCAGACTCAACGCGGCGATGGCGATGCCGGCCGCGAGGGCGTAGCCGAGCACTGTCGCCACCATGCGAATTTTCCGTCGCGAAAGCTCGCGCACTGCGCAAGTCCAGATGTCGAACATTGGAGAACGAATCGCACAACCGACACATGAAAACAATGAAGCTTTTTCGGACAGCCAGATTGACTGTGAACCAGATTTCCGTCAAGATGCACGCCCGAAAGGAATGGGAATGTTCCAAGAGGAAAGTTTCGCAGGTGTCAGTGACGTTTCGGGCCGTCAGACAAGGTCTGGGACTCCACCCTTAACCCCCCGGCTGTCGCCGATGCGAAGCGCCTCTGAAAAGCAATTTCTTATGGGTACCTCCGGTAACTCCATTTCCGATTGCCAAGATTGTAGGCCGCTTCTGCGAAGCGGCGGTTTTGTTGAGGATTTCGCCGACTCGCAGAGTCGGCCTACAACAAATCCCCGGTTTTGGAGAGTTATCGGA
>Ga0233425_10001175_pt1 | contig 60787 bp, 61 predicted proteins | sample Watercolumn_Towu_2_FD_181712 | JGI IMG/M metagenome (GOLD analysis project Ga0233425, IMG submission 181712) | Freshwater microbial communities from Lake Towuti, South Sulawesi, Indonesia - Watercolumn_Towuti2014_140_MG | ecosystem: Environmental > Aquatic > Freshwater > Lake | place...
GAGGAACAGGAATTTAATTGTTGCGGACACCCTATTCGTTTTTTGGATTTTAAAGCCTTTATCCTCTCCTCGGCCCGAAATATCGCCATAGCCGGCCAAAGGGGACTGCCGCTGCTCTGCCTTTGCAAATGCTGTTATGGGGCCTTGCGGTATGCCGATGTATTGATCAGAAAGAACCAGGCCCTTAGAAAAGAGGTTGATGATTATATGTTGTCTGAGGGGCTGCGATACCCCGAAGGGTTGGAGATCAAACATCTCCTGAGTGTTTTCGTTGAAGTTATCATGACGGAAAATATTTTGAGGAAAATCACCCGTCCGTTGACGGGCCTGAAAGTTGCCACCCATTACGGCTGCCATATTTTAAGGCCTCGGGATGTGGTTCAATTTGACAATCCTTTTAATCCTACAAAATTTGAAAGTTTGATCGAAACAACCGGGGCGGTTACCGTCCATTGGTCCCTCCGAACCCAGTGCTGCGGGGAGTCTCAGTGGGATAAGAACAATGCTTTATCTGTGGACCTGACTACCAAGAAAATGAGAAACGCCAAGGAATACGGCGCCGATGTTCTCTGTGTCGGCTGTACCCACTGTCAGATTCAGTTTGATCGCGTGGGCGAGTTGATTGAAAATACGAATGGTGATTATCAACGAGTACCCGCCATCCTCTATCCTCAGCTTTTGGGTTTGGGGTTAGGTCTGGATGGTTCTAGTCTGGGGATAGGTACGCAGGTTCTGGCATTTCTCGAAGCCAAGATTTCTTCAACCAATACATCTCGATAAATTTGATCTAAATATTTTTGAAGTCTCCCCTTCAAACTGACCGGATGTTGGATGCTATAATTCATCCATCATCCGGTTGTGAGTACTTCATCCTCCACCCCTGGAAAAGTGTTTTTGAGTCTGGGACAATAAAGAGTTCGAGATAGCTTCTTAAATTTATTCCTTTTCCTTTGATTTAAGTCAAATTCTTTACAAGTTATCGAGTTTAAAATTGCGCTCGGAAAGGAGAAAATATGAGCGCAAATGATAAGGGTATAGTTAATCATATCAGAAGGCTTTTGGGCCGATTATCCATCCGCTACCTGGTGCAAGGCCTTTTTTTCCTGTGGGTCTTTCTTATGGCCTTTCAATTCCGGGACTTTGTTCTTTCTCTCTCCGGTCCACTCGAGGCCCCTCCGGCTTATCGCCCGCCTTCGGTGGAGGCCTTTTTGCCTATCAGTTCCTTGATGAGCCTCACCTATTTTATCAAAACCGGTTTGGCTAACCGGGTTCATCCGGCTGGTTTGGTCATTTTTTCCTTGACCCTCTTGGGGGCTATTGTGATTCGAAACGGATTCTGCGGCTGGGTCTGCCCCATTGGTTCGATTTCGGAGGTTCTGTATAAATCGGGCAGTATAATCTTGGGGAAAAACCTATCGTTGCCCCTCTGGCTGGACCGGGGGCTGCGGGGGGTGAAATATCTTCTGCTGGTTTTTTTTCTTTATATCATTCTGCCCATGTCGGCTGAGGATCTGGGACGCTTTATCCACGGACCTTATAATCGGATCGCCGACGTTAAGATGTATTTCTTCTTTTCGCAAATCAGTACCCTGGCCCTGGTGATCCTTCTGGCCCTGGCCTTTTTTTCCCTCTTCATTAAACATTTCTGGTGCCGCTACGGCTGCCCGTATGGTGCCCTGTTGGGACTGCTGTCTCGTTTCAGCCCCTTCCATATTCAGCGGAATGCCGACCGCTGCCTTGGCTGCGGGAGTTGTGACCGAACGTGTCCTAATTCCATCTCCGTATCCCAAATGACCCATATCCGCTCGGAAGAGTGCCGGGCCTGCTTCTCTTGTCTGGAAGCCTGCCCGCGAAGGGATGTGCTCCACTTCGGGACCGGTCACATCCTTCGGACTGTCCCGACGGCTGCTTACGCCCTGGTGATCCTGTTGATCTTTCTGGGTCTGCCCCTAGTCTTTTCCGCCCTGGGCTATTGGGAATCGGAGACCCCGCCTTTTTTATACCGCCACCTATTTCAAATCCTTACGCAGATCAGTCATCCAACTGTTTCCGGTCCGGGGGCAGGCTGATCTGAAAAATGCCATAAGTGGCCCGAAGGTTGGCAAAGGTAGTGATCATCCGGCCCCATTTTTCCTGCCCTTGGGTGTTGATAGCCGCTGCCTTAATAATCATAAATCCAACCTGTTTGGAAAACAAGATAAAATCCTTGATGGTGATGACCCGGATATTGGGCGTGTCATACCATTGATAGGGAAGTTGGGGAGTCACCGGTGCCTTGCCGGTGAGCAGAAGTTGGAGACGAATCCGCCAATGACTGAAATTGGGAAAGCTGACGATTCCATTGCGGCCGATACGCAGGATGGAGCGGATCAGTCGATCCGGTTCATAGACCTGCTGCAAGGTCTGGCTTAAGACAATATAATCGAAGGCCTGATCCGGAAAGTCTTCGATCTCTTCATTCAGGTCCCCCTGGAGAACCGAAAGTCCTCTCTCAATGCAGCGAACTACTTTGGATTCATCCTGTTCGATACCCTTTCCTTCGATAGCTTTATGGGTTTTCAAGTAGAGGAGGAGATCCCCTTCTCCGCAGCCCAGATCCAGGACCCGGGAACCCGGTTCTATCCAGGAAGCCACCAACTGGAGATCAAATCGGATGCCGTTGTTTTTAAATTTGACGATAGACACGGTCCAAGAAACCCCTGATCATTTCGGTTAAGCGTTCATTGGGCAGCAGAAAGGCATCATGGCCCCATTGGGCCTCGATTTCGCAGAAGCTGACATCCTTGCCGTTTTTCTTCAAGGCCTGGACGATTTTTTTTGATTGATAGGTCGGATAGAGCCAATCGGAGGTAAAGGAAACGACCAGGAAACGGGCCATGGTTTTAGAAAAGGCCCGCACCGTCGATCCTTGTCCGTGCTGGAGCCCGAGGTCGAAATAATCGGCAGCCTTGGTGATGTAGAGAAAGGAATTGGCATCAAACCGTTCCACAAATTTCGATCCCTGATACCGGAGATAGTTTTCCACCTGAAAATCGGCATCGAAGTTATAGGAAAAATCGGTGCGATCCTGAAGCCTCCGGCCGAATTTGAGGCGCATGGATTCATCGGAGAGATAGGTGATGTGGCCGATCATGCGGGCCACGGCCAAGCCCAGAGAGGGCTTAGGACCGGAATAATAGTTTCCGCTGTTCCAGTGGGGATCGGCCATGATGGCTTGGCGGGCCACTTCATTGAAGGCAATGGCCAGGGCCGAATGTTTGGTGGTCGTGGCCAGGGGGATGGCCGCCCGGACCATTTCCGGGAAACGGATGGCCCATTCCAAAACCTGCATTCCCCCTATTGAGCCGCCAATCACCGCGACAATTTTTTTAATGCCCAGGTGATCGAGAAGACGTTTCTGGCCCGAGACAATATCACCTATAGTGACTACGGGAAAATCCAGTCCGTACGGCCGGTTTGTTTGGGGATTGAGGGAAGAGGGGCCGGTCGTTCCCAGACAGCTGCCCAGGATATTCGAACAAAGGACGAAGTATCGTTCCGTATCGATCCCTTTTCCCGGACCGACCATGATGTCCCACCAGCCAGGTTTGGGGTCCTCTTGGTCATAATAACCAGCGGCGTGAGAGTCACCGGAAAGGGCATGGGTGATGAGGATCACATTGTCCTTGGACGGACTTAACTTCCCGTAGGTTTCATAGGCCAGGGTCAAAGGCCCCAGGCTGGTTCCGCATTCGAGAACCATTTTATCGGGCCCCTCGGCAAAGGTGAAGAATTGCTTCTCCACCAGCCCCACGGAGACACCTTGGGAATCATGCTCAATGTATTCGCTCAAGGCTCCAGTCCTTCCAGGGCCTGGGCCAGGTCTTCCAGCAGATCCTCGGAGTCCTCGATCCCCACGGAAAGGCGGACCAAATCGGAACGGATCCCCAATTTCAGCCGGGTTTCCTCATCAAAGGAGAGATACTGGGAAGAGGCGGGATGAATGACCAGGGTCTTGCAGTCGCCCAGATTGGCCAGATGGTAGATCAGTTTGAGGCGTTTTATGAATTCAAAACAAGCCCCTTGGTCTTTGAGACCGAAGGTGATCATGCCTCCGAAACCTTTGCCCTGAAATTGTCGAAGGGCCAACGAATGGGCCGGGTGCTCCTCAAGTCCCGGATAGCTGACCCAGGTGACGGATCGATGGCCTTTTAGGTAGCCGGCCAAACGGGAGGCGTTTTTCATGATCCGTTCCATCCGCAAGGCCAGGGTATCCAGGCCAATCATGGTCAGATAGGAATGAAAAGGAGATTGGGTGGTGCCGAAATTGATATGGTGCTCCCGCCAGATTTTGTCCAGGAGGGCCAGGGGACCTTTGCGGTCGACAAAAGGCTGAAAATCTTCAAACCGCCCCTGAGACCAGTCGAACGTCCCGCCGTCGATGACGACCCCGCCGACGGCCGCCCCGTGGCCGTTCAGATATTTCGTAGTGGAATGGGTCACCACATCGGCGCCCAGTTCCAGAGGACGACAAAGGTAAGGGGTGGCCAGGGTATTGTCCACCACTAAAGGAAGCCCTTCCTGATGGGCTAGGCGGGCGATCTGTTCAAGATTTGGGATGTCCAACCTGGGATTGCCTATGGTTTCGATAAAGATAAACCGGGTCTTTTCCGTAACGGCCTCAGCCAAGGCCCGGGTATCGCTGGGGTCCACCAACCGGACCTTCAGGTTGTATTTAGCAAAGACCTTGGTAAAAAGGAGATAAGTGGACATGAACAAGGAATCACCGGCAATGAATTCATCCCCGGCCCGAAGCAGGGCCATACAGGTATTGGCCACGGCTGCCATGCCGGAAGACATGACAATGGCCCCTTTCCCCCCCTCCAACTGGGTAAGTTTGTTTTCCAGTACTCGGTTGGTGGGATTGGTTAGGCGCATGTAGATATGATCGGTGGTCTCGCCACCAAAAGTGCGGCTTAAGTTCTCCGCTGTGGGATGAGAATGAGAAGCGGTTTGGAATATGGGGGAAAGGGTTGCACCTGACCAGGACTCCGGCAACTGCCCGCCATGGATAACCAAGGTATCGAAACGATAAGGGTTTTCTGGTTTCATATTAGTTCTTGCCTCCTGCCCCTCTTTAAAATTAAACGATAGACGCCCGGGATTTTAAATAACTATAAAAGGCTTTAAGAATCGAGACCATGACTTAAGTCATTTTTTTAGGTTTCAAGTAGGGTCGGATTTTTAAAAAGTTGGTTATTTCTAAGATATGGCGGTTCGGTTAACGATGCCAGATTGTGGCATAATCGTAAAGAAAATAATGGCCCTTCCGAAAGAATAAATAAGATTGGGGATTTAAAGTAAATAGCATTAACTAATTCTGCAACCTAATTTTTTAAATTTTTAGGAAATAAAACTTGACATGGATAAAAAATTGATTAATATTAATTAATACTATGAACAAATTGATCAACCATACGACCAGGGCTACACGGGACCAGGCTTCCCGGCTCAAGAATCTTATTGAGGACATCAGCCTGTGCTGTCAGGAAAGGGTAGAATTGTTTTCCAGAAAATTCGGGCTGACCCCGGCCGAGCTTCGGAGTCTTCTTTTTTTTAAGAATGAGCGGTATTTAACCCTGACGACTCTCGCTCAAAGATCAGAGGTGGCCAAAAGCCGGGTAAATAAGATCCTGGAAGGCCTGCTCAAAAAGAAACTGATTGAACGGCTGGATGATCCGAAGGACTCCCGGGTCAAATTGATCAGCTTGACGCCGGCCGGGCAGAAAAAGACCAAAGAAGTGGACGAGTATATGACGGATATGCATCATTCGCTGTTTTTAACTTTGAACTTAGAGGATAGAAAAACGGTCCTCTCGGCTTTGGAATTACTGCGGACCTCGATGGATGCAGTGAAAAAACGGTTAGAATAATTTTATTTTCAAAGGAGGGAGTAATTATGGAAGATATAAAATCTAATCAAACCTTGGACTGCAGGGGCCTGAGCTGCCCTATGCCGGTTTTGAAAACCAAAAAAGCGATAGAGACATTAGAGTCAGGACAGATTTTAGAGATTATGAGCACCGACCCGGGAACCCGTAATGATCTGCCGGGATGGGCCTCTCGAACCGGGAATACCTATCTGGGGGAAAAAGAAGATCAAGGCTTTATCCGGTTTTATGTGAAGAAGAAATAGGCGGGAAAACATGGCTGAAAAATTAGGTATCTTTGTTTCCTCTAATAAGAATCTCAAACACGTAATTGGGATTACTAAGGCCGCCGAGGCCGCCGGAAAAGAAGTTATTATTTTCTTCTCTCACAAGGGTGTCCTGCTCACCCAGGAACCGGAATTCAAGGAACTGATCTGTCACGGCCGAAAATCATTGTGCAACGTGGGCTATGAAGCCAACGGGCTCAAAGGGAAACCGGCCCCCGGGATTGAAGAGAAAGACTTTGGGACCCAGGCCCGTAACGGGGAAATGATCGATGAGGTGGATCGGTATATCGTCTTGTAAAGACGGGTTCAAGGTTCAAGGAAACCTCCCTGATAATGTCCATCAACCTTTGGTCATCAGGGGAAGCTATTTTCCTGAATAAATAAAGGATAAGGATAATGAAGAAGGTGGCTTTTTTAGTTAAAGACAAAGCAGAAGACTGGGAAGGGCTGCGCTCGACTCTGGGGTTGGCCGTGGAAAACAATTCGGTCTATCTCTTTGTCCTGGATCATGAAGTGGAAATGACCGAGGCTTATCGGGAGAATCTGGACTGGGTCCTGGATATGGAGGGTGAGTTGTATTCCAATGTCCCAGACAATGTGGAGAAGCACGGTTTTAAGGCTGTTACCTATGAGGAACTGGGACAAAAACTGAAAGAAATGGATTTCATCGTTCCCTTTTAATCAGGGAATAAGTGTAATGTTATGAACGAATGTGTGAGGCTATCATGAAGGTTCTGCATATTAATCGCTCCAAACCCACCGCAGAAATACTCTTTTTAGAGAAGATTTTGTCTGAAGGGAATGAATCCACCAGCTTTCCCTTATATGAAGGAAAGGTTGATTATGCCAAATTGGTGGAGCATATCTTTGCGCACGATAGGGTCATTAGTTGGTGGTAAAAAAATCTTACCAGGTTGCTGAAAAAGGTTCATCTACTGCGTTCCCCTCATCCTTCGTCATTGCAGCGTATTGATACATACGCCTCATTCCTCAGGACTTCGGGAGGCCTTGTATCTAAACCTTTTTGAGCAACCTCTGGGAAAATTTCCTTTTTATATAGCTTCAACGAACCATATTAAAAACCGGGAGGTGTTATGGACGAGACTCAAATAAAAAAATTGATTGATGAACGGGTGGAAGAGATTCTGAAAGAAAAACTGGCTCAAGTCGGCCAAAAAAACCGGATGGCCATTATTGCTTCGAAAGGGACGTTGGATATGGCCTATCCTCCGCTCATTTTAGCCAGTACGGCGGCTGCTTTTGATCTGGAGGTGGCCATCTTTTTCACCTTTTACGGTCTGAACATTATCAATAAAAAAAAGTATGCCAACCTGAAGGTCCCTCCTTTGGCCAATCCGGCTATGCCCATGCCGGTGCCGAACATCATCGGGGCCCTGCCTGGCATGACGGCCATGGCTACTACTATGATGAAAAGCTGGATGGCCAGAGAAAAGGTTCCGACCATTCCCGAACTGCTGGATGCCTGTATTGAAGGCGGGGTTAAGCTCATCGGCTGTCAGATGACTATGGATGTCATGGGGGTTAAACGAGAAGACCTTATTGAGAAGATTGAAGTTGGGGGTGCCGCCGCCTTTTTAGACTTTGCCCTGGATGCTAAAGTCACTCTCTTTATTTGAGCGGCTCAAGAAGAAGAATTATTTGAATTAAGATTGGAATTTGTTTTATCGAATAATTGGTCCTCACCCGGAGAAATGTTACCCGCTTCAGCCCTCACCGGTCAGGTCACCTTCAATCATTCCAAGAGGAGGGGTCAGGGTTTGGAAGAGATCTTCCGCCTTCCCTTGTGGTGGCTTGGTCGCTGAAGGCGGACAATCGGGGGCTGCATTTTTCAGTTGCTTAGGCTCGTTGGTTTCTTTCGGTTTTGAATCGGAGGTGTTGAGCGGCACGGTTTTCCCCTCATCGGCAATAGAAGATGTGCCGAAGAGAAGAATCAGCAGGAGCAGACCTAAGGCCTTATAGAGGTTTCGTTTGATCATTTTTGTCCCGTCCGGATATTGTTTTTGATAAACCATTCACTCAACTGGGTCTTATTGGGAAGGCCCCCCACGGCGACCAGTTTTTCATTGATCAACAGGGCCGGAACCTGGAAAACGCCGTAACGGTCGATTTCTTTCTGGTCGGTGACGTGCTCGTAATCCGCCGCCAGATGATGCTCCGCAAGGACCTCCACAATACTCCGGTTGAAGGCCTGGCAGCCGGCACACCCCTGACCCAGCAGCCGAATAACCAGACCCTGTTTTTCTTGTTCCGGACCAGGGTCTCGCCCCAAGTGCTTATGAAATTCCCGAACCAGGGACCGACCATAATCATCTCTGGCCTTTTGAGGGATATAATTCTTTTGGGAAATCTGCTGGATTAATTTTTCGGCAATTTCTTCATCAGAGGCGTCAGACAGGGCGGAAGCGAGTTCCGTAATCGCCTCTTTCAAGCCGATAATCCCGACCTGCAGGCTGCCTATCTTCAGTTGGGTGATATCGTCGTTTGGCATTTTACGTTTTCATAATTCTCATTTTCTAATCTCTCTAAATAATAAGACCCGAGTGAATCCTGTCAAGGGAAAAATATCGTCAGAAGGACAATACCCTTAGCTCATTAATGGGATTCCTCTTGGCAGGTATGGCATAATAAATTTTTTGAGGCGCAGCTGGTGGCTTCAAACTGCAGGATGGGATGATCGATATTGAATTTGTTCATAAGCATAGCTCTCACTTCTTTGGACAGGACGTCCACTTCACACAACATCTGATCCGGGACAATAATATGGGCCGCCAGGGCAATCGTTCCGGCCGATGGATTCCAGACATGAAGATGATGGAGTCCTTCAACCCCCTCCAAGGCCTCAACCTCCCGCTGAATGGCCTCTAAATCGATTCCCGGCGGCGTGGCATTCATGAGGATCAGCAGGGCTTCCTTTAAGATCCCCCAACCGCTGTAAAGGATCAAGAGAACAATCAACCAGGAGACCAAGGGATCGAGCCAGTACCAGGGACGAAAGAGCCAGATTATCCCCAGCAGCGCCACACCTATGGAGGTCAGGGTATCAATGATCATGTGGAGAAAGGCCCCGCGCAGATTGAGATTTTCTTTGGCTCCGGCATGAAGCATCCAGGTGGAGAGGCCGTTGGCCAGAACTCCGACCAGGGCGGCCCCGATGACCAGATTCCCCTGTATCGGAACCGGATTCCTAAACCGCCCCCAGCTTTCCACGGCAATAAAGAAAGCGGCTCCGAAGAGAAGGGCCGTGTTGAAAACGGCGGCCATTACTTCTACCCGTTTATAACCGAAGGTGAGCGAGAAGGAGGGGCCGCGTCGGCCTATTTTTAAGGCGAGATAACTGATCAGAAGGGAAGTGCAGTCACTTAAATTATGCAGGGCATCACTGATCAGGGCCATGCTTCCGGCGATAAGGCCGGCGATAATCTGGACGGCCGGTATGATCAGGTTGATCAGTATGGTGATGACCAGCCTCTTGGTCCAGGAGTTCGAAGAATCGTGATGATGGTGATGATGGGTTTCCATAAAAAGGTTCAAGGCTAAAGGTTTAAGGTTCAAGGCGAAAAACCTTAACAGCCTATTATTATGATCAGCGTTCTTTCCCCGTTTCCACGGCATTTTTTAATACAAAGGGTGATGATGAGAAAAGCCGTCCCAAAGGCGGCTTTTCAATATTCGCCGGATGGTCGTTTTAAATATACACTAGAACCAACATTCTATAAATGGTTTTAATAGGTACCCGTGAATCAGGAGCTTAACTGGATAAAGAAAAACAGGAAAATAAGACCCAGGCCGCACCGGCACATAAGCCCCGGGAAAAATTGCCGAACCCAGTCCCAAAAGAATAATTGTCAATAAAAAAAGATGAAATTCATTCTATTGGGAACTGCCTGTTTTCCTGTACTTTATTTTCCGTTTAGGGATTGTTTTTGACCTGATCCGATAAGAATCTTGTCTGTTGGTAATTTCTTGGTTTACAGCCCCCCCTTTTTTTAGTAAGAGGGAAAACACCCCGGGTATTGCCGCTTTCAGATTTCGGAATTGGTGATCGCCCGTATCAGCGATGGAGTTACCGGATTAATCCGCCATGCCCTACCAGGGGCGTGGCACCACGAAACATAAAAATACTCGAGAGTCTTGATTGACCTCAAACTCTATTTACGTATTAACCTATGGGCAGAATTGATTATCAGAAGAATTTAACGAAGGTTCAGCAGGAGGCGGTTTTTTCTCCGGACGGCTACACCCTGGTCATTGCCGGGGCCGGTAGCGGAAAAACACGTACCCTGGTCTATCGGGTGGCCTGGCTGGTGGAACAGGGCATCCCCCCGGAGCGAATTCTTCTGTTGACTTTTACCCGAAAGGCAGCAGAAGAAATGCTCCGTCGCGTAGAGGGCATGCTGGAGCGATCCTGTCAGGGGGTGGCCGGAGGGACCTTCCATTCTTTGGCTTATAAAATGCTGCGCATGTACGGGGCGGCTATTGGTTTGAAAAGTCCCTTGTCGGTCCTGGATCGTAAAGACAGCGAAGAGATTATCGGCAAAATTATTAAACAGAAGGGATGGGAAAAAAACAAGGACCGACCGGATAAGAAAGAATTCATCGAACTGCTCAGCCGGATGGTCAATCGGGGACAGAATTTCGAAGAGGGGCTCGGGGATTATTTTTTCGAAGGTACCGTAGCGGCTCAGTTAAAGGAATTAAATCGAGAATATGAAGTCTTTAAAAGAGACCGTGGTCTTTTGGATTATGATGACCTTTTGAGCCAGTGCCTGCGTCTCTTTCAGGAGGAGGGTCGAATAGCCCAAAAAGTTGCCTCATCTTATCAGTATATTTTGGTCGACGAATATCAGGATACCAACCTGCTCCAAGCCGAGATCGTCCGCCATCTGGCCCGGGGAAATGTGATGGTCGTAGGGGATGATTCACAATCCATTTATGGGTTCAGGGGGGCCCATTTCCAAAATATCCTGGATTTTCCGCGCCAGTTTCCCGGGACCCGTCTCATTAAACTGGAAGAGAATTTCCGAAGTTCCCAAGCCATTTTGAATCTGGCCAATACGGTCATCAGCTATTCCCGGGAACGGTACAGCAAATGCCTCTTTTCCCGCTTTAAACAGGGCGAACTCCCTTGTTGTCTGGAGCTGCCCTATGAAGAGACTCAATCTCAAACGGTGATCCAAAAATTACAGGATTTTCATCGGCAAGGGATTCCCTGGCAGGAAATGGCCGTCCTTTTCCGGGCCGGACATCACTCCTTTAATCTGGAAGTGTTTTTGCAAAAAGAGGGCATCCCTTTTAAAAAATATGGGGGGCGTCGTTTTGTGGAAGGGGCCCATATTAAAGATGTCTTGTCTTATTTGAAGGCGGTCCATAATCCCAGAGATGTTCTGGCCTGGGAAAGGATTCTGAAGTTGCTGGACGGGTTGGGACCTAAGAGGGCGGAAGAGATGGTTGGGAAAATGACGAACTGTTCGGATTGGGATTCCCGTTTAGCCTGCCTGGAGAACTATCCTCGTTTGAAATCCCAACTCCAGGAAGTTCAAGCCCTTTTTCGAGCCATGGCCGATCAACCCGATCTGAAGCCCACTCCAGCCCTGGAGTTAATCTGGGAGTATTATCAACATCTCTTGCCGACCCTTTATGAAGATTCCCAGCGGAGACAGAAAGAAGTCGAAGAAATCATCCGGGTCAGTTATAATTATGAAGAGATTGAGGCCTTTTTGGGCGATTTGAGTCTGGAGGTCTATGAAGAACCGGAGGAAGGGGGCGGGGACCGGTTGGTCCTGTCGACGGTTCATTCAGCCAAAGGCCTGGAATGGAAGGTCGTCTTTATCATTTGGTTGGCCGAAGGGCGTTTCCCTTCCACCCATGCCCAACTGGACCCGGAGGAAATGGAAGAAGAAAGAAGGCTCCTTTATGTGGCCATCACCCGGGCCAAGGAAAGATTGTTTTTGACCTATCCGCTCACGTTGTCTCAACGGGCTAACGGTTGGCAAAAAAACGACCTCTGTCATTTCGTCGCCCGGGTCCCGGAAGATATTTTAGCCCGCGGCGAGAAACGGACTAGACCCGTCCCGGATTTCAACTATCAACCGAAAGAAGACGACGAAGGGTTTTCCAAAGGGACTAAGGTGTTTCATGCCCTTTTCGGCAACGGGGTCATCCAGGAGCCTCCCCAAGAGCGCAAGGTCAGAGTCCTTTTTAAGCGATACGGCTCCAAAGTCCTCCATTTGGATTACGCCCGTTTGGAAAGGGGGTAAAGGTAACCATGTCCGGCCAACCGTTTGAGCGATTAAGCTATGACCAAGAATACAATCAGGCCTTGACCTATTTGTATAACCTCCAAAAATTCGGGATCAAGTTTGGTCTATCTAAGACCGAAAATCTGCTCAAGGCCTTTAAGCACCCTCAAAGACATCTCCAATGTATCCATATCGCCGGGTCCAACGGCAAAGGGTCGGTGGCGGCCCTGCTGGCCGTCATGTATGCTCAGGCCGGGTATAAGGTCGGCCTGTTTACCTCTCCGCACCTGATCGATTTTCGAGAGCGCTTTCAGATTAACGGCCGGATGATTTCTAAGGAAAAAACCTTGGATTTGATCAAAGAGATTCGGGAGAAAACCAGTTCCCAGGAACCGCCGACCTTTTTTGAATTTGTCACGGCCATGGCCCTGCTTTATTTCCGTCGGGAGAAAGTGGACCTGGCCATTATGGAAACCGGTTTGGGTGGAAGGCTGGATGCCACCAACATCATCCGGCCATTGATAACGGTAATCACCACCATTTCCCTGGAACATCAGGAATATCTGGGTAACACATTGGCCAGTATAGCCTGGGAAAAAGGCGGGATCATCAAGGAACGGGTTCCCCTGGTGACCGGAGTGAGTCAAAAAAAGGTCCGGAGGATTCTAGCAGATATGTGTCTGGAAAAAGAGGCCCCCATGTTTCTGGCGGGAAGAGATTTTCAGACCAGGAAGACCGGACCGGGGAAATTCACTTATTTCGGATTTCGGATTTCGGATTTCGGAAGGAATAAATCGATAACCAAGGGCCAGATTCCGCAATCCGCAATCCCCATCCCGAATTTAACAGTGAGCCTGCTCGGTGACCATCAGATAAAAAACGCGGGTCTGGCTTTGACGGTTGTTCACCTTTTAGGAAAAAAATTTCCAGTCACCGAGGAGATGAAACGGGAAGGATTGAAGAACGTATCTTGGCCGGGACGATTAGAGGTCCTGGCTAAAAGCCCTTGGATTGTTTTGGATGGGGCCCATAATCCTGGGGCCATGAAAACCCTGGCTGAAAATATTCCCCGAGTATTTTCCTTTAAAAGATTATTGTTGATATTTGGGATGATGAAAGACAAAAATATCCCTGAGACCTTAAGGTATTTAATACCTCTGGCGGACAAGGTCTTTCTGACCAGGGCGAAATACGATCGATCGGCCGAACCGGAAAGCTTGCGGCCATTGATTAAAAAGAAAAACCTTCCCTGTGACCTTTTCGCCTCCCTCCCGGCGGCTATTCGCAAGGCCCGAAAGGAGGCTGATCCCGAAGACCTGCTTTTAATCACCGGTTCCCTTTTCATTGTCGGGGAAGCCCGGGCCTGGTGGGCGGGACACAAGATTTAGTTGAACAGGTGTTGACAAGGTATTGATATTGTGTAATGATTGACAAGTTGCTGAAAAAGGCCCATCTACTGCGTTGCTCTCATCTTTCGTCATTGCGACGTACTACTATGTACGCCTCATTCCTCAAGATTTTGAGCGCCTTGTATCTGAGTCTTTTTGAGCAACCTGAAAAAATAGTTTTTTAGTAAACTGTAACATAGAAATTCAATTATCCTGCCATGAAAAGAGAGAAGAAGAGATTAGGTGATATTTTAATCCAGGCCGGAATGATTACCCCGGACCAGGTGGACGTAGCTATTGAAGCCCAAAAAAAGACGAAAGAACGGCTGGGAAAGACCTTAATCCGTCTGGGCTTTATCAGCGAGGAAAACCTAATCAAAACCCTGGCCCATCAGCTTAAGATCAATTCCATTAATTTAAAAGAAGAAAATTTAGATCCCTCTCTGGCCAAACTCATTCCCGACAAAATCGCCAGAAGGCATTTAGTTGTCCCGGTGGCTAAAATGGGGCAAGTCCTCATGGTAGCTATGGCCGATCCCTTAAATATTTTTGCCTTGGATGATTTGGCCTTTAAAACCGGGTTAGAGATTGAGCCGGTCATCGCCGCCGAACAAGATATCCTTCAGAGCCTGGAAAAACTTTATGAAGGAACCTTGATGGACAAGATCGATTCGGCACCCGAATCCTTGCAGATCTTTGCCGCTGAAGAGGAGATGATCCAGCCTGAAGATGAGGCGGGTGAGGTTGATGAAGGGCCTATCGGTCAATTGGTCAATTTAATCATCTCCGAGGCCATAAAAGACCGATGCAGTGATATTCATATCGAACCGGATGACAAGGCTCTGCGCATTCGCTACCGCATCGACGGTATTTTAAAGGAAACCTCTTCATTGAGTCCGCGATTTATTGCCCCGGTTATTTCCAGAATAAAAATTATGAGTAAGATGGATATTGCTGAAAAACGTTTTCCTCAGGACGGCCGGTTTAAATTCGTCATGGACAACAAGGTCATTGACTCGCGGGTTTCTTCCTTCCCGACGATCTATGGGGAAAATGTAGTCATGCGGATTCTTGACCAGACCAGTATTATCATTCCCCTGGAAAGTCTAGGGTTTGTTTCCAAGGACATGGAGAAGGTCCGCTATTTGATCGAAAAGCCCTATGGCTTTATTTTGGTGACCGGTCCGACCGGGAGCGGCAAGACGACAACCCTCTATGCAGTTTTAAATACCATCAATTCTCCGGAGAAACATCTGGTGACCTTGGAAGACCCGGTGGAATACCGTCTGGACCTGATCCGTCAATGCCAAATTAATCTTAAAGCCGGACTGACTTTTGCCGTGGGTTTGCGTTCGATCCTCCGGCAGGACCCGGATGGGATCATGGTCGGAGAGATCAGGGATTTTGAAACCGCGGAAATCGCCATTCAATCCGCTTTAACCGGGCACTTAGTCCTGTCCACCCTTCATACCAATGATGCCCCCAGTTCCCTGGTGCGATTAGCCGATATGGGCGTAGATCCTTTTCTGATTTCTTCCTCCGTAGAAGGGGTCATTGCTCAACGCTTAGTCCGAGTCATCTGCTCTCAATGCAAAGAACCTTACCAGGCCTCCAAGGCAGAACTCCGCAATCTCAAACTCCCTACGGATCAAAAAGTGATTTTGCACCGGGGAAAGGGCTGTCTGTCCTGCAAAGGGTCCGGTTATAAAGGCCGACTGGGAATTTTTGAGATTCTCTTGGTGGATAATGAAATAAAGGAGATGATCCTGCGAAAATCGACCCAAAGGGAGATCGAAGACTACGCCCGCCTAAAGCAAGGTATGCGATCTCTGCGGGAAGATGGAATTGGCAAGGTTTTGTCCGGAATTACAACGGTAGAGGAGCTTAATCGGGTGACGCCGAAGGAAACGCAACTTGATTAATCCGGGGATGAAAAACGATCTTCCAATCTTTGGCCCTCATCCTCCTTTTTTTCGAGCCCCTTTTCGGCCAAACCCATTCCGGAAAATTTTTCTTCTCTCCTCCCTGGTTGTTTGGGGCGTTCGGTGACCTTGGCAAGAGGCCTTGAGGGGAGGAGGCCATGATTAGAGGTTTTTCAGACAGACCCCTTTTTCTTCTTTGATATCCTCCAGGACTTTGGCCATATGACTCTCATCCTGAAATTCTTCAAAATGTTTTAAGAAAAGGGGTTTAACCTTGGGGTAATCGGATTCCTGAAAAAAGCGGGTAACCGGAACCAGGACCCCTTCATTTTTAAGAAAGAAAAAAAGGGTTACTTTGTGAACAGGGATCCAGTCCAGACGTTCGTAACTGGCTCTTTTTCGGTCGAACTCCCTTCTTGGCAGCCAAAGGAAGATCTCTTCGTTGGAAGGTATAAAATCATATTGACGGGAAATATAATATTTCCATAATTCATATTCTTGAAAGGGGACGAATCGGGTCTCAGATTTAGTGTTTGGCCCCTTTTTTTTGGTAAGGAGACATTTGACCAATTTGATAGCATTTTTCGTCATTTGGCTTCCTCCTAATTAGAATTTTTTTAGCATATTATTAAAGCAGTTGGCAAGGATTTATTCGTACGAAGTCATGCCTCAATTTTTTTATAAAGCCAGGGATCGAGAAAATCAGCTGATTACCGGCCAAATGGATGGGCCCAATCGGACTGATATAGCCGGACGGATTGAAAGGCTCGGTTATATTCCAGTATTCATTCAAGAAAAAATCGGGAAAGAAGCCTCCGAAAGTAGTGAGGTTAAGGGCCAAGCCGGGCAAAGTAGAGACATTTCCTTGGCCTTTCTGAACAAGATTCGGAAGGTCAAGGCCGAGGAATTGTTGTTTTTCACCCGTCAACTGGCTACCATAATCAGGGCCGGCATCCCTATTACCTCAGGTTTATCCATCCTGGCCGAACAGGCTAAAAACCCTAATCTCGGTAAGGCAATCCAGGATGTCTTGAACCGGGTCAAAGAGGGAGATCCTCTGTCCGGTGCCCTGGCCCGTCACCCCGAATTATTCCAACCTATTTATGTCTACATGGTCCAGGCTGGAGAAGCCTCCGGCAAGTTGGAAGAAGTCCTCAACCAAATTACTTCTTTTTTGGAATATGAAATCGAAACCAAGAAGCGCATTAAGTCGGCCACCCGCTATCCCAAGATGGTCTTTGGGGCCTTGATTGGGGCTTTCCTGTTTGCCGTCTATTTTATTCTGCCCAAGTTTATGGGAATGTTCCTTAGCTTCAAGTCCGCTTTGCCCCTTCCGACCCGCATAATGATCAGCCTGCATTATTTTTTTTCCAGCTACTGGTATCTTATTTTTGGGACCTTGGCAGCGGCTATTGTGGCCTTTCAATGGCATGTACGCACGGAAAAGGGACGGTATCAATGGGACCTGATTAAGATTCAGATCCCTATTATGGGGCCGGTTTTTTTGAAAATCGCCATGTCCCGATTTACCCGCATGTTTGTCACCTTAAACCGCAGCGGCCTGCCCATGCTGGAAACTTTGGAGATCTCCGCTTCAACGGTCGGCAATGTTTATCTGGCCGACATCATCCTGGGCATCCAGCAATCGGTTAAAGACGGGGGTACCTTATCGGAGAAGATGAAAGATAAATCCATCTTCCCGCCCCTGGTTTATCAGATGTTTGCCGTGGGGGAGTCTTCCGGAACCCTGGACGATATCCTGGAAAAGGTTTCGGAATTTTATGATAAGGAGGTCGATGCCTCCATTAAAAACCTCGCTTCCCTGATTGAGCCGATAATGATTGTTTTTATGGGAGCGATGATGCTCTTTCTGGCCCTGGCCATTTTTATGCCTATGTGGGACATGGCCCGGATGACCCGGGGAGTCGGAGGATAGGGGGGAACCGACATCTTTCCCATATCTTGTATATTTTTAAAAAAATCACTCCCATATCTTGTTTTTTTTTCTTTACAAGAAGATTTTTTTCACTTAAAATTATAAAAATGATTTCTAAGGATAAAGGATCGCAGAAGGGCCGACTGTAATTAGGAATCGGGGGAAAGCCGCTTTTTTTCAATTCCCGGACCATTGCGATACCGGTGAGCATCGGGGTGCCAATGCCGACCGTTTGAATTTAGATTTAGAAAGAGATTTTAGTCAATTATCTATTATAAGAGGAGGTGAATGTATGGTTAAAAATCAGAAAGGTTTTACGATGGTCGAATTGATCATTGTCATCGTGATCATTGGAATTCTGGCGGCCATAGCCATCCCGCGTTATGTGGATATGAGTGTAAAGGCCCGGCAGGCCGCTGCCGCCGGAATAACCGGCAGTCTGAAGGCCGCCTCCGCCATTGCCTATGCCGACTATGTGATTAACAATAGTGCCACTTCAGGTCTGACTCCCACGGTTATTCTGTCATCGACCTACATGGCGGATACCGGCGGGGCCGTGGCTACGGCCAATGGATTCACGGCGACCATCAACAACGTGACCTATACCTGGACGTTTACTGCTCCGTCTCAAGTTTCCACCTATTCCCCAACCACCTAAGGCTTTAATTAAGGAGGATGAAAAGGGCCGTAACCCACATTGTGCGGCCCTTTTTTTATGAATAAAGGACGAGGTGCAGGCACCCTTCTATTACTAGGTTTCACAGGCTTAATTTGCCTCTATTTCCGGGAGGTCTTGACCCAATCCAAGTTGATGGTCGAGAGAGACCTGCCCATCTTTTTTTTCCCTAATTTAAAACTGTGGGTCGAGGCCGTTAAGGCCGGAGAACTTCCTTTATGGAATCCCTATTCTTTTTCCGGTCAACCGTTGTTCGCTTCCTTGCAAACATCCATTTTTTACCCGCCAAATCTTTTGCTCCTTTTTTTGCCCCTGTCTCTTGCCTTTAACCTGACTATCGTCATTCATTTTATTCTGTCCGGATGGTTTATCTATCTTCTGGCCAGGGAATTAGGAGGCAGCCGAACGGCCGCGATCCTGGCCACCCTTTCCTCTACCCTGGGAGGCTTTCTCCTTTCCATCCATAACGTTTTGAATACTCTCCAAACCGTTACCTGGACCCCCCTTGTCTTTTTCTTCTTTCTTAGGGCCCTCCGGGAGAGGTCCTGGAAATACCCAATTCTTTCGGCCATAACCATACTGGTCCAATTTCTTGGGGCAGGGATAGAGGCCTTTTTGCTGACCCAGATTGTGATCTTTTTCTTGGCCTTTTGCCCCCAGGCCCTTTTGCCCGGGCGCAGCTACGCCCCCATAAGACGGCGTTTGCAAATGGCAGGATGGATATTCCTTTTGTTCCTGGGGTTAGGGGCAGTTCAAATCCTCCCTTTTGGGGAGATGACCAGGGCCTCGGTTCGCCACCTGGGTTTTAACTATCAAGAGGCCACCCGGTGGTCCCTGGCCTGGCGGGATTTACTCTATCTCTTCCTGCCGGATTTTTTTTGGAGAGGGGTTGAGTTTTACAAAACGGATCAAAATTATCTCAAAAGTATTTACCTGGGCATCCTTCCTTTTATGATGGTCCTTTTCTTCTTTTGGGGACGGGATAGGCGGAAGGGTTGGGCAGGGCTTCTTCTGGTGTTTTCCCTGCTCCTGGCAATGGGAGGGAATACCCCTTTCTATCAATTTCTCTATTTTATTATCCCAGGCCTCCATACCATCCGTTATCCGGTAAAATTTTATTTCCTGACCAACCTGGTTATTTGCCTGTTGACCGGATTGGGTTGGGATGCCTTGTCTGACCGCCTTAAAGAAGATCCGGGGAAAAAACTGTTGACCCTAAAAAAGGTCTCTCTGGTTTTGGCCTTTTTACTGGTCATGCTCCTGCTGATTATTTCTTTCTTTCGAGGACCTTTCCTCACTTTTTTGGAACAGTCCTTCCCGATAAGCTATGACCGTCCCTGGGGATTTAATTTTCACAACATAGAACGGTTTTCCTTCTTTGCTCTGCTGACCTTTCTTTTTTTTATCTTTTTGGCCGATCGCCAGATTTCCCCAAGGAAGGGCCAGGTCATTATAATCATTCTTCTGGTCTTAGACCTATTCCTGGCTAATTGGGGCTTTTATCGTAGGATGGATCAGAAGGCTTATTATTCTCTGAGCCCTAACCTGGAAGCCGTTCTTACTGATCCTGAAAAAGGTCACCTCTATACCGATCCTTTGATGAGAAAGATCGGTGTCGCCCAAAAAATGGAGATGGAAGCCATGGTCCAGGCTATCCTTAAGGAAGGCTTTTATTATGATTATCCGTTGGTTCATCGAATTTATAATACCTCAGGCTTCGGGATCCTGACCTATCAGCCCTACCAGGATCTCTTGAACATCCTTTCGCAACAGGCTTCCAATCCGAGAGCAAACAACATCTTGGGGATGATGAATGTTAAATTCATTCTGTGGCATGAGGCCCTTGACCATCCGGGCTGGGCGTTGATCCGTAAAGGCGAATCCTATGTCATCTTGGAGGAGTCGCCTAAAAAGACCCTCTTCCGACCGCCTGACTATAAGACGATCGTGGCCCATCTTTATGAAAATAAGGAGGTCTTGCCCCGGGCCTTCCTGGTCTCAACGTATCAGGTGGTCAGGGACCGGAAAGAAAGGTTGGCCCGATTACAGGAGAAAGGCTTTGATCCGGCCCAAACCGTCCTATTGGAAGAGGCCCCTGATCCGCCTCGCCCAAGTAATAATCCACTGCCGAATGAAGATAGCGTTCGAATCGTGAAGTTTGGGTTGAATCAAATGGAACTCTTGGCCTCCTGTACCGAGCCCCGTCTGCTTTTTTTGAGTGAAACTTTTTATCCCGGTTGGAAGGTTTGGGTGGATGGGCAGAGAGAAAAAATCTACCGTGCTAATCATGCCTTTCGGGCGGTAGCCTTAGGACCCGGCCGGCATGCTATAACCTTCAAATACGAACCCAATTCTTTTTATTTCGGCCTGGCCATCAGCGGCCTGACTTTGTTGAGTTTAATCGTAGGGTTGATTTGCTTCAGGGGAAGATCGGACAATAAAAATAATCCGGAGGTATAGGCGTGCCCTTCCGGCTTTTGAAACTGTCGACAATAAGCTTCATCAGGCTCTTCCTGAAAATATTATCGATCTATTAGATTTCTACCGATGGAATATCAGTTTTTATTGCCCTGGTCCTTCCTGCTTTGCCTTGACACTAACCGTCCTGAGTTTATAATAAACAATATGAGATACCCGATATCTAAAGGCTTTACTGTCATTGAGTTGATCGTGGTCATGGCTGTTATCGGTATCCTGGCCGTGCTAATCATCCCGCGTGTGTTGAGTACCGGTACAATCAACGCACAGGAGGCGGCTCAGCTGGTGGCGGCGGATATCCGGAAGACCAAGGATCTGGCCCTGGCCGATACGGCCAGCCACGGTATCACCTTTTCCTCCGGAAGTGCCACCTACACCATTGATCAGGGCACGGCCAATGCCCAGACGGTTTCCCTGCCTTCCGGAGTGACTATCAACACCTCCACCACGATTACATTCAGTACCTCAGGGGTGCCGACCGGCACTCCTGCCTTGGTCGTCAATGTCGGCGGGGTGACCACCGTCACGGTGGTCCAAAATACCGGCCGGGTGACGGTTCCGTGAGACTTGGGGAGAAAAAACAGTTCGGGGGTAAAAGTTCGGAGTTCGGAGAAAACATATTTTCATATCTGTTGGCGCCTCAACGTAAGCGGAGCATGAGGGCTTAAAATGAAATTGATCTTTAAATCCCCATCCATTTTCTCTTTTCAAGGTGGGACTTCAAAACTTTTTTGTGGGAAAGAGGAAAAGAGGAAAAATAGGTTCGCCGAACCCCCTCCGGAGCGTAGGCCCCTATGGGCCGGAGGCCGAACGATCAACACCGAACGGTTTTTCCGATCTAAAGGCTTTACCCTCATTGAAATAAGCATTTTTATTGTCCTGATCGGCATTTTCATGGCAGGAATTATGAGCCCTTTCTTAACCTCAGTAATGAAGAGCGACCGGCCTGAACTGGTGGCCAGCGCCGTCTTTCTGGCCGCTGAGCGTCTGGAACAATTGCAGACGTCTTCCTATAGTGCCATAGCCTCGGATCCCTCGCCGGTCGCCCTGACCGGTAATTACAGCGCCTTTTCCCGTCAGGTTGTTGTAACCCTGGTGGATGCCAGCATGGCCGCTTCCGGCTCGGATGTGGGGTATAAAAAGGTAGTGGTGACGGTATTTAATAATCGTCTGCCGGCCGCCGGGATAAGCATTACCTCACTTTTTGCCAATTTTGGAGGATAACCATCAGGCCAGGAAGGTAATAATGGTAAAAGAGGGGACCGGGGAATTTAAAAAAAAGGAAGGCCCCTCCTTAACGTCAGGGGAAATTGAGGGGAAATTGAGGGCTATTCTCGGATTGAGTGGAAAAGGTTATGGTCGTCGAAGAAGAAAGTAGAGAAGATAAGCCAAAAACCCGCCAAAGAGGTTATACCGTTATCGAACTCATCGTGGTCATCATCATCCTGGGGGTTCTGGGGGTTTCTACCTTCTCTTTTTTAGGGGACAGCATGAGGGCCTATATTAAAGTAGAGGGCCGGAAAGTTCTTTATGATGAAGGGCGCCAGGCCCTGGCCCGAATGGTTATGGAGATCCGGGATGGCAATCAAAACGCCTCGATCACCACAACAACCTCCGGTATTACTTTTACCCGGTCTCATCCCACGGCGACCACGGTCACTTTCAGCCTTAGCGGGACCACCTTGTATCGGGTTTCCGGGGGTGCGACCAATGCTTTGGCCGGAAATGTGCAGACCTTCACCCCCAGCGTTTCCGGTACGTCACCCAATCAGACCGTCACCTTGGATCTGACCATGACGGCCAGTGGCAGCGGCACGCTTAATTTTCGGACGACCGTCTATCCGAGGAATACCAGTTAAGCGTAAAAGAATTGCTTTATCAATGCCTGGAGAGAGTAGAGTATCCATGAAAAAATTTTTATTGATCTTAAAAAAAGAAAAAGGAATTTCGGTCATTGCCCTGATCGGGGTCATCCTTCTTCTGGGGAGCATCGGCTATATTATGAGTTCTCTTATGGTCCGGTCCCAGGAATCCGTTCCCCGCACTCTGGATTCGACCAGGGCCATATATCTAGCCCAAGGCGGGGTGGAATATGTGGGTAAGTACCTGAACAGCCAATCCAGTTGGATGTCTTTAACCAGTCCGCCAACCAACATAAATTTAGGGACCGGGAATTTCAGCGTAACTTATGCCCCCGTAGACAATTCTAATCTGAATGCCACAATTACGGGGTTTTCGGGAACAGCGAAACGAAGCCTTACCGTTGGGTTTCAACGATCCGGTTTTGCCATTAGAAGCCAGGGTGGGATTTCTATGGGAAATAATGCCGCTTTAGATTGTGAACCGTCTAATCCCTCCAATCAAATCTGTACCAACACCAATTTGGGCACTTGCCCGTGCACCCAACAAAACGCCTCTGGAGCCAGTATGCCCGCTTTTAGTTTGCCTTCCCCTTTGCCTTCGGCACCTCCCTCGGGTTGCACTATCAATAACAACGTAACGATTCCTGCCGGGATCTATTATTGCCCAACCGGGATGACAGTCGGAAATAATGATGTTATAACCCTATCAGGGCCTGTAACTATCTATACCACCAGTTTTACACTCAATAATGGTGCCTTGTTTAATAACTCCGGTTCTCCGGGCAATCTGCTCATTTTTGCCCAGGGAAATGTCACCCTTTCGAATAACAGTCGGTTCAAAGGGGCCATTTATGCCCCGGGATATGATATTTCTATTTACAATAACGCAACGTTAACCGGATACGTCGCTGGAGGAAGGCCCGGTGTTTGGAATACGGTTAATATCAATAATAATGCCCTCTTTGATGTGACCGCCGGGACCAATACCGGAAATTCCCCCCCGGGAGGCGGTTCGGGATCAGCCATCAGTCTGACCAGTTGGCAGGAATAATATTCATTTATCAGTAGTGCAGGTAGCCGAGGTTACCTAATTCAAGCCCCCCTTCTCTACCTTTTTCCTTTTCCCCGAAAGGTGGTGTTCATCGTTTAAGTGGTTATATCCCGATAAAGTCGACAGAATCTTTCTCTACGAGGGGAGTACCTTTCTCGATCTTCAAGTGGTTTTCTTTTTAACTTCCCTTTTCTATCTTTACCGCTATCTTCTCGTATAGTGAGAAATTTCCATATTATTTTCATAACATATTGTATTTTTTATACTTTATATTTACGGAGCCTAATTAGTTGAATTTAAGCAACAAACCTATCTGCTTTATTTTTCAAAAAAATTAAAGAAAAGGCTTGAGACCGGCCTCCCCAAATCGATATCTGGTAGGAATTAAGATTTTTCCGCGAGATGTTGAGTATTTTCTTGACTTTTGCATTTTTTTCCCGTAAAAAATATTGAGGATTAATGTCAGTTAATTTTTTTACTTGCTATTTAATGACAATAATTTTTTTTTCCTAAAAAAACCAAGGTGATCTTAAAAATGGAGCTGCCGAGTGTTTTCCTTCCAACTGACTAAAAATATTTTAGGAATTGATATCGGGACCTATTCCTTAAAGATCGCTTTGGCCCAAAAGGCGGGGGAAAAAGTTGCCCTACTGAATTACGAGGTAAACCGTTTTCCTGAGCCGGAGGGCCCTGGTCAGACCTGGTCGAGGCCGGAAATCGCGGCCTTCATTCAACACAGCTTAAAAGGGTTAGGCATTAAGACTGCAGAGGTGGTCTCTGAAGTAACCGGTCCCTGGACAGTGGTCAGGCACCTCTTTGTCCGCGATTTGGATGCAGAGGAAATGCGCGAAGCCATCCGCTGGGGATCCAGATCGGATTTTCCTTTTTCGTTGGAAGAGGCTGTCATTGATTTCCATAAGCTCGGGGCCAGAAAAAGCGAGGAGGGAGTGGCCGAGGCGGAGATCATTTCGGCTGTGGCCACCCGACAGGCGGTCGAAGAACAAACCGCCCTCTTAAAACAAGCCGGTTTAAGAATTGCCTTTCTGTCCCTCCCTCCTTTTGATTTAATGCAAGCCTATCGGATTACGCAATCTCCTCCCTGGAGGGAGACGGCGGCCGTAATCGAGTTAGGGCACAAAAATGCCCGGATAATCGTTTTGAAAGACGGCCAGCTTAAATTTTCCCGAGAATTTGCCGTGGCCGGTGAGGCCTTTACCCAGGCCTTAGTCGGATCTTATGAGATTGATGGTCAAATGGTGGAGGTTAATGAGTTTCAAGCGGAAAGGATTAAGATCAAGAGCGGCTTGCTGGAGGAGTGGGAAGCCGATCAGGCCGTGGAAGGGGTACCGCAGGAACAGATTCAAAAGCGCCTAAGACCGGTAATAGACCGGATTATTTTAGAGTGTGAAAGGTCTTTGAATTATTATAAGACCGATTTTAAAGACTATGAGATCAAAAGGATTCTGCTGACCGGCGGGGGAAGTTTGTTAACGGGGTTAGCGGCGGCCTTGGAGAATAATTTGGAAATTTCGGTTCAACCCCTTGGACCAGCCCCCAAGCTGACCTTTAAGAAAAAAATTAATGAAGATCTTTTTTTGAAAAATCTCCCCTTTCTGGCCCCCCTTTTAGGTTTGATTACCCAGAGTCGGCCTTTTATCGATCTGAGTTCGACTTATGTTTTGCCTCAAGAGAAAGAAGGTTCGGCCCGGAAATATCTCAAACCGGTCTTGGCGGGTACGGTGGTTCTAGGGCTTATTTTAGGCTTTGGGATTCCCTACTGGAAAATAACCGGAGACATTGCCCGGCTTCAGAAGGAGTTGGCCGCTAAAAAAGCACAGATGGCCCAAATAGGTAAACCGGCCGAAGAGCTGACCAAAATGGAACAGGAAGAGGCCTTGCTCAACAAAGCCCTGGAAGGCCTTCCAAGAATCGAAATGAAAAAATTTCCTTCAGGGGAACTGTTTCAAGAACTGAGTCGGATGGTGCCGTCCAATATGACCCTGACCCATTTTCAGTTTGCCAAGAATTTAGAAACGGCCCCGCAGGCGGAGTCGAAAAGCCCCTTAGCCAAATCTCTGCAGGTCCCGGGAACCAATCTGCCTGTTCCTATAGTCGGCAGCCAAGAAGAGAAAAAAGGTGAATATCAATTAGTTGTGCAAGGGGTCGTTTTTGGCTCAGACCGGGAAATCATCGAGACCCTGTCAGAATTTACCGGAAGATTGAACCGTTCCGCCTATTTTAAAGAAGCCAAGGTGCAAATGACCTTAAAGAGTAATGAGTATCTTAAGGCGGCGGCTGAATTCACTGTTTTGTCCAAAATCGGCGCTGGACCGGAACAGCGGGTTGAGCGTTCTCATCGCCATCCGGCTTGAGGCCAAGAGGAGTGATCAAAGGAGCAAAATTGGGATGAAACGATTCTATTGCGGAAAAGCCGTTGATAGCCTGCCCGGCAGGGGCCTCCCGGCATTTCTTGGGAAATGGGTTAGTGGTCCTAAAGCCTAGGGAAAAAATATTTCTCGCCGCGGCTATCCTGATCGGACTAGCTATGGTCTTTGATACCTTTATCACTCGGCCCAAAGACCGGGAGCTGGCCGCCCTTAGGGCGCAGGTCTTGGAATCGGATGAAAAGCTGATGATGCTGAGCACTTCGATGACCGGATTTCAGGCCATTAAGAAAAGGGTGGAAGAAAAACGAAAACAAAAGGAATTTTTTGCCGGCAGAATAGCCGATTTTCGACAAATCGATCTTTTCTTGGATCAAATAGGTCAAGAAAGCCAAAGAAAACAAATTGGATTGACTCAACTGACCATAAACTATCCCCATTCCGAGAACCTGCCTACAGAGAAAGGAAAGCCTTCGTCCGGGAACTTTGGAAGGGTGGTCTTGGAAGTGGGGCTTATGGCCGGGTATGAAGCCATTGGACCCTATCTGGATAGCCTTCAGGCTTTACCTATATTCCTGGAGGTAGAGAAAGTGGATATCAGCCGAAAGGAAGGAGTATTTCCTAAATTGCAGGTGACTATCCAGCAATCCCTGTATTGGTCTAAAACACTGTCCAAAGGTGAACCCGGCAAGGCCCATGGCAAAGGCATTCAACCTGTGTCTTAGCCTGCTCCTTTGGGGGTTGTCGGGCCTGATGATTGGGCAGGCCCAGGGGGCTCCCGAGGGGAGAAACCCTTTCACCTTCCCCCCAGGGGTTCTGAAAGGGGAGGGCCTGGCTAAAAAAGAAGGGGCCGGCCTTGAAGGGACGGAGAAAGATACGGCCCCGGTGTTTCGGGTAACCACTATACTGGTCAGCGGCCAGATTAGGGTGGCGGCCATCAATGGAATCCTTTTACGCCGAGGGGAGGAAATGAACGGGTATCGAATCATGGAGATAAATGAAAAACAAGTGATCCTCTCAAAAGGCAAGGAAAAGCTGGTTCTGCGAATCGATCCCATAGACAAAGGTGGTTTAAAGAAAATGGATCCCCCCAACAAGGATGCGAGGCTTCCGAAATGAACCCTTCAGGCAGCGCCTTCCCCGAAGGCCGCGGGATAAATGAGCGAACATGAAAAAGTCGACCTTCCATTCAGATGATTATTCCCGGTCCGGCATCCGGGGCTGGAGAGGGTATTTCAACTTATTTTCCGTAACGGCCCTTCTGATCATCTGTTTGGTCTTTTGGAGAGGAAACGGTTTCGGAGCCGAGCCAGGGGCTAGAGAACTAACCCTGCCTGCCTTGGAGGAAGCCAAATCTCTGGAAAAGGGCCAAATGACCAGAGAAAGGTTGTATTCCCTTTCGGTCCGGGATGCCGATTTTAAGGAAGTCCTTTTTGCCTTTTCCAAAGATAACGGGGTCAACATTATTGTGGACCCGAAGATTGAGGGAAAGGTCACCCTGGATTTGAAAAAGGTGACTCTCAATGCAGTCCTGGAGGCGATCCTCAAACCTCTGGAATTGGTGTATACCCAAGAGGGAAACCTGATCCGGGTCTCCAAGCCCAAAATGGAGACCCGCACCTTCATCCTCAATTATTTAACGACCGTCCGGAGCGGGACGGCCTTAGTCAGAGGGATAGGCGGTTCGTCCGGAGGCACCACCACCAGCACGGGAACAGGAATGGCTTCAACCACCAGTACCGGAGGGGTCTTGGTCAGTCAGGTCAGGACCGAGGATAAGGCCGACCTTTGGACGGATATCAAGGATGAAATAAAACATATCCTCTCCCCGGAGGGAAAGATCCTGATTAATAAAATGTCTTCCACCCTGGTGGTGACCGATTATCCCAAAACGCTCCGGGAAGTGGAACGGTTTCTGAATAAAGTGGAGGAAGTCGTTCAACGGCAGGTCTTTATTGAAGCCAGAGTGATCGAGGTGAAATTGAATGATACCTTTCAACTGGGTATCGATTGGCGGTTGATTCCTAATCTCACCAGCCTGGGATTTGGCGGATTTTTTCGACAAAGTCTCACCTCCACCACAACGTACGCAGCGAATAATAATGTCCAAGTCGGGGTCGGCAATGTGGATTTCAATGGCCTGATCGATGCCCTGTCCACCCAGGGGAAAGTGGATATCATTTCCAGCCCGAGGGTTTCCGCCTTGAATAATCAGAAGGCCATTATTAAGGCGGCTACGGAAGATGTCTATTTCGATGTGACCACCGCCGCCGGAACACCGCCTATTACCACGGCTACGCCGAAATATATCACCATTGGGTTGATTCTGGATGTGACCCCCCAGATTGATGACGATGGAACCATCATCATGGATATCCACCCCAGTGTTACCGAGCGGATCGGTGATGCCAAATTCCGGACAACCGGGGTGATTGATCCCCAGACGGCCCCGATCATCAGTGTGCGGGAGACCCAGACCATTGTCCGGGTGCGGGAGGGACAGACCATCCTCATCGCCGGACTGATGCAAACGAAAGAAAAGGAAGATTTAAGCGGGGTCCCCTGTCTGATGAATATCCCGGTGGCCGGGGAGGCCTTTCGGCAGACCCGTCGAGACAAAACAAAATATGAGATAGTCATCCTGATTACCCCGACGGTCTATAACCCGAAAAAGATAATTGATTTTGCCCGTCAAGGTTCTCAGACTATTGAGGGAGTCCGGTCGGAGTCTAAGACGACCCGTCACGACTTAGTGAAATAAGGCTATGTACGAACGGTATTTCGGATTAAAAGAGAAGCCCTTTCGGATTACCCCGGATCCGCGTTTCCTTTTTCTCAGTGAAAAGCATGCCGAGGCCCTGGACCATTTATATTACGGCATAACCCAGGGTGAAGGCTTTATGGTTATCAGCGGAGATGTGGGCACGGGGAAGACGACCATCATTCGCTCCCTGCTGGAACGGTTGGATGATCTTCAAATCCAAACGGCCATTGTCCTCAACCCTTTACTCGATATCGAAGATCTGCTGAAGGTCATTTTAGAGGATTTCGGCCTGTCTCCCCGAGGATCTTCTAAAAAGGATCTGATTGACCAGCTCAATGCCTTTTTGTTGGCCCTTAATCAAAAAGAGGAGAAGGCGGTCGTTATCATCGATGAGGCCCAAAACCTTGCGCCCGATATTATGGAAGAACTCCGCTCTCTTTCCAATCTGGAAACTGCTCGAGAAAAGCTTTTACAAATCGTTTTGGTCGGGCAATTGGAATTGTGGCATAAACTGAACAGTCCCAATTTGAGGCAACTCAAACAGCGCATCTCGGTCAGTTACCGTTTGGAGCCCTTATCCCCAAAGGAGATGAAGGGATATATTGTCCATCGTTTAACCATTGCCGGTTTCCGCGGGGAGCTTGATTTTTCCCCCGGTGCCCTCCGTCTGATATTTAAAACCTCCCGAGGGATCCCTCGTTTAATCAATCTTCTCTGTGATCGGACGCTGCTGGTCCTTTATCTGGAACAGAAGATGAAGGTCACCTCAGCCCATATCCACAAGGCCTTGGAAAGCCTGCGGGGTGGGAAGCGTCCCTTTTCAGTTTTCGAGGGGAAATTCTTTCGTCGCCTGGCCCTGGCCGGTAGCGGAGGCCTGCTCTTATTTGCAGGAACCTTGTTTCTCCTTTGGTTGCCGCCCAAGACCCAGACCAGCCTTGAGGCCACGCTTATTTCAGGAGAGGCGCCACGAGCCCAGAGGGTGTCTTCTTTAAAGTATTCGGTCCATGTCTCTTCTTTTAAAAAGCCCGGCCTGGCCCAAAAGGCCGTGGAGAGAATTCGTCAAGAGGGCCTCGAGGCTTTTGAAATAGAAGTCCAGCTTCCCGAGACTGGTCCCTGGTACCGCGTCCTGGTAGGCCAATACGACCAAAAAGAAGAAGCCCAAATTTTGGCGGATCGTTTAAAGGAAAGCGGGCTATTCCCTTTTGCCGTGGTCACCGCCACTCCCCAAGAAAGGGCCCTGGTGAAAGCCTTTAGTCGGGGGCCGAACTCATGAGTCTTATCCGGGAGGCGCTGAAAAAGGCAGGTAATGGCAAAGAACCAGAAATTTTAAGGCCGGATAAAGAGGGGAAAAAGAAAAAACCCAAAAGTTTTTCAAGCATCCAGTCTGGGGCTCTCGTTGTTGTGCTTTTAGGTCTGGCCGGCGTCCTGATGTATTTATTTCTTCCCGGAATGCAGCCCTTCCAAAAGACGCAAGGGCCTCCAGCTCCTTCAGTCGTGGTCAAGGACCTAGAAAAGAAGTCCCAGAAGATAGAGGCGGTCAAGGGAATGGAGCCCTTGCCTCCTCCAAAAATGGAAACAAAGGCCGTTCCCCCCATTCCCTTAAAAGAGTCTAAGGAAAAGGAATTGGTCCAACAATCGGAGCGGTTCTTTAAAGCGCCTCCAGCCCGAATGGTCAGTCCCCGCCCTACGGCCAAGCCCCAGGTTAAAACTTCTTTGCCGCCCAAACTCGAGACCACAGCCAGACCCACTGGTGAAGTCCTGGAACCCACTCCGGCCCCGGCCACTTCCGAAGGGATAGACTCCCTCCCTCTGGTTCGTTTGTTTAATGAGGCGGTCAGAAATCAGCAAAAGGGGCTTTATGCCCAAGCCATTCAAGGATATCAGGAGATTTTAGCCCGGCGCCCCGCTCATTGGGAAACCTATAATAATCTGGGACTGATCTATCAGAATCAAAAGCTGTATACGCTGAGCCTGGAAATGTTTCAGAAGGCCCTATCCCTGAATCCCCGTTATTTAAAGGGATATAATAACCTGGGGCTTTTGTATTTGAATCTGGGAAAGTTGGAGGAGGCCAATAACCAGTTCCGGCAGGCCATAGATCTCGACCCTGAATTTATCCCGGCCTATATTAACCTGGCGGTGGGTTACAAAAGACAGGGAAAGATGGACCAGGCCAGAAAATGCCTGCAAAAGGCCTTGGAACACGACACGGAAAGTTTAGAAGCCCATTATAATTTAGGTCTACTCTGGGAACAGGAAGGGGCCGAAAGCAAGGCCTTGGAACATTATCAGAAGTTTGTTTCCAGGGCCCAGGGACCCTACGGGGATTTGGCTAACGAATTAAGAAGGCGATGGCCGGGATTAAAATAAATTAAGGCCCCAGGCTCGACGTCTCAGGCCTGAGGCGAGAGGAAAAAGAGGAGGTGTCTTCCCTTTCCATGGTCCGGTGGTCTTAGGCGTTTGTTTATTTTTTCCACCAAACGTTAGCTGCCGGCGGATCGAATAACTTAAAGGAATTATCTTGACGGACCAGGGGAGAAGTCCGGTCCTCATTGGCTTCATGGAGGAGGCGATCTACGGTCAGCAGAAGACCGAGCCAAGGGCCGTATTCGGAAAGGGCCTGTTTGGCATAGGCTGAGCAACTGGGTTGCATATAACATCTTGAGCTCAAAACCGGGGAAAGCAATTTCTGATAGCCCGTAATACCAAGGGTAAAGAGAGAAGATGTTTCCGATTCAGGAGAAGGGGCTGGAGGTTCCCCGCAAAAGCCCGAAAAAGGAAGGGTCAGGAGCGAAACCATCAATAAGAGGTGAAGGATTTTCCTCAATGACTGCTCCGTTTTAGAAATTATGTTGCCAGACCATATAGAGACCCGGGGCCGTTGGGGTGGAAGAGAAGAGTCCAAAGCGAATCCCATACCCTTCCAGAAAATCGGTTTCTTGCTTTCGATTGATCTTATGAGCGGTATTAACGGCACTATAGATATTTCCCGAGTACCAGGCCAATTCGATAAACGAAAGGAGTACCCCTAATCCGGTGTTGCCCTGTTGAAAAGAAGAGACGGCTCCCCAGATAAATAATCCGTTGATGCTGAAAGCGATCAGGGCATCTTGATGACGATCTAAATACCAATGCCCGGCCCCGGGCAGTAAAGCGGCCAGTGTCCCGGCCGTGATCGGGGATTTTAAGGGAAGTTGTTCGGCTTTCTGAAAATAGGTTTCGTGTATTCCTTGTTCTGAAGCGGTTAAGGGAAACGTTTTAAGTTTCAGTCTGGCCTGATCATACTTTTTTTGCTTGATCAGACCCCAAAGAACGGCTCGAGAGGCGGTGGCTTTGGACGAAGAGGAAAGGCCTTCATTAATTATATTTTCCCATTGGGATAAGGCCCTATCCTCCTGGCCCAGTTCCCAAAGGGCCTTTCCGATTTTGAACTGGATTTCATCTTTAAAAGAGGTAGAGGGGTTCCGCTTCAAAGCCCCCTCCCATTGAACGATGGCTTCCTTCGGGGATTTGGTTTGGACCAAAGCCTCCCCCAAGAGGTAGTCGGCTTCGTCAGCCTTAGCTCCGGAAGGATAAAGAAAGAGATATCGTTTAAATTCGGTTATGGCCCGAAAATAATCATGATGCTGAAAGAGATGGCGGGCAAAAGCAAATTGCGATTCATCGGCAGATTGGTTTCCCCCCGGATCGGCCCAGACCAGAGAGGGGAGCAGAACGATCAGCAGCAATCCAGAGGTGAACAGTCTTAACTTAGACGGTCTAGTTGTGGTTTTGAAGGTCATAGATATTTATCATGAAATTGGATTTAAGGATTCGGGGTTTCAAGTGATTTTACTTCCAGTTTTTTACTTGAATCCTTGAACCCTTGCCCCCTTGAATCCTGTTTTCGGTTATCTATATCATAAGGTTTTATGAGATCCAAGAGATATGTTGGGTCCGGAAGAGAGTTTCGATTGAATTCGGCCAACAGTTATGTTAAGAAAACGGGCCAAAAGTTTATTCTCGAATTTTGGAGTTAACTATGCTTAGTGGGTTAGGGAGACTGGGGGTCATTATTTTTTCGGCGGTTGTTTGCGGGATGACCCTTTTCTCTCTTCAAGCAGAGGGTCAGATCGTCGGGAGCGTCGGGACGACTAAAGAACCATGGGATATAGAAGCCCGGGAACTCAGCTTTGATCAGGATACAGATACGTATACGGCCATCGGAGATGTGGTGATCAAAAAGGAAGGGAGTGTCCTGAAATGTGATTATGCCCAGGTGGACCGGAAGACCATGATCGCCTATGCCCGAGGAAAGGTGGAACTCCTTTCCAAAGGGGATGAACTCCGTGGAGACGAATTAACGGTCGATTTAAAAAAATATACCGGCGAAGTAAAAAAAGGCCGCCTCTTCTTAAAGAAGAATAATTATCATGTTACCGGCGAGCAGATCTATAAGACCGGGGAAGAGACCTACCGGGTCCTCAACGGGACGGTGACCTCTTGTGACGGGGAGAAGGTCCCCTGGGCCATATCGGCTAAGGAAATCGATGTTACCGTTGACGGCTATGGCCAAGCCTGGAATCCGGCCTTACGAATCAGGGAGATCCCTATCCTTTATTCTCCCTACATGATCTTTCCGGCCAAGACCACCCGCCAGAGCGGTATTTTAACGCCCGAATATATCGATTCCTCCCGGGATGGGTTATCCATAAACGTGCCGATCTATTGGGTTATTTCTGATAATGCCGATGCCACCTTTAATGAGTACTATATGAGTCGTCGGGGATTAATGCAAGGGGTTGAATTCCGCTATGCCCTGTCTCCCCTGTCCAAAGGCACCCTGATGGTGGATTATCTTTATCAAGACGGGGTGAGCAAGGATGAATATAGAAAAGGGAATATCAGCAGTCCCTATTCGGATCGCTATTGGTTCCGCTCCAAGATCAATCAGGAATTACCGGCCAAGATGGATTTAAAATTGGATCTCGATTGGGTCAGTGATCGGGATTACTTAAAAGAATTTAAAACCATACCCACCGGACTGGATCGTAACCGGAGGATGTTTCTAACCGAGTTTAATCGGGATCTGGAAGATGAAACGGTCCTTAACCGCAGGAATGCCTTGTTGGTGTCCAAAAATTTTGGGATGTCCAGTTTTTCCGGTGGCGTGAACTATTATCAGAATACCGACCCGACTCAGAGCAACTTGAATCAACTGCCCTATGCCCGTTATGATATGACCAAGCAAGTTCTAGCCAAATCCTTTTCCGAAAATCTTTTTTTCCAGTTCGCCTCTTCTTTTAATAACTATTGGCGGGAAACCCTGGATCGAGGGCAGGTCCTGGATTTGACTCCCACGGTTTATTACCCGTTGAAGGTAAAAAATTATCTCAATTTGGAAGGTTCTGTCGGCGTAACCGAGACGCTTTTTCAGGTCGATAATAAACAGAGTAGTTCCGTGGAGGCCTTCGGGAACCGGACGGTTCCCAACTTCCGGGTCGACTCGTCGACCGATTTTCAAAAGATCTTTGATGTTTCCGGGACAACCGTTCAAAAGATCAAACATAATATCCGGCCCCAGGTCATTTATAATTATATCCCGGAGATCAAACAGGACAACCTGCCCAGTTTTGTTTCTCCCATCAGCAAGACCAATACGGTGACCTACTTATTGATCAATACCCTAACCTCCAAATCGATCACCAAAAAAGGCAAAGGGGAGTACACCCGGGAAGAACTTTTGATGGGTTCCGGTGAAATTCTGGACGATGGCAGTCGGGAAGACCTCTATGGCTATCTGGATTTTTTCCGGTTTCAGTTGTCTCAGACCTATGACATCAATGAGGCCCAGCGGGATATAACCCCGACCTCATCTCAGGACAGACGGCCCTTTTCCAATGTCACCGGAGAATTGGATATCCGCCCCGGTCCGTACTTTAATTGGCGATCCGCGGCCAGCTGGTCTCCTTACAGCGGTCAGATGGATTCGCACAGCCATAGTTTGATTATAACCGACCCTAAAGGCAATCGCGCCTACGTGGAATATTTAGCCAGTTCAGGGGATCAGATCCGCCAAATTAACTCAAACCTGTTTTGGAGAATTACCCCTATTTGGACGATCAATTTTCTGAACAAATATTCCCTGGATCAAAATAAAAATTATGAAACCACCGCCGGACTGTCCTATAATAAACAGTGCTGGGGGATAAAACTGTCCTATACCAGCACCCCCGACAATACCACCTATCTGGTCTCCTTTTCTTTAAAAGGATTGGCCGAATTTTAACCCCTCCAGTCGGCTTCTCTGAAAAGACAACCCCGCTCGCCGATAGATCCTCCAGCCTTGACTGGGACATAAGAATCGAACGGATTTCGGGTTAATCAAAATCCCGTTATTTTTAATAGACATTTTAGCGGATTTATGGTTTATTTACTATTTTTGAGAAAAAAGGTTATGACCGATATTCGACAACTTATTGAAGAATTTATAAAACAGCAGGAGGCCGAACGGAGATTATCACTCAATTCCTTAAGAGGGTACCGGCACGATCTGGGAGAGTTTCTGTCATATCTGGAAACCCACCAAGTGAACGATCTGGGTCATTTGAATCTGCCCTTTTTGAGGGGCTTTCTGTCCCAAATACACAAGAACAATAAAAAGAGCACAGTGGCCCGAAAGATGGCAGCCCTGCGCTCCTGTTTTACCTATGCCCAGAAAAAAGGCTGGATTGTGGAAAATCCCTTAGTTCAGATCCGCACCCCCAAGATCGAAAAAACCATTCCTCCCTTTCTCTCTGAAAAAGAGGTGGAGTCTTTATTGGACGAAAAGGTCGAGGAGTCCTGGATGGGACTTCGAGACCAAGCTTTCTTAGAGCTTTTTTATGCCTCAGGGTTACGATTGAGTGAATTGACCAGCCTGGACTGGAGTTCCCTGGATCTCTCGTTGGGATTAATTCGGGTGGTGGGCAAAGGATCCAAAGAAAGAATGGTCCCCGTGGGCCGGAAGGCCTTACGGGCTTTATCGGCCTATCGGCAGGCCCTGGACCAGGCTGAAAAAGGGACGGCCTTTGAGATAAATGATCCTCAGGCCGTATTTTTAAATCGATTCGGGAAACGGCTCAGTGATCGGACGATTGCCCGTCGGTTAAAAAAGAGGGTCCTGGGAGAGAATCTCTCTCCAACGATCAGTCCTCATGCCTTGCGCCATAGCTTTGCCACGCATCTGCTGAACGCCGGGGCTGATTTGCGGGTTGTCCAGGAATTATTAGGCCATCAGTCTCTTTCGACCACTCAAAAATATACGCATATCAGCATGAGCCGTTTGATCGACGTCTATCGAAAGGCCCATCCTAGGGGGTAGGATGTTTCAAGGTACAACCATATTAGCCCTGCGCCATCAGGGGAAAGTGGTCATTGCCGGTGACGGCCAAGTGACTATGGGTCAGACGGTCATGAAGCACCGGGCGAGAAAAATTCGCCGATTGTATCATGATCAAATTCTAACCGGATTTGCCGGGGCCACCGCCGACGCCCTGACCTTGTTTGAAAAGTTGGAGGCCAAATTGGAACAGTTTAACGGCAACCTGACCCGGGCCGCGGTGGAAATGGCCAAAGACTGGCGGACGGACAAAATTCTCCGGCGCCTGGAGGCCTTATTGGTGGCTGCGGATAAGAACCATATCTTGGTCTTATCCGGGACCGGGGATGTGATGGAACCGGATGATGAGGTAGCGGCTATCGGCTCGGGCGGTCCGCTGGCCCTGTCGGCGGCTAAGGCCTTATTATCCTTTTCGGCCTTGGAGGCGACTGAAATCGCCCGGGAGGCCATGAAAATTGCCGCCTCCCTGTGTATCTACACGAATGAAGAGATTATTTTAGAGGAGTTATAGATTGGTCAATAATTATTTGACACCCAGAGAAATCGTTTCGGAACTGGATAAATATATCGTCGGGCAAGATGCGGCTAAACGGACGGTGGCCATTGCTTTGCGCAACCGCTGGCGCCGGCAGCAGGTGCCTGAAGCGATTCGCGATGAAATCGCTCCCAAGAATATTATCATGATCGGCCCCACCGGCGTGGGCAAGACCGAGATTTCCAGACGCCTGGCCCGTTTGGCCCAATCGCCCTTTCTTAAGGTAGAGGTCACTAAATTTACGGAAGTAGGGTATGTGGGACGGGATGTGGAATCCATGATTCGGGACTTGACCGAATTGGCTATTAATATGATCAAGAGCGAAGAAAAACAAAAGGTCATGTCCAAGGCCCGGGAAATCGCCGAGGAACGTCTCTTGGACTTACTGCTTCCTCCAAAAACGGACACGGGGAAGACGGATGAACCGGTCGGGCAGGAGAAAATTTTGGAGGTGGTTCGCAAACCGGCCTTGGAGCCCTTATCCACCAGGGAAAAACTCCGCTCTCTTTTCCACGAAGGGAGACTGGAAGATCGCTATGTGGATATGGAAGTGTCTCAAAGAGTTGTCCCCATGGTGGAGATTTTTTCCAGCGCCGGGATGGAGGAGATGGATTTTAACTTGAAGGATATGTTCGGCAATCTTTTTCCCAAGAAGACCAAACGCCGGAAGGTCAAAGTGCCCGAAGCCTTCGACATTTTAGTCCAGGAGGAATCCCAGCGTCTGATCGACATGGATAAAGTGACCGAAGAGGCCATCCGCAAGGTGGAACAGGCCGGGATCATTTTTTTGGATGAGATCGACAAAATCGCCGGACGGGGTTCCAGTCATGGACCGGATGTCTCCCGGGAGGGCGTTCAACGGGATCTCTTGCCCATTGTCGAAGGGTCAACCGTGACAACCAAATACGGGATGGTCAAGACCGATCATATCCTCTTTATTGCCTCAGGGGCCTTCCATAATTCCAAACCCTCCGACCTGATCCCGGAGCTGCAGGGCCGTTTTCCGATTCGGGTGGAATTGAAATCCCTGACCCAGGAGGACTTTATCCGGATCCTGACCGAACCCCAAGCGGCCTTGATCACCCAGTATGTGGAATTGATGAAGACCGAAGGGATTACCCTGACTTTTTTGCCGGAGGCTGTAGCCGAGGTCGCCCGTATCGCTTTTAATGTCAATCTTCGGACGGAAAATATCGGCGCCCGCCGTCTGCACACTATTATGGAGCGGTTGTTGGAAGATTTGTCTTTTGAGGCCCCGGACAAGGCGGAAAAAGACCGGGTGGTCACGGCGGAAGAGGTACGGGAAAAATTGTCGGCTATTGAAGAGAATGAGGATTTGAGCCGGTATATTCTTTAAAGAAAAGGATTAAGGTCTAAGGTTGAAGGTTAAACGAGTTGTACTCCATCCCGAACACTTGAATCCCTTTAATTAAGGTCTTGGTATGAGCAAAGATAAAAATCAAAAGCTTTATCTGGAGAAGGCTTCCATCTTGATGGAGGCCTTGCCGTACATTCGCCGTTTTTATCATCAAACCATGGTCATCAAATACGGCGGTCATGCCATGGTCGATGAGGCCCTGAAAAAGAGTTTTGCTCAGGGGATCGTTTTGATGAAATATATCGGCCTCAACCCGGTAGTCGTCCACGGTGGGGGCCCGCAGATCAAGAAGGTACTCGATCAGATGCAGATCACCTCCCGCTTTGTCCAGGGGGTGCGCATCACGGACAGTCAAACCATGGATGTGGTGGAGATGGTCCTGGGCGGGAAGGTCAACAAAGAGATCGTTCATCTAATCAATCAACAGGGAGGCAAGGCCATCGGCTTGAGCGGCAAAGACGGACAACTCCTGATCGCCCAAAAAATGAAACTTTTTAAGAGCCGAGGACCGGAAGATCCTCCGGAACTGATCGATATCGGTATGGTGGGCGAGGTGATCGAGGTCAATACGGAAATCATCACCACCTTGGAAAATCAACATTTCATTCCGGTTATCGCCCCCATTGGGGTGGGGAAAAAGGGAGTGACCTATAATATCAACGCCGACCTGGTGGCCGGGAAGGTGGCCGCGGCTCTCAAGGCCCCCAAGCTGATTCTGCTGACCGATGTGGAAGGGGTTAAAGATAAGGACGGGAAATTGATTTCTACTCTAAAGCGGAAAGAGATCCCGGATTTGATTGCCGACGGGACGATTAGTGGAGGGATGATCCCCAAAGTCAACTGCTGTTTAGAGGCCTTGGCTCAGGGTGTTGAAAAGGCGCACATCATTGACGGTCGCGTGGAGAATGCCGTCATCCTGGAGCTTTTTACCGACAGCGGGGTCGGGACGGAAATAACCTAACATTCAGTTTAAAGCTGAAAGCTCAAAGCTGAAAGCAAAGGAAGAAAGGCCAACTTTATCGCATTGAGCTTTGAGCTTTCAGCTAACAAGGTGGGTAATCTGATGGAATCCAATAAAAATATTGATCAGATAATGGAGCGGGGTCAAGCCATTTTGATGAACACTTATGGCCGAACGCCGGTGGCCTTTGAAAAGGGTGAAGGATATAAGATTTGGGATCAGGACGGCAAGGTTTATCTGGATTTTCTGGCCGGTATAGCCGTGACCGCCTTGGGACACAGCCACCCCCGGATAGTGGATCGTTTGAAAAAGCAGGCCGAAAAGATTTTTCATACCTCCAATCTCTATTACATAGAGCCCCAGATTGCCTTAGCCGAACAGTTGGTCGCCCATTCCTTTGCCGATAAGGTGTTTTTCTGCAACAGCGGGACGGAGGCCAACGAAGGGGCCATCAAATTGGCTCGTCGCTATTCCCTGGAGCGATACACGGCCGAGAAGACGACTATCCTTTGTATGCTAAACAGTTTCCATGGACGCACATTGGGAGCCCTCTCGGCCACGGGGCAGGAAAAATTTCAGAAGGGTTTTGGTCCCTTGCTTCCCGGAATTTCGTTTGTGCCCTTTGATGATCTCCAAGCGTTGGACGATCAATGGAACGAGACGGTCTGTGCGGTTATGCTGGAACCGATTCAAGGTGAAGGGGGCATTCGGGTCCCGGATCAGGTCTTTCTTAAAGAAGTGAAAAAGCGCTGCCAGGCAAGGCAGGCCCTTTTGATTTTAGATGAAGTCCAGACCGGATTAGGACGTACCGGAACCTTGTTTGCTTATGAACAATTCGATATGCAACCGGACATCATGACCTTGGCCAAGGCTCTGGGAAACGGGCTGCCTATCGGGGCCTTATTGGCCACCGACGAAGTGGCCAAGGCCTTTCAGCCGGGAACCCATGCCGCCACCTTTGGAGGGAATTTCCTGGTCACTGCCGTGGCCCAGGCGGTCCTGGAGATCCTTCTGGAAAAGGATTTTCTGCCCGAGGTTAGACGAATCGGCCTGTATTTCAAAGATAGCCTGCTTCGGCTACAGGAGAAGTTTCCCCAGGTGATCCTTGAGGTAAGAGGAAGGGGTCTACTTTTAGGTATGGCTTTAAATCAGCCGGGAAAGCCATTTGTCGACGCCTGTTTGGAAAAAGGCTTCTTGATCAACTGTACCCAGGAGACTATTCTGCGTTTCACCCCGCCCCTGATTATTAGGGAAGAGGCCATCGATGCCTTGGCCCATACGTTAGAAAATCTTTTTAAGGAAATACCGGGATGAAGAAAAAAGATTTTTTAAAGGTCAGCGACCTTTCCGCAGAGGAAATTGAGGGAATCTGGGAAAGGGCTAAGGCCTATAAAGCGGGAATGGTCCGAGATTTACCGTTGAAGGGTAAAAATGTCGGCCTCCTCTTTGAAAAACCGTCTACCCGCACCCGGGTTTCTTTTGAAGTGGCCATTGTCCAGACCGGCGGTTATCCCGTTTTCATCAGCAGTCAGGATTCCCAAATGGCCCGTCAGGAGCCTTTGAAAGATACGGGCCGGGTTTTGTCCCGGTATATGGATGCCTTGGTCGTCCGGACCTTTGATCAAAAGAACCTGGAAGACCTATCGGCCTTCAGTACTATCCCGGTCATCAATGCCTTGAGTGATCTCCATCACCCGGCCCAGATTTTGAGTGACCTCTTTACGGTCTGGGAACGGATGGATTCTTGGGAAGGATTGAAGATAGCCTGGTTGGGAGACGGCAATAACGTGGCCCATTCCTGGGTGGAAGCCGCGGCCCTCTTCCCTTTTACCTTGACCCTGGCCTGTCCGCCGGGATTTGAACCGCAAGAAGCCATTTGGAACCCGGTCAAAAGGAAGGCCGGCGATCGGCTGATTTTGACGCATGATCCGAAAGAGGCCGTCCAGGGGGCCCGGGTGATCAATACGGATGTCTGGGCCAGTATGGGGCAGGAAGATCAGGCCGCTGATCGCCAAACCATTTTCCAGCCTTTTCAATTGAATCAGCCTCTATTGTCCTTGGCCAGTCCCGATTGCCTGGTCCTGCATTGTCTGCCGGCCCATCGGGGAGAAGAGATCAGTGAGGACGTTTTGGAGGGACCTAATTCGGTGGTTTTTGATCAGGCGGAAAATAAACTGCATGTGCATAAGGCCTTGTTGGAATATTTGTTAGCGTAAGGAGAATTGAGCATCATGAAAATCGTACTGGCTTATTCCGGCGGTCTGGATACCTCGGTGATTTTAAAATGGCTACAGGAAACCTATAGGGCTGAAGTCATCGCCTTTTCCGCCGACCTGGGACAGGAAGAGGACTGGGGCGCCATTGATACAAAAGCCAAGCAGACCGGGGCCTCCAAATTCATCGTCAGGGATTTAAAAGAAGAATTTGTCAGCCAATATGTCTTTCCGGCCTTCCGGGCTAACGCCGCATACGAACAGTCCTATCTCTTGGGCACCTCTTTAGCCAGACCGGTTATTGCCAAGCATCAGGTGGCCGTGGCCGAGGCCGAAGGAGCCGAGGCCGTCAGTCATGGTGCGACCGGTAAGGGGAATGATCAGGTTCGCTTTGAATTGACCTATATGGCCCTTAATCCTAATTTGAAGATCATTGCTCCCTGGAGGGAATGGAATCTGAATTCCCGTTCATCCTTGATTGCCTATGCCGAAAAACAGGGCATCCCGGTCCCGACGACCCCCTCCCGGCCGTACAGTACTGATCCCAATCTGTTGCATATCAGCTATGAGGGGGGGATACTCGAAGACCCCTGGATGGAACCGCCGGAAGATATGTTTGTTCTAACCCGATCTCCGGAGAAGGCCCCCGATGTGCCCGAATATGTGGAGATCCGTTTTGAACAAGGCAATCCGGTTGCCGTTAATGATCAATCGATGAGTCCGGCGGAACTATTATCTTTTCTTAATGGCCTGGGGGGAAAGCATGGGATCGGCCGGGTGGATCTGGTGGAAAACCGATTTGTGGGCATGAAGTCTCGCGGGGTTTATGAGACTCCCGGTGGAACGTTAATCCGGACCGCCCACCAGGCCCTGGAATCGTTAACCTTGGATCGGGAAGTGATGCACATCCGAGATTCTCTGATCCCCCGTTATTCGGAATTGATTTATTATGGCTATTGGTTTTCGCCGGAAAGGGAGCTTCTCCAAACCTTAATTGATGCGTCTCAAACCCGGGTTTCCGGTACAGTCCGGTTAAAGCTTTATAAAGGTAACCTCATCTTGGCCGGGAGAAAATCGGATCACTCCTTGTATCGCCTGGATTTCGCCACGTTTGAAGAAGACCAGGTCTACCGCCAAAAAGATGCCGAGGGGTTTATCCGGCTTAACGGATTGCGGCTGAAGATTCAGAATCTGGTGAGGAAAGGGAAATAAGCCTCAAAGCACAAAGGGCAGGAATATTCTTGTGCCCGTTAAGTGGAAATGATGACTTTTTGCATTTTGGTGAGCCAATGAAATCCTCTCTAAAGAAAAAGAAAGAGGCCAAAAAACCCTGGGCCGGAAGATTTTCTCAGTCGACGGACCCCTTGGTAGAGAGCTTTACCGCTTCCTTACCTTTTGATTTTCGGCTCCTGCCCTATGATCTGATGGGCAGCCAGGCCCATTTAAAGATGCTGGCCGGCCAGGGCATTCTTACTCAAAAGGAAGCCGCCAGGATCGCCAAAGGATTAAAAGCCATTCTGCGGGAATGGGAGGAGGGCGATCTCTCTTTCCCTCTTGAAGATGAAGATGTGCATATGTTTGTGGAGAAGCGCTTGATCCAGAAAATCGGGCCTGTGGGCGGCAAGATTCATACGGCCCGGAGTCGCAATGACCAGGTAACCCTGGATCTGCGGCTTTATCTTCGGGATCAAATTCAAAACCTCAAATTGGAACTCCTGGCTCTGCAAAAGGCCTTGCTGGCCAAGGCTAAAGATCAAGGCCATTTGATCCTCCCGGGATATACCCATTTGCAACGGGCTCAACCGGTGCTCCTAGGTCATCATCTTTTGGCTTATCTGGAGATGTTTTACCGAGACCAGCAACGTCTAAGTGAAGTCTGGGGACGAGTGGATATCCTTCCCTTGGGCAGTGCCGCTCTAGCCGGCACTTCCTATCCCATCGACCGCCGTCTGGTGGCTCGGGAACTGGGGTTCCACCAGGTCTCGGCCAATAGTATGGATGCGGTCAGCGACCGGGATTTTGTCATTGAGTTTTTATCGGCCTCTTCTATTTTGATGATGCATTATTCCCGGATGGCTGAAGAACTGATCCTTTGGTCCGGTTCGGAGTTTGATTTTATTGAGATCAGCGACGCCTTTTGTACCGGCAGCAGCATCATGCCCCAAAAAAAGAATCCCGATGTGCCGGAATTAATCCGGGGCAAAACCGGCCGGGTCTATGGCCATTTGATGGCCCTCCTAACGATTATGAAGGGGCTGCCCCTGACCTACAATCGAGATCTGCAGGAGGATAAGGAGCCGGTTTTTGACACCGTGGATACCCTGATGAACAGTACCCGCTTGCTCAGCCGAATGTGGCCGGCCATCATCTTCAAAGCGGATTCCATGGCCCGGGCCACCGAAAAGGGGTATCTTCTGGCTACCGATTTGGCGGATTACCTGGTCAAAAAAGGCCTGGATTTCCGAAGTGCCCATCACACGGTTGGTTCCGTAGTGGCCTTTGCCCTGGAAAAAGGAAAAGAATTAGAGGATATTCCCTTGACGGAATTAAAAACCTTTCATCCCATTTTTGAAGAAGACGTCAAGACGGTTTTGAATCTGCGTTCGGCCATGGCCCAACGAAATTCTTTAGGAGGAACAGCCCCCAAACAGGTCGAAAAGGCCTTGCGCGAGATGGAGAAACGACTATGTTCGGAATAATCCGGAACCGGAAAACTGTTTTAGTCCTTCTTTTTTTGATCATCTTGATTGGTACTTTGATGGCCTGCGGGAAAAAGGCCAACCCGGTTGTTCCGGCGAAGGTTATCCCTAAAGGGGTGGACAACCTCAGTGCCCAGGTAAAGGGAAAGTCCCTGGTGGTTTCTTGGCCGATTCCAACCCAAAATACGGACGGCAGCCCCCTGACCGACTTGTCCGGATTTAAATTCCTTAAAGGCCAGTGGGCCACCAAGGATTTTTGCCCCACCTGTCCCGACCAGTTTCAGGAGACCCGGTTGATCGATTTGAAAAGTCCCGTAATGCCGGACCTGAAGATTGAAACGGACCGGGTTGAATTGGATTTTACAACCCTTCAACCCGGGCAGACCTATTCTTTCCAGGTGACGGCCCTGACGAAAAGAGAGGTGTCCAGCTCACCTTCCAAAACCTTGCGCATAGCCTGGGATCTCCCGCTGATGCCCCCAGCAAAGCTGGAGGCCAAACCTCAGGAGAAAGGATTGGCGATTTCCTGGGAGCCACCCCAAGCCTTGGTTGACGGGTCTTTACCTCAAGGGCTGATCGGTTATTCTCTTTTCCGTCGCCTAGGCAAAGGTCCCTGGATAAAAGTGAAACCTGATCCGATAAAAGAGATAACCTATTCGGATGAGGGATTGCAGGAAGGGGCCAGTTATACCTACCAGGTCAAAGCGCTACGGGAGGTCCAGGGAACTTTGCTGGAAAGCGAAGGATCGGGTGAGAAAGAGGTTGTCTTCACCCGCGTAGGACCGCCTCCGGTTATTGAGGAATTATTGGCCGTGGCCGGACCGCGGGGCATTGAACTCCGCTGGCAAAGGCTGGAAAACGTGATCATCAGCGGTTACTACATTTACAAAAGAACGGCAAATGAAAAAACGCCCAACAGGGCCAGCCAGGAAATGGTCCGGGATACGACCTTCCAAGATGGGCAGGTTGTCCCGGGAAGGCTCTATTTTTATTCCGTTTCGGTAGTGGGTGCCCCGCCGGCCCTGAAGGAAGGCCCCAGGTCCAAAGAGATTCAAATAACGTTTAACCCCTAACCAAAGATATTTGAAATTTAGGAGTGAGGGGTTCCCTCACTCCTGTTCCAAAGTTAGAGATAAAACCTCAAATGTTATTGAGTCAGAATCTAAAATCCTGTTTCTCTTATTGAAAGGTTTTTTCTATGCACCATTTTCATTTTAAACGTGGGGTCCTTTCAGCCGAAGCGGTTCCCATCCCTGAGATCGTCGAAGCCATCGGCACTCCCTGTTATGTCTATAGTCAGGCTACCCTGGAACATCATTTCAGGACCTTTGACCAGGCCTTTTCCGGGATTCCCCATCTGACCTGCTATGCCCAGAAGGCCAATTCCAATCTGGCCTTGTTGCGGCTATTCGGTCGTCTGGGGGGTGGGACGGACATTGTTTCCCAAGGGGAGCTCTACCGGGCCCTGAAGGCCGGCATCCCTCCCAAACGGATCGTCTACTCCGGTGTCGGGAAGACTCCGGAGGAGATCCGGTATGCTTTGAAAGAAAAAATCCTTCTCTTAAATGTCGAATCCCCGGAAGAATTACAATTGGTCAATGCCATTGCCGGGCAAATGAAGAAAAAGGCCCCTGTGGGTATCCGGGTCAATCCCGATATCGACCCCAAGACCCATCCCTATATCTCCACCGGACTCAAAAAAAATAAATTCGGGATTAATATCAAGCAGTCCCTGGAGGAATATCGTCTGGCGAAGGCTCTGCCCCATATCGCCGTCGTCGGAGTGGATTGTCATATCGGGTCTCAATTACTGGCCACCCAGCCATTCCTGGAGGCCATCCGGAAATTAAAAAACCTGATCGCCCAATTGAAGGATCTGGGTCTGGACATTCAATATCTCGATTTGGGCGGGGGATTGGGAATCACCTATGACCAGGAGGAACCGCCTCATCCTCGAGATTATGCCAAAGCCATTATCAAAGAATTAGGGGATTTGTCCTGTACCCTGATATTGGAACCCGGCCGGGTTATTGTCGGGAATGCCGGTATCTTAGTGACCAGGGTGTTGTATGTCAAAAAAGGAGAAGAGAAGAATTTTATCATTGTCGATGCCGGAATGAACGATCTGCTCCGTCCCTCTCTGTACGGCGCTTTTCATCAGATTCAACCGGTCGTTCGCCGAAAGCGCCTTTCCATTCAGGCTGATGTGGTCGGACCGATCTGTGAGACCGGTGATTTCCTGGGGAAAGATAGAATGTTACCCTTTCCCAAATCAGGGGAACTTCTGGCTGTGATGAGCGCCGGGGCCTACGGGTTTTCCATGGCCAGCAACTATAATTCCAGACCCAGGGCAGCGGAGATTCTGGTTGGGGGAAACAGCTTTCACCTGATCCGGAAACGAGAGACCTATGCCCAGATGATTGCTTTGGAAAACATCCCGGAGGCATTGAAGTAAAAATACCGTTCGGCGCTGAGCGTTCGGTGTTCGGCGAAAGAGATTTTCATGATATGTCGGTTAAAATGACAACAGGTCCATTTCTTAAAATAACCAAAATGAGCGGGTCGGGCAATGATTTTATTCTGGTGGACAACCGGTCTAAACAGATCCCGGATGAGCAGATGATCCCTTTGGCTAAAGGCCTTTGCCGCCGCATGGTCTCGGTGGGGGCCGACGGTCTGATTTTTATTGAACCCTCAGCACACTACGATTTTAAATGGCGCTTTTTTAATGCTGATGGCAGTGAAGCCGAGATGTGCGGAAACGGGGGGCGCTGTACGGCCCGCTTTGCCTTTTTGGAGGGAATCGCCCCTTCGCCTATGACCTTTGAAACCTTGGCCGGACCGATTCAAGCCTGGGTGGACGGACCTACAGTTAAATTGCAGTTGACCCAACCCAAGGACCTGCGGCTCGATCAATCCATCGCGATCGACGGTAAAACCATACCCTTTGATTTTCTAAATACCGGCGTTCCCCATACCCTGATATGGGTGGAAGATATGGAGAACCTTGATGTGACTGGATTAGGCCGGACCATTCGCTTCCATGACCATTTCAAGCCTGCCGGGACCAACGTCAATTTTTTGCAGCTCGATTCCTTTGGCCGTTTGGTTGTGCGCACGTATGAGCGGGGTGTGGAAGGGGAAACCCTGGCCTGCGGAACCGGGGCCGTGGCGGCCGCCGGCGTGGCCTTTTTCAAAGGCAAACTATCCTCACCGGTCCGGGTGCGAACCAGGGGGGGAGAGGTCCTGACGGTTCATCTGGACGGCCAGGCGGGACAAAAGATAGATAGAGTCTATTTGCAGGGGGCGGTGCGGCTGGTTTTTCAGGGAGAAGTCTTCGCAGAAGCCCTGAACGATTAATAAGGCTTCTTGAAAAATTTATTTTTTCCAGGTTGCCGGAGAAGGTCCAGATGCAAGGCGTCCCGAGATTCCGAGGAATGAGGCGTATAAAGAAATACGCCGCAATGACGAGGGATGAGGGCAACACTGCAGATGGGTCTTCTCCGGCAACCTGTGAAGGAGGCTATTATGATTAAGACTATTATTGCCGGAGCCGGCGGTCGTATGGGTGGCCGGATCATCCAGTTGATTAATGAGTCCCAGGACCTGACGGTTGGCGGGGCCTTTGAAAAAGCGGATCACCCGGCGGTCCATAAAGACTTGGGAGAATATTTAGGGTCCGGCAAATCCGGAATACCCATTGCCTCCGGCCTGAAAGAGGTGATCGATCAGGGTGAGGTGATTATTGATTTCACGTTTCACACCGCCTCCCTGGAACACCTGCGCATAGCTGCCGAAAAGCACAAACCGATGGTCATCGGCAGTACCGGGTTCAGCAGTCAGGAAATGGATGAAATTAGAAAATTATCCTCCTCTCTCCCGCTGGTCCTGGCCCCTAATATGAGTGTAGGGGTTAATGTTCTTTTTAAGGCGGTCCAGGATGTGGCCCTGGCCTTGGGAGAAGGATTTGATATAGAGATCCTCGAAGTCCATCATAAGATGAAAAAAGATGCGCCCAGCGGAACGGCTTTGAAGCTGGCCCAGGTTCTGGCCCAAGCCCGATCCCAAGAACTGGAAAAGGTGGCGGTTTATGAACGAAAGGGCATTATCGGGGAACGAAAGCCGGAAGAGATCGGCATTCAGACCTTCCGGGCCGGGGATATAATCGGGGAACATACCGTCCTGTTCGGGGGTATGGGTGAACGGATCGAGATTACCCACCGGGCGCACAGCCGGGATACCTTTGCCCGGGGTGCCCTGCGGGCGGCCCGCTGGATTATCTCCCAGAAGAATGGACTCTACGACATGCAGGATGTCCTGGGGTTGAAAGGATAGGATAAGTTAGGATTCAAGGAGCTTAGGGTTCAAGGATTCAGCCGCTCGATCCGCTCGGCTTTGCCGAGCTCCCCAAAAGGCTCTCATTCGAGAGCCGAATCGTCGAGCTTTTGAAAAGGTTCCTATTAAGGAACCGCATGAAAGGCGTGGATGCTAAAACCTTGAGGATTGAAGGGGGTTACTTTCCATGCCGTCCACTTGACCCCCCGAACCCTTGAATCCTTGAACCCTATTTTTATATTTAAGGAGCAGACATTATGGATTGGATTCAGAAAGCAGAACGTCTTAAACAGCTACCGCCTTATCTGTTCATGGAGATTGACCGACTCAAGGCCGAGGTCCAGGCCAAGGGAATGGATATTATCGATTTAGGAGTAGGTGATCCGGATCTGCCGACTCCGCCCCATATCCTCAACCGGTTGATCGAGGCCGCCCAGGACCCCAAAAATCACCGCTATCCCTCCTATTCCGGTATGAACGATTTTCGTAAAACCGTGGCCTCTTGGTATCAACGGCGCTTCGGGGTGACCCTGGACCCGGAAAAAGAGGTGGTCACCTTAATCGGGTCCAAAGAGGGCATCGCCCATTTCCCCTTGGCCTTTTTAGATCCGGGGGATCTGGCTTTGGTGTCCAGCCCGGGTTATCCGGTTTATCATATCGGGACCCTTTTTGCCGGCGGGCAATCCTACTTTTTGCCCTTGCTGAAAGAGAACCATTTCCTGCCGGATTTAAGCCAAATCCCCAAGGAAGTGGCCAATCGGTCTAAGATCCTCTTTATCAATTATCCCAACAACCCTACGGCAGCCGTAGCGGATAAGTCATTTTTTGAAAAAGTCATCCAATTCGCTCGGGAAAACCGGGTCATCGTCTGTCATGATGCGGCCTATTCGGAGATCGCCTATGACGGCTATCAGCCGATGAGCTTTCTGGAATTGCCGGGAGCCAAAGAAGTGGGTATCGAATTTCATTCCTTATCCAAGACCTATAATATGACCGGATGGCGAATCGGCTTTGCCGTGGGGAATGCCCAGTTGATCGCCGGATTAAGCCAGGTCAAAAGCAACATCGATTCCGGTGCGGCCCAAGCCATTCAATGGGCCGGGATCGAGGCCCTGGAAGGCCCGCAGGATTGCCTTTCCCAGATCAATTCCATTTACCAAAAGCGCCGAGACCTGATGATCGCCGGGCTAAGGAAAATCGGGCTCAAGGTCGAACCCCCTAAAGCCACTTTTTATCTATGGATTGAAGCCCCTTCGGGGTATACCTCCACTCAAACGACGGCCCATCTTTTAGAACAGACCGGGATTGTCACCACGCCGGGAAACGGTTTCGGAGAACCGGGAGAAGGCTATTTTCGAATTTCCTTGACCGTCCCCGAAGATCGCCTGGAAGAGGCCGTCGTCCGTCTCAGCAAGGCTGGCTTTTGATGTCCCGGCATCAGGCCTTTATCGGACTCGGTTCCAACCGGGGGGATAAAAAAAAAATTGTTTAACGGCCCTTGGCTTCTTGGGAACCACTCCGGGCCAATCCATTATCAAGGTGTCTTCCTGGTATTCGACCCAACCAATCGGTATGGAGGACCCCGAGTGGTTTATTAATGGTGTGGTCCTTTTGGAAACCTCCTGGAAGCCCGAAGACCTTCTGAAAAGGCTGCTGGAGATTGAAGTCCTCATGGGCCGGGAGAGAACCGTTAAGTGGGGACCGAGGGTGATTGATCTGGATCTGTTATCCTATGATCAATTGATCCGGCATAGTTCCGAATTGACCGTGCCCCATCCTTTTTTGGAAAAAAGAAGGTTTGTCCTGGAACCGATGGCCGAGATTGCCCCGGATTATATCCATCCGGTTTTGCACAAAACCATTATCGAACTCCGGGATGAATTGGCCAAAGAAGGACAAGGCTTATTAAAACTTTCGGATTAAAAAGAAATTTTTAATATACAAATATGCTTAGATGGATTATACTCATAGCGGTCTGGTATTTGGTTTATAGGTTTCTGAGAAGATATCTGGCATCGACCAAACTTCCGAAAAGGAAACCTCCTCAAGAAATTCAGGATGAGATGGTCCAAGACCCGGTGTGTAAGATTTATTTACCAAAACGCCAAGCCTTGGTCCTCCAGGATTCAAGAGGGCAAAACCAGTTTTTTTGCAGTACCCAGTGCCGGGATAAATTTTTGGGAAAGGATTCCTGATGAAATTTTTTATTGATACAGCTAATTTGAAGGAAATTGAAGATGCGGTAACCCTTGGTCTGGTGGACGGTGTAACGACCAATCCCTCGCTGTTGTCCCGGGAAAAAGAAAAACCCCGGGAACTGATCAAAAAAATATGTCAGATGGTCGATGGACCGGTCAGTGCCGAAGTCATCTCCGAAACAGCCGCTGAAATGGTCAAAGAAGCCCAAGGATTGGCTAAAATTCATAAAAATATTTGCGTCAAGATACCTATGACCCCGGAAGGATTAAAAGCGGTCAAGAAACTTTCCGCTCTGGAGATCCCCACCAATGTTACCTTAATTTTTTCGCCGATTCAGGCCCTTTTGGCGGCCAAGGCCGGGGCCACTTATGTCAGCCCTTTTGTCGGGCGATTAGATGATATCTCCCAAGACGGGATGGAAACCATCGGACAGATTACGACCATTTTTAATAATTACGGCTTTGAGACGGAGATTATTGTGGCCTCTATCCGCCATCCGGTTCATGTCCTGACGGCGGCGTTGATGGGAGCCGACATCGCTACTATACCGTATAAGGTCCTTTTACAGTTGGCGATGCACCCCTTGACCGATATAGGGATTAAGAAGTTCCTGGATGATTGGAAAAAAATTCCAGTCAAGAAATAATCGATCTGGGAGAGGATTCCGTTTGAAGATTAAAACTCTTTTGAGTATGGGCATCCTATCCCTGGCCATTGGGGGAGGGGTGATGGTCGGCCCGGTCTGTGCCGATATTTACCGCCATCAGGATGAAAACGGAGTGGTCTATTTTACCAATGTGCCCAGTGAGGCCAAATATAAGCTCTTTTATCGAGAGGGCCATCCAGGACAGTCTTCTGCTCCTTTAGGCGATTACCGAAAAGCCTTTTATTCAAGAAACACCAAACACAGTCATACCCCGCACCTGGCCGGTTATATCAATGAGGCTTCCCAATTTTATGGAATCGACTCCAAACTGATTCAAGCCATTATTCACGTGGAGTCGAATTTCAATCCCCAGGCCATATCACCCAAAGGGGCTCAGGGATTGATGCAGCTCATGCCGCAAACCGCCAGGGACCTGCAAGTATTTGATCCCTTCAGCCCGAGAGACAATATCGTCGGCGGTGCACGGTATTTGCGGCACCTCTTGGATCTGTATCAACAGGATTTGTCCCTGGCCTTGGCCGCCTATAATGCCGGGCCGGAGAAAGTGAACCTTTATCGGGGAATCCCTCCTTACCAGGAAACACGAACATATGTCCAAAAAGTGATCCAGATTTATAACCGCCTTAAAAACCAATTTCTCTCGACTCATTAAATCAAGGTCTTTTGATGCCCCCCACAGCCTCGCCCCCGATTTTGAACATTTCGAATACCCTGACCATTTTAAGGATTATTTCCATCCCCTTTATTTTGATACCCCTGCAATCGGGGGACCCGAGATCCAGTCTCTTGGCTGCGGTTATATTTGCCCTGTCTTTTGTTACCGATTGGCTGGATGGCTTTATTGCCAGGAAAAAAAATTTAGTCACAAAATTTGGAAAGATTTTAGACCCTCTGGCCGATAAACTGCTGATCGGATGTTCGTTTATTATGCTGATCGACCTGGATCGGGTGGACGGGTGGATAGGAGTCTTGATTATCGGGAGAGAAATTGCCGTGACTTGGCTCCGGGCCATGCTGGCCGCCAAGGGAATCATCCTGTCCTCCTCCTGGTGGGGGAAGTATAAAACATTTTTTCAGGCTATGGCCATGATCCCCCTGATGATTCATTATCCGTATTTCATGATCGATTTCCATTTTTGGGGGATGACCCTGCTCTGGATCGCCTTGATTTTAACGCTCTGGTCCGGCCTGCTCTATTTCATCCAGTATTTTTCAACCGTGATGGACAAGGGGACCAAAACACAAGGTTAGGTCAACCCTAACGTTGCATAAAAAACATGGCCTAAAAGAAGATTATCCAATAGATACGCTGGTAATACTGATCATCCAGCGTCTTTCAGGAACCCACTAAAAGTGAAATCCTGAAACCAATAAAATTGGCCATGTTTTTACCCTTCGGGAAAGTCGTATGATGCCGCATCTCCTATGTTGCCAAGGGTTCGCAGTACCTGAGTACGGCTTCACCCTTGCCGCCGCGGATCTGCCGCATCCTCAACTTTTGCAACAATAGGGTCAATTATCGTCGGATTTTTTCATTTTGAAATAGAAAACCCGCCACCGAAACCCCTACAACAGTTTGACATCCTCATGGCCCCGGAGTCTTCCATTTTGGTATATTGGTATATTTGAAAAATAATCCCAAATAACTCTTTATTTTTTCTTGACATTGCCAATAAGACCGTTTTATCATCTGGCCGGTTGTACAGAATTGGTGGTACGTGAAAATCGCATTAACCAGGAGAGACATTTTGTTTGTCTGGTTCTTTCCGGCCGGAAGCTGTTACAACTTAACTGTTAAGGTGGAGAGGGGGTGAGTTGTAATGGCCAAAGGCCAGGTCAAATGGTTCAGCGATCGTAAAGGGTATGGTTTCATTTCCCAGGATGACGGTAGTGATGTATTTGTTCATTTTTCAGCCATTAAGGGAGAAGGTTTTCGCACTTTGCAGGAAGGGGAAAGAGTAGAATTTGAGGTGACCCAGGGGCCCAAAGGACTCCAGGCTTCCGATGTAAAAAAAGCCGAATAGAATTTCAAAGATTTAGAAAAGGCTGTGGAAAGGTAGATGACCCTTCACGCAGCCTTTTTCATTTTTAGACAGGTTCAAAGGGATTATCAATCCGGTTATTGAGAACCGCAAAAGTAATGCAATTGGAATCTCAGCGATTTTGAAAAGTGTCAATGGGCGTTTTTTAGTGCTCAACCGAACTTCCCCCTTTGGAAAAGGGGGGATAATTCGACAGTAATACACCTGTGTTGCATTACTTATGTTGCTTTCTATAATCCTGTCAGGATGATTGTACTGTTCAGGGCTTCCCCCGGGGCTTCAGGCTGTTGGCAAAGCGGGCTATGGTTTTAAAATATTCCAAACCGCAGAGGGCCATAATGTCGTTATGACCGGCCCGGGGAATGACGATTAATTCTTTCCGCCGGGCTCCGGAAAGTTTTAAAAGGGTATCGGCCTCTGTCAAGGGGATCAACTCATCCCATTGGGCATGAAGGATAAGGGTGGGTTTGGTGATGTGGGCTATCTTCTGAAAATTCCGAAACCCGTCTTTTTCCTCCAGTCCGAGGACATCCGCCGGAATCCCGATCAGCTTCAACAGAGGCAGGGAATAGGCAAAACCGCTTTCAATGATCACCCCGGCCAGTTTCTCCATCCGTTTGGAAGCGATTTCGATGGCCGGGGCGCTGCCCAGAGATCTTCCCATGACCAGAAAAGGCCCGGTCCGTCCCTGTTCTCTGATCGATTCATAGACCAGGTCAAAGGAGGTCAGGGCATCGCTCAGAAGTGTCCCGACCGAAGGGGCTCCTTGACTTTTTCCATATCCCCGGTAATCTATGGCCAGGAGGCTCAGGCCCAATTGCGTATAAAGGGGGCCGACGTCATCATAATCGGAAACGATTTCCCCGTTGCCGTGAAAGAAAAGAAGATGGGGCCCGGTGGGATCGGAAAAGAAAAAGCGGGCCCCCAGACTGATCTCCGGGGTCACGGGAATCCAATGATCTTCGGCTCCGGCCGGGGGAGAAAGGCCGTAATCAGGACGGGGATGAAAAATAAGTGCGTTTATTTCCGGACGATCATACGGGGCAGGGGGTAGGGATAATTCGGACATAGTCACTCCTTTCCGTTCTTTTTTAAGTTAACGGTATGTCTAAAAATGTCAAGTAGCTTTTTAAAAATTCTCTTGACAGATGGGGGAGACCGTGGTTAGTGTTCTCCCTTTACCCTAACGATGCATAAAAAACATGGCCTAAAAGAAGATTATTCAATGACATGCTAGTAATACTGATAATCAAAGGTTTTTCAGGAATCCACTAAAAATGAAATCCTGAAACCGATAAACTTGGCCATGTTTTTTACCCTTCGGGAAAGTCGTCTGATGCCGCATCTCCTTTGTTGGCAAGGGTTCGCAGTACCTGAGTACGGCTTCACCCTTGCCGTCGCGGATCTGCAGCATCCTCGACTTTTGCAACATTAGGGTTTATCTCGGCCAGTCAGCCGAAAAGAATTGAAAAGGCCGGAGATAAAAACTAACCAAACATATTTGAAATTTTGGAGTGAGGTGGTTTTGTTTTTGAGCTTGTCCAAAGGTTACCCAGCGGGGTGATCCGGCCCCAATCGCTAAGTTGATCAGGAGTAGGGCATTCACCCGAGCCTGTTTCTAGCCAAGGTGTAGGCCTGCTTTCGAGGCGAGTTTCAATCTTGGCCCGGGAAAGAAGCTCAAGAGTAAATGGTGGACAACTCAAAAACAAAACCACCTCACTCCTGTTCCAAAGTTAGAGATAAATTCACAAATTGAAGTGACCAAGAATCCAAGGAGAATAACCCATGCGCAGTAATAGTCGAAAGACGGATGAATTACGTCCCGTTCGGATCATCCGAAACTATATTAAAAACGCCGAAGGTTCGGTCCTGATTCAACTCGGAGAGACTAGGGTTATCTGTACGGCCTCTCTGGAAGAACGGGTCCCGCCTTTCTTAAGAAACAGCGGCCGCGGTTGGGTTACGGCCGAATACGCCATGCTGCCCAGGGCTACAAAGACCCGGACCACTCGGGAATCCACCCAGGGAAAGGTCGGCGGCCGAACCCATGAAATCCAGCGTTTGATCGGCCGTTCCCTGCGGGCGGTGATGGATCTAAGCCTGATCGGGGAACGAACCTTCTGGATCGATTGTGACGTCATTCAAGCCGACGGGGGGACCCGAACGGCATCCATCACCGGCGCCTATGTGGCCTTGTATGATGCCGTTGAATACCTGCGTAAACAGGTATCCATTCCCCGCGATCCCTTAATTGATTCCGTGGCGGCCATCAGTATCGGGGTCGTAGACGGCCAGATTTGTCTGGATCTGAATTATGAAGAAGATTCGAAGGCGGAAGTGGACTGCAATTTCGTCATGACCGGGCGGGGTCAGTTTATCGAGATCCAGGGAACGGCCGAAGGGCAGCCTTTTTCAAAGGAGACCTTTGAAAAAATGACGGCCCTGGCCACTCAGGGCATCCAAAAACTCACGGCCATTCAGCAGCAGGCCCTTAATTCCAAACCATGAATCTGGTTTTGGCGACCAAAAACCGAGGGAAAATAAGGGAGATCGAAACCACTCTGGCTATACCCGGTTTGACTTATTTGTCCTTAAACGACTTTGCCGAGATTCCGGATATTGTAGAGGATGGAGCTTCCTTTTTGGATAACGCCTTGAAAAAGGCTCAAACCGTCTCCCAAATCCTCCATTTGCCGGTTCTGGCCGATGATTCGGGATTGGAAGTTGATTGTCTTCAGGGGGCTCCGGGAATCTATTCAGCCAGATTTGCCGGACCTCAGGCCACGGATCAGGAAAACATTAAGAAACTGTTAACCATGCTGGTAAGGATCCCGGAAGATAAACGGCAGGCCCGCTTTGTTTGTGTTCTAGTCCTCTATTCCCCATCAGGCCAGTGGTTTCAGACCGAAGGAACCTGTGAAGGACGAATTACCGCCTTTCCCGAAGGATCAGAGGGATTCGGCTATGACCCCGTTTTTTACCTGCCGGACCGGCGGAAAACCATGGCCGAACTGCCTTTGGAGGAAAAAAACCGGATCAGTCATCGGGCCAGGGCTTTGGAGAAGATCAGGCCGATTCTGCTTTCCCTGAGTCATCAGGTCATTGGTCATTAAGTCATTATTGGCCAACTGGGGTATTATAAAAATACTTATGTGTTCAATTACATAATGATTCAATACCCAAATCTCTGGCATCTTCCCCTTGTCTTTATCACACTGTTGTGGTAAAAAATGCATGTCGGGGTGTAGCGCAGCCTGGATAGCGCACCTGCCTTGGGCGCAGGGGGTCGGAGGTTCAAATCCTCTCACCCCGACCAACAAGCATGAAAAAGGATTCGTGGGGCCAAGGGGTCGAGGATTCAAGTGAAAGGCGTGGAAACAAAACCACTTGAACCCTGGAATCCTAGAATCCTTGAACCCTATTTTCATACTAATGAACCTACGACCCTCCTTAAAAAAAATTCTCCTCCTTCTCGTCTTTTCTTTTATCATGAACTTCATGGGGAGTTGTTTTTCGGATAAGGCGGTTCAAGAACCGGTTGTAAATCTGAAAAAGGTTCGTCTTCTGGGCCTGGACAAGACCAAAATTTCTCTGGAAGGGAACTTGGAGATCTTTAATCCCCAAGATCTGAGCAGCCGGTTTTTAGGATATAATTTTCAATTGGACGTGGAAGGCCAACGCCTGCTTGTTGGGACTTCGAATCAGCCTTTTTCTGTTCCGGCAAAGGGAACGTTTTCCATCGCTATTCCGGCAACCATCCTCTATGCGGATCTTTTGACCTTGAGTAAAAAAGAGCTTTTGGGTCGGGACCTGAAATACCGCCTCTTCGGGACGGTTATCATGGATTCCTGGATGGCCAAGCTTCCTCTGCCTTTTTCTTATGAGGGATCCTTCAACCTTTCTGAATGGATCAAGGAACAGGCCCGGGGATTTTGGGAAGGAGTGTGATATGGAAGGCGGACCGACCTCTCCAGCCACAACCCAGGTAGCCAAATCGGCCGGTTCGGTGGGCCTGGCCGTTTTTTCCAGCCGTATTTTAGGTTTGGTTCGGGAACAGGTCATGGCCGTACTCTTCGGGGCCGGAACCTATATGGATGCCTTTGTGGTGGCCTTCCGGATTCCTAACCTCCTGCGTGATCTGTTCGCCGAGGGGGCCCTCTCGGCGGCTTTTGTGACCGTCTTTACCGATTTTGACCAGAAAAAAGGACCCGAGGCCACCTGGCGCCTGGCCAATAATGTCCTCCTTAGTTTGACGTTACTCCTGTCCCTGATCACCCTCCTGGGAATGATGTTTTCCGAAGAAGTCATCCGAATCATGGCCCCAGATTTTGACAGGGTTGCGGGCAAGATCGCCCTGACCCAGCTTTTGACTAATATCATGTTCCCCTTTCTGGTTATGATCTCCATGGCGGCGGTAGTCATGGGTATATTGAACACCAAGGGACGATTTTTCATTCCGGCCATGGCTTCGACCTTCTTCAATCTAGGCTCGATTGTGGGCGGGGTCTCTTTAGCCTGGTGGGTTGCCCCGGTTTTTGGTCAACCCCCGATTGTCGGTATGGCCGTCGGGACCTTGCTGGGAGGGTTTTTGCAATTAGCCATCCAGTTACCTTCCTTAAGACGATGCGGATTCCGCTGGCGGCCTCATCTCAATCTTAAAGACGAAGGCCTGCGGCGGATCATGATCCTGATGATTCCGGCGGTGATCGGCCTATCCGCCACCCAGATTAATATTTTCATAAACACCAATTTCGCCGCCCGTTGTGCCGAGGGGAGTGTCTCCTGGTTGAATTATGCCTTCCGCCTAATGCAGTTTCCCATCGGTATTTTCGGAGTGGCCATATCCATCGCCGCCTTACCGGTCATTTCCCGCCAGGTTTCTCAAGGGGATATGGGGGCCTTGAAATCTACGTATATCTCTTCTTTGATCATGGCCTTTATCCTGACCATACCGGCTTCCTTCGGTCTGGCTTTTCTGGCCGAGCCGATCATCCGGGTCATTTTCGAACACGGCCGCTTCAACAGTTCCGATACCCTCCATACGGCCGAGGCCCTGGCCTATTACGCTATCGGTCTCTTCGCCTACTCTTCCATCAAGATCACCGTCCCGGTTTTTTATGCCCTGAACGACACCAAATATCCGGTCATGGCCAGTTTCCTGGCCGTGATCACCAACATCCTGTTTATTTCATTCACCCTGGAGGCCTTTCAGCACAAGGCGATTGCCTTTTCCACCTCCATCACCATGATCATCAATTTTCTTTTTTTGAGTGCGGTGCTCTACCATAAAATCCGGGGCTATGATTGGCGCTATCTTTTGACCTCCCTGATTAAAATCGTTTTTGCCTCCCTGATTATGGGCCTGCTGGCTTACCGCTTCTACCAAACTCTGGGCCGATTTTTCAATTATCAGCGCCTGGCCGATGAAATCCTTTCGCTGGTTCTGGTTATGGCCGTGGCCGTGTCGGCTTATTTTCTTCTGATCCGCTGGTTGGGGATTAAAGAGTTGAATGAAGTGCTGGAAGGCCTGAGGAGGCGGTTCCTAAAAGCTCAAAAATAGCTTGAAAATTTTCCGGAAATTGATTAAAAAATACTCAGGTGCCTGGGTGGCGGAACTGGTAGACGCAAGGGACTTAAAATCCCTCGGTCCTCGTGGCTGTACCGGTTCGATTCCGGTCCCAGGCACCAGTATTTATGCGCATTTCAGCCATTTTGGGACTTCGGTCCCTTTTTTGTTTGGTAGTCCCTCGGTAGTTTGTCCGCACTTTGTCCGCACTTTTTTCAATACAGGCCTCCTTCAACTTTGACCAACATACCCTCAGCCAAGTGACCAACTGGACCCCCTTTCAAATAAAAAAGGCCGGTCGAATAAACCGACCAGCCTTAAGTGGTAATAAAACCCCCAGGAAATAGAAAGGCCGGGGAAGAATTTAGCGCGCCGCCGATCGGCCCATTATTTTTTTGAATTTTTCGTTCAGCTTTTCAATCGTGTAATCAAGGCATGAATCAGACGGTAGCGAATGAAGCGGGTCCGGCGTCTTCGGAAGAGGTTTTTCAACTTCAAGTTCTTGTAAGGTTTCCGTGTCGGGAATTTCCTTTTTCAAAATTTCAATTTTTGCCGGAGCAAAAGCCGGTTCCAGTTTCATTTTTTCGAGGATTTCGATTGCCACTCGAAGATAGGTTAAAGCCCCATTTACGGCCGCATAATTTGAAAAACTTTTTAGCTTTTTTGTCAAAGTAAAAATGTCCGTTCCTTCCCTGATGGTTTGGGATGAAATTTTCTTTCGCCGTAGTGCCTCGAAACGTTCGCGGAAAAAATCAATAGTCTGGTCAATAGCCGGGTCATAGCAAGAATAAAGGACTTCTTTCAATCGGGAAATTTCTCTTTCACGGTCAAACTTGGTCTGAGAGAATTCCCATTTCTTACTATTTATGGCTTTTTGCACCTCATTTTTTTCACGCTCAAGGTCGGGAAGCCGTGCGGCCAGGCGGTCAATTTCGGCCTGCAACTTTTCAAGGGTCCCGGTGTCCTTTTCTAAAATCTCAATTTCAGCCGCCGCCGCTTGCCTCTTCTTGAGGGTTTCCGCCGCCTGGTCTGCTCTGATTTGCGCGGTTAAAGGGTGTTCTTCAATTGTTTTTCTTAGTTCTTCCATTCTTTCATTTTCACTTGATTCCATTAGCTTATACCTCGTTTCCGGCCTCTCTCAGGCCTGTTTTAATTCCCAAACGGTTTTTCGGGGAAGAAAATTATTAATCAAATTTCCGTGCCCAGGGTTGGCCCTCATTCCCTATTGATCGCCATTTCCGCAAAAGAAATGCTCTATGTTCCAGCCAGGTAGTCCGCCGCCTTGCGCCATTATCGAAAAAACGGCTAATATGCAGGCCCCAGGCCGGGGTGTCCCGTTCGACCTCTCCCGTCAAAAAATATTTTTCAATAGATTCATCAATCTCAATTGCTCGCTTCGGTTTTTTCCTTGGTTTTATGGCCATTTTTCACCTCATCAATAACGCCGTGGGGGTCGTGAATCTTCAGGGACTACAAGGTCAAGACCCATCTCACGAATAATTTTGATAAACAGCAAACGAGTATCCCGGATCATTTTACAGCCAGGGTGTTCAACGACGGCCCCATAACGATTTAAGGTAAATTTACCATCCGTTTCGACCCGATTTTCAATTTCCTTGAGATCATCCAGGCATCGGCAAGCCATACTCAGGCGTTCCAGGTCGTGCGTTTCGGATAATTCGAATTCCGATAAAACTTTTTTCCAGAATTTTTTTCCTGCCGTATTTAGTCCGCTTGGTGTTTTAGGAATCTTCATTTCAACCCTCAAATCGTTTCATTGGGTAGTACGTTTTGCGCGCGGAGGACCAGACGAGGTTAACAGACTGAAAGCATTGAAGATTTTACCCCCCATTCCCCCTATCCCCTTGTCAATCTCTCATAAAACAAATTCAAAGCCCGTTGTGCTTCGGCGTCG
>Ga0233425_10001176_pt1 | contig 60766 bp, 56 predicted proteins | sample Watercolumn_Towu_2_FD_181712 | JGI IMG/M metagenome (GOLD analysis project Ga0233425, IMG submission 181712) | Freshwater microbial communities from Lake Towuti, South Sulawesi, Indonesia - Watercolumn_Towuti2014_140_MG | ecosystem: Environmental > Aquatic > Freshwater > Lake | place...
GCCCTCCCGAGCGGGCGAACGGCAGATAACCGAGCTCGTCGAGAACGATCAGGTCGAGCCGCGACAGCTGCGCCGCCAGGGTCCCGCCTTTGCCGATCCGGGTCTCCTCTTCGAGGCGTGTCACCAGGAAGCGATAGGTCGATGCGATCCTGACCCATCCAGAACCGCCGAACGTCCGCCTTCACCACGCCAGCCTTCACCAGCGGCATGATGGTTTCCCAAGGGAACTTGCCTTCTTCGTTCTGGCGAACCTTCTTCGCGACACGGCGCATCTCGTCACGACGCAGGCCGACAACATTGGTCCATTGATCGTAGCCCTGCGCTTCCATGAAGTCGGCGCAGACCTGCATCTTCAGATGCTCGGTGCACCATCTGGCCACGGCATTCGGCAGCGCCTTCTTGCTCGCGATCAGTGCTTTGAACGGCTCGCCCTTGCGCGCCGCACTGTTGAAGCCGACCTCTTCAAAACGTTGATAGACTGGAGTCCCCTTGCGACGATCAAGCCACTGGAGCCAACGGATAGGCACGTTCCACCTTAGGCCGCATTCGTAAACGAAGCGCAGCGTCTCTTCGCGCTCCTTGCCGGTGTTGCAGAACACGACATGGACATCATCGGGCAAACGCCCGCCGTGCGCGTCCAGTATCTTCTTCAGCAGTTTTGCCGACGTGCGCCCACCGCTAAACGCCAAGAGCGCGGGACCTTGGATTAGGTATGGAGTGGCGGTCATATGCAAACATGCCTCCATGTTTTGCGTGATCGTATGTTTTGTATGGTCATGGCGCCGACGCCGTAGTCTCTGGCGATCGCGCGAACGGATCGGCCGTCACGCAAGATGTCCGCGACCTTCTCATCTGTGAGGCCGGTCTTGCGTCCACGCTCTCTCATCATGCTGCGCGAATGTTCTTCGCGTAGGGACAGGATCAGCTTGACAGCCTCATCCCTCTCCAGCGGCGCACCAGAATAGCGCTGCTCGATCAGTTCCTTGGCCACGTTGCGCCGCGCAGCGATTGCGGCCAACAAATCGGCATCAAGGTTGAACCATTCGTTTCGCACACAGAGGTGTTGAAAGCGGCGGTGCCAAGCTCGTTCGTCATCCACAGTACCAGGCACTGTGCCCAACAGTTTCAGAGTATCAGGATTGCCGCATTGCAACTGGCGCAGTCGGGCATCTAGCTCAATCGTCCAGCCAATCTTCACCAAAGGGCGGTCGCCGCTCTGGATGAAGTATATTTTGCCGACCACGCCGATTCGGGGAATGCCTGCCGACGCGCTCATCTGCCGATTCCTTTGAACGGCCTATGTACTTGCGATTTCGGTTTGTTCACGTTTGTTCGCGCAAAGTTCTGCGCTTTACAAAACGCGCCGATTTCCGGCTGACCATTAACCCTTGGAATTACAAGGGAAAATGGTGGGCGCGACAGGGATTGAACCTGTGACCCCACCCGTGTGAAGGGTGTGCTCTACCGCTGAGCTACGCGCCCCCTGTAAGGAGGAGGCGGCAATTGGCATCGGGAGCGCAGCCTGTCAAGCACCCGATGACAGAATGATGCGAAAGCCGTTTTCTTTTCATGGAAGCCGCCGGCCGCGGCGTCATCGCAAGGCGAGGAGCAGCTACTGGAGCACGCGCCCGATGGCGGTCGCGTTCTTGCGCAGGCGGACGCCGTCGCAATCGGGCTCGCCGCAACTGCACGCCTCGATCGTGTAGCGCACGCCGCACATGACCAGAATATCCTGGTCGAAGCTGTAATTGGAGATACCCGCGCGCTCCACCTTTTCCTGCGCTCTGGCCTTGAGAGACATGCGGTGTCCTTTCGGAAATCGGGTCGCTATCATCGATTGTGCAGTGCACAATGTCAACTGACCCAGATTTGTTCCTGAACATTTCGTAAAAATATTGTCGCTGAAATGCCACGGCTGGGCCATGTGGCGCTCCTGCCTTGCACCCAACTCCCCTTCTTACCATATGGCGCGCCATGAACGATAACAGCCGCAACGCCATGCCGGTCTGGCACGGCACCACCATCATGTCCGTCCGCAAGAATGGAAAGGTCGTCGTCGCCGGCGACGGTCAGGTTTCTATGGGCCAGACGGTGATGAAGCCCAATGCCCGCAAGGTCCGCCGCCTGCATGACGGCAGCGTCATCGGCGGCTTTGCCGGCGCGACCGCCGACGCCTTCACCCTGTTCGAGCGCCTGGAAGCCAAGCTGGAGCGGCATAACGGCCAGTTGATGCGCGCGGCGGTCGAACTGGCCAAGGACTGGCGCACCGACAAATATCTGCGCAATCTGGAGGCGATGATGATCGTCGCCGATCGCGACGTGACGCTGATCCTGACTGGCAATGGCGACGTGCTGGAGCCGCTCGGCGGCGTCGCGGCGATCGGGTCGGGGGGCAATTTCGCGCTCGCGGCCGCCCGGGCGCTGGTGGACTATGAGGCGGATGCCGAGACGCTCGCGCGCAAGGCGATGGGCGTGGCCGCCGACATTTGCGTCTACACCAACGACCAGCTTACGATCGAGACGCTGGATTCCGTTTCTTAATCAGCGTTCGGGCTGAGCCTGTCGAAGCCCTTCCCTTTTCTTTAAAAAAGAATGGCCCTTCGACAGGCTCAGGGCGAACGGATTTTTGGAATAGTATGAACGACAATCTAACCCCCAAAGCCATCGTCGCTGCGCTCGACGCGCACATCATCGGCCAGCAGGACGCCAAGCGCGCGGTCGCGGTGGCCCTGCGCAACCGCTGGCGCCGGCAACAGCTGTCCGCCGATCTGCGCGACGAGGTGACGCCGAAGAATATCCTGATGATCGGCCCCACCGGATGCGGCAAGACCGAGATCAGCCGCCGCCTCGCACGGCTGGCCGACGCGCCGTTCGTCAAGGTCGAGGCGACCAAGTTCACCGAGGTCGGCTATGTCGGCCGCGATGTGGAGCAGATCGTGCGCGATCTGGTCGAGGAAGCGGTGCGGCTGGAGAAGGACCGCCGCCGTGAAGCGGTCCGCGAGGCTGCGTCCGAAGCGGCGATGGGCCGCCTGCTCGACGCCCTCACCGGCAAGGAAGCGAGCGAGGCGACCCGCCTCTCCTTCCGCCAGCGGATCGAGGGCAACCAGATGAACGATGTCGAGGTGGAGGTGGAAGTCGCCGACAGCCCCTCCATGCCGATGGAAATCCCCGGCATGGGCGGTCAGGTGGGCATGATCAACCTGTCCGACATGATGTCGAAGGCTTTCGGCCAGACCCAGAAGAAGCGGCGCAAGATGCGCGTTGCCGATGCGTGGGACAAGCTGGTCGAGGAGGAGCAGGACAAGCGGCTCGACCAGGATGACGTGGCCCGCGTGGCGATCAGCAGCGCCGAGCAGAACGGCATCGTCTTCCTTGACGAGATCGACAAGATCGCGGTCAGCGACGTGCGCGGCGGATCTGTGAGCCGCGAGGGCGTGCAGCGCGACCTGCTGCCGCTGATCGAAGGGACGACGGTTTCGACCAAATATGGCCCGCTCAAGACCGACCATATCCTCTTTATCGCGTCCGGTGCGTTCCATGTCGCCAAGCCCAGCGACCTGCTGCCCGAGCTTCAGGGGCGGCTGCCGATTCGGGTGGAACTGAAGGCGCTGACGGAAGAAGATTTCGTCGCGATCCTTTCCGACACGAAGGCGAGCCTTGTCGCGCAGTATCGCGCGTTGCTGGCGACCGAGGAAGTGACCATCGACCTCACCCCGGACGGCATCCGCGCGGTCGCGAAGATCGCGGCGGACGTGAACAGCGAGGTCGAGAATATCGGCGCGCGGCGGCTCCAGACGGTGATGGAAAAGCTGCTCGAGGATGTGAGCTTCGACGCGGAGGATCGGCGCGGCGAAACGCTGGTGATCGACGCGGCCTATGTGGAAAAGCAGCTGTCGGCGGTGGCGCACGACACCGACCTCAGCAAATATGTGCTGTGATTGCCTGGCCGTAACAAGCTGACTGGCGGCCCGCACATGCTATATCACCGAATGTTCCCCGGCGAAGGCCGGGGTCCAGTTCGGTGCTGTCGTCTGGACTCCGGCCTTCGCCGGGGAACAGTTAGTAGGATCGCCCGACCAGCACCCGCTCGACCGCCGGCGCGCCCGTAAACACGCAAACCCCGTCCGCGACCGCCGCATCGAGCGGCACGTTGCGCAGCGTCAGCTTCTCGCCTTTCAGCCACTGCACGACTTTCTCCAGCGCTTCGCCGGTCGGCTTGCTCCACTGCACTTCGGCCCAGCCGGGCTTCTTGCTGGCGTCGAAATAGGCCTTCAGGCCATCGAGCGTCGTCACCGACCGGTCGATATTCCCGTCCAGCCGCGCCCTGGCTTGCGCAAACAGGGACGCCTGGATGTCTTCCAGCATCGCCGCCGCGCCGCTGATGAAATCGGCCTTCGCGACGATCGCGCTGTCGAGTTTGCCGTCCGCGCGATAGAGCCGGTCGCGGCGGATGACCGAGACGTTGCCGCCGGCGACGTCACGCCCGCCGACCTCGATCACGATCGGCGCGCCTTTCTTTACCCAGCCCCAGCGCTTGGTCGCCGCTTTCGCCGGGCGCTTGTCCAGCAGCGCGCGGACCGGCTCGCGGAACACGTCCAGCCCGTTCAACGACGCCACCAGATCGGCACAATAATCCAGGATCGCCTGATCCTCGTCCGTGTCGCGCAGCATCGGCACGACGACGATCTGGTAGGGCGCGACACGCGGCGGCACGCGCAGGCCATCGTCGTCGCCATGGACCATGATGAGGCCGCCGATCATGCGGGTGGACACGCCCCAACTCGTGGTCTGCGCCAGTTCCTGCTGCCCTTCGGCATTCTGGAACTTGATGTTCTGCGCGGAGGAGAAGGTGGTGCCGAGGAAATGCGAGGTGCCGGCCTGCAACGCCTTCCCGTCCTGCATCATCGCCTCGATCGAATAGGTCGCGACCGCGCCGGGGAAGCGCTCATTCTCCGGCTTCTCGCCCGCGATCACCGGCAGGGCGACGCACTCTTCGGCGAAGCTGCGATAGACTTCGAGCATCTTGAGCGTCTCGTCCATCGCCTCCTCCACAGTGGCGTGCGCCGTATGGCCCTCCTGCCAGAGGAATTCGGCGGTGCGCAGGAACATGCGCGTGCGCATTTCCCAGCGCACGACATTGGCCCACTGGTTGATGAGCACGGGCAGGTCGCGCCACGACTGCACCCAGCGGCTGAACGCCGCGCCGATCACCGTTTCCGACGTGGGGCGCACGACCAGCGGCTCTTCCAGCTTCGCCTGCGGATCGGGCACCATCTTGCCGTCCTGCTGGATCAGCCGGTGGTGGGTGACGACCGCCATTTCCTTGGCGAAACCGTCGACATGCTCGGCCTCCTTCTCGAAATAGGAGAGCGGGATGAAAAGCGGGAAATAGCAGTTTTCATGCCCCGTCGCCTTGATGCGATCATCGAGCAGCTTCTGGATACGTTCCCAGATGCCATAGCCCCACGGGCGGATGACCATGCAGCCGCGCACGCCGCTTTCCTCGGCCATGTCGGCCTCGGTGATGACCGCCTGATACCAGGCGGCGAAATCCTGTTCGCGGGTGACATTGAGGGCGTGCTTCACGGATATGGCCTTGGCTGAAAATGGAATGGCGCGCCATAGGACAAGCGCGGGCCGCCTGTCGACTCCTTCGGCGACAGGGAGATGCGCCGATGCGCGCCGATCAGGGAGCGACGCCCAGCCTGTCCAGCCAGGCGCGCGCCTGCTTCGGCTCCCCGACCGCATCCGCGGACACCGGCCCGCGCGCGGCCATGAAGTCCCGGTGCAGGTCGAAAGGATCGAGGCCCAGGGCGTCCCGCATGGCGTCGATCTCGTCGGCCATATCCTGCAAGCTGGCGATCGCCGGTGCGGTTCGGGCGCGCGCTGCCTTGTCCTGCTGATGATCGAACAAGCCCCACCGCCCGCCGGCCGTAACCTCAAGCGCGGCGATCAACGCCGCCCGATACTCCTGCTCCCGTTCGGCGCGGCGCGTGTCGAGCCGTTCCAGCCGGTCGGCGCGCGCCACAGCCGGCGCTCAGCCCAGCTTGTCGATCTTGGCGTTGAGGGCGGCAAGCTGCGCCTTGAGCGCCTCGATCTCGTCGTCCTTGCTGGCTTCGGGCGCAGGCGCCGCCGGCGCGGACGCATGGCCGGGCATTCCCGGCACGCCCGTCCCGAACGCACTGGCCGCCGCCTCGAACATCTGCATGTTGCGCTTGGCGATCTCCGCCAGCGGGCCGCCGCCAAACGCGCCCTTCATCGCTTCCTGGAACTGCTGCTGGTTCTTGCGGAACGCATCCATCGACGCTTCGAGATATTGCGGCACCATCGATTGCATGGAATCGCCGTACATGGCGATCAGCTGGCGCAGGAAGTTGACCGGCAGCATGTTCTTGCCGCGCTGTTCTTCCTCCATGATGATCTGGGTCAGGACGTTATGGGTGATGTCCTCTCCCGTCTTGGCATCGACGACCGTAAATTCCCGCCCGTCCCGCGTCATCTGCGACAACAGGTCGAGCGTGATATAGCTTGACGTTTCGGTATTGTACAGCCGACGGTTGGCGTATTTCTTGATGACGACCGGTTCTGCTTCATTGGCGGTCTTGGATTTGGCCATGGATTCCTCTCCCACACCTGCACATGCCGCATTAGCACAGGGTGATGATGCGCCGCAACATGGCCCGCGCCCTTTGCCCCTTTTTCTCAATATTTTATGGCGCGAAACGGAGGGTGATGAAGAACTGCGGCGGCGGGCGTTCGCCGGCTTGCGCGCCTATCAGCACGCCAAGCGGCCGGATGCCCCAAGTCCGCCCCGTGGTGTCGCGCAAAAGGGCGCGGCGCGGTTGTTGCAATATGGCACGGAAAATGGACGATTTCCGGTGGTGTTCGTCCCCTCCCTCATCAACCCGCCGCGCGTGCTCGACCTGTCGGAGCGTCGATCCTTGCTGCGCCACATGGCCGCAGCAGGACATGACGCCTATCTGGTGGACTGGGGAACACCGGGTGCCGAGGATGCAGCATTGGGGCTGGACGGCCATGTGACAGAGAAGCTGCTGCCGCTGCTGGCAGGGCTGCCCCGGCCGCCGATCCTCGTGGGCTATTGCCTCGGCGGCAGCCTGGCCCTCGGCGCGGCCGCGACGACGGCGGTCTCTGCGCTGGTCACGATTGCCGCGCCCTGGCAGTTCGACCGTTTTCCGCGCGCCGATCGCGACCTGATCGCCGGCCTGTGGCGCGACGCCCGCCCCATGTGCCAGCAGCTCGGCTATGTGCCGATGGAGGTGCTGCAATCGGGCTTCTGGGCTATGGACCCCGCGCGCACGATCCGCAAATATGCCGCCTTTGCCGAGATGACGCCGGGATCGGAAGCGGAGCGCGCCTTTCTGGCGGTGGAGGATTGGGCCAATGAGGGCGCACCTTTGACCTTCGCAGCGGGCAGCGACCTGTTCGAACGCTTCTACGCCGGCAACGTGCCGGGAGCCGGGGCATGGCGGGTCGCCGACCGCATCGCCGATCCGGCGGCGCTGCCATGCCCCACCCTCTCCATCGTTTCGACCAGCGACCGCATCGTGCCGGCCGCCGCCGGCCCGGCTCTGGCGCAGGAGCAGCGGCTGACGCTGGGCCACGTCGGCATGGTGGTCAGTGGCCGCGCCCGCGACTTGCTGTGGGAGCCGCTGTCGCTTTGGCTTTCCAGCCACGGCGGCTGATGCTATGTGCGCGTGCGAAAAGAACGACACTTAGATTGAGGATCGGGATTTGTCAGACATCGTCATCACCGCCGCCAAGCGTACACCCGTAGGCAGCTTCATGGGCGCGTTCGGTTCGACCCCGGCGCACGAACTGGGACGGCAGGCGATCCTCGCCGCGCTGGCGCAGGCCGCTATCGCTCCCGAAGAGGTCGACGAAGTGATCCTGGGCCAGGTTCTGGCCGCCGGGCAGGGCCAGAATCCGGCGCGTCAGGCGGCGGTCAATGCCGGCATCCCGGTCGAACGAACGGCGATCGGCATCAACCAGCTGTGCGGATCGGGCCTGCGCTCGGTGGCGCTGGCCGCGCAGGCGATCCGGGCGGGCGACGCCAGCATCATGGTCGCCGGCGGGCAAGAAAGCATGTCGCTCGCTCCCCATGCTCAATATCTGCGCGGCGGCGCGAAGATGGGTGCGGTGTCGCTGGTCGACACGATGATCCATGACGGCCTGACCGACGCCTTCAACAACTACCATATGGGCATCACCGCCGAAAATCTGGCGGAGAAGTATCAGATCAGCCGCGTGGCGCAGGACGAATTCGCCGTCGCCAGCCAGAACAAGGCGTCGGCCGCCCGCGCGTCCGGCCGGTTCAAGGACGAGATCGCGCCGGTGACGGTCAAGGGCCGCAAGGGCGACACGATCGTCGACACCGACGAATATATTCGCGATGGCGCGACGGTCGAGGCGATGAGCAACCTCAAGCCCGCGTTCAAGAAGGATGGCACCGTCACCGCTGGCAATGCCAGCGGCCTCAACGACGGCGCGGCGGCGCTGGTGCTGATGAGCGCTGACGAAGCGGCGAAGCGCGGCTCGACCGTGCTGGGCCGCATCGCCGCCTTCGCCACCTGCGGCGTCGATCCGTCGATCATGGGCATCGGTCCGGCTCCCGCCAGCCGCAAGGCGCTGGCCAAGGCGGGCTGGAGCGTCGCCGACCTCGACCTCATTGAAGCCAACGAGGCGTTCGCCGCGCAGGCGCTTTCGGTCGGGCAGGAACTGGGCTTCGATCCCGAAAAGCTCAACGTCAATGGCGGCGCGATCGCGATCGGCCACCCGATCGGGGCGTCGGGTGCGCGGGTGCTGACGACCTTGCTCTACGAGATGGGCAAGCGCGACGCGAAGAAGGGTCTGGCGACGCTGTGCATCGGCGGCGGCATGGGCGTCGCCATGTGCATCGAACGCTGAGTTTCCGGTTATGAAGGACGGGTCGCCGGCGGCAAGCCGGCGGCCCTTTCTATTGCGCCTTGCCGCGCCGGCAGCGTTCCGAGCAGTAGACGACATTGTCCCAGTCGCGCGCCCATTTCTTGCGCCAGGCAAAGGGCCGGCCGCATACAGGGCAGGTCTTGGTCGGCAGGTCGCGCTTGGCGACGCCGCCGGGCATCAGGTCCAGACCCGGTCGTAGCGCGCGCCGAGGCCCGTCAGCAGTTCATATTGCGACAGGCCCGATGCGGCGGATGCGGCGCGCAGGTCGTAGGCGATGTCGATCCAGTCTCCTTCACCCACCTCCGGCCGCGCGGTCACATCGATCGCGACGAGGTCCATCGACACCCGGCCGATCACCGGCAGGGTGTCGCCGCCCGCCATCGCTGCGCCAGTGCCCGAAAAGCCGCGCAGATAGCCGTCCGCATAGCCCAGGTTCAGGATCGCCACCTCCAGATCGCGCGGGGCGGTGAAGGTCAGGTTGTAGCCAATCCCCTCCCCTGCCGGAAGCCGACGCCGTTGCAGCACCTGCGCCTGTGGCTGGACGACGGGCCGGATAGGCCCGTCCGCTTCGCCGCGCGGCACGCCGCCGTAGAGCGCGAGGCCCGGCCGTGTCAGGCCGAAGGCGTAGTCAGCGCCAAGACAGATGCCGGCGCTGTTGGCCAGGCTGGCGCGACGGGCCGGCACCGTCCCGGCGAGTGCGGCGAAGCGATCCAGTTGCGCGGCGTTGGCCGGCATATCCTCATCCGCGCAGGCGAGATGGCTCATCAGCGTGTGCAGATGAAGCCCATCTGCCAACGCCCGCACGTCGCCGCGCCAATCCACCCCGAGCCGGTTCATGCCCGTGTCCACCATCAAGTCGCACGCGCCTCCGCCCGCCCCGCGCCAGCGCGCCACCTGCTGGGCCGTGCAGAGCACCGGCCGCGCACGGGAGGCGAGCGCCAGCGCCATGTCCTCTTCCCGCACGCCGTGCAGGACGGAAAGGCCGATCCCCTCCTCCAGCAGCGGCTCCAGCGCCGCCGCCTCACCCCAGTTCGACACGAAGAAGTCCCGGCATCCCGCCGCCATAAGCCGGCGCATCACTTCGGCCGCGCCAACGCCATAGCCGTCCGCCTTGATCGCCGCGCCGCACGCCGCGCTGCCGCTTTTGCCAGCCAGCCACCGCCAGTTGGACACAAGCGCGTCGCCATCGAGGCGCAGGCGCAGCGGAGCGATATAGCCGTGCATCGCTCCGCCGATAGCGCGGCGCGGGTCAGGCGTCGAGGGGGCGGTCCTTCGTTTCGGGCAGCGCGACGAGGCATGTGACGAGCGCCAGCGCCACGATCGCCAGCGTGTACCAGAGGCCCGCATAGGGATCGCCCGTGCGCGCCACGATATACTGGCTGACCAAAGGCAGGAAGCCGCCGAAATAGCCGGTGCCGATATGATAGGGGATCGACAGCGAGGAATAGCGGATGCGCGCCGGGAAATATTCCGACAACAGCGCCGCGACCGGCCCGTAGGTCGCGCCCGACAGCGTCCACAGCAGCAGCATCGCCGCGAACAGCGCAAGCGCGCGGGGCCAGTCGGGCGTCACCGTGCCGGTCGGATAGCCCGCCCGGTCGAGCGCCGCGTCCAGCCCCTTGGGCGACAGGTCGGCAACGGCGACGCCACCGATGGCCACCGACGGCGTGGCCGCCGCCTGCTTGTCATAGGATATGCCGCGCCGCGAGAAATGGTCGAGCAGCTTGCCGCAGGCGGTCGGCTGCACCTTGGCGAAGGGGTCGAAGCGGCAGTCCGGGCCGCGCACCACCACCGGCGCGCGCTCGGCGGCGGCCTCCAGCGCCGGGTTGGCGGTGCTGCCCATGAACTGGTAGATCGGCATCGCCAGCAGCAGGACAAGGCCATAGCCGATGAGGATCGGCCTGCGCCGTCCCACCCTGTCCGACAGCCAGCCGAAGAAGATGAAGGTTCCGATGCCGACGAACGCGCTTCCCCCCACCAGCAATTGCGCGATGCCGGGCGCGACATGCAGCCCGCTCTGAAGGAAATAGAGCGCCTGGAACATGACGGTATAGGCGATGACGGTGAAGCCCGCCGCGATGCCGATCATCGCCACCACCATGCGCTTCACATTGCCGGGCGCGGTGAAGGCTTCGCGGACCGGATTGCGCGCCTGCGCGCCCGCCTTCTTCATCGCCAGGAACACCGGGCTTTCGCGCAGCATCAGCCGCATCCACAGCGATATGGCGAGCAGCGCCAGCGACAGCACGAACGGAATGCGCCAGCCCCATGCGTCCCATGCCGCCTGCCCCACCACGGCCTGGGTCGCCACGACGACGATAAGCGACAGGATGAAGCCGCCGATCACACCCGCCTGGATGAAGCTGGTGTAGAAGCCGCGCTTGCCCGCCGGCGCATGTTCCGCGACATAGATGGCCGCGCCGCCATATTCGCCGCCGAGCGCCAGCCCCTGCGCAATGCGCAGCAGGATGAGGATGATCGGCGCGGCTACGCCGATGCTGGCGGCAGAAGGGGTGAGGCCCACGCCCGCGGTGGCGACCCCCATCAGGACGATTGTAGCGAGGAACGTATATTTGCGCCCCAGCCGGTCGCCCAGATAGCCGAACAGCAGCGCACCCAGAGGCCGGAAGCCGAAGCCGATGGCGAAGCCGGCGAGCGAATAGAGCAGTTCTACCGTGGGATTGTCGGTCGGGAAAAAGGTGCGGCCGATGATCGGCGCGAGCACGCCATAGATGTAGAAATCATACCATTCGAACACGGTGCCGAGCGCCGACGCGGTGATGACCAGCCGGTCCCGCCGCGCATCCATGACATAGTCGCCGTCCACCGCCGCGCTCATCCCCGCCCCTTAACTTCGCACATTTCCCGCAAATCCTGACATTTTCCTGCGCAGGTTGGAAATGCTATTTCCTATCGGGCAAGCAATGATGCCGGATTGTCGCAGCAATGCGCCCAGTAGGACAGGGCGCTAGAAAAGGCGCGCGCCGTTGGGCACGGGCTTGTCCGGGGCGAACAGCGTCACAGCGCCGCCTTCGTCTGCGAAGCCCAGCGTCAGCACTTCGGACAGGAACTTGCCGATCTGGCGCGGCGGAAAGTTGACCACCGCTGCCACCTGCCGCCCCGGCAGATCGTCCAGCGCATGATTTTCGGTGATCTGCGCGCTCGATTTCTTTGGCCCGATGCCGGGGCCGAAATCGATCAGCAGCTTGTAGGCGGGATTGCGCGCTTCTGGATATAGTTCGGCCGACAATATCGTGCCGACGCGGATGTCGACCTTCAGGAAATCGTCGAAGCCGATGGTGTCGGCGGCCGGCGCGCCGGGATCATGGGTCAGGTGCATGATCCCACCCTAACCGTTCGTGTCGAGCGAAGTCGAGACACGGCGACGCGACCGCTTCTCGACTTCGCTCGAAGCGAACGGATTTCAACCTTATTCCAGCTCCAATATGACCGCGTCCACCGCCAGGCTCTCGCGCTGCGCCGCCGATACGCTCTTGACCGTGCCGGCCTTTCCTGCGCGCAGGATGTTTTCCATCTTCATCGCCTCGATCACGGCCAGCGGCTGGCCGACCTCGACCTTGTCGCCTTCCTTGACGTGGAGGGCGACGAGCAGGCCGGGCATCGGGCAGATCAGGAAACGCGACAGGTCGGGCGGCACCTTGTCGATCATGTGCGCGGCATGGGGCGCAGCATGGGCGGGCAGGATGCGCAGGCGATGGCTCGCGCCATGCGCCGTCAGCATGAAGCCGGAGCGGACAGGGGCGATCCGCACCGCCAGTTGCTCCTCGCCGAACTCCGCCTCGATCAGGCGATCACCCGGCGTATATTCCAGCGCCATGTCGAGCGCCTCTCCATCGACGGTCACATCGTCGCCGTCGATCAGCACGTCATGGACCGCGTCGCCGATTTTCACCTGCCATCCGGTCGGCGGCGCGAGCCGACGCCCGAGCTGTCCGTCGATCCGCCGGGCGCGATCCGCCTGCGCCATGGCGGCGAACGCGCCGATGGCGGACAGGCGCCTCAGCAGTTCCGGCGAGGCGGGCGCGCCCTGGAAGCCTTCGGGATATTCTTCCGCGATGAAGCCGGTGGTGATGTTCCCCGACCGGAAGCGGTCATGCTGCATCAGCGCCGACAGGAAATCGATATTGTGCCCCGGCCCGTCAATCTCGAACTTGTCGAGCGCCTCGATCTGCTTGTCGATGGCTTCGATGCGGGTCGGCGCCCAAGTCACCAGCTTGGCGATCATGGGGTCGTAGAAGATCGACACCTCGCCGCCCTCTGTCACGCCATCGTCCACACGGATCAGCGCACCTTTTTCGTCCCTGCCGGTTTCGGGCGGGCTGTAGCGGACGAGGCGACCGGTCGAAGGCAGGAAGCCGCGATAGGGGTCTTCGGCGTAGACGCGGTTCTCGACCGCCCAGCCGTTGATCTTCACATCGTCCTGCGTGAAGGCGAGCTTCTCGCCGTTGGCGACGCGGATCATCTGCTCGACCAGATCGACGCCGGTGATCTCCTCGGTGACGGGATGCTCGACCTGAAGCCGGGTGTTCATTTCGAGAAAGTAGAAGCCGTCTCCGGTCTTGTCCTCGCCGCTGACGATCAGTTCGACCGTTCCCGCGCTGAAATAGCCCACCGCGCGGGCGAGCGCGACGCACTGCTCGCCCATCTTGCGGCGCATTTCAGGGCTGACGAATGGCGACGGCGCTTCCTCGACCACCTTCTGGTGGCGGCGCTGGATCGAACATTCGCGCTCATTCAGGTAAACGATATTGCCATGCTGGTCGCCCAGTATCTGGATTTCGATGTGGCGCGGGCTTTCGATGAACTTCTCGATGAACACGCGGTCGTCGCCGAAGCTGGCCAGCCCCTCACGCTTGGTCGCCTCGAAGCCTTCGCGGACGTCCTGCTCGGAATAAGCGAGGCGCATCCCCTTGCCGCCGCCGCCGGCCGACGCCTTCATCATCACCGGATAGCCGATCTCGTTGGAGATTTTGACGGCATGGTCCGTGTCGTCGATCACGCCGACATAGCCGGGCACGACATTGACGCCCGCTTCCTTGGCGAGCTTCTTGGACTCGATCTTGTCGCCCATCGCCGCGATGGCGTTGGCGGGGGGACCGACGAAGATGATGCCTTCGGCGTCTAGCGCCTTGCGGAACGACTCCCGTTCCGAGAGGAAGCCGTAGCCGGGATGGACCGCATCCGCGCCGGTCTGCTTGCACGCTTCGATGATCTTGTCGGCGATCAGGTATGACTGCGCGGCGGGCGACGGGCCGATGTGCACGGCTTCGTCCGCCAGAAGCACATGCGGCGCGCGCGCGTCGGCATCGGAATAGACCGCGACGGTGGCGATGCCCATCTTCTTGGCCGTGCGCATGACGCGGCAGGCGATCTCGCCACGGTTCGCGATCAGGATTTTGGTGATTGGCATAATAGGTCCCGTCCCAGTCTCATCCAAACTCCGTTCAGTTCGAGCTTGTCGAGAACCGTTCTCGACTGACGCTTCTCGACAAGCTCGAAGCTGCTCGAACCGAACGGATGATTTCAATCGCCGTGCATGAACATGCCCGATTGCAACATAATCCACCCGAGGCCGATCAGAACGATCACCATCAAGGCGACCATTGGCCAAGCCTTCACTCCTCCACCCCTTTACGTCCGTAGGTCATGCCGGACTTGATCCGGCATCCCACTTTCTTCCCGCGCGAAGGCAGACAAGAAGCGGGACCCCGGATCAAGTCCGGGGTGACGAGAGTGGGTGTTTGGCTCACTCAGCCGCCTCCAGATGCCCATGCGGCTGCGCGGCCATCGCCTTCAGCCCCAGCTTCCCCAGCAGCGCCGCATCCTTGTCATCCCCCGCATTCGCCGCCGTCAGCAGCTTGTCGCCGGTGAAGATGCTGTTCGCGCCCGCCATGAAGCACAGCGCCTGACACGCCTCGCTCATGCTCTCGCGGCCCGCGCTCAGCCGCACCATCGAGCGCGGCATCACGATCCGCGCCACCGCTACCGTGCGGACGAACTCCACCTCGTCGATCTTGGCGAGCGGCGTGTCCTTCAGCATATCACCCAGCACCGTGCCCTCGACGGGGACAAGCGCGTTGATCGGCACGCTTTCAGGATGCGGCATGGTGGCGAGCGCGTGGAGGAAGCCGATGCGATCGCTCCGCGTCTCGCCCATGCCAACGATGCCGCCGCAGCAGACGTTGATGCCCGCATTCCGCACATTTTCCAGCGTCTCGATCCGGTCCTCGAACGTGCGCGTCGTGATGACGTTGGCGTAGTTTTCGGGGCTCGTGTCAATATTGTGGTTGTAATAATCGAGGCCCGCGTCCGCCAACTGCTTCGCCTGCCCCGCGTCCAGCATCCCCAGCGTCATGCAGGTTTCCATGCCCATCGCGCGCACGCCCTGCACCATCGCGACGAGCTTCGGCATGTCCCGTTCCTTGGGGTTGCGCCACGCCGCCCCCATGCAGAAGCGGCCCGATCCATGGTCCTTGGCCTGCGCCGCCGCCTGCAGCACCGCCTGCACGTCCATCAGCTTGGTGGCTTTCAGGCCGCTCTCCGCCTCGGTCGATTGCGAGCAGTATCCGCAATCCTCCGGGCAGCCGCCGGTCTTGATGGACAGCAAGGTAGACAGCTGCACTTCGTTGCGCGGGAAGTTGGCGCGGTGGATCGACTGCGCCTCGAACATCAGGTCGTTGAACGGCAGGTCGAACAGCGCGGCAATTTCCTCGCGCGTCCAGTCGGTCCGGACCCCAACCCGTTCAGTTCGAGCCTGTCGGGAACCCCGCGCGACCTCCGTTCTCGACAAGCTCGAACCGAACGGGGTTTGGATTTGGGTGGTCATTACGCAGCTTCCTCCAGCCCGGCGGGGGGCATGTTGTGGCCGAGGAGGCGCAGCACGTCGGCGGCGCATTCCACGACATTGGAACCGGGGCCATAAATGCCCTGAACGCCCGCGTCACGGAGGAAGTCGTAATCCTGCGGCGGGATCACCCCGCCCGCGATCACCTTGATGTCGCTGCGCCCATGCTCACGCAGCTTCTGGATCAGTTCGGGGATGAGAGTCTTGTGCCCGGCGGCAAGGCTGGACGCGCCCACCACATCGACGCCGCTGTCGAGCGCCAGCACCACCGTTTCCTCCGGCGTCTGGAACAGCGGGCCGGACACCACGTCGAATCCCATGTCGCCGAAGGCCGACGCGATGACGTTGGCGCCCCGGTCGTGTCCATCCTGCCCCATTTTGGCAACAAGAAGCTTGGGCTTGCGACCGAGGCGCCGCTCGACGGCCTGCACGCCGTCGAGTACCTGTTTCCAGCGGCTGTCATCCTTGTAGGGCGCGGCATAGACGCCCTTCACCGGCGTTGGCTGCGTGCCGTAGCGCTGGAAGCTGTCCTCCATCGCGGAGGAGATTTCGCCCAGCGTCGCACGCGCGCGCGCGCACTCCACAGCCAGCGCCAGCAGGTTGTTCTCGATGCTCTGCGGCCCTGCCGCCGCCCGCCGCAGCGCCTCCAGCGCCGCCTGACACGCCGCCTCGTCGCGTTCCGCCTTCACCCGGTTGATGCGGGCGATCTGCGCCTCGCGCACCTTGGTATTATCGACCTCCAGCGTTTCGAGCAGGTCTTCGCTGGCGAGGCGATATTTGTTGACGCCGACGATCACGTCCTCGCCGCGATCGACGCGCGCCTGCCGCGCCGCCGCCGCCGTCTCGATCATCGCCTTGGGCCAGCCGGCCGCGACCGCCTTCGCCATGCCGCCTTCGGCCTCCACGCGATCGATGATCTCCTGCGCGGCGTCCACCAGTTGCTGCGTCAGCGCCTCGACATAATAGCTGCCGCCCAGCGGATCGACGACATTGCACATGCCGGTCTCTTCCTGGATCACGATCTGCGTGTTGCGCGCGATGCGGGCGGAAAAGTCGGTAGGCAGCGCGATCGCCTCGTCGAGCGCGTTGGTGTGGAGCGACTGGGTGCCGCCCAGCATCGCGGCCATCGCCTCGATCGTGGTGCGCATGACGTTGTTGTAGGGGTCTTGCTCGGTCAGCGACACGCCGCTGGTCTGGCAATGGGTGCGCAGCATCTTCGAGCGTTCGTCCTTCGCGCCGAGCTTCGTCATGACGCGATGCCACAGCACGCGGGCGGCGCGCAGCTTGGCGATCTCCATGAAGAAGTTCATGCCGATCGCGAAGAAGAAGGAGAGCCGCCCGGCGAATTTGTCGATGTCGAGGCCCGACGCCACGCCATAGCGGACATATTCCGCCCCATCCGCAATGGTGAAGGCCAGTTCCTGCACCTGCGTCGCGCCGGCTTCCTGCATATGATAGCCGGAGATGGAGATGCTGTTGAACTTGGGCATCTCGCGCGAGGTATAGCCGAAAATGTCGCTGATGATCCGCATCGAGGGTTCGGGCGGGTAGATATAGGTGTTGCGGACCATGAACTCCTTGAGGATGTCGTTCTGGATGGTCCCGTCGAGCAGCTTGCGCTCGACCCCCTGCTCCTCCCCCGCGACGATGAAGAAGGCGAGGATCGGGATCACTGCGCCGTTCATCGTCATGCTGACCGACATCTGATCGAGCGGGATGCCGTCGAACAGGATTTTCATGTCCTCGATGGTGTCGATGGCGACGCCGGCCTTGCCGACATCGCCCACGACGCGCGGATGGTCGCTGTCATAGCCGCGATGCGTCGCAAGGTCGAAGGCGACCGACAGCCCCTTCTGCCCGGCCGCGAGGTTGCGGCGGTAGAAGGCGTTGGATTCCTCGGCGGTCGAAAAGCCCGCATATTGGCGGATCGTCCAGGGGCGGCCGGCATACATGGACGCGCGCACGCCGCGCGTGAACGGCGCGAACCCGGGCAGGCCGGGATCGACCGTTACATCCTCGGCCGTGTAGAGCGGCTTCACCGTGATCCCTTCCGGGGTCTCCCAGTTCAAATCCTTGCCCTTCACCTCCTTCGCGGCGGCGGCGGCCCATTGGTCCAGTGTCGGCTTGTCGGTCATGCAATTCCGTTCCTGTAGCCCACCTCCGTTCGGTTCGAGCCTGTCGAGAACCTTTCTCGACGGACGCTTCTCGACTGCGCTCGAAGCGGCTCGAAACGAACGGGTACAATTCTCAATGCGCCTCTTTCGGCGTCTCCATGATCTCGGTCAGCACCCCGTTCATGTCCCTGGGATGCACGAAGAAGATCGGCGTACCGTGCGCCCCGACGCGCGGTTCTCCCAGCACCTTCTTGCCGAGACTCTCGAACCAGACCTTGGCCTCCATGATGTCGGGCACTTCGTAGCACATATGATGCTGCCCGCCGGCGGGGTTCTTCGCGATGAAGCCGTGGATAGGCGAGTTCTCGCCCAGCGGCTCGATCAACTCGATCTGCGTCCCCGCCGTGCCGTTCTCGCCCGGTGTGTCGATGAAGCAGACCTTCACCCCCTGCGCGGGCAGGTCGAACGGCTCGTGCGCCAAGGTCGCGCCCATCACGTCGCGATAATAGGCAAGTGATGCCTCCAGCGAAGGTGTCGCGATGCCGATATGGTTGAGGCGTCCGAGTTTCATCCCAAAATAGCCATCAACATGACCAACCCCATTCCTAACGAAATTGCTAGACCGACCCCATAGACAGCGACGGCGTTCCAAAACGAAATCGGACTATCTTTCCGAACGTAATTGTCTGTCCGATACCACACCCTACCAGTGGTCGCCGCTTGCCACAGCCTCACCACGAAAATCGCCGCCGTAAAAAGGCAGATAACCCCGATGACAATTGGGAAGATCACAGCGGAATATTGTCGTGCTTCTTCCACGGATTCTCCAGGCTCTTGTTCCGTAGCTTCCGCAGCCCCAGCGCGATCCGCCGCCGCGTCGAATGCGGCTGGATCACCTCGTCGATGAAGCCCTTGCTCGCCGCGACGAAGGGGTTGGCGAAGCGGTCCTCATATTCCTTCGTGCGCGCCGCGATCTCTTCGGGCGTGCGCCCGCGGAAGATGATTTCCACCGCGCCCTTCGCCCCCATCACCGCGATCTCGGCGGTGGGCCAGGCATAGTTCAGGTCGCCGCGCAGATGCTTGGAACTCATCACGTCGTACGCACCGCCATAGGCCTTGCGCGTGATGACGGTGATCTTCGGCACGGTCGCCTCGGCATAGGCGAAGAGCAGCTTCGCCCCATGCTTGATGATGCCGCTATGTTCCTGCGCCGTGCCCGGCAGGAAGCCCGGCACATCGACGAAGGTGACGATCGGGATTTCGAACGCATCGCAGAAGCGGACGAAGCGCCCGGCCTTCTTCGACGAGTTGATGTCGAGCACGCCCGCCAGCACCATCGGCTGGTTGGCGATGATGCCGACCGTCTTGCCCTCGACCCGTCCGAAACCGCACAGGATGTTGCCCGCATGGGCGGGCTGCACCTCGAAGAAATCGCCCTCGTCCACGACCTTGCGGATGAGTTCGTGCATGTCATAGGGCTGGTTGGCGTTGGCCGGGATCAGCGTGTCGAGGCTCTCCTCGATGCGGTCCCAGGCGTCGGCGGTGGGCCGCTCGGGCACCGGGTCGCGGTTCGAGGCGGGCAGGAAATCGACGAAATCGCGCACCGCCAGCAGCGCCTCGATGTCATTCTCGAACGCCACGTCGGCGACGCCCGAGCGCGTGGTGTGCGTCACCGCGCCGCCCAGTTCTTCCTGGGTGACGATCTCGTTCGTGACCGTCTTGACCACGTCGGGCCCCGTCACGAACATGAAGCTGCTGTCCTTCACCATGAAGATGAAGTCGGTCATGGCCGGCGAATAGACCGCGCCGCCCGCGCACGGCCCCATGATGACGCTGATCTGCGGCACGACGCCCGACGCCAGCACGTTGCGCTGGAAAATCTCGGCATAGCCGCCCAGCGACGCCACGCCTTCCTGAATGCGCGCGCCGCCGCTGTCGTTGAGGCCGATGACCGGCGCGCCCACTTTAAGCGCCATGTCCATGATCTTGCAGATTTTCATCGCGTGCCGTTCCGACACCGCGCCGCCATAGACGGTGAAGTCCTGGCTGAACACGAACACCAGCCGCCCGTTGATCGTGCCCGATCCGGTAACAACGCCGTCGCCGGGAATATGCGCCTCGTCCATGCCGAAGTCGGTGCAGTTATGCTCGACATACATGTCCAGCTCTTCGAAGCTGCCTTCGTCCAGCAGCACGTCCAGCCGCTCGCGCGCGGTCAGCTTGCCCTTGGCGTGCTGCGCGTCGATGCGCCGCTGTCCGCCGCCCATGCGCGCGGCGTCCCGCTTGGCCTCCAGCTGTTCGATGATGGCGAGTTTCGACATGCCTGTTTCTCTCCCGAACCGATTGCGTCGCCTAAACAGTCGCCGGCCTTGTGCGCAAATGCAAATTTGCCAAGTTGCAAATTCCAACTTCGCAAAATAGAAGGGGTGGAACACACATTCCGACCACCCCGGCGAAGGCCGGGGTCCAGCAGCGCTCTCCTCTGGACCCCGGCCTTCGCCGGGGTGGTCACTGAAGGATAGGCGCAATGCCCCGCGGCAACCGTATCTTCGCCGGCCCCCGCCTGCGCCAGCTCCGCCTCGATCATCGCATGGATCAGGCGACGATGGCGCTCGCGCTCGGCATATCGGTATCCTATCTGTCGCAGCTGGAAAATGACGACCGGCCCTTGACCGCGAAGGTCAAGGCGGCAGTGGCGAACAGCTTTCCGACCGACTGGGCGAGTTTCGACGCGCGGGAGGAGGAGCAGCTGCTGGGCGCCTTCACCTACGCGCTTGCCCACCCTGAACTGCCGGGCGCGCCGCTGGAGCCGGAGCGGATCGAGAAGCTGCACCTGCAATTTCCCGAATTCGCCGCCCGCTACGTCGATCTCTACAACGCCCATATGCGCGCCAACGAGCGCATCAACATGATCGAGGAGGCGATCGCCAACGATCATGAGGTGCAGGCGCGATTGCCGTGGGAGGCGGCGCGTGACTGGTTCCACGAGGCGGGCAATTATGTCCATGCGCTCGATTGCCTGGCGGAGGAGATGGCAGAGAGCTTCACGGCGGGCCAGGTGCTGGACGAGGGGATGCTGGTGGAGGCGCTCGCCCGCCGCCACGGCATCGAGACGCTGATCGCCGAAACGCCCGACAGCGCGCTGCGCGCCTATCGCGCAGCCGACCGGCAATTGTTCATCAACGCCGCCCTGCCGACCGAAAGCCGCAAGTTCATGCTCGGTCATCAGCTCATGATGCTTGAGGGGCAGGCGGTGATCGCCGACGTGGTGCGCAAGGCGGCCTTGCCGGTGCCGGGCGCGGACCGGCTGCTGGCGATCGGTCTTGGCAATTATGCCGCTGGCGCGCTGCTGATGCCCTATGCCGCCTTTCGCGAGGCGGCGCGGGCGACCCGCCACGACATCGACCGGCTGGCCCGCACGTTCGGCGTCAGTTTCGAGCAGGCGTGCCATCGCCTCTCCACCCTGCAACGGCCCGGCCTGCGCGGCATCCCCTTCTTCTTCTGCCGCGTGGACATGGCCGGCAACATCACCAAGCGGCACAGCGCCACCCGGCTGCAATTCGCCCGCTTCGGCGGCGCCTGCCCCTTGTGGAACGTGCACGAAGCCGTCGCCGTGCCCGACCGGATCAACGTGCAGCTGGGCGAGACGCCGGACGGGGTGCGCTACGTCTCCATGGCCAAGGGACTGGTGAAGCCGTCGGGCAGCTACAAGCGAACGCCGCGCCGCTATGCCGTGGTGCTGGGCTGCGAAGTCGCCCATGCGGCGAATTTCGTCTACGCCGACGGGCTGCACCTGACGGAGGAAGGCGCCGCGACGCCGATCGGCATCACCTGTCGCCTTTGCCCCCGGCAAAGCTGCGACCAGCGCGCCTTCCCGCCCGCCGACCGGCCGATCCATGTCGACCCGGACAACCGGCAGATCGTGCCCTACTGGATCGGCTGAGCGGCAAGGCGGGCGAAGCGCCGTTCCATGTCGCGGAAGGTCAGCGAGGCGTCGATCGCGCTATACACCCGCATCGGCCGGCCGTCGGGCCGCGCGCGATAGCTGCCGTCGGCCATCAGCATCGGTGTCGGCTTGCGCACGTAGGTGCTGGAGGAAGGGTCCGGCTGAAATGGCGGCATGAGGGCGGTCAGCGTAACGAGTGGACTGTCTCCCATCACATAGACGTCGGCATCCGGGAGCGGCTTCATGCCGGGTATCTTCGCCAGCATCGCCGCCATGCCGTCCAGCCGATCCTTGAGATGCCGTCCGAGCGGTCCCGCTGCGGCGAGCGCCTCGACCTCGGCCATCGAATAGATCATGCGGCGATAGGCGCCGCGCGGCACCTGCCAGATTTCGATGTCGGATTCGTTGAAGAGGATCTGCGCGGCGAGCGGATCGATCGAGAAGTTGAACTCCGGCTCGGCGCGGCCGGGCGGCGGATAGGCCAGGCCGTCATGCTCGTTGCCGCCGATCCAGACGAGCCGCACCCGCTTGCCGATGCGAGGCTCCGCCAGCCAGGCGAGCGCCAGCTCGGTAAGACCCGCGCCGGCCGCGTAGAAAAGCGGTTCCGTGCGATCCTCCCGCATCGCTTCGCGCACGATGGCGGCGGTGGCGGGGCCGGGCTTCCAGCCCGTACGAGAGGCGATCGACCGCTCGCTGCCGGCGATGGGGCGGTGCCGATCCCCCATCCCCATGACGGCGAGTAAATCCCGCACGCGCCCCACGCCGTCCGCCGCTGATGTCGGCGGGCCGAAACCGTTCGGGAGATGCGACGCGACGATCAGGGGAATATCGACGGACCCGCACAACAGATGATGCGCCAACTGGTAAAGGCCGTCCGGGTCGCCCGCGAAATCATTGTCGATGATGACGCGGGCGATGGGGCGGCGTGGGGATGTCGTGCTCCAGACCGTAGCGGGCAGCGCCGCCGCAAGCGCGGCACCGCCTTTAAGAAGATGGCGTCGGTTCCATCGTGCCGGCATGTCGTCCTCTCCCTATCCCATCAATCCTTGCCCAACTATGTGACCGCGAAGAACGGCGAAGGGTAATAAGAAGAGACCGCAAGGCATAATGTAGCGCTATTCCGCCCCCGCCCGGCCGCCTGTTCGGCCGGTCCATATCGACATGGACAATCGGCAGATCGTGCCTTCCTGGATCGGGCGCGGCGTCGGACAGCACCGGTCCTCGTCAGGTCAGGGATTTCTCCACCACCCCGACCGCGCTTCGCAGCGCGGGCGCGAGCTTGCACGCATCGGCGCATTTGACCTGTCGCACTTTCAACTGGTCGAGGATGGCCAGCGCGGCGTCTCGATTGCCCATTCGTACATGGGCGATCGCCAAGCCGGAAAGCGCACCGAGATCGCCATTACTGGTCGAGGACGCGGCGCGCTCAAAATAGCGGCGGGCCGCTGGCGCGTCGCCAAGGCCCAACATGGTAACCCCCTTGAGGATACGGTATCGATAGTTGTCGGACCGGGCCATCATCTTGTCGATCAGGGGGTCTGCGTCGGCATAACGGCCCTCCGCGACCAGCATTTGCGCCCGCTTATAAGATGAAGCAAGAACCGGCGGCCGCGCTCCGCCGCTGTCCGCACCCCACCCGTCGACCGGCGTGGTGTTGGGAATAGAGAGCGTCAGCGGCGCCGTCTGCGCCGCAGCGGGGGCGGAAATAGCAATCATGAGGGGAAGAAAAGCAAAGCGCATGAATGTTCCTCCTGTTCTATCGCAAAGGCTATCATCGATCCGTTGCAAATCAAAAGCCTTTCTGGCCGGCAGGGTTCCGTCGTCCGATCCTGCCGTGTGCCGTTCCACCCTGCGGAAAGCGGCTCTGTCGGTCGTTATGGCAACCTGTAAGGATGACGACGTGACGCAAAGCCTCTGCCCCGATCCCGTTGATGCCGCGCAGACCCGCGACGGCTATGCCCGCCTGCCCGGCCAGGCGCTGCTGACGCGGCTCGGGATCGGCGGCGCTGCGTGGAACGCGCTCGCCGCGACGTGGAACGACCTCGGCCCCGATCTCTACATGGCCGATGGCGGCCGCTATCGCCGCCGCCGCCATGCCACCTTCACGCTGGAGGCCGGGCGCTTCACCCGACTGCCGCATCAGCCGCACTGGCAGAGCCGGGACTATAACCCGCTCAACGGCGACGTGCAGCGCTGGTTCGATCCGGTGGAGGAGGCGACCGTCGCCCTGCCGGCGATGCAGGCGATCCTGCGCTTTGCCGCCGACAGCTTCGATCCCGATGCGCGCGGCGCATGGCACGTCGAACTGCACCAGTTCCGCATCGAGGCGAAGCCGGGGCAGGAAGGGCGGCCGACGCCCGAGGGGATGCACCGGGACGGGGTGGACCATGTGCTGGTCACGTTGATCGAGCGGCGCAACGTGGCGCAGGGCGTGACCCGCATCGGTGCGCCCGACGGCACGCCGCTGGGCGAGTTCACCCTGGCCGATCCCGCCGACACGATGCTGATCGACGACCGGCGCATCCTGCATGGCGTGACCGAAATCCATCCCGTCGATCCGGCCCTGCCAGCGTGGCGGGACGCGCTGGTGGTGACGTTGGCCGCAACACGCTGACATATTTTCCCGTTCGCCCTGAGCCTGTCGAAGGGGCCTTCTTTTCCGGGAGGAACAGGAAAGGGCTTCGACAGGCTCAGCCCGAACGGTCAATAATGGTCCCTATTTCAACAGCACCAGTTCCTCGGCCATGCTGGGGTGCAGCGCGACGGTGTCGTCGAAATCCTGCTTGGTGAGGCCAGCCTTCACCGCGATGGCGGCGGCTTGCAGGATTTCGGGCGCGTCCGGCCCGATCATGTGCAGCCCCACGACCCGGTCGGTCGTCGCATCGACCACCATCTTGTAGAGGGCGCGCTCGTCACGGCCGGCGAGCACATTCTTCATCGGCCGGAAATCGGAGGTGTAGATTTTGACGGTGCCCAGCTTGTTGCGCGCCTCCGCCTCCGTCATGCCGACGCCGGCGAGGGGCGGGTGGCTGAATACGGCGGACGGCACGCAGGCATAATCGACCGTGCGCGGATTGCCGCCGAACACGGTGTCGGCAAAGGCATGGCCTTCGCGGATCGCCACCGGCGTCAGTTGCAGCCGGTCGGTGACGTCGCCCACGGCATAGATGCTCTCGCACGCCGTCTTGCTATACTCATCGACCTTGATCGCGCCCTTGTCGGTCAGTTCGACCCCGGCGGTCTCCAGCCCCAGTCCGTCGGTGTGCGGCCGCCGCCCGGTGGCGAACAGCACCACGTCCGCCGCGACCGGATCGCCGCTTTCGAAGCGGACGCACAGCGTGCCGTCCGCATTCTTCTCGATCCGTTCCATCTTCGCGTTGAAGCGGAAATTGATGCCCTTGGTCATGCTGATCTGGAGCAGCCGGTCGCGGATTTGCGCATCATAGCCGCGCAGCAGGTCGCTGCCCCGGTTCACCATCGTCACATGGCTGCCGAACTGGTGGAAGATGCCCGCAAACTCGTTGGCGATATAGCCGCCGCCGACGATGACGATCCGGCCGGGGCATTCGGGCAGATGGAACACTTCGTTGGAGGTGATGCCATGCTCCGCACCCTCGATCTCCGGCACGATCGGCCAGGCGCCGGTCGCGACCAGGATGACCTTCGCGCTCACCTCCCGTCCGCTGGCGAGCCTGATGCCGTGCGGGCCGGTAATGGTCGCGCGCTCGCGGATCACCTCGACCTTGTGGCTGCTCAGCGTATTGCCGTAAAGCCCCTCCAGCCGGTCCACATCGGCCAGCACATTGTCGCGCAGCGTCGTCCATTCAAAGCCGCAGTCGGGCACGTTCCAGCCGAAGCGGCGGGCGTCCTTCAGATCCTCGGCGAAATGCGCGCCATAGATGAGCAGCTTCTTGGGCACGCAGCCACGGATGACGCAGGTGCCACCGACGCGAAATTCCTCGGCCACAGCGACCTTCGCGCCATGCGCGGCGGCGACGCGCGACGCCCGCACCCCCCCCGATCCCGCGCCGATGACGAACAGGTCGTAGTCAAACTCGCTCATGAAGGCCTCCGCTGCTGTGCGGCGGATATGGCGGGTGCGGGGGCGAGTTACAAATGCAAATCATCCTCCCCTTTAAGGGGAGGTGGCATGCGCGAAGCGCGTGACGGAGGGGTGTCCCGGTATCGATAGCGGGACACCCCTCCACCACTTCGTGGTCCCCCTCCCCTTACAGGGGAGGAACACAGTCACTCTCCCAGCGCCAGCTCGATCAGCGCCATGGTCGAGGGATCGAAGCCGGTCGGCCCGTTCGCCTCGATCGACTTGGCGATTTCCTTGCCCAGCTCCACGCCGAACTGGTCGAAGGGATTGATCCCCATCAGCACGGCGTTCGCGAAGGTGCGGTGCTCGTAGAAGGCGATCAGCGCGCCGAGCGCGTGCGGAGTCACGTCGTCCAGCAGGATCGTGGTGGACGGGCGGTTGCCGGGATAGGCGCGCGCCGGGTCGGCGGGATTGTCCTTGCCCCGCATCAGCGCCGCGCCCTGCGCGAAGCAGTTCACCAGCAGCGCGCGGTGATGCGCCGGGTCCAGCACATGGCCCGGCTCGATCGAGGCGATGAATTCGACCGGCGAGACGATCGTGCCCTGATGGAGCAGCTGGAACACCGCATGTTGCGCATCCGTGCCCACGCCGCCCCAGGTGATCGGCGCGGTCGGGCCATCGACCGGCGTTCCCTCGCGCGTCACGCTCTTGCCGTTGCTCTCCATCTCCAGCTGCTGGAGGTAGGAGGGCAGCAGCGCCAGCCGCTCGTCATAGGCGAACAGGGCGCGGGTCTGGCATCCCATCACGCGCGTGTAATATTGGTCCACGAAGGCCGCGATCAGCGGGGCGTTTTCACGCGGGTCGGCAAGGCGGAAATGGCGGTCCATCGCCGCCGCGCCTTCCAGCAGGCTCTCGAACGCATCCCATCCCAGCGCCAGCGCGGCGGGAAAGCCGATCGAGGACCAGAGCGAATAGCGGCCGCCCACGGACTCGGCGAAGGGCAGGATGCGGGTTTCGTCCACGCCCCACTCGATCGCCCTGTCGGGCGCGGCGGTCAGCGCGATCACCTTGCCATAGGGATCATCGACGCCGGCCTCGACCATCCAGTTGATGGCGCTGGCGGCGTTCAGCATCGTTTCGCTGGTGGTGAAGGTCTTGGATGCCACCGCGATCATGGTCGCGTGCGGATCGAACCCCTCGATCGCGCGCTCCAGTGCGGTGCCATCGACATTGGACACGATCGCCACATCATAGCGCACGCCGTCGCCGTCCAGCGCATCGACGATCAGCTTGGGGCCAAGCGCTGACCCGCCGATGCCGATGTGCAGGATATGGCGCACGTCGCCCAGCGCGCCCGCCTCGATCGCGTCGATCAGCGCGCGCATCCGGTTGTGCAGCGCCTTGGCGTGGGCCACGCTCTCCGCATTGCCTTCGCCGCGCTCGGCCGGGTGTTCGGCGGCGCGGCCTTCGGTGTTGTTGACCGGCTCGCCCGCGAACAGCGCGTCGCGCTGCGCGGCGAAGCCCTGCGCCTGCGCCAGATCGAGGAAACCGGCCAGCACATCGTCGGTCAGATGCGTCTTCGACCAGTCGAAACGGATCGGCCCCTGGTTCAACACCAGCTTCGACAGCCGATCGGGATCGGTGTCGAAGATCGTCTTGAGGTCGGCTTGCGGAAGCGCGGCGATAGCGGCCAGGGAACCGGGCTGTGCAGGACTGGTCATGGGAATGATCCTTCTATGACATTGGTCGAGATCGACGCTGCACCGGTCGATTCGTCCTGTGCTTAGACAGGTCGGGCCGGCATTGCACCCTCCACCATGCTTGACGCGGCCTTTACGACGCCGCAAAAGCCGCGACAGGCCCGTTCCGGGCCGAAAAGAAGGACAAGACGCGCCCCCATGACCGCCAAATCCGAAACGCGGGATTTCCTCTGGTTTCTCGTCAAGCTGGGGCTGTTCGTCTTCATCCTGCGCAGCTTCATCGTCTCCCCCTTCAACATCCCGTCGGAATCGATGCAGCCGCGCCTGCTGATCGGCGACTATCTGCTGGTCGCCAAATGGCCCTATGGCTATTCGCGCTATTCGCTGCCGTTCAGCGTGCCGCTGATCCCCGGCCGCATCTTCGCCTCCACGCCCCAGCGCGGCGACGTGGTGGTGTTCAAGGCGCCGCCGAACCAGAAGAACGACTATATCAAGCGGGTGATCGGCCTGCCCGGCGACATGATCGCGGTGCGCGGCGGGACCGTCTACCTCAACGGCCAGGCCATCCCCAAGCAGAAGGTCGCCGATTTCGTCATCCCGGTGACGCCCAACATGACCGACGCAGCGGAAAGGGAAGGCGCGCCCTCCCCCTGCTACCGCCCGGAGTTCGAGGAAGCCGCACCGGGCGGAGGGAAACAGTGCCGCTACCCCCAGTTCCGCGAGACGCTGCCGGGCGGCAAGAGCTACAATGTGCTGGACCTCGTGCCGGACGGCGCGGCGGACGACCGCGACACGGTGCTGGTGCCTGAAGGTCACCTGTTCATGATGGGCGACAATCGCGACCGCAGCGCCGACAGCCGCTTCCCCGCAGTGGAAGGCGGCGGCATCGGCCTGGTCCCGGAAAAGAATCTGGTGGGCAAGGCGCTCGTTTCCGTGTTCTCGACCGACGGCAGCGCCAACTGGCTGCTGCCCTGGACGTGGCTGACGGCGGCGCGATGGAGCCGCATCGGGGAAGGTTTTTGACCAGGCCCGACACCGACAGCTGGCTCGAAGGACTGATCGGACGCGCGCCGCATGACAGGGCCGCGTTCGAGCAGGCGCTGACCCATGGCAGCGCCAAACCGGTCAATTATGAACGGATCGAGTTCCTCGGCGACCGGGTGCTGGGCCTGCTGATCGGGGAATGGGTGTTCGATCGGTTTGCCGACGAACCCGAAGGCAAGCTGTCGCGCCGCTACAATGCGCTGGTGTCGGGCGAAACCTGCGCCGAGATCGCACGCGCGGCCGGCGTGCCGGCGCACCTGATCCTTGGCAAGCAGGCGCGGGACGATGGCGCGGCTGACAGCGACAATGTGCTGGGCGACGTCATGGAGGCCCTGATCGGCGCCCTCTATCTGGAAGGCGGCCTGGAGGAAGCGCGCACGCTGGTCCGGCGGCTCTGGGGCGATCGGGTGGATACCCAGACCAGCGCGCCGCGCCACCCCAAGTCCGCGCTTCAGGAATGGGCCGCCGCCAACAGGCGCAAGCCGCCCGAATATGCGCTCACCGACCGATCCGGCCCGCAACATGCGCTGCGCTTCACGGTCAGCGTGTCGATCAAGGGCGCGGGCGAGGCAAGCGCGACCGGCGCGTCGAAGCAGGAGGCGGAAACGGCTGCGGCCAAGGCGTTGCTGGAGAAGCTGGCGGGCTGAGATCGCGTCTCTCTCCGTTCGCCCTGAGCCTGTCGAAGGGCTTCACTTCTCTTGCAATAAGTTGGGGGCTTCGACAAGCTCAGCCCGAACGGCTTGTCTGGGAGACTTGATGATCCGATGCCTTTTTGGACCTACATGCTCCACTGCGCCGACCGCAGCTTTTACGTGGGCCATACCGACAATCTGGAAACGCGCATCGGTCAGCACGATGAAGGAACCATCCCCGGCTACACCCAAAACCGCCGCCCGGTAAAACTGGTCTGGTCACAGCAGTTCGGCGCGCGTATCGAAGCGCTGGAGGCGGAAAGGCAGATCAAGGGCTGGGGCCGGGCCAAGAAGCTCGCCCTGATCCGTGAGGATTGGACCCTGATCTCGTCTTTGGCGCGATCAAAAGAATAGTTAAGCCCTTCGACAGGCTCAGGGCGAACGGAGATTTAGTTGTCGGGTGAATTGAATAACCAACGCTGCGGCGTGATCGCCATCGTCGGCGCGCCCAATGCGGGGAAGTCCACGCTGGTGAACGCGCTGGTGGGGCAGAAGGTGGCGATCACCAGCCCCAAGGCGCAGACGACGCGCACCCGCGTGATGGGGGTCGCGATCGAGGGCGACGCGCAGCTGGTGCTGGTCGATACGCCCGGCATCTTCGCGCCGCGCCGCCGTCTCGACCGTGCGATGGTGCAGGCCGCCTGGGGCGGCGCGCAGGGCGCGGACCTCATCGCGCTGATCGTCGATGGCAAGGCGGGCCTCGGCCCCAAGATGGAGCCGATCGTCGAGGCGCTGGTCCACCGGCCCGAACGCAAGTGGCTGATCCTCAACAAGGTCGACATCGCCATCAAGGAAAAGCTGCTGGTCCACACCCAGAAACTCTATGAGCGGATCGGGTTCGAGGAGACCTTCTTCATCTCCGCGCAGACCGGTGACGGGCTGGCGGAACTCAAGACCGCCTTCGCTAAGGCGATGCCGGAGGGGCCATGGCACTTCCCCGAGGATCAGGTCTCCGACGCCACCGACCGGATGCTGGCGGCGGAAATCACCCGCGAGCAGCTCTATCACCAACTGCACGCCGAACTGCCCTACGCGGCCGCCGTCGACACCGAGCAATATAAGGAGCGCGAGGACGGATCGGTCGAAATCCACCAGCAGATCCTGGTCGCCCGCCCGACCCAGCGCGCCATCGTGCTGGGCAAGGGCGGACAGCGGCTGAAGGAAATCGGGTCGAAGGCCCGCGCCGAACTGGCGGCCCTGCTGGGAATCAAGGTCCACCTCTACCTGCACGTCAAGGTGAAGGAGGATTGGGAGGACGATCGCTTCATCTACCGCGACATCGGGCTGGACTGGGTGGAGTGACTGCCGCCCATATGTCGTCGTTCCCCGGCGTACGCCGGGGTCCAGTTCGATGGTCGGAGCTGGACCCCGGCCTGGGCCGGGGAACGCCATTAATTCTTGGGCAGCCTTGAGCGAGAAGGAAGAAGGCGGACATGCCACCGGTCAAGCCACTCTGGATCACTGTCGCGTTGGCATTCGCCGGTGCCGTTCACGCGCAAGCCCCGACACCCACGCCCAAAGCCTATGTGATCGCCGAAATCACCGTCACCGACCCGGACGCCTATAAGGCCTATGTCGCCAAGGCGAGCGTCGCCGCAGCCAAATATGGCGGCGTCTATCTCGCGCGCGGCGGCCAGACCGTGCCGGCGGAGGGCAGCCCGCCCGCCGCCCGCGTCGTCATCATGGAATTTCCGAGCCTGGGTGCCGCCCGGACCTTCCAATTCTCGCCTGAGGAACAGGAAGCCCTGACCCTGCGCCGCCGCGCCGCCACTGGCCGCCAGTTCATCGTCGAAGGCGTAGCCGTCCCCGCGCCCTGACGTAGAAGCGCGTTTGGTTCTCGACCGGCTCGAACCGAACGGTGGTGGGTGATCCTGAAATCACACGCGCCCACCCCCCCTCCGTTCGCTTCGAGCTTGTCGAGAAGCGGTAGCGCCAGCCGCGCCAGATTATTCCGCTGCCGCCGCCTTCTTCTTCGCCGGCGCCTTCTTGGCCGCAGGCTTCTTGGCTGCGGCTTTCTTAGCCGGTGCCTTTTTTCCCTTCTTGGCCGGAGCCGCCGCCGCGCGCGCGTCGATCAGTTGGGCGGCTTCCTCCAGCGTCAGCTGGTCCTTGTCCACCGTCTTGGGCAGGGTCGCGTTGGTCGTCCCGTCGGTGACATAGGCGCCGTAGCGCCCCTCCATCAGCTTGATCTCCGCTTCGGTACGCGGATGCGCGCCCAGCACCTTCAATGGCTCGCGCCCGCCGGAGGAGCGCCCGCCCCGGCTCGCCGCGTCGGCCAGCTTCGCGACGGCGCTGTTCATGCCGACCTCGAAAATCTCGGCGGTGGAGGACAGCCGCCCATATTTGCCGTCATGCAGCAGATACGGCCCGAACCGGCCGATATTGGCGACGATCGGCTTGCCGGTTTCAGGGTGCAGCCCCACCTCGCGCGGCAGGCTCAGGAGCTTCACCGCCCAGTCGAGCGTCAGTTCGCCGTCGGGCAAGTCCTTCGGTATCGACCCGCGCTTGGCCTCCTTGCCCTCGCCCATCTCGATATAGGGGCCAAAGCGGCCGGACTTCTTCACGATGTCCTGCCCGGTCTCGGGATGCTGCCCCAGCACCTCCGGCCCGCTATCCTCCCCCTCGCTGCCGCCCGGCTGCCCAAACTTGCGGGTATATTTGCATTCCGGGTAGTTGGAGCAGGCGATGAACGCCCCGAACCGCCCGCCACGCAGGGAAAGCTGCCCGTCGCCGCACAAGGGGCAGGCGCGCGGGTTGCTGCCATCGGCCTTGGGCGGAAAGAGCATCGGCTCCAGATATTTGTCGAGCGCGGCCGTGATGTCGGACGGCTTCTGCTCCATCACCTCGGCGGTCTTGGGCTTGAAATCGCGCCAGAAGGCTTCGAGCACTTCCTGCCACTGCGCCCGGCCGCCGCTGATGTCGTCCAGCTCCTCCTCCAGCCCTGCCGTGAAGTCGTAGGACACGTAGCGTTCGAAGAAGCGCTCCAGAAACGCCGTCACCAGCCGCCCGCTCTCCTCGGCGAAGAAGCGGTTCTTCTCGACCCGCACATAGTCGCGGTCCTTCAGCACCTGAAGCGTGGACGCATAGGTGGACGGACGCCCGATCCCCAGTTCCTCCAGCCGCTTGACCAGTGAGGCTTCGGAATAGCGCGGCGGCGGCTGGGTGAAATGCTGCTCGGCGCTGACCTTCTTCTTCGCCGGCGCATCGCCCGCGCTCAAGCGCGGCAGCAGCTTGCTATCGTCATCCTCGCTGTCGTCCCGGCCTTCTTCATACAGCGCCAGGAAGCCGGGGAAGATCACCACCTGACCCGTCGCGCGCAGCCCGTGCTGCCCCGTCTGATCGACCAGATCGACCGTCGTCCGCTCCAGCCGCGCGCTCGCCATCTGGCTCGCCAGCGCGCGCTTGAAAATGAGGTCGTAGAGCCGCGCATGATCGCCGCTGCCCACCTTGTCCCGCCCGAACTCGGTCGGCCGGATGGCTTCGTGCGCTTCCTGCGCATTCTTGGCCTTGGTCTGGTACTGGCGCGGTTTCTCCGGCAGGTATCCGCCGTCATAGCGTTCCGCAATCGCCTTGCGCGCGGCGGAGATGGCGCTGCCGTCCATCTGCACGCCGTCGGTCCGCATATAGGTGATCGCGCCATCCTCGTAGAGCTGCTGCGCGATCCGCATCGTGTGGCTGGCGGAAAAGCCGAGCTTGCGCGCGGCCTCCTGCTGCAACGTCGACGTCGTGAAGGGCGCTGGCGGATTGCGGGTGAGCGGCTTGGTCTCGACCTTGTCGACGGTGAAGCGCCCCGCCTCCACATCGGCCTTGGCCGCCATCGCGTCGCCTTCGCGTCCGATCGTCAGCCGCTCGATCTTCTCGCCCTTCCAGCGAACCAGCCGCGCGGTAAAGCCCTGCCCGCCCTGCTCCATCTCGGCCGCGACGGACCAATATTCCTGGGGCACGAAGCTCTCGATCTCGCGCTCGCGCTCGACCACCAGCCGCAGCGCGACCGACTGCACCCGCCCCGCCGACTTCGCGCCCGGCAGTTTGCGCCAAAGCACCGGCGACAGCGTAAAGCCCACCAGATAGTCGAGCGCCCGCCGCGCGCGATAGGCGTCGATCAGATCCTCGTCGAGCGCGCGCGGCTGCGCCATCGCCTCGGTCACGGCCTGTTTCGTGATGGCGTTGAAGGTGACGCGATCCACCTTCTGCGGCAGCGCTTTCTTCGCGCGCAGCACTTCCTGCACATGCCAGCTGATCGCCTCCCCTTCGCGATCAGGGTCGGTCGCGAGGATCAATCTGCTCGCCTTCTTGGCCTCGTCGGCGATGGCTTTCAGCTGCTTGCCCTTGTCGCCATAATTTTCCCACGACATCGCAAAGCCATTGTCGGGATCGACCGACCCGTCCTTGGCCGGCAGGTCGCGAATATGGCCGTAGCTTGCAAGGACATGAAAATCCCCGCCCAGATATTTCTCGATGGTCTTCGCCTTGGCCGGCGATTCGACGATGACAAGCTGCATGGATGCCCCGGTTGGAATGTCTCTCACGTACACGCGCGAGTGTGGAAGGTGGAGGGAGGGAGCGTCAAGCCACGTGCTTGAAGCCGCAATCGTTCAGCCCGACGCGGCGATACTCGAAAGCGCGGCCATCGTCAGCGGTGATGTGGATGGCATCGAGTTGGTGGTGGTTCTGCACATAGAAAGCCTTGTCGCCGGACCTGAATACGAAAGGATAAGTTCGACCCGACCCTGCCGTTCCTGCCACAAAATGATAGCCATCGGCAGTCAACACCAAGCTGACGGGATCACTGACGATCAACACCATGCCAATTTTCGCAAGATTCAAACGAGCGCGGAGCGGACGATGGCCGCCAAAATCGAACCCGCTTCGAGACAATCGAAAAGACGGGCCGCCTTGCGCGTAATAGCAACCGTATGCGTTCGCCATAGAAGGCCGAGGCCCGGGCGTCGCGCCGAAGATCACGAAGCCCAGACCTCCTAACAGCGCGCAAAGCGGTAGCCCGATGCTGATCCAGCGCCACTCGCTGTCGGGATTGGCCTGCCTCATACCAAACTCACCCGTCCCCCGGCATGCCGCTCCAGCCTTCCACCCAGTTCCAGCTCCAGCAGCACCGTCTGCACCACCGACGGCGACAGGCCCGACAGGCGGATCAGCTCGTCCACCGGCGCCGCCGCATGGCCCAGCAGCGCCACCACCGACGCCCGCTCGCCCGCCGCCACGTCGCTCGACACCGGCTCGCCCACGAAGTCGAAGCGACCCTGCCGCACCATGCGCGGATCGAAGCCGCCGATGGCCTCCATCACGTCGGCCGCATTCTGCACCAGCGTCGCGCCCTGGCGGATCAGTTCGTTGCAGCCCTGCGCGCGCGGGTCGATCGGCGATCCGGGCACGGCCATCACCTCGCGCCCCGCCTCCCCGGCCAGCCGCGCGGTGATGAGCGAGCCGGATTTGGGCGCGGCCTCAACCACCACCGTCCCCAACGCCAGCCCGGCGATGATCCGGTTGCGCGCGGGAAAATGGCGGGCGAGCGGCTGCACGCCGGGCGGATGCTCGGTCACCAGCAGCCCGCGTTCGGCCACCTCAGCCTGCACATCCTTGTTCTCCGGCGGAAACACGACATCGATCCCGCAGGCGATCACGCCGACCGTGCCGGTCTCGATCGACCCCCGATGCGCCTCGGTATCGATGCCGCGCGCCAGCCCCGACACCACCACCGCGCCGCGCTGCCCCAGATCCTGCGCCAGGGTCCGGGCGAACCGGCACGCCGCCGCAGAAGCGTTCCTCGCGCCCACCATCGCCACGCAGGGCCGCGCCGCCAGCGCCCCCTCGCCCTTCACGATCAGCGCCGGCGGCGCGCCCTCCATCTGGTCCAGCAGCGCCGGATAGTCCGCGTCCCCCATCAGCAGGTAGCGCGCGCCCAGCGCCCGCGACGCTACGATCTCCCGCTCGATCGTGCTCGCCTCCGCCACGCTCGCGCGCCCGCCGCCGCGCTCGGCCAGCATCGGAATAGCGCGCAAAGCCTCGCCCGCAGAACCGAAGCGCGCCAGCAACTGCCGGTAGCTGACCGGCCCGATGCGCGGCGATCGGATGAGGCGGAGGCGGTCGAACCGCTCGCCCTCGCTCACGCCTTGTTCGACCCGATCTTCGGCTCCGTGCCCTTTGCCAACCGCGCGATATTCTCCCGGTGCCGCCACAGCAGGATCAGCGCCATGGCGAGGCTGACGGGCACCAGGTCGATCCGTCCCAGCACCGCCATGGCGATTGGCGCACTCAGCGCCGCCGACATGCCGCCCACCGACGACCATTTCGTGCCGAACAGCATCCCCAGCCACACGACCGCAAAGACGATCCCCGCTGGCCAGTAGAGCGCGCTCACCACACCCATCATCGTCGCCACGCCCTTGCCCCCGGCAAAGCGCAGCCAAATGGGATAGCAATGGCCGATGAACGCCATCGCCCCCGCCATCGGCCCGCCCCCGTCGATCAGCGCCGCGCCGACCAGCACCGCCGCCGCGCCCTTGAGCAGGTCAAGCAGCAGCGTCGCGGCGGCAAGCCCCTTGCGCCCCGTGCGCAGCACGTTGGTCGCGCCGATATTGCCGGAGCCGATCTGCCGCAGGTCGCCCGCCCCGCCGATCCGCGTCAGGATGATGCCGAAGGGGATCGAGCCGAGCAGATAGCCCAGAACCAGGACGAACGCGGGAAGAAGCCAGGGAGGGGTCATGATCTCGCCGAATAGAGGGATGGCGCGACCTTAGCGCCGCCGGCGGCGGGGGCAATGCACAAGATGGAGGGGAATGCGCTATTCCGGGCCGTTCGCCTTGAACCATCCTGTGGCCGAGCGCCCGCCGATGTTGACACCTCCACCGGTTGCCGCGACATACGCGGCCATGACGGTCGCACCCGACGCCCCCATCCTGTTCTTCGATTCCGGGGTCGGCGGCCTTTCCATCCTGGCCCCGGCGCGGGCCGCGCTGCCGACCGCGCCGATCGTCTATGCCGCCGACAGCGCGGGCTTTCCCTATGGCACCAAGAGCGAGGCGGAAATCGCCGCGCGCGTGCCTGCGCTGCTCGGGCGTCTGGTCGAGCGCTATCGCCCGCGCCTCGCCGTCATCGCCTGCAACACCGCCTCGACCATCGCGCTCCAGCATGTGCGCGCGGCGCTCGACATCCCCGTCGTCGGCACCGTGCCGGCGATCAAACCCGCCGCCCTGCTGTCCAAGAGCCGGGTGTTCGGGGTGCTCGGCACCGATGCGACCGTGCGCCAGCCCTATGTCGATCGGCTGACGGCGGAGCATGACGCGGACTGCACGGTGCTGCGCCATGGCTGCGCCGCGCTGGTCGAACTGGCCGAAGCCAAGCTGCGCGGCGAGCCGCTGGACCGCCAGGTCGCGCGCGCCGCTCTCGATGGCCTGATCCGGCAAGCGGGCGGCGATCGGATGGACATGGTGGTGCTGGCCTGCACCCATTTTCCGCTGGTGGAGGCGGAACTGGCCGCCGCCGCGCCGCACCCCATGGGCTTCGTGCATGGCGGCGAGGGCATCGCCCGCCGCATCCTCTATCTGACGCAAGGGCAGCCATGGCCCGCCGCCCCCTCGCCCGGCGTCGCCGTCTTCACCCGCTTGGACGATGGGGTGGAGGCGCTCCGCCCCGCGCTCGCCACCTATGGTCTCGACCGCATAGAGGCCCTGTAATCCGCCGTGCTCCGGCGAAAACCAGAGCCCGGGGTCCAGCAGCACTGACGTCTCCGAAGCCATACTGGACAAAAGGTCCAATCACCCTGATCGCCTTTTCCCGCTAAGGCGCGAGCCATTATCGCTGGAAAAACCGCGGCGAAGCCGTTACACGCGCCCTCATAGAGGATGCGGAACCGGCGGGATCAGGGCAGGCTTACGTGAACTACAAGCATATATTCTCGCAGGCGATCGACCGGCTCCACAGCGAAGGCCGCTACCGCGTCTTCATCGACATATTGCGGAACAAGGGCGCCTTCCCGAACGCCCGCTGCTTCCACGGGCATAACGGCCCCAAGCCCATTACCGTCTGGTGCTCCAACGACTATCTCGCCATGGGACAGCATCCCAAGGTCGTCGCCGCGATGGAGGAGGCGCTGCATGACGTCGGCGCAGGCTCGGGCGGCACCCGCAACATCGGCGGCAACACCCATTATCATGTCGATCTGGAGGCGGAACTCGCCGACCTGCACGGCAAGGAAGGCGCGCTGCTGTTCACCTCGGGCTATGTCTCGAACGAAGCGACCCTCTCCACCCTCGCCCGCCTGCTGCCCGGCTGCATCGTCTTTTCCGACGAATTGAACCACGCCAGCATGATCGCGGGCATCCGCAATTCGGGCTGCGAAAAGCGCGTGTTCCGCCATAATGACGTCGATCATTTGCGCGAGCTGCTGTCGGCCGAAGACCCCGAAGCGCCCAAGCTGATCGCGTTCGAGAGCGTCTATTCGATGGACGGCGACGTCGCGCCCATCGCCGCCATCTGCGATCTGGCCGACGAATATAACGCCCTCACCTATCTGGACGAGGTCCACGCGGTCGGCATGTACGGTCCGCGCGGCGGCGGCATTTCGGAGCGCGATGCGGTGGCTGACCGCGTCACCATCATCGAAGGGACGCTGGGCAAGGCGTTCGGGGTGATGGGCGGCTATATCGCGGCCGACCAGATGATCATCGACGTGATCCGCAGCTATGCGCCCGGCTTCATCTTCACGACGTCGCTGTCGCCGGTGCTGGTCGCGGGCGTGCTGGCGAGCGTGCGCCATCTCAAGGGATCGAGCGAGGAGCGCGCCGGCCAGCAGGCGTCCGCCGCCTTGCTCAAGCGCCTGATGGCCGACGCGGGCCTGCCGGTGATGGACACGGTGACGCATATCGTCCCGCTGATGGTTGGTGATCCGGTGAAGGCCAAGCGGATCAGCGACATATTGCTCGCCGAATATGGCGCCTATGTGCAGCCGATCAACTATCCCACCGTCCCGCGCGGCACCGAACGGCTGCGCTTCACCCCTGGCCCCGCGCACAGCGAAGAGATGATGCGCGATCTGGTGGCGGCGCTGGTGGAAATCTGGGACCGTCTCGAGCTGGAAAAGGCCGAGCGCAAGGCGGCTTGAGCCAGCGCCCGGCTCCAAAATCTCAGCTATCCTCGGCGTCGCCATCCTCGACGACGAGGCCATCTTCCTCGTCGCTGTCCAGCCGTTCCTCGATCGCCTCGACGATCAGGTCGAGCTGGTCGTAGGTCGCCTCATATTGCGCGCTGCCGCCGTCCTCGTCCTCGATGGTGATCTGATATGTGTCGCCGGTCCGGCTGATGGTGAAGCCGCTAAGGGTAAGGGCCATGGGTCGCGCTCCTTTGAGGGTCGACCGTCTATACGCATGGTGGCCGGCAAACGGCGCACACTCCCCCGCTCGGTCCAGCCCGGCTATCGGGCGCCTGGTCAGGCGCGCACCAGCCCGCCGCGCACCGCATAGCCGCGATAGAGCGTGCGGACGCGCGGCTGCCCGTCCGTTTCTCGGGCCAGCCGTTCGAACGCCTGCACCAGCCCGGGCCGGGGGGAGACATGGAAGCGCGCCAGCCAGCCGAACAGCAAGCGCCGCCACAGCGCCGGCAGCCGCTCCTGCTGGCCGAAATCGACCACCTCCAGCCGGCCGCCTGGGCCGACGCAGCGCGCCGCCTGCCGCAGCGCCGCTTCCCAGTCCGGGATCATCGACAGCGCATAGCTGATGAACACCCGGTCGAACTGCGCGCGCCCGAAGAGGGCCCGTGCGTCGAAGGCGCAGGCGTCCCCCTGCGCCAGTGTCACCCGGCTGCCCATGCCCGCCCTCGCGACCGAAGCGGCGGCGGTTTCCAGCATGGCCGGCGATATATCGACGCCGTAGAGTGCGACGTCGGGCCAAGCCCTCCCCACCGCGATGAGGTTGCGCCCGGTGCCGCACCCGATCTCCAGCACCGTCCCGCCCCGCGGAGGATCGAGATCGGCGATCAACGCATCGCGCCCCAGCAGATAATATTTGCGGGTCAGGTCATAGATATGCCGCTGATGGCGATAGACGCCGTCCATCAGCGCCCTGTGGCCGCTCACGCCCTGTCCCGCAGCACATAGAGATGGACGCCGCCGTAGATGGCCGAGCGGTCGCGCGCGGTGTAATCCAGCGACTCGGCCGCGCGATAGTCCCAGCGATCCAGCACCGCGTCGATCACCCGGCCGGGCAGGATGCTCGGTTCGCCCGCCGTGCGGAACAGCACCCGCGCCCCCCGCCGCGCCGTCCGCGTGATCTGCGCCCAGAGCGCGTTCAACTGGGCGTCGTCCATCCAGTCCTGCGCGTCGAGCAGGATGTAGCGGTCGCAGGACGCATCGGGCTGGCCGGCGAGGAAGTCGGTGAAGTTGATGTGCCGCACGTCGACCCGCTCCGCGCGCGTGCGCACCGCGTCGTGATTGGCGGCCTGGAGATAGGGCGGCAACGGCCCCTCTGTCTGTCCGTCCCTGGCGGCATAACCGCGCCCGAACGCCTGCACCGCGAAATAATTGTCCTTGAGGTCGAAGTCGCAGGCGAGTTTCCGCAGCCGCGCCTTCAGCACGGTGTCCATGCGGTCGTCGCCGGCCAGCGCCTCGAACTGCGCCGGCGGGATGCCGAGGCCGAAGAGCGAGGCGGGCTGGCTGGTGAGCCAGCGCACGAAAGCCCGGTCGAAGATGGGGGCGAGTTGTTCCTCGAAAATCTGCACCTGTTCTTCGCGGCTGCCCGCTTCCAGCATCCGCTTCGGATTGACGCCGTGCAGCCGCGCCAGCAGGTGCGCCGCGCCGATGAACCGGCCAAGCAGCCCATGTTTGTAGATGCCGCGCGCAAAACCCCCGATGCGACGACGGCCGATAAGGTCGCGCCCTTCCCAGTAACGCCGGGTGCCCTCGTCCAGATGCGGCGCGACGATGGTGCGATAGGCGACGACATTCGCCCGGTCGTCGGCGCGCGCGAAAAAGCGGTGAAAGGCCGCATGGTCGGGCAGATGCCGCGCCGCCGCCAGCTTCAACCGGTTGAGCGCGATATGCGCGGTGTTGAGATCGACCGCCGTGATCTTCGCCGGGTCGGCGGTCAGGTAGGACAGCACGTTGCAGCCGCCCGACGCGATCGTCACGACATGATTGTCGGGCCGGATCGCCAGCGCCTCCATATCCACCGCCGGGTCTTCCCAGATTTGCGCATAGACAAGGCCCCGGAACGCGAAGGTGAAGGCGCGTTCCAGCAGGCCCTGCTTCGACAGATGGCGGTGCCGGTGAACGGCCCTGGTGACTTTCCGATGCGCCTGCGCCGCCATATCCACTCCTCGCTGCCGGGTCGATGCCCGCGCCGATAGGGCAATGGCGTGTCGCCCGCGTGACGACTGCATGACCGGCGCATGACGGCCCTTGCGGAACCGGAACGGCTCTCCCCATCTTCTTGTTCTCATGCCCCACTGGATCGAACCCCACCCCACCGGCATCTATGTCCGCCCCGCCGATGCGTGGATCGACCCGTCCCTGCCGCAGGAGCGCGCGCTGGTGACGCATGGCCATGCCGACCACGCGCGCGGCGGCCACGGTCATGTCTGGGCGACGCGCGAGACGCTGGCGATCATGGCGCTGCGCTACGGCACGGCCAGCGGCACGGCGGTAGGCTATGGCGAGGAGGTGCGGATGGGCGGCGTGACGATCCGCTATGTGCCCGCCGGCCATGTGCTGGGATCGGCGCAGATAGTGCTGGGCCATGCGGGCGAGCGGGTGGTCGTGACCGGCGACTATAAGCGCCGCCCCGACCCCACCTGCCTCCCGTTCGAGCCGATTCCCTGCGACATTTTCGTGACGGAGGCGACGTTCGGCCTCCCCGTCTTCCGCCATCCCGATACCGGCAGCGAGATGGACCGGCTGCTGGCCGCGCTCCACACCCATCCCGACCGCTGCGTGCTGGTCGGCGCCTATGCGCTGGGGAAGGCGCAGCGGGTGATCTGCGAATTGCGGGCGCGGGGGCACCATGACCCGATCTACATCCATGGCGCGATGGAGCGGATGTGCGCGCTCTATCAGGATTTCGGGATCGACATGGGTGAATTGCGTCCCGCGACTGGCGTTCCCGCCAGGGAGATGCGCGGCCATATCGTCGTCTCGCCGCCCTCCGCCCTCAACGACCGCTGGAGCCGCCGCCTGCCCGACCCGATCACCGCCATGGCTTCGGGCTGGATGCGCGTGCGGCAGCGGGCGCGGCAGAAGAATGTCGAATTGCCGCTCGTCATTTCCGACCATGCCGACTGGGAAGAACTGACCGACACGATCCGGGAAGTCGCGCCGACCGAAACCTGGATCACCCACGGCCGGGAGGAAGCCCTGCTCCACTGGTGCATGACCCACCAGATCCGCGCGCGGGCGCTGGCGCTGGTGGGACGGGAGGATGAGGACGAAGGATGATGCGGGACGAACCACCACCTTCGTTCGGTTCGAGCCTGTCGAGAACCAGCGCGCAACGGTTCTCGACAAGCTCGAACCGAACGGGAGATAGGCTATGAGGCAATTCTCCCAACTGCTCGACGGCCTCGTCTACACCCGCTCGCGCAACGGCAAGCTGGACCTGATCGCCGCCTATATGCGCGAGGCGCCCGATCCCGATCGCGGCTGGGCGCTGGCGGCGCTCACCGGCAATCTGGACCTGAAGGCCGTCAAATCCTCCGCGATTCAGGAGATGATCCGCGCCCGCGTCGACCCCGTTCTGTTCGAGATGAGCCGCGATTATGTCGGCGACCTCGCCGAAACCGTGGCCCTCCTCTGGCCCAAGCGGGACGACCAGCCGCCCGAGATCGACGACGGCTCCCTGAGCCTGTCCGCCGTCATCGAGCGGCTTCATGGGGTCAGTCGCGCCGCGGCCCCGCAGGCACTCGCGCAGATGATGGACCATCTCGACTCCTCCGGCCGCTTCGCCCTGCTGAAGCTCGCCACCGGGGGCCTGCGCGTCGGCATCTCCGCCCGCCTCGCCAAGACCGGCTTCGCGCAGGCGTTCAGGCTCGATGTCGATGACGTGGAGCAGGTCTGGCACGCACTGTCCCCGCCCTACGCCGCATTGTTCGACTGGGCCGAAGGGCGCAGCGGCCGCCCGGACCCCGAAGGCACCCCCTATTTCCGCCCCTTCATGCTCGCCCACCCGCTGGAGGCCGAGAGCGTCGACCTCACCGACTACGCCGCCGAATGGAAATGGGACGGCATCCGCATCCAGATCGTCGGCACGGGCCGCGAGACCCGCCTCTACAGCCGCGCGGGCGACGATATTTCCGGCAGCTTCCCCGAAATCGCCGAGGCGTTTTCCGGCCATGCCGTGCTGGACGGCGAACTGCTGGTGCGCGGCGATGTTCAGGGGGGAGAGGCGGCCAGCTTCAATGCCCTGCAACAAAGGCTGGGACGCAAGGCGGTGACGGGCAAGATGATGGCGGACTATCCCGCCTTCGTCCGCCTCTACGACCTGCTGATCGAGGGGGACGAAGACTTGCGCCCGCTGGCGTGGGCGCAGCGCCGCGCGCGGCTGGAGGCGTTCGCGCCGACGCTCGATCCCACCCGGTTCGACCTTTCGCAGGTCATCGAGGCGGACAGTTTCGAGGCGCTGGCCGACATCCGCGCCGGCGCCCGCGACGCCGCGATCGAGGGCGTGATGCTCAAGCGCCGCGACAGCCCCTATGTCGCTGGACGCAAGGCCGCGCTCTGGTACAAATGGAAGCGCGATCCGCTGACCGCCGACTGCGTGATGATGTATGCGCAGCGCGGCCACGGCAAACGCTCGTCCTTCTATTCGGACTATACGTTCGGCTGCTGGACCGAAGACGGCGAGTTGCTGCCGGTGGGCAAGGCCTATTCAGGCTTCACCGACGAGGAGCTGAAATGGCTCGACCGCTTCGTCCGCCAGAACACGGTGGCCCGCTTCGGCCCGGTGCGCGAAGTCGAAAAGACGCTGGTGCTGGAAGTCGCCTTCGACTCCATCCACGACAGCAAACGCCACAAATCCGGCCTCGCCATGCGCTTCCCGAGGATCGCCCGCATCCGCAAGGACAAGCCCGCGCATGAGGCCGACACGGTCGAGGGATTGAAGAAGCTGGTGAGTTGACCGCTTGCCGTCGTGCCAGCGCAGGCTGGCATCTCGGGCATCAGCGCGTTACGCCCGAGACCCCAGCCTTCGCTGGGGTGACGAGAAAGAAACAAGGGAGCGGACATGCCCTACACCGGAAGCTGCCACTGCGGCGCGGTGACCTTCACCGTCGATGCCGTCCCGCCGACCGAAGCCATGAGCTGCAACTGCTCGCATTGCAGCCGCAAGGGCTTCGTCCTCACCTTCGTCCCCGCCGACCAGTTCACCCTGGACAGCGGCGCGGAAAACCTCACCGACTATCCCTTCTACAAGCACACTATCACGCACCAGTTTTGCAAGACCTGCGGCACGGAAGCCTTCGCGATCGGCAAATCCCCGCAAGGTGAGATGCGCGCGATCAATCTCCGTTGCGTGCCGGATGTCGATCTCGACGGCCTCGCCATCCAGAAGATCGACGGCGCGCGTTTCTGACTCGCGGAAAAAGCGGCCGGCCCGCGTGCAGTCAGGCCGGCCGCTTCCTCCCGTCATCGCATCGGTCAGGGCATCAGCACCGTGTCGATGACATGGATCACGCCGTTCGACTGGTTGACGTCGGCGATCGTCACCTTGGCCTTGCCGCCCTTGGCGTCCTGCAACCAGACGTTCGGCCCCTGCACCCAGGCGGTCAGCGGCTCGCCCTGAACGGTGGTCAGCGTCGCCTTGCCGCCATTGGCCTTCGCCTGCGCGATCAGATCGGCGGCGGAGAGCTTGCCGGCCACTACGTGATAGGTGAGCACGCTCGTCAACTGCGCCTTGTTTTCCGGCTTCAGCAGCGTGTCAACGGTGCCGGCGGGCAGTTTCTTGAACGCGGCGTTGGTGGGCGCGAAGACGGTGAACGGCCCCGGACCCTTCAACGTATCGACCAGACCCGCCGCCTTGACCGCAGCGACCAGCGTGGTGTGATCCTTCGAGTTCACCGCATTGTCGATGATGTCCTTCGTGGGATACATCGCCGCGCCGCCGACCATCGGGTTGGGCTTTGCGGCCATGTGGCCCTTGTGCGGCTGAGCCACCGCAGCGCCGCCTGCCACCAACAGCGCGCCGGCAAGCGCCAGCGAAAGAGACGAGATTTTCATGAGACGCATCCTTCCACAGACCGACCCCTTCGCGGGGACGGCGCTACTACGTTTGGGGAGGCTGCGGGATGCGCGACTGCCCCAAAAGACAGGGGTGCGGGCGTCCACGCGCATCTGACTTTGCGCTGTCACGTCTCGCCCCTATATGGGCGCTTTCGCGCGGCCAAGCGCGACAGGCTATGGAGAAAAGATTGAGCAAGGTTCTGGTCATCGGCGCGGGCGGCGTCGGCTCTGTCGCGGTTCACAAGATGGCGATGAACCCTGACATTTTCAGCCACATCACGCTGGCCAGCCGTCGTATCGTCTCCTGCGAGAAGGTCGCCGAATCGGTGAAGGCGCGCACCGGCGTCACGATCGACGTGGCGCAGGTCGACGCCGACAATGTGGACGAGACGATCGCCCTCATCGAAAAGGTGCAACCCAAGCTGGTCGTGAATCTCGCCTTGCCCTATCAGGATCTGGCGATCATGGACGCCTGCCTCGCGACCAAAACCGACTATCTCGACACCGCCAATTACGAGCCGCGCGACACCGCCAAGTTCGAATATAGCTGGCAATGGGCCTATCAGGACCGCTTCAAGGACGCCGGCATCATGGCGCTGCTGGGATCGGGCTTCGACCCCGGCGTCACCAGCGTGTTCGCGAGCTACATCAAGAAGCATCTGCTCGACCGCATCGACACGCTCGACATTCTCGACTGCAACGGCGGCGACCATGGCCAGCATTTCGCGACCAACTTCAATCCCGAAATCAACATCCGCGAAGTGACCGCGCCTTCGCGTCACTGGGCGAATGGCGAATGGATCGAAGGCCCGGCGCTGAGCCACAAGCAGGTCTTCGACTTCGACCAGGTCGGCGAGAAGAACATGTACCTCATGTATCATGAGGAACTGGAAAGCCTCGCCACCCACTATCCCGAAATCAAGCGCATCCGTTTCTGGATGACCTTCGGCGACGCCTACCTGAAGCATCTGGAGGTGCTCCAGAATGTCGGCATGACCCGGATCGACCCGGTGATGTACAACGGCCAGGAAATCATCCCGCTCCAGTTCCTGAAAGCCGTGTTGCCCGAACCGTCGAGCCTGGGTTCCACCACCAAGGGCAAGACTAACATCGGCGACATCGCGACGGGGCAGAAGGACGGCAAGGAAAAGACCGTCTATGTCTATAATGTCTGCGATCATGAGGATGCCTATGCCGAAACCGGCAACCAGGCGGTCAGCTACACCACCGGTGTCCCCGCGATGATCGGCGCGGCGCTGATGCTGACCGGCGCGTGGAAGGGTGAAGGCGTGTTCAACATCGAGCAGTTCGATCCCGATCCCTTCATGGACATGCTGAACAAGCATGGGCTGCCCTGGCAGGTGAAGGAACTGGACAAGCCGCTGGCGTTCTGAACGCCCAAGCATGAGATAGATCGTCATTGCGAGCGTAGCGAAGCAATCCAATGGCGCTCCCTTGGATTGCTTCGCTACGCTCGCAATGACGGAGTATTGGTTCATGGAAACCCGCGCCGGCGATCCCGCTGCCTTCGCCCGCTTCGACCTCTATCGCGTCCCCTCGCCCGCCTTCGTGGTGGACGAGGCCGCGATCCGGCGGAACCTGTCCGTCCTGCGCGACATCGGCGATCGGGCGGGGATCAAGGTGCTGGGCGCGCTCAAGGCTTTCTCCATGTGGTCGCTCGGCCCCGTCGTCGCCGAATATCTCGACGGCGTCTGCGCCTCCGGCATCTACGAAGCGCGCCTGGGCCGCGAGGAATATGGCGGTGAAGTTGCGACCTACTGCGCCGCCTACAAACCCGACGACCTCGCCGAAATCCTGAAGATCAGCGACCATGTGATCTTCAACAGCCCCGGCCAGATCGCGCGGATGAAGCCGGTCATCGACGCTGCCCGCAACAACGGTGTGAACTTCGACATCGGCCTGCGCCTCAACCCGCTCCATGCCGAGGGCGAAGTCCCCAAATATGACCCGTCGCAGCCGCACAGCCGCCTCGGCTTCCCCATCGACCAGCTCCGCGCCGAGCATCTCGAGGGCGTCTCGGGTCTCCACATCCATAACCTGTGCGAACAGGATTTCCTGCCGCTTGCCCGCACCTGGGCCGCGATCGAGTCGCGCGTCATGCCGCATGTCGCCCGCCTCAAATGGCTGAACTTCGGCGGCGGCCATCATGTCACCCGCGCGGACTATCAGATCGACGATCTGGTCGCGTTCCTGCAACGGATCAAGGCGCAGTCCGGCCTTGATCTCTACATCGAACCGGGCGAAGCGATGGCGCTCGACGCTGGCATCCTGGTGGGAGAAATCCTCGACGTCATCGACAACGGTATGCCCGTCGCGATCACCGACATCAGCGCCACCTGCCACATGCCCGACGTGATCGAGGCCCCCTATCGCCCCGCGATGCTGCACGAAGAGATCGAAGGACCGCTGACGAGACTCGGCGGCCCCTCCTGCCTCGCGGGCGACATCATCGGCGACTATCGCGTGCCCGGCGGCGCGGAGCCGGGCGCGCGGATCGCGTTCCTCGACCAGGCCCATTATTCGATGGTCAAGACGAATACATTCAACGGCGTGCCGCTGCCGGCCATCTGGCTGTGGAACAGCGAAACCGATCAACTCACGGAAATTCGCGCCTTTTCCTATGAGGACTTCAAGGCTCGTCTCTCCTGACGCACATTTCATAGCCTCCCGCGCAACAAAATTTTCACACGCGCTTTACAGGGGGGACCCCTCCGCATATATCGACCGTCCGCTGCCCCATGGGACTTCCACCGCAAGGCAGCTTCTTCGCCTGAACTACACTGGAGGTCCCTTGAGTTGCACAAGCATCATAGCGCGCTGGGGGTAGCGACCGCCCTCAAACCGGCAGCACCGGTAACGCTGATTCGTCCCGACGCCGCGGCTCGGGCTGCCCGCTTCTTTGTCGAGAAGTTTCCGGGGCGGTCCCTCTATGCGGTGAAGGCGAATCCGTCGCCGGACCTGATCCGCACGCTCTACGCATCGGGAATCACGCATTTCGACGTGGCCTCGATCGCGGAGGTGCGTCTGGTGGCCGATGCGCTGGCGGGGGAAGAGGGGTTCAAGCTCTGCTTCATGCACCCGGTCAAGGCCGAGGAAGCGATCGCGGAAGCCTATCATCGCTACGGCGTGCGCACCTTCTCGCTCGACAGCATGGACGAGCTGGAAAAGATCATGCGCGCCTGCGATGACGCGGCCGATCTGGAGCTGTGCGTCCGCCTGCGTGTGTCGTCCGAACATTCGGAACTCTCGCTCGCGTCGAAGTTCGGCGCGGAATTGGGCGAGACGCGCGAATTGCTGATGGCCACCCGCCAGGCCGCCGACGCGCTTGGCATCTGCTTCCATGTCGGCAGCCAGGCGATGAGCCCGCAGGCCTATAGCGACGCGATCGAGCGGGTGCGCGCGGCGATCGTCGATGCGGCGGTCACGGTCGACATCATCGATGTGGGCGGCGGATTTCCGTCGGTCTATCCCGGCATGGAGCCGATGGCGCTCGAACATTATTTCGAGGCGATCCATCGCGGTTTCGAGAGCCTGCCGGTCAGCTACTCGTCGGAACTGTGGTGCGAGCCGGGCCGCGCGCTGTCGGCGGAGTATAGCTCGGTGGTGGTGCGCGTGGAGCGCCGACGCGGCACCGAACTCTACATCAACGACGGCGCTTATGGCGCGCTGTTCGACGCCGCGCATATCGGCTGGCGCTTTCCCGTCACGCTGCTGCGCGAGGCGGAGAGCGAGGAGGATGTCGAAGCCTTCTCCTTCTACGGTCCGACCTGTGACGATATGGACCATATGGTCGGCCCCTTCATGCTCCCGGCGGACGTGAAGGCGGGCGACTATATCGAAATCGGGATGCTCGGCGCCTATGGCGCGGCGATGCGCACCGGCTTCAACGGCTTCACGTCGGACGCAACCATCGAAGTCACGGACGAACCGATGGCCAGCCTTTATGGCGAAACGGTCGCGCCGCGCCGCCGCGCCACGGTCATCAAGCTCGGAAAATAAGCTGGTCCCCGGCTAAGGCCGGGGTCCATATCGACGCCTTGAACCAGGACCCGGCCTTCGCCGGGGAACAGCATCGCGTCATTGCTTGCGGAAGACGCCCACCATCTCGACATGGGTGGTCCAGCGGAACTGGCCGACCGGCGTGACGCTTTCGAGCGCATATCCTCCCGCCACCAGATGCGCGGCGTCCCGTGCGAAGCTGGCCGGGTTGCAGGAGACATAGGCGATCGTCGGCACGGTCGATGCCGCCAGGTGCAACACCTGCTCCCGCGCGCCCGCGCGCGGCGGGTCGAGGATGATCGCGGCGAAGCGGTCGAGTTCCTCTGGCACCAGCGGCCGGCGGAACAGGTCGCGATGATCGGCCACCAGCCGCCGCTGCCCCCGCCCTGCGCCCGCTTTCAGCGCCAGCACGGCGTCGCGCGCGCCCTCTGCGGCATAGACCGGCCGCCCCTTGCCCAGCGCCAGCGCGAAGGTGCCGAGGCCGCTGAACAGGTCGGCGATCGCGCCGCTCCCGGGCAGCGCCGCCGCCACCGCCGCGACCAGCGCCGCCTCGCCATCGGGCGTCGCCTGCAGGAAGGCGTAGGGCGGGAAGCCCACCGCCATCCCGCCGAAGCTTACCGTCGCAGGCTCCGGCTCCCAGCGCGTCTGCGGCCCGTCGCCCTCATCGATCGTCAGCCGGGCGAGGCCGTGCGCCCGCGCGAAATCCCCCAGCGCCTCGTCCGCCGCCAGCCCCTCGACCCGCACGCCCTCCAGCAGCAGGTCGACACCCTGGTCGATCAGCGACATCTTCACGTGCGCGGCGCGCTTGTCCGGCAGGATCGTCGCCAGCAGCGCGCGAAGCGGCTCCAGCAGCGCGAACAGGCGCGGATCGAGGATCAGGCACATGCCAAGGTCGATCAACCGGTGACTGCCTTCCTCCGCAAAGCCGATGGTCACGCGCCCGCCCGCCCGCGCCGCGCGCAGTGCCGCCCGCCTGCGCGTCTGCGGCGGCGAGAGGTGCGCCGCCCGCACCACGCCCGGCGCGACCCCCTGCCCCGCCAGCGCGCCCGTCGCCCGGTCGATCACGAAAGCGGCGTAGCTTGCCTCGTCGAGATGCTGGAGCTGGCATCCGCCGCAGGCCGGGAAGTGGATGCAGGGCGGATCGACATGATGGACACCGAAGTGGACAGTTCCATCGGCTTTTATGCGGTCGCCCGGCGCGGTCAGGGGATGGTGGCGGCCGTCGGCTGTCACGCCGTCGCCCTTGGCCGCAACGCGGATGATAGTGTCTATTTCGCTGTCACTCACAATGGCGTGGCGATAGCCGCTGGCAGCGCATTGAGCAAATCATCCGCGATGAAGGCCGGGCCGCACCGCCGGGCGGCGTCGCCGTGCAGCCATACCGCTTCGCACGCCGCGCGGAACGGATCGCCCGTCACCGCCAGCCGCCCGGCGGCCAACCCCGCCAGCACGTCGCCCGTCCCGGCGGTCGAGAGCCAGGGCGACGCGCCACCCGTCACCGCGACCCGCCCGTCGGGCGCGGCGATCACCGTATCCGCGCCCTTGTAAACCACGACGCCGCCGCAGGACCGCGCCGCCGCCAGCGCCCGGTCGATCTTGCTCCCGGAGAGGGCGCCGAACAGCCGCTGAAACTCGCCCTCATGCGGCGTGAGGATCGCGCCCGGCGGCATCGCCCGCGCGCCCTCCTCCCCCAGCAGCGTCAGCGCGTCCGCGTCGAGCACCAGCCGATGCCCCGCCTCCAGCGCCGCATGAAGCCGCGCCCGCCCGTCCTCGTCACGCCCCAGCCCCGGCCCGACCAGCAGCGCGCCGATCCGCCTGTCGGTCAATTCCGCCGCAACCGCATCGGGTCGCGCCACCTGCCGATGGATGATAGCATGGGGGCAATTCGCCGGCAGATCGGGCGCGAGCCGCCGCACCGATCCCGCGCCGGATCGCGCCGCCGCGATGCTGGCGAGCAGGCTTGCGCCCGGCATGCCGCCACCGATCACCACGACCAGCCCGCGCGTATATTTATGCGCCTCCGCCCCCGGCGGCGCCAGATGCGGCGGTGGAAGCCGGTGCATGACGGACGGGAGCGAGATGCCAAGATTGGCGAGCACCAGCCGCCCCATCCTGCCCGCCGCCGGATGCAGAAGATGCGCCGGCTTCCATCCGCCCAGCGCGATGCAGGTCGAATAAGGCGGCACCGCCGACAGCAGCGCCCCGCTGTCCGTCTCCACCCCGCTCGGCAGGTCGATGGCATGGCTGATCACGGCCGCGTCCACCAGCGCCGCCAGCCGCGCCGCCACCACATCGTCCAGCCCGCGCGTCAGCCCGATACCGAACAATGCGTCGATGAGCTGCCCGGCGGGCGCGGCGGTCATCATGTCCTCGACCGGCCCATCCCAGGCCGCCCGCGCCCGCTGCGCCGAGGCGGTCCGGCTCTCGCCCAGCGCCGCCACGCGCACCGGCACGCCCCGTTCGCGCAGCAACCGCGCAATCACGAAGCCGTCGCCGCCGTTATTGCCCGGCCCGCACAGAACCAGCGAGTCGCGGCGATGCCCCGCCCGCCAGATAATCTCCGCCGCCGCCGCGCCGGCCGCCTCCATCAGCGAGTAAGGGTCGGTCCCGCCGTCAAACGCAGCCTGCTCGGCGCTGCGCATCTGCGCGGCGGTCAGGATCGGCTCGCGCCGCTCCTCCGTCACCGGCCGGCGATCCGCGCGGGGAGCCGATAGCGGTCCGGCCCCGCCACGATCTCGATCTGCCGGTCGCCGCTGATCGTCAGCCGCGCCGGCTCCGCGCCATCCGCTGCCTCCAGCCCGCGCCCGTCGCGCAGCAGGCGAAAGCGCCGGAAGCCGCCGTCGGCGTGGCGGACGATCAGCATATCGCCGACTACCTCGACCGTGCAATCGCGCGCCCATGCGCCGGACGCGCCGATCGCGCATTCCGCCATGCCGTCATCCTCCGGCGCCTGCTCCCGCGCGGCGCGGCTTTCGCCGTGCGATCGCTGCGCCGGCTGGTCGCCACATCCCGCCAGCATCGCCACGCCGATCCATGCTGGCAGCCTCATGCCAGCGCCCCCCGGCACGCCAGCAGCACCGGTCCCAATATGTCGGCAAAGCGCGCCTGTCCCGCGGCATCGGCGACCCGGTCCTGCCGCATCTCGATGCCGAGATAGGGGATGCCGTTCGCCTCCGCATGGCGGTTCATCGTCGCGTTGAGCAGCTTGCCCGAATAGGGCAACTGGTCGCCGACGATCAGCCCGGCCGCCTTCAGCAGGGGAATGGCGATCCGCGCCGCGCGGTCATCCTCATTATAGAGGACGCCGATGTCCCAGGGCCGCTGCTGCGCCGGATCGCTCGCCAGCTGCGGCGTGAAGCTGTGCAGCGACAGGATGAAGGGCGACGGCATCGCCGCCAGCCGCGCCGCGACCGCATCATGATAGGGCTGGTGGAACCGCCGCATCCGCCCGGCCAGATCGGCGTCGCGATTGCCCGGAATGGCGTGGCCGTCGCTCATCACCGGCAGCAGGCCCGGCGCGTCCTCCTCACGATTGAGGTCGATCACCAGCCGTGACACGCCGCCAAGGATGGCGGTGCAGCCCAGTTGCGCCGCCAGCCGCGCGCTCACCTCCGCCACCCCGATGTCGATGGCGACATGCTGCGTCAGAAGGGCCGGGTCGATGCCGAGGTCGATGTCGTCGGGCACATGGGCGCTCGCATGGTCCGCGACGATGAGGATGGCGAGGTCGCCGCCCTCGATCAGGGTATAGGCTTCGGTCATGCGCGCCTGACCCGCGTTTCCATGATCCACCAGCCGGGCTGGCTCGAACGGATTGCGTCGGCGGCGTCGGACATGGCCGCCTCCTCGTCGAACAGGGCGAAGCAGGTCGCGCCCGACCCGGACATGCGCGCCAGAGACACGCCCCCGCACGCCCGCAGCGCCGCCAGCACCTCCGCGATCACCGGGGCGGCAGCGATGGCGGCCGCCTCCAGATCGTTGCGCGCCGTTGCCAATGCCTCGAAGCTCGACGCATCCAGCGCTCCCCGATCCACCCGGTCCCAGCCCGCAAAGACCGCAGCGGTGGAAACGGCAACACCCGGATTGACCAGCAGCATCGGCCGCCCCTCCAGCCCCGTCACCGCATGGCGCGCCAGATGCTCGCCCCGCCCGGTGACCAGTTGCGTCACGCTGGCGACGCAGGCCGGCACGTCCGATCCAAGGTCGAGCGCCAGCCCAGCCAGTTCCTCCGCCTCGATCCGCACGTCCCACAGCCGCGTCAGCAGCCGCAGGGTAGCCGCCGCGTCCGCCGATCCGCCGCCGATGCCGGACGCCACCGGCAAAGCCTTGGTCAGGTGGATCGCCGCGCCTCGCTGTTCCCCCAGATAGGATTGCAGCGCGCGCGCCGCCCGCACGACGAGATTGCCCGGCCCCGCATCCAGACCGCCGCCGAACCGCCCGTCGACCACGAGGTCGATCGCGCCATCGTCGGTCGCCACGCCGGTCAGGGCGTCCCCCTGCTCGGCAAAGACGAACAGGCTTTCGAGCGCATGATAGCCATCGTCCCGCCGCGCCCGGACATGCAGCGCGACATTGACCTTGGCATAGGCGGTTTCGACCAGCGTTTCGGCGGTCACGTCAGGGTGCGGCATATTCGGGCTTCAATCCCTGCTCCCGCTTCGCCGCCAGCCGCGTCGCGACGTCGCCTTCCGCAAACAGCGCGGCCGCTTCCCAGGCATAGCGCGCCTCATAGCGGCGACCGGCCGACCAGAGCGCGTCGCCCAGATGCTCGTTGATCGTCGCATCCGTCGGCGCACCCAGCGCCGCTCGCTCCAGCACGGGCACCGCAGCGTCCACGTTGCCGGTCACGAAATGCGCCCAGCCCAGCGAATCGGTGATCGAGGGGTCTTCGGGCTTCAGCGCGCTCGCCTTGCGGATCAGCGCCAGCGCAGCCTCCACATTCTGCCGCCGTTCGATCTGCGCATAGCCCAGATAATTGAGGATGGCCGGCTCGTCCGGCGCGACTTTGGCGGCGCGCTCCAGCACCGCGCGCGCGGCGTCCCAATCCTTTGCCTGATCGAGCGCGCTGCCCTCCATCAGCAGCAGCGTCCATGGCACCGCGTCGGGCGCATAGCCGGCCTGCGCCGCCCGGAACGCCGCCGCCGCGCCGGCGAAGTCGCGCTGCGTGGCGAGCAGCCGGCCGAGCCGCACCTGCCGTTCCGCCTCCGCGCCCGGCTCGGCGGTCTGCGCGCGGGCGAGGGCCAGCGCCGCATCGGTCTGCTCCGCCGCCGCCAGCGCATCGATCCGTTCGGCCTGCGCGAGCGCGGCGAACCAGCTTTTCGCCGGCACCCGCTCGACTTCGCCCAGGGCGGCGGCGGGATGGCCCTGCGCCGTCAGCAGGCGCGCGGCGACGAGGCGTGGCTCCGCGCCCTCGGAGTCGGTAAAGGTCGCGATCCGCGCCAGCCGGACGCTCAGCGTCGCGCCGGCGGGGTCGGTGGACAGGTCGGAGGCCAGCCGGGCCATCAGCCGGGCATAGCCCTGCGCCGCGCCCATCGGCCGTCCCGTGATCCGCCGCTTCTGCACCTCGGCCCGCGCGGCCGCGAAGCTGGCGCTGCCGGCGGGCAACAGCATCAGCGCCTCATCCCGCGCGCCGATCCGCGCCAGTTCCTGCGCGAAGGTCAGACGCAGCAGTCCGCCGTCGCGCCCACGCGCCGCCAGCGCCCGGCGAATCGCCGGCAGCGCCGCCGCCCTGTCGCCCCGCGCCAGCGCCTGCAACGCGACATGTTCATCAAGATACCGCAGGCCCAGCGCGGCGAAACGGTCCTTCGCGTCGATCTGCGGCGGAGCATAGTCCCCCTCGCCGATCCGTAGCCAGCTGCGCACGATCGGCGCGATGAAGGCGAAATTGCCCTCCCCCGCCATGCGGTCCGTCAGCGTTCGCGCGGCGGCCCAGTCCCTGCGCGCCAATGCGTCGCCGATCTTGAGCAGCGTCCCGTCGCGCGGCAGGATGCCCGCTCCGTCCAGCACGGCCGCCGATTGGAGCGCGAGCGCCCGGTCGCCGCTTTCCAGCCCCTGCACATAGGCGCGCCGCGCAATCTCCACGCGCGCGGGGTCGAGCTTCATCGCGTCGCGATAGCCTTCGACCGCCTGGACAAGCGCCCCGTCCCCGTCCGCCAGCCGCGCCCGCGCATAGGCGTGCAGCCCGTTGTCGGGATCGACCGACGCGCCCACACCCGCCGGCGAGATCAGCGCCGCGGCGGCGAGGCCGGCTGACAGGATCGGGCGCCTACATATTGGGATAGTTCGGTCCTCCGCCGCCTTCGGGCACGACCCAGTTGATGTTCTGGGTCGGGTCCTTGATGTCGCACGTCTTGCAGTGAACGCAATTCTGGGCGTTGATCTGGAATCGGGGATTGCCCTCCTCGTAACCCACCACCTCATATACGCCGGCGGGACAATAACGCTGCGCCGGCTCGTCATAAAGGGGCAGGTTGTAGGCGATTGGGACCGACGGGTCCTTCAGTTGGAGGTGGACCGGCTGGTCCTCCTCATGATTGGTGTTGGACAGGAACACCGAGGACAGCCGATCGAAGCTGATAACGCCGTCGGGCTTGGGATAGGCGATCTTTTCCGCCGCCTCCTTGCGCCACAATTTCTCCGCGTCGGGCTTGTGCTTCATGGTGAAGGGCAGCCCCACCTTCAGCGTGCGCATCCACATGTCGATGCCGGCGAGCACGGTGCCGATGCTGTTGCCGAACTTCGCGAGCAGCGGCTCGGCATTCTTCACCAGCTGCAATTCGGTCGCGATCCAGCTGGAGCGCAGCGTCGGCTCATAATCGTCCAGTACGTCGCCCGATCGATCCGCCTGCACCGCCGCGAAGGCGCTTTCCGCCGCCAGCATCCCCGACTTCATCGCCGTGTGCGTCCCCTTGATGCGGGGCACGTTGACGAAGCCCGCCGAACAGCCGATCAGCGCGCCGCCGGGGAAGGCGAGCGTCGGGATCGACTGCCACCCGCCCTCGTTGATCGCCCGCGCGCCGTAGGAGACGCGGCGGCCGCCCTCCAGATAATGCCGGATCGCCGGATGCTGCTTCCAGCGCTGGAACTCCTCGAACGGATAGAGGTGCGGGTTGCGGTAGCCCAGGCCCACGACGAAGCCCAATGCCACCTGCCCGTTCGCCTGATGATAGAGGAAGCCGCCGCCATAGGCATCGGTCAGCGGCCAGCCCTGCGTATGGATAACGAGGCCGGGCTGATGCTTTTCGGGATCGATGTCCCACAATTCCTTCATGCCAAGGCCGTAGACCTGCGGCTCGCAGTTCGCGTCGAGCGCGAACTGGCGCTTGAGGATCTTGGTCAAATGGCCGCGCGCGCCTTCGGCGAAGAAGGTGTAGCGCGCGTGCAGTTCCAGCCCCGGCTGATAGTCGGGCTTGCGATTGCCCTCCCGGTCGATGCCCATGTCGCCCGTGGCGACGCCCTTCACGCTGCCATCCTCATGATAGAGGATTTCCGCCGCCGCGAAGCCCGGGAAGATTTCGACGCCCAGCCCCTCCGCCTGCTCCGCCAGCCAGCGGCACAGGTTGCCGAGCGACCCGGTATAGGTCCCCTTGTTGTGCATCCAGCCCGGCGCCATCAGGTACGGCATCGACATCTTGCCGCCCTTGGTCAGGAACCAGTGCCGGTTGTCGGTGACGGGCACATCGGCAAGGCTGCACCCCATGGTGCGCCAGTCGGGCAGCAGTTCGTCCAGCGCCTTGGGATCGATCACCGCGCCCGACAGGATATGCGCGCCGATCTCCGACCCCTTTTCCAGCACGCACACCGACAGGTCGGCGCCCGCCGCGTTCGCCAGCTGCTTGGCCCTTATCGCCGCCGACAGCCCCGCCGGTCCGCCGCCGACGATGACGATGTCATAGGGCATCGATTCCCGTTCGCTCATTCATCCCTCCATCGCGCGGCCGGCGGGCTGCACCCCGTCCATCCGGTCGCCGCATTGTTCCAACAATCTGGCAGGAAAGGCGATGAAGCAGCTTGACCCCCTCGTCAACCTCTGGCCCAAGGACAGGCGATGCGGGGATCACATATGGATAATGCGGCGCGTATCGCCGACGCCTATCTGGCGTGGTGGCATGGCGCGGGCGTCGACAGCGCCGTCGCCGACGCGCCGGTCGATTGGCTCCGCCCCGAATCGAGCGTCGCCGCGACGGCGCGCCGTCCCGCGGGCGGGCCACCGAAAGCCACTACGCCCCGCGACCTCGAATCGTTCCGTCAGTGGCTGGAACAGGATGCGGCGCAGCCGGAAAGGCGCTGGGCCACGCGGATCATCCTGCCCGCCGGGCCTGCGGACGCGCCGCTGATGGTCGTGACCGACATGCCCGATCCGGCGGATGGAGAGGCGAACATATTGCTTGCCGACCGGGCCGGCGCGCTGTTCGACGCGATGCTGCGGGCGATCGGCCTCGATCGGGCGCAATGCCACGTCGCGTCGCTGTTTTGCGCCCGCCCCCCCGGCGGCATGGTGGAGGCGGCGGACATCGCAACCGCCGCAACGCGAATGCGCCTGCATGTCGCGCTTGCCCGGCCGCGTCGGCTGCTGCTGCTGGGCGATCGCACCATCCGGGCGCTGATGCCCGACGCGCCGGCTGCGCCCAATGGTTTACGCGATTTTAATCATCAAGGCGGCATTGTGCCCGCCGTCGCCACATTCCATCCGCGCCTGCTGCTGGGGCAGCCGGCGGCCAAGGCGGAATGCTGGCGCGCCCTGCAAAGCCTGATCGAGGAACCCCGTCCGTGATTCGCGCCGCGACCCAGATGTCCCGCCTTGCCCTTGCCGTAGTGGGCATCGCCGCCGCGCTTCCGGCTCAGGCCGACAGCGTTCCGGTCCTGCCGGCGATGGCCGCGACCGATGCGTCCCCGCTCCAGTTGTCCGACGGCGACAAGGCCCGTTACCGCGCGATCTTCGCGGCTCTTTCGGCGCAGCAATGGACCGACGCGAAGGCGATGATCGCCGCGCTCGACCCGCAGGATGCGATGCGCCCTCTGGCGCTGTCCGAACTTTATCTGGCCAGGAACTCCCCCCGCGTCGAGCTGTTCGACCTGCTCGACATCGTGGCGAAGGCCCCCTGGCTGCCCAAGGCGGATCAGCTCTCGCGGCTGGCGCAGAAGCGCGGCGCAACCATGTTGCCGGACCTGCCGCAGGTGCAGAAACTGGTGTGGCTCGGCTCCGCGCCGCGCCGCCAATATGTGGCGGCGACCAAGACGGACATGCTGGCGCAGGCGCTCGCCGGCCAGATCCAGACCTTCGTCAAGAATGACGATCCGGTCGGAGCGGAAGGCTTGCTCGCCGCCGGCGAGGCGGGCCTGACGCCCGAAGGGCTGACCGAAGTGCGCCAGCGCGTGGCCTGGGCCTATTATATCGAGAATGACGACGCCAACGCCCGCCGCATGGCCGCCCGCGCTCTGGAAACCCGCGCCGGGGGCGACTGGATGGTGCAGGCGCACTGGACCACGGGGCTTGCAAGCTGGCGGCAGAATGACTGCCGCGCCGCCGCCCCCGCCTTCGCCAATGTCGCGGCGCTTGCCGCCGACGCCGACATGCGCGCGGCCGGCGCCTACTGGGCGTCGCGCGCCTATATGGCCTGCGGCGAGGCGGAGAAGGTCGAGAATTATCTGAAGCAGGCGGCCCGGTCGGAGGAGACCTTCTACGGCCTGCTCGCGCGCGAATCGCTGGGGATGCCGCTCGGCGCCCCCGCGGTCGGCAGCCGCTTCGGCGCGCTCGACTGGAGCAAGCTCAAGGACAGTCCCAATGTCCGCGCCGCCATCGCCCTTGCCGCGATCGGCGAGAATGGCCGCGCCGACGACCTGCTGCGCCATCAGGCGAAGCTGGGCGGCAGCGCGCAATATGACGCGCTGCTTCGGCTCGCCAATGCGCTGAACCTGCCCGCGACACAGCTGTACCTCGCCCATAATGGCCCCGCCGGAACGCAGCCGGGCAGCTTCGCCCGCTTCCCCGCGCCCGACTGGCGGCCCGATGGCGGATGGCGGGTCGATCCCTCGCTGATCTACGCGCATACGTTGCAGGAATCGGGCTTCCGCTCCGACGTGGTGTCGAGCGCCGGCGCGCGCGGCCTGATGCAGGTGCGGCCCGGCACCGCCGGCGACGTGGGCCTGGCCGATGCGGCACAGCTGTTCGTGCCGTCCACCAACATGGAATATGGCCAGCGCTACCTCGAATCGCTGCGCGACATGAGCGCGACCGGCGGGCTGCTGCCCAAGGTGATGGCCGCCTACAATGCCGGGCCGCTGCCGGTCGAACGCTGGAACACGCAGGTCCATGACAAGGGGGACCCGCTGCTCTTCATGGAATCGCTGCCCTATTATGAAACCCGCGCCTATGTGAACATCGTCATGCGCAATTACTGGATGTACCAGATCCAGGCGAAGGGCAGCGCCGATTGCCTGACCGGCATGGCGCAGGGGCTGTGGCCGACCTTCCCCACCGCCAAGGGCATGAAGCTGGTGCGCCTGAGCAAGGCGGACGGGCGCGGCTCCATGGGGGGCGGCACCGACTGATGCCGGTCGACGAAAGCCGGACGTTCATTCCGGTCCGCATCGCGGTGCTTACCGTGTCCGACACACGCGGGCTGGCGGAGGATCGCTCCGGCGACGCACTGGTCGAGCGGCTGGAACGCGCCGGGCACATCCTTGCCGCCCGCCATATCGAGAAGGACGATCGCGCCGCCATCGTCGCGCGCCTCCATGCCTGGATCGACGATCCCGAGATCGACGTGATCCTGACCACCGGCGGCACTGGCGTCACCGGCCGTGACGTGACGCCAGAGGCGCTGGCCCAGGTACAGGACAAGGAGATCCCGGGCTTCGGCGAGCTGTTCCGCTGGCTGAGCTACCAGAGCATCGGCACGTCCACCATCCAGTCCCGCGCCACCGCCTGCGTCGCGCGCGGCACCTATATCTTCGCGCTGCCCGGCTCGACCGGCGCGGTGAAGGACGCATGGGACGGCATCCTCGTCACCCAGCTGGACAGCCGCTTCCGCCCTTGCAACTTCGTCGAACTGATGCCGCGCCTGACCGAGCATTGACAGCATGTTCCTTTTCTGTTCTCATGCGGCATGGCCATCGAGAAGGGACGGGGCGCAACGCTGAATGGCGAGAGCCGGCGGTTCAACCTGCCTGAGCGGGAGGCGGACGGGGACTGGCTCGATGTAGTCGAGGCGCTGGACGGACCGGTGCCCCGCCGGCGGACGCAAGTGACGGTCGAACATCCCCGCACGATCGTCACCCACAACAGCAGCCCGGACATCGGCTTCGACCAGTCGATCAACGCCTATCGGGGCTGCGACCAGCACCTCAACGGTTGTGTAGTAGTCAGGGTTTTACCGGTTCTCAGGATGCCAGCTGCCGTCTAAGTCAGCGAGTTGAGGGATCAGCGGTTGCACGGCTGCAAAAACTCGCGCACTTACTTTTCCATAGAAATTGGGCGAATTACCAAAGCCAGAGCTTACTTGATTATTGCGGACACGCTCCAGCACTACTCCAGTTCCATCCGTCCACCAACTGGCCTCACCCTCCCATTCTCCCGCCAATTCATCCAAGTCGGAAGCCAGCCTGTCGTAATCGGAGACGGAAAGCCTAAACGGCATTGGCTGATTGACTTCGCCAACCGCATTCCGAGCAGCCATAAGCAGCACCCCATCGCCCCCGGATGACGTGCGGCGAACGGCAATTGCGAAATCCATATCATTAAATGAGGGACTTGCCAGAAACCGAAAGCCATCTGGCTTGAGCGTTTCCAATCGAGGGAGCCGATTAAGCAACTCAGCGTCAGCTTCACCGCCATATCGGCCGTGCAAGCGTTCGGTTGCTGGCCCTCGATGCATCTGCGTCGCTTCGCGCCGCTCTTCACGCTTTCGCCATTCTGCAACGCCAATATAACTGAGAAACAGCAATTCTATCACTACGATCAACGAGGTGAGATAGCCAAACCAATGGACATATTTGAGGAACGACCGACGGTTCATAGTCAATGAGTAGCACAGCCGGACGCCTGCACAATGCCAAGGTGTCAAACGGCGTTCAAAAGGGACCCCCGATCGGCGTCGAAGAGGGACCCCCTTTTCAGATAATATGATGCTGGTTTGTTGAAGATGGCCTTGCGCTGCGTGCGGCGGAGGGCGGGCGTAGCCC
>Ga0233425_10001177_pt1 | contig 60738 bp, 63 predicted proteins | sample Watercolumn_Towu_2_FD_181712 | JGI IMG/M metagenome (GOLD analysis project Ga0233425, IMG submission 181712) | Freshwater microbial communities from Lake Towuti, South Sulawesi, Indonesia - Watercolumn_Towuti2014_140_MG | ecosystem: Environmental > Aquatic > Freshwater > Lake | place...
TTTGCGTCTGCCGCAACTGGGCCTCCAGAGAGGGGATGGTGGCCTCGGTGCTGTCCAGGACGGTGGTGGCCTGCTCCACGTCCCGCTTGGAAGTGGTGCCGCCCTGAAAGCGCGCCTGGGCGATCTGCAGGCTTTTCTTCTGGACCTCCACGTTCTGGCGGGCGATGTTCAGGCGCTTCTCCAGGGTGCGGATGGAGATGTAGGAATTGGCCACGTCCCCGGTGAGAGAAACCAGGGCGCTGTCATAATCCGCCACCGCAGCCAACAGAGAAGCGTCCGCGGACTCCACCGCGCGGCGGAACTTGCCCCAGAAGTCGATTTCCCAATTGGCGGTCAGGCCGATGGAGGAGCCCCAGAAAATGAGGGTGCTACCGGGAGCGGTCAAAGGAGTCGTTTGGCTGAGGCGGAATTTTTCGACGGCGGCTTGGGCCTTTTGAGATTGGGGGTACAGATTGCCCACCACCGCGCCCAGTTGGGCCCGGGCCCCCAGGACCCGGACCCCGGCGATCCGTAAGGGCAGGTTCTGCCGGTACGCGGTTTGAACCAGGTTATTTAACACCGGGTCGTTAAACGCCTGCCACCAGTCCCGGTAATCCTCGGTCCTGGCGGTTAACTGCCGATACTCCCCGGACTCCAGCCATTTCGGCATCATTTCGGCGTCCGGTTTCACGTAGTCCGGCCCCACCTTCACGCATCCGGAAGCCAGGAGAAGGACGACGAGTAACCATGCGCTGCATCTGATATAGCTCATACGGCTCCGCCCGCGGCCTTGCCGCTTTCCCCGGGTATGGTTGATCATGTTTGGACAAAACTAACCTGCTAGGAAGAGATAGTCAATTTAAATGCTACGGCTGCTAAACGTAGCTCTGATAACCGGGGTCGTACATCAGGGATTTGACGTCGGCTGGGATATCCTCGGGTCTGGGCTTCGTGGCCAGATCCTGGTCATAGGCCACTTCGGCCACCGCCGCGGCAATGGCCGCGGACACCTCCCTGATCCGGGCCAGGGGGGGATAGACTCTGCCTTGGGCCAGATCGTCCGCGGTCACCAATGAAGCCAGGGTTTGGGCCGCGGCAAAGAACATTTCATCGGTGACATGCCGGGCTCCGGAGGCAACGACGCCCAGCCCCACTCCCGGGAAGATATAGACGTTGTTCCCCTGGGCCGGAACCAGTTTTTTCCCCTCCAGGTCCACGGGGTCAAAGGGGCTGCCGCTGGCAAAGATAGCTCTGCCCCCGGTGGCCGCATAAGCGTCGGCCGCGGTGCATTCGGCCCTGGAGGTGGGGTTGGACAGGGAGAAAATGATGGGCCGGTCATTAATCCGCCCCATGGCCTCCAGGATGAGCCGGGTAAATAAGCCCTGCTTCCCGGAGACCCCGATCAGGGCGGTGGGCTTCAGGGTCTCCACGATGTCCTGCAAATTCCAAATAAACTCGTGGTCCTGGGCATAAGGCAGTTTCCGGCCGCTGAGGTCGCCCCGGCCCTTGACCACCAGGCCCTGGGAATCCACAAACCAGCAGCGCTGCCGGGCCTCCTCCGGGGATAAGCCTTCCTCCGCCAGGGCGGCGACGGTCAGGTTGGCAATTCCCAGCCCGGCCTCGCCGGCGCCGACGATGAGAAATTTTTGCTCCTTGAGCCTGCCGCCTCTGATCCGCAGGGCCGAATACAGCCCGGCCAGAGCCACCGCGCCCGTACCCTGGATATCGTCATTCAGGGCGCAGATGCGGTCCCGGTACCGCTCCAGGAGCCTAAAGGCGTTGACGTTGCCGAAATCCTCGAATTGAATCAGGGTCCTGGGAAAGACCTCCTGGACCGCGACGATGAACTCCTCCACGAAATCATCGTAGGCCGCGCCCCGGAGACGCCGCTGTTTCAGGCCGATGTACAGCGGGTCGTTGAGGAGTTCCTCGTTTTCCGTGCCCACGTCCAGGGTCACCGGCAGGGTGTGGGCATGGTGGATGCCGGCGCAGGCGGTATACAGCGTCAGCTTGCCCACGGGGATGCCCATGCCGTCCGCGCCCAGGTCTCCCAGGCCGAGGATGCGCTCCCCGTCGGTGACTACAATGATGCGCACCTCCCGCTGCGGCCAGTTGCGCAGCAGCTCGGAGATGCGCCCCCGGTCCCTGGCGGAAATAAAGACCCCCCGGGGCCGCCGGAAGATGTGGCCGTATTCCAGGCAGGCCTGGCCCACGGTGGGGGTATAGATGATGGGCATCATCTCCTGGATGTGATCGATCACCACCCGGTAAAATAGGGTCTTGTTGCGGTCCTGGAGGCTGATCATAAAGAGGTATTTCTCCAGGTTACCGGGCTTTTTCCGGAAATTCTCCAGGGTGCGCGTCACCTGTTCTTCCATGGTTTGCACCCGGGCCGGCAGCAGTCCCCGGAGGCCTAAGACGTCCCGCTCTTCCTTGGTAAAAGCCGCGTCCTTATTAAGCACCGGGTCCCGGAGCAAGGCCGCGCCGGTGGGCAGACCCACCATCCGGGTAAGAATTTTTTCCCTGGACGCGGCCAACCTCCCGCCCTCCAGCACCGCTTCGAGATTCACCAGGTCCAGGAGCCTGGAGAACCTTTCCTGGTTCATCAGGCACCGCTTGATGCGGATCACCGCGTCTTCGCCTTCTAAAGTTACCTTGTACATGCCATCCACCTCTTCATAGTTCAAAGTTCAAGGTTCAAAGTTCAAAGTTTGGCGGGCGAAAATTATTCATCGTAAAGTTAGGTTAAGAATCTCATTTTTAACGAAATCCTGAAAACCGAAATGAAAAACGATATTGACGACTATTACCAAATAATCTAAGTGTGCTTATATTTAATGCAATGCAGGCATTTATGAGGTTATGGCACAGATGCAAATTATGAAAGGTTCAGGGGACTTGCTCCTTAACCTTGAACTTTGAACTCTCAGCCCATGATTCCCATTGATCCGGCCATCTATCCCAAAGCAGTGATCGCCCTGGGGGGCAATGCCCTGATCCGCCCGGGGGAATCGGGGACCCTGGAGGAGCAGCACCGCCGCATCAGCCGGGCCATGGCCCACACCGCCGACCTGGTGGCCACCGGGTTTGCGTGCGTCATCACCCACGGCAACGGCCCCATGGTGGGGCATCTCCTGCTGCAGATGGAGTGCGCCCGGGCCCTGGTCCCCCCCATGCCCCTGTTTATTTCCGACGCCGACACCGAGGGCGGCCTGGGATACCTGATCCAGCAGTGCCTGGTGAATGAACTCCACCGCCGGGGCCTGGAAAAAGAGGTGGCCACGGTCATCACCCAGGTGGAGGTCGCGGCCGGCGATCCGGCTTTCGAAGCCCCCGACAAACCCATCGGCCCCTTCTATTCCGCGGACGAAGCTTTGCACCTGAAAACGGAACGGGGCTGGTGTCTCATGGAGGACGCGGGCCGGGGCTGGCGGCGGGTGGTGCCTTCCCCCCGCCCCTTAACCATCATCGAGCAGGGCGTCATTTCTTATCTCCTCAGAGGCGGGATCATCGTCATTGCCGCGGGCGGCGGCGGGGTGCCGGTCATCCGCCGGGCCGACGGCGACTTAACGGGGGTGGAGGCGGTCATTGATAAAGACCGGGCTTCCGCGGTCCTGGCCCGGGAAATCAATGCGGACCTGCTCATCTTTTTAACCGCGGTGGACCATGTCTATCTGGATTACGGGCGGCCCGGGCAGCGGCCCTTGACCGGGCTAACCTGCGCCGCAGCCCGGAAATATTTGCAGGAGGGCCAATTCCCCCCCGGCAGCATGGGCCCCAAGATGGAGGCGGCCCTGGATTTCCTGTCCCGGGACGGCAGACGGGTGCTAATCACCCAACCCGAAAGCCTGGCCGCGGCCATGGAGGGGCGCACGGGGACGCATATGTTTGCGTGAAGAAGCTGTCAGCTTGCAGCGGTCAGCTTTCAGCTTTCACCTTTTGGTTCTTGGTTCTGGGTTCTGATACGGAATTGTAGTGAAAAAGCCGTTGGAGCGGGCGAACCTGGTATTCGCCCTGGTTCCGGCGAGCATAAGGTTCGATACGAGAAAACATGCATCCTTGACAACGTGTTGTCATTAAAAGCTGATCGCTAAAAGCTGAAAGCTGACAGCTTTTTCTAGGAGCTTCCATGGCCTTTACCCTGCCTGCTTATCATCCCCCGGATTTCGACCAGCCGCCCCTCAAGGAAGCCCCTGTAGTGAGCTTCGCTTCGGCGCCGGATAACGGCCTCGCCCCGGAAAATTACCATGCCAGCACCATCTTTCCGGAATACCTGCAATTAACCGAGGGCCGCTGGGTCCTGCTGCCAAATTCCCGCATGGATTGTGTGGTGGTTCAGGCCCCCGACGGCGCATTGCAGGTCAAGGAATTCCGCCACCTGCGGCAGGGGGAGCAGGTGGCCCTGGGCCGGGGCGAAAACGGGGAGGAGGGCATCTTCGTCCACACCGGGGCCTTTGCCCCGCCCCAGCCGGTGGCCGAAAAATTCGCTTTCCGCACTCAGCCTTCCCGGGAGAGCTCCTTTTCCATCGACTACGATGAACTCTACGAACTCCTCGCCTATGAACGGGAACACGGCTTCATCCTCTGGGTCGCGGGTCCGGCCGCGGTCTTCGACCGGGATTCCCGGGACGCCCTGGCCTCCCTGATCCGCCAGGGATACGTCCACGGCCTATTGGCCGGGAACGCCCTGGCGGTGCACGACCTGGAAGCCGCGCTCTTCCAGACGGCCCTGGGCCAGGAGATCTATTGCAAGCGGCCCGTGCCCCTGGGGCATTACCATCACCTGGACGCCCTCAATCAGGTGCGGGCCGTCGGCTCCATGGCCCGGGCCATGGAAACCGGCTTGATTAAAGAAGGGGTGATGCACGCCCTCTGGCAGGCGCAGATTCCCTATGTGCTGGCCGGCTCCATCCGGGACGACGGGCCGCTGCCGGAGGTGGTCACCGACGCCCTGGAGGCCCAGGACGCCATGCGCGGCTTTTGCCGCCGGGCCACCACGGTGATTGCGGTGGCCACCCAACTCCACAGCATCGCCGCGGGCAACATGATCCCCGGCTATCACGTCCCGGCCGACGGCCGGGTGCGGCCGGTCTATTTTTTTGTGGTGGACATGAGCGAATTCGCCGCGGCCAAACTCACTAACCGGGGCTCCCTGGCCGCCCGCTCCATTTTGACCAACGCCCAGGACTTTCTGGTGATTTTGGAGCGGGGGTTGAGGGGAAAAGGAAAGGCCGACGTTGAATCATGCCTGCGAGAATAATTTAGAACCACTGCCGCCATAGTAAGGGCCAGGCGGTTGGGCATATTTTTACTTGGTATTTTCTCATTAATTAATTGCTTAATGGCCTTGCTAAAAAGGATCGATAATGGTAGCGTAAAACAAATTGTTTATCGATGGAGAGCGCCATGAAAACAGTCACCGTTTCCTCCAAATTCCAGGTGGTGATTCCCCGGGAAGTGCGGGAATCCATGGGCCTTCGGCCTGGGACCCGGGTCCAGGTCCTCCAATACGAGAATCGCATTGAGCTCATCCCCTTAAAAGATATCAAATCGTTGCGGGGGTTCATCCCCGGTATAAATACGGAGGTGATCCGGGAAGAGGACCGGGTATGAACCTGGTGGATTCCTGCGGCTGGCTGGAGTACTTTGGTAATGGCCCTAATTCCGACTTCTATGCCCCGGTCTTGGAGGATACGGCCTCTCTCCTGGTGCCCACCATCTGCCTTCTGGAAGTATTTAAACTGGTTCTCCAACAACGGGGAGAAGAAGCGGCCCTCCTGACAACCGCGGCCATGCACCTGGGATCGCTGGCGCCTCTGGATGCCCCAATCGCCCTTAGAGCCGCCAGGATCAGCAGTGACCTCAAAATGTCCCTTGCAGACAGCGTCATTTTGGCAACCGCGCAAACTTACCAAGGGATTATATGGACGCAAGATGCACACTTTAAGGGCATAGAGGGGGTTAGATATACGGAAAAGAAATACTCATAAGCTTATGAAATAGAAAAAGATGTATCCTGACTACACCTTCGGCTTCGATAACCTCCCCGACCAGCGCGGGGCATACAGCGCCAGGTGGGATAAGTACCAAGGCCGTGACATCATCCCCCTGTGGCTGGCGGACATGGATTTCCGCTCGCCGCCGGCAGTCATCGAGGCCCTGGGCCGCCGGGTGGAACACGGCGTCTTCGGTTATCCCTCGGTCCCCCCGGAATTGGTGGAGGTCGTTCTCTCCATGCTCCTGGCCGACTACGGCTGGGAGGTCAAACCCGAATGGCTGGTGTGGCTGCCCGGGCTGGTCACCGCCCTGAACGTCATCTGCCGGGCCGCGGCCGGGCCGGGCGAGGAAGTGCTGACCGCGGTCCCGGTGTACCCGCCTTTTCTGTCGGCCCCGAAATATAGCGGCCGCGGCCTGGCCACCGTCCCTCTGATCCTTGCCGCCGGCCGCTGGACTTTCGATTTTGAACGGTTGGAATCCTTAATCACTCCCCGCACCCGCCTGTTCCTCCTTTGCAACCCCCATAACCCAGTGGGCCGGGTTTACACCAGGGATGAACTCACCACCCTGGCCCGCATCTGCGAGAAGCACGACCTGATAATTTGCGCGGATGAAATTCATTGCGGCCTGATACTCGATCCGGACAAGTCGCATGTGCCCCTGGCGGTGCTGGACCCCGCGATTGCCGCCCGCACGGTCACCTTGATGTCCCCCAGCAAGACCTTCAACCTGCCCGGGCTGGGGTGCGCCTTTGCCGTCATTGCTGATGAACAGTTGCGCCGGAAGTTTAAGCAGGCCAAGGCCGGCATCGTCCCCGGGGTCAATCTCCTGGGCTATGTCGCGGCCCTGGCCGCCTACCGGGACGGATCGGAATGGCACGCGGCCCTGCTGTCCTACCTGCGGGGCAACCGGGACCTGGTGGCCGCCACGGTGGACCAGATGCCCGGCTTATCCATGACCCGCGTGGAGGCCACTTATCTGGCGTGGATCGACACCCGGGAGGCAGGAATAGAGGACCCGGTAAAGTTTTTCGAGAATGCCGGTGTAGGCCTGGCCGACGGCGCCCAATTCGGCGGCCCCGGGTTTGTCAGGATGAGCTTTGCCTGTCCCCGAGCAACGCTGAAGGAAGCGCTGGCCAGGATGAGGCGGGCGTTGCCCTAGCGACACCGGGGCACCCCGGCCGCTAGAGGGACTCTAACCAACATTCAGGATTTTAAGGTGATTTGGAAAGGGGGGTTAAAACGGAAACGGATATACAGTAGTCATCTGCCCTGCTGTTGAACGCATTGCCTCATCTGGCAAGGATCTTATGCCGTGCTCTTTTGCGCGAACGAAGGGTTTAACCCAGCACTGTCCGGTTAGGAAATTGCATGACAGCCAGTAAATATTATTTAAAAAAAATTATCATGGGGGTGATTTTTTACTTGACAAATTAGCTTGTGAGCAAGTGCGGTTATCGTAATATCCTAATAAAATAAGGAAATTACGGAATGCCTCGCTCCCTCACCGCCCAAAATCACAAGACCCCGGCACCGTCTTTCCAGGAATTATGGCAACCGGTGGAAAATTTTCTCCATGACGTCCCTCTGCTATCACGTTATTTGGTTTGGTTGATAACGGTGTAGCGTTGGGTTGCATCCCAATTCTGGGTGACCAGGGGATAAAATTTATAGGTTCTGCCGTCCTGATATGCGGGCAACTCCACCGAACCGTCGTTTCTGACGAACAGGTTCGGAATAAAATATTCAGCGCCGGCGCTCGGTTGCGTCAGGTACACCCGCTCATTGGTGTAAGGGCTGAGACTCGAGGTGGCGCTGACGGCGGTGCGCCGGCCGTTGTTAAGGGTGGCGGGGATGACGAAATCAATGTTGCTGAGGGCCTGAGGGTCGTATTCAGCCGCGGTTCGACGATAGGCCAGATCAATGGTCATAAATCTCGGAATGGCGCTAACCCTCGGCCCCTTGATCACAGATGATAACCGGCTGCTCGGGGGCGCGTCTGGTTGCAGCCAGGCCGCAAGCTAACACCGCGGAATTGTGTGGGCGCACCGGCGTGTCCGTCCTCAATGCTCTCAATGATGGGCATATTCGCAAACAGACCTGTGCGATGCTTTTTGTTAATCGGATTTAAGGAGATATTGGTTTAATAGTGATTGGAAGAAATTCCGGCAAGTTATTTTATACTTGAAATCGCTCTATGCTAAGCGCTAAAATCAGATTCATTCTCCTGGAAAGCGGAAGGGAAAACCATGTATCTCGGGAAAGGCTGGCGGGTTATCCGGAAATGCCTGATCCCTTGTGAGGCCTCGGCGGCCTAGTCCCCCGCAAATTTCGGGTTAAAAGGTCACCGGAACCATTATTGACCGTTATTTAGGCTACCCAAAATCATTGGAAAAAGACCAAACTATTAAGGAGATGGCAAACATAAAAACCAAAAAGGTCATCTTGGTCTTGTTGATGTTCGGTTGTCTGGGGACCTTTTCCGCGGTGGCGGCCCAAGCCGATTGGGTCATTTCTACCATCGATCAGGTGGGACCCTATGGTATCAATGAAACTACCAGCGGCTCCAGAATTTTCCTGACAGCGGTGAACCCTGCGGATGCCTGGCCGGGCAGCAAAGAATGTAAGATTGGCGTCAGTCGGGGCAAGGAATTCCTGGCTGCGGCGCTGACTGCCCTGGCGAGCGGCAAGCAAGTGAGAGTCAGCCTCAACCCGGCATTGGCCTCTCCGACGATTAGCGCGATTTACGTCTAAAAATGACCGGGAGATGGAAGCCTTAAGTCGACGTAGGGTCCCGGGACGCAAATATTGGGGCGGCTCCCTATACTTGGAGCAAACGACATGAGGACCAAAAAACGATTGCTGTATGGATTGGTGATCTGCCTCGGGCTGTTCATCTGCATTACTAGTGCACTCCTGATTCCTTCTGAGTGCCAGTCTGCGGCCTATTCCATCCTCCACAACTTCGGTGCTATAGGCGATGGGTTTCAACCCTTTTACGGGGGTCCCATCCTCTCGGGCACCACCCTTTACGGCACGACCGAAGGGGGGACCTTGTCTAATGGAGACCTGGTCGGCGGCGTGCTTTACAAGATCAACACGGATGGCACCGGTTACGCGGTCCTGCACTATTTCGATGACCGGCCCCCCACCGGTGATGGGACAATACCCCGGGGCGGACTCACCCTCTCGGGGTCCACCCTTTACGGCTGCTGTGAATACAGCGGCATCCCCTACCTCCAAGGCAAGGGCACGGTTTTTAAGATAAACACCGATGGCACCGGCTATCAGATAATTCAGGTCTTTGGAGGGGGCCAATGTAATCCCGTAGCCGCCCCAGTGGTTTCGGGCTCCAGGCTTTATGGCACAAATGTCAGCGACCAAACCCTCGACCTCAACGGCGAGATTTTCGCCATGAACACCGATGGAAGCGGATTCCTGTCCCTGCACCAATTCGCCGGTAAGCCCAACGATGGGGCTAAACCTTATGGCTCCCTCACCCTGGTGGGGTCGAGGCTCTACGGCATGACCCGTGTTGGCGGCCGCAACGGCACCGAGGGCGGCTCCCCCGGCAATGGCGTAATTTTCGCCATCGACACGGATGGCAACAATTATAAAATCCTGCACCATTTCGCCGGTTATCCCACTGATGGGAAAAATCCTCATGGCTCCCTCACCCTGGTGGGTTCCAAGCTCTATGGGATGACCGTTGGTGGAGGCGCGAGCGACGGTCCCGGCGTGATTTTTTCCATCAACCTGGACGGCACCGGCTACCAGGTTGTTTTAGACTTCAGTACCGCTACCGGTGCCCCCTCGGGTCCTTATGGCTCCTTGACCCTCTGGGGGGGCAAGCTCTATGGCATGACCTCTGGAGGCGGCCCGGGTAGCATCGCTGGCGTCATCTTCCGGGTCAACCCCGACGGCACCGGATTTAAAATCCTGCACACCTTTATGCCTTCTTTGGGCGATGGGGGTCTACCTTACGGGAACATCACCTTCGCAGGGTCCAGACTCTACGGATGGACCTATGCCAATGGCGCCAATAACGAAGGCGTGTTTTTCTCCCTGCAACCGCCGTCGGAGGATACCGGGATGCTGCAATTACTCCTCTTGAATTAGTAGCTCAAAAAAAATTGGCGGGCGCGCTGCCGCGCCCTTTAATGTTTCTCTAAATCAATAGGAAAATTATGTTGACATCTTGAAACCAAGAAAAACCTAACCTCTTTGTAACTAATTGATATTTAAAACATTATTTTGTTAAAATACTTGGATTGGGGCTTTGTAATGCATAATGCTAAGTACTAACATAATTCAGATATAATTATCTGTCCGAAATCTAACCCGGCAATAATGCTATTGGAATAGCAGCCTGAACCCATGGGGGGCACGGTTTTATCGTGCCCCCCGATTTTTCATTGCCAAAGCCGCATCTTGATAGTTGTCCAATTAAGCCTTGCCCCTCATATCACCCGTAATTCCAACACCGTGCCCAATGCCCCTTTCCCACCTCCACCCAGGGCGGCTCCTCCAGGCATTGGTCCCGGGCGTCGGGGCAGCGGTCTTTGAAGAGGCAGCCCTGGGGCAAGGATTCCAGGGAAGGGACCTGGCCCCGGATGGCGGGGAGGGTCTCGCCGGGCGCGTGGTGGAAGTCCAGCTTGGGCACTGCGGCCAGCAAGCTCCGGGTGTAGGGGTGGGCCGGGTTTTTATAGAGGTCGGGCGTCGCGGCCTGCTCCATGATCACGCCGGCGTACATCACCGCCACCCGCTCCGTGGTCTGGGCGACAATGCCCAAATTGTGGGTGATGAAGAGCACCGCCAGGCCCATTTCCTCCTTGAGGCGCTTGAGCAAGGCCAGAATCTGGGCCTGGATGGTCACGTCCAGGGCGGTGGTGGGCTCGTCCGCAATCAGCATCTCCGGCTCGCAGGCCAGGGCCATGGCGATCATGGCCCGCTGGCGCAAGCCGCCTGAAAGCTGGTGGGGATACTGCGTCAGGCGCCGCGCCGCGTCCGCCAGGCCCACCCGGGCCAGGGCCTGGCCCGCGGCCTCCCACGCGGCCTCGCGGCCCAGGCCCCGGTGCAGGCGCAGGGCCTCGGCCACCTGCTCGCCGATGGTGAAGACCGGGTTGAGCGCGGTCATGGGCTCCTGAAAGATCATGGCGATGCGGTCGCCCCGGATCTCCCGGAGGCGGGGTTCGGGCAGGGCCAGCACATCCTCGCCGGCCAGCCTGATCTCCCCCTGAACATCAGCGTGCGCGGCCGGCAGCAGGCGCAAAATCGAGAGCGCGGTGACCGTCTTGCCGCAGCCGGATTCCCCCACCAGCCCCAGGGTTTCCCCTTTGCCAAGCTCGAAACTCACCCCGGAAACGGCCCTGAGGCGCCCTGCGGGGGTATCGAAATGGACCCGGAGGTCCTTAACCTGCAACAGGGGGGAAGACAAAGGGGAGGGGGTCAATCTTGGGAAGCCTCGGCCAAGGGCAATTGGATGGTGAAGGTGGAACCCTGGCCCGGGGTGCTTTCCACCATGATGCAGCCCCCGTGCTGCTCCTTGACGATGAAGTTGCAGATGGCCAGCCCCAGGCCGGTCCCCTTCTCCTTGGTGGTGAAGTAGGGGGTGAAGATATTGGCCGCCACCTCCGGGGCCATGCCCTCCCCGGTGTCGGTGACGCTGACCTCTACGTTGGGGCCTACGACCCGGGTGGTGATGACGAGTTCGCCCCCCCGGGGCATGGCCTCCACCGCGTTTTTAAAGAGATTGATGAGCACCTGGCGGATTTGCTGGGGATCGAAGCGCATCTCCGGCAGAGAGCTGTCCTGCCGCCGCCGCACCCGGATCCGGTGCTCCCTGAAATTTTCCTGGAAGAACTCCACCACCTGGCTGATAAGCGACTCCAAATCTCCCGGCGATTTCTGGGCCGAGGAAGGGCGCACGAAGTCCCGCATTTCCGCGACCATCCCTTCCAGGCGCCCCACTTCCTCGGCGACGATGGCCAGTTTCTGCTTCGCCTTATCGTCCAGTTTGGTGGCCTTGAGGAGCTGCCGGGCAAAGCCGCCGATGACCAACAGGGGATTCTTGATTTCGTGGGCAATGTGGGTCACGGTGTTGCCCACTGCAGCCAGGCGTTCGGATTGCAGCAGGCGTTCTTCCATCTCCTTGGCTTCCGTGATGTCCCGGATAATCCCGGTGAAATAGAATTTGCCCCAGACCTCCGCCACGGAAAAAGAGATGCTCATGGGAAATTCCGTGCCGTCCTTCCTTTGGGCGGTGAGGCGCACGTGCTTGCCGATGACCCGGGGCCGGCGGCCGGCCAGGTAACGGCGCAGGTATTCCTGGTGCACCTCTTTATGGGGGGGAGGAATGATGAGCTTCAGGTCCTGGCCCAGGGCTTCTTCCCGGGTAAAGCCCAGAATCTTTTCCGCGCCTAGATTATAGCCGACAATGACGTGGTCTTCGTTGATGGAGATAATGGCGTCGACGGCGCTGTTGATGATGCCGGCATTGATGTCCTGCTTGCGGCGCAATTCCCGGAGCTGCAAGAGGAGGTCCTCCACGGCCCGGGCCGCGGGGCCGGAGATGACCCGCTCCTCCTCCCCGGAGGCCGGAGCCTGGACATCAAGCACCAGGTCGAACCCCTCCGGCCGGCGGTTTAACAGGTCCTGGCGCAGTTCTTCCCGGGAGGGGGCGTCTTTGGCGCTGAAAAATTCCAGTTGCACCGGAATAATGCCTGCCGCCGAAAAAGGCAGGGCCAGCGCCGGGGGCGGTGGCTCCCCCCGGTCATTGATGATCGCGATGCGAATAGTCTCGGCCTTGTCAGCCATCGGTATCCAGTCAAGAGCCGGGAGGCGTCTCTTAGCCCTCCTCGGCTCCGGGCGGAGGCTTATCTGTCTGCTTCGCTCCTGTTACTCCCCTCCTGCCTCACTTCTCAAAGGCTCTAAAGACCAGGGAGGCGTTGGTGCCCCCGAAACCGAAGGAGTTGGAAAGGGCATGGCGAATTTTGACCTTCCGGGCCTGGTCGGGAACGAAATCGAATCCTTCGCATTGGGGGTCCGGATCATCCAGATTGATGGTGGGGGGGATGATCCCCTGCTTCAGGGCCATGATGGTGAAAATGGCCTCCACCGAGCCCGCGGCCCCCAGGAGGTGTCCGGTCATGGACTTGGTGCCGCTGACCAGGGGCAGTCGGGGGGCCTTTTCGAAGATCTGCGCCAAGGCCCGGACTTCGTTCTTGTCCCCCACCGGGGTGGCGGTGGCGTGGGGATTGACATAATCCACCTCACCGGGGGAAATGCCGGCGTCATGAAGGGCCAATTTGATGCAGCGCTTGGCTCCTTCGATGTGGGGATCGGTGATATGGTGGGCATCGCCGGTCATCCCGAAGCCGATGATCTCCGCGTGGATTTCGGCTCCCCGGGCCAGGGCATGTTCCAATTCTTCGAGCACCAGGACGCCGGAGCCTTCCGACATGACAAAGCCGTTGCGCCCGGTGTCGAAGGGCCGGGACGCCGCTTCGGGACGGTCATTGCGACCCGTGGCCAGGGCCCCCATACGATAGAACCCGGCCATGGTCAGGAGAGTGATGGCCGCTTCCGTGCCCCCGGTGGCCATCAGGTCCGCCTCCCCCATCTGGATGGAGCGGTAGGCCATGCCGATGGCGTGCGCGCCGGCGGCGCAGGCGGTGGATAGGGCCATATTGGGGCCTTTGGCCTTAAAACTGATGGAGACGTTGCCCGCGGCCAGGTTCGGAATCATCTTGGGCACCAGAAACGGGGAAACCCGGCGCACTCCTTCGTTGAGGAGTTTGATAATCTGCTCCTCCCAGGAGCCGACGCCGCCCATGCCGGTGGCAATGATGACCCCGGCCCGCTCGGGATCTTCCTTTTCCAGGTCCAGGCCGGAGTCCTGGACCGCCTCCAGGCTGGCCGCCAGGGCAAACTGGGTGAAACGGTCGGTATATTTAATCTGCTTGAGATCTTCTTTGGAAGGGTTTTTCTTCCGGGCTTGAAGGATCTCTTTAAGGTCAAAATCAACAATCTGCCCGGCGATCAAGGGGAAATCTTCAGGGAGGGGGTGGTTTATAATGAAAGAATCCATGTAGCTGCTTAAATTAACCACCTGATGGACCCCGGATTTCCCGGCCAGCAGGCGTTGCCAGACCGTGGGCACATCGGTGCCCAGGGAATTGACCATCCCCATGCCGGTGACCACTACCCGGCGCAAATTCAGGTTTTTCTTCTGGGACATAAAAATCAACCTCCTCCACGGGCCTGGAGAATTAAGCCAAGGCAACCCTGACCTCTCCTCCGGAGCGCGGCTTCAGGTTTATGGCCTTTATCCGGCAACATCCGCAGGCTTGGCGAACCCGTGGGTTCCATCCTTAATGCGAAGTCCCGGTGGTTTCCGCCCGCCTGCGAGCAAAGAAACAAGAAGGTGGAACTTCCGGTCTTCAGGAGTCGGCGTCAGGGGCCAACTCCAGAGTATATCTGGCATTTTAAATTACCCGGGCAACTATTGCAATGTCTAATTCCGACGCCGCTCCAGGGCGGCGGCAACTTCCGGGGAGGGGAAATGGCGGTCGTACGGTTAGGGAGAGGCCACAATTACCGGCAGGGGTTGCAATCCCCGACGGGAATGGCTATGGTACTGAAAAATTCAGTTTACATTTGGAAAATGTTTGCGGTACAATGGGACATTTGGGGCAACAACCATCCGCGCATAAATTCCCTGATCAGGCAAATACATCCGCAAACGAGGACCGGCTATGAAATGTCGAGTTAACCCCAGCTATATGGAGCAGCTATATTCCTTTTACTCCCCCTTTTATGATTATGTTTTTGGAAAATTACTGGAACCCGGGCGACGCCGGGCTTTTCATTATTTGGACCGCAGGCCGCACCAGAGGATTTTAGAAATCGGCATCGGCCCCGGCTCCACCCTGGAAAAATATCCTCCCTATACCAATCTGGTGGGCATCGACATCTCCTCGGCCATGATTGAGGAGGCCCAGAAAAAGGCGGCCCAGCTCAACGGCGGCAGCACCTATGATCTCAGTGTGATGGACGCCGCCAACCTGGAGTTCCCCGACGACCATTTCGACGCGGTCATTTCCGCATACGTCATCACCACCGTGCAAGACCCCCACAAGGTGTGCCGGGAAATCCTGCGGGTGGTGAAACCCGGGGGCCAGATCATCATTATCAATCACACCCGCAGCCCCAACGGCGGGGTCCTGGGAAAAATCGAGGACATCCTCGCCCCCGTTTGCGTCCGCATCGGCTTTACCACCGACCTGGATGTGATCCGGGTAATGCGGGAAGTGGGGATGACCGTGAACCGGGCCGTCAAGTGCAACCTGATGAACACCGGCCGCATCATCATGGCCACCAAAGAAAGTTAGGGGGCGAGTTCCCGGCGGCTCCCTCCCTCAGGTTTTTATTGCCTCAGTCGAGCCTTTAGCCAAAGTTTCTCTGGGTGTCTTTTCTCTGCGTCTCTGCGGTAAATTCTGCCTGTCTTGCACCGCCGAGACGCAGAGGACGCAGAGAAAACACCTCCCCCGATTCCCCTTCTTGCCGTTTTGTGACCTGTTAACTTCCTTTGGGATTTTTTCCTCTTTTTCTATATAATCTGTGACAAGGCTGCGGCTTCTTTCTTCAACTCTTCCTCAGGAGCCGGGCCAAACTCATTAGACCTGGAACTTAGAACCACGAACGCGGAACTATTCTTAACGGGAGAAAGAAATGAAAATACATAAAAACTCTTTTGTTACCATAGATTACCTGATCCGTATGGGGGAGCGGGAATATTATCCCGCGGACGGACGGCCGGAGGAAATCTCCTTCTGCATGGGTTGGGGGGTGATGCCTCCGGGTCTGGAAGAGGCCCTGCTGGGTCTGGAGGAAAGCGTCGAGAAAGTGGTGCGCCTCAGTCCCGCTGAGGCTTATGGAGATTTGGACCAGGAACTGATCATGGAAGTGCCCCGCTCGGATTTCGCCCCCGACGTGGAGCTGAAGGCGGGCCAGGTATTCGAAACCGAAGACGAAGAAGGCCACCCGGTCTTTTTCGTGGTCCAGGAAGTGCGCCCCGAGACGGCGGTCATCGATTTCAACCACCCCCTGGCTGGGAAGGAGCTGGAGGTTTCCTTCACGGTGCGCCAGGTTCGGGAAGCCACTCCGGAGGATCTGAAGCACGAATCCTCCTGCGGCTGTGGCTGCGGCGGAGGGTCCACCCAGCATTGAGCCCGGAGGACTGCCATCGATGACCTCGCCCTGGGTAAAGCAATACGACCCGGGAGTGCCCCCAGAGACCGGCCCGGTTTCCGGCACCATTCCCCAATTACTGCTCCGGGCCGCCCAAAAATCACCCCGCGCTCCGGCTCTGGCCTTTTTCGGGCGGACCATGTCCTATGGGACCCTGGCCCACCAGACCGCCCGCCTGGCCCAGGCTCTCCGCAACCTGGGAGTGGCCCCCGGGGAGCGCCTCGCTTTTCTCCTGCCCAACTGCCCCCAACTGGTGATGGTCTATCAGGCCGCCCTAAGCCTGGGCGCGGTGGCGGTGCCCTTGAACCCGCTGCTCAGTCCCAAGGAGCTCCATTACCAGTTAACGGATTCCGGGGCCCGCCGCCTGGCGGTCCTGGACCATCTCCTGCCCAAGGTGGAGGCGGCCCGGGCCGGGACGGACCTGGGCCAGGTGATCGTCACCTCCCTAGCCGACTATCTGCCCTGGCCCCTGAGCTGGCTCTACCCCCTCAAGGCCCGGAGGCAGGGCCAAGCCGTGGGCTTTAAGGCCGCTCCCGGGCATTTTGCCTGGCGGGAATTGCTGCAATCCCCGCCTCTGGAGGCTCCGCCCCTGCCGGCGCCCGGGGACGTGGCGGTTCTCCTCTATACCGGCGGCACCACCGGGGTGCCCAAGGCCGCGGCCTTGACCCACGGCAATCTCCTGGCCAACGTGGCCCAGATCAACGCCTGGCTGCCCCAGGTGCGTTACGGAGAAGAGCGCCTGGTGGGGCTGCTCCCCTTTTCCCACTCCTTCGGTCTCACCGTCTGCCTCAACTGGCCCATGTCCCAGGGCGCGCTGATTATTGTCCTGCCCCGTTTCGAGATCGGCATGTTTCTCAAAGCCCTGAAGAAGCACCGGCCCACCATGCTGCCCGGGGTGCCCACCCTCTTTGTGGCCCTGATCAACCATCCGGAGATCACCCGCTACGATTTCACCTCCCTGTGGGCCTGCATCAGCGGCTCCGCGCCCCTGCCCCTGGAGGTGCGGGACCGGTTCGAGGGTCTCACCAATTGCCGCATCCTGGAAGGCTACGGCCTCACCGAAGCCGGGCCGGTGACCCATATCAACCCCATTGAGGGGAGAAGGCCTCCGGGGTCCATCGGCCTGCCCCTGCCCACCACCGCGGTGAGGATCATGGACCAGGAGACGGGCGTCCGGGAACTGTCGGCGGGCGAAGTGGGGGAACTGGCCCTTAAAGGCCCTCAGGTCATGCAGGGCTACTGGCAAAAGGGCGAGGAGACGGCGCTGGCCCTCCGGGACGGCTGGCTCTATACCGGGGACCTGGCCCGGATGGAGGCGGACGGCTATTTTTATATCGTGGAAAGAAAAAAGGACATGATCATTTCCGGGGGCTACAACATCTATCCCCGAGAGGTGGAGGAGGTCCTGTACCAGCATCCCGGAGTGAAAGAGGCCGTGGCCCTGGGATGGCCCGACGGCTACCGGGGGGAAGTGGTGAAGGTGGTGATCGTGCCCCGGGACGGCATCCCCCTGACCGCCGAAGAACTCCAGGATTTCTGCCGGCCCCAATTGGCCGCGTATAAGGTGCCGAAAATCATCGAATTCCGCCCGGAACTGCCCAAAAGCCAGGTGGGCAAGGTGCTGCGCCGGGTGCTCCGGGAAGAATGGACCCCACCGGCGGCTACGGGGAAATCATGAGCCTAAAACGGGTGATACGCTACCAGTGGCTGAAATTCAAGCGACTCCAGGGCGACCCCCGGAGACTGGCCTGGGGCATGGCCCTGGGCGTATTCATCGGCGTCACCCCCACGGTGCCTTTCCATACCGTGACGGCGTTGGCGATAGCGCCCTTGCTGCGTATTTCCCCGGTTACCGCCTACCTGGGCGTCTGGATCATGAACCCGATAACCATGGCCCCTCTATATGTGGCCGCCTACAAGGTGGGGCAGATCCTTCTCTTCCAGGGGGAACCCCTGGTCCTGCCGGCCACCTTTGATTTGCCGAACGTCCTCGACCTGTTGTGGCGGGGCGGCCTGGCTTTGCAGGTGGGAGGGGCGCTTATCGCCATCCCTCCGGCCATTGTCTCCTATTTCCTCACTCTCTGGGCCGTCCAGCGCCATAGGCAGCATAAGGCCCGAAAGGCCGCCGGTGGCTTTCACCTCCCCCAAAATCCTGCTCCGTCGCCTGGGCCTGAGGCCTAAGAAGGCCTGGGGCCAGCACTTTCTCCTGTACCCGCACCAGGCCCAACGCATTGTGGCCGCCCTGGGTTTAAGCGGCGCGGAGACGGTGGTGGAAATCGGCCCCGGCCTGGGAGCCCTCACCGTTTTTCTGGAACAGGAAGCCGCAAAAGTGGTGGCCTTGGAGAGGGACCCCGTCCTGGCGAAATTCCTGGAGGAAGAGCTTTTCCCGGAAAATCCCAGAGTGCGGATTCTTTGCCGGGATGCCCTGGCCTTTGACTTCCGGGAATGCAGCCGCAATTCTGCGCCACCCCTGACCCTGGCGGGAAATCTGCCGTATCAGATTACCTCCCCCTTGCTCTTTAAACTGGTGGAGGCCAAACCGGCCGTGGGCCGGGCGGTCTTCATGGTGCAGGAGGAAGTGGGGGGGCGTCTTTTGTCCCCTCCCGGGACCAAAGATTACGGCGTGCTCTCCGTGCTGATGCAGTACCATTTTGCCCTGGAGCGGGTCTTCTCCCTGGGTCCGGCCAACTTTTATCCGCCGCCTCAGGTGGATTCGGTGGTGCTGCGCCTGACTCCCCGGCAGGCGGAACCCCGGGCCAAGGATGAAGCATTATTCAGCCGGGTGGTGAAGGCCGCGTTCGCCCACCGCCGCAAAACCCTGAACAATACCCTGGTGAGCCGGGCCGCGGATTTCGGCCTGGCCCCGGAAAAGCTGCGGGCCATTTTTGCAGCCCTGGAGATCGACCGGGCCCGGCGGGGGGAGACGTTGGGCGTGGCGCAGTTCGTGGCGGTTAGTAATGCTATCAGAGAGGCAATGCGTCTGGAGTGATCAGTAATAAGTAATAAGTGATCAGTAATAAGTAAAAGCGTGACCCCTATCGACATATTCTTTTTCTTATTACTTATTACTATCCTTTTAAAACAATCCACCTGCCCAAAAGGACAACTCTTAGGCATGGGCACATGGCTCCTCTTCGGCCTGGCCGCGGCTATGGGGGACGCGGGCTCGGATGCGGTGACCAAACGTCATCTGACGCATCTGCCCCCGTACGTCATGGGGATGGCCCGTTTACTCTTTGCCCTGCCTTTTCTGGCCCTGGTGGGGTTGGGCCTCAGTCGGCCGGCGTTGGACCCCGTCTTTTGGTGGACGGTGGCGGCCATGGTGCCCCTGGAGTTGACCGCCATGGTGATGTACATGCGCGCCTTAAAGGTCTGCCATCTATCCCTGTGCATCCCTTTCCTGGCCTTCACGCCGGTATTCATGATCCTCACCGGCCAGGTAATCTTAGGGGAGGGTCTGAACCGCTGGGGACTGCTGGGTGTGGTGGCCATCGCCGGCGGGAGCTATATTTTGAGTATGGGGACCGAATGGACCGGAGTCTGGGCGCCTTTTAAGGCCCTGGTCCGGGAGCGGGGCCCCGGGTTGATGCTGGGGGTGGCCCTGATCTATTCTTTCACCGCGGCGCTGTTTAAAAAGGCGGTGCTGCACTCGGACCCGGCTTTCTTCGGGGTTTTTTACCCCGTCCTGCTGAGCGGGGTCATGCTGGGCGGCTATCCCTTGATGCGGCGGCCCGGGGGCGTGGGCCTCAGGTCCATCTGGGGGTGGGGCCTGCTCCTGGGGTTTTTCATGGCCCTCAGCATCTTGACCGTGGCCCGGGGCCTGACCCTGGCCCCCGCGGCTTATATGATCTCGGTAAAGCGTCTCAGTTTATTGTTCAGTGTCCTGCTGGGAGGCATGTGGCTTAAGGAACGGCCCTTTCTGCCCCGGCTGCTGGGCGTCACCTTGATGTGCGGCGGTGTGATTATCATCGCCTTAAGGGGCTCTCTTTTTTAACATTTTCTCTCTACGTTCTCTGCGTCTCTGCGGTTAAAAAGATTCACCGCAGAGACGCAGAGAGCGCAGAGAAAAAACAGAGGTAAAATTCATGTCTTACGAACCCCGCACTTACCGCACCCGCATGGCCCGGGAAGGGTTAACGGGTTTCCGGGTGGCGGTGAAGGAAACCGACCTCTGGGTCCTGGCGGCCAGGGATTTCACCCCGGAGGTGCAAGAGATCGTGCTCCAGGAGCGGCGGCAGTTGGAGAGCTACCTAGCCGGGCATCCCGGCTTCCTGGAGGCCCTGGCCCCCTGGCCGGAGGACCCCTTTGCCCCGCCGGTGGCCCGGGAAATGATAACTGCTGGGGCCAAAGTGGGGGTCGGCCCCATGGCCGCGGTGGCCGGGGCGTTGGCGGAAAGAGTGGGCCGGGCGTTGGCCCCCTTGAGCGGCGAGGTGATCGTGGAAAACGGGGGGGATATTTTTATCGATATTAAGAATTCCGCCACCATCGGCCTCTTTGCCGGGAAATCGCCCTTGAGCGGCCGGGTGGGGCTGAAGATCGACCCGGCCTGGGGGCCGTTGGGGGTCTGCACCTCCTCGGGCACCGTGGGCCATTCCCTGAGCTTCGGCAAGGCGGACGCGGCCTGCGTCATCGCGGAGAACACGGCGTTGGCGGACGCGGCGGCCACGGCCCTGGGCAACCGGGTGCCGGACGCCTCAGCCATCAATACCGCCCTGGAGTGGGCCGGGACCATCCCGGACATCCTGGGAGCGGTGGTCATCGTCGGGGATAAGTTGGGCGTTTGGGGGCGGGTGGAATTGGCGCCGTTGTCATGAAAGTTCCAAGTTCCTGGTTCCAAGTTCCAAGCCAAAGGAATGTCCATAAATTTACTATAATCCGCAATTCGAGCCGATGGCTCATGAAAACTATCCTGTACTGAAAAATTCCCCAGGTAATTGGCGATTTTTAAGAGAATTGATATGATAAGCGGTCATGGAAATTTTCTGGCAGTCATTAATGGGCCATCGGCCCACCTATAAAATTCGCGGAAAAGTTCCTGATAATCAATCCTTAACTTGGAACCTGGAACCTGGAACTTTCGGAGAAGAGGAAACCCCATGCCACAACACCAACCCGAAAAAATCACCCTGAACCCGGACGGCTCTCTCAAGGTAGCGGAGCATCCGGTGGTTCTGTTCATCGAAGGGGACGGCACCGGGCCGGACATCTGGCGGGCCGCGCAGCCGGTCCTGGACGCGGCCGTGGCCAAGGCCTACGGCAAGAAGCGCCGCATCGCCTGGCAGGAAGTTTTAGCCGGGGAGAAGGCCTTCAAACGCACGGGCAGCTACCTGCCCGTGGAAACCCTCAACGACTTGCGGGAATACCGGGTGGCCCTCAAAGGCCCCCTCACCACCCCCATCGGTGGCGGCTTCCGGTCATTGAACGTCACCTTGCGGCAAGTCCTGGATCTTTATGCCTGCATCAGGCCGGTGCGCTACTACCCGGGTGTGCCCAGCCCCATGAAGGAGCCCCAGAAGATCGATATGGTGATCTTTCGGGAAAACACCGAGGACGTCTACGCCGGGGTGGAATGGCAGGCCAACAGCGACGAAGCCCGAAAGCTCATCCATTTTCTCAACCAGGAATTGGGCTCCTCCATTGATCAGGGCGCGGCCATCGGCATCAAGCCCATGACCGAGCGGTGCAGCAAGCGGCTGATCCGCATGGCTTTGAAATACGCCCTGGAGCATAAGCGCCCCAGTATTACCCTGATGCACAAGGGCAACATCATGAAATACACCGAGGGCGCCTTCCAAAACTGGGGCTACGAAGTGGCCCTGGAATTCGGCGACCGGGTGGTGTCCGAGGCCGAACTCTGGAGCCGCCACCAGGGCCAGGCTCCGGCCGGCAAGGTGGTCCTCAAGGACCGGCTGGCGGACAACCTCTTTCAGCAGGTCCTGCTGCGCCCCGAGGAATACGCGGTGATCGCCACCCCCAACCTGAACGGCGATTACATGTCCGACGCCCTGGCGGCCCAGGTGGGGGGATTGGGCATGGCGCCGGGGGCCAACGTGGGCGACGGCTGCGCCATCTTCGAAGCGACCCACGGCAGCGCCCCCAAGTACGCGGGCCAGGACAAGGTCAATCCCGGCTCCCTGATCCTTTCCGGGGCCATGCTCCTGGAATACTTAGGCTGGAACGAGGCCGCGCAGCTCATCCACCAGGCACTGCCCAAGGTATTGGCCGCGGGCGTGGCCACCTACGACCTGGCCCGGCAACTCCCCGGGACCAAAGAGGTGTCCTGCTCCGAATTCGGGCAGAATCTGATTAAACACATGTAGGACAGGCAAGGAATACATCAGCGTTTATCTGCGTCCATCGGCGGCCAATATTTAACCGCCGATGAACGCAGATAAACGCCGAAATTTTAAGGACTATGTGATAAGGCTGCGTTGGGTCTATCAGACCCGGCGCAGCTTTATTTTTTGGCCAAATAAGCGCCGTCGGTCTGAGAAACACGGCCCCTACCCAGCAGCCGCTCCAGGTGTTTTTGCAGCATCTGGGTCTCGATGTGATGGTAGATGAAGGGCGGCTCCTTGGGTTTGCCGTAGAAGAAATGCCGGTCCGCCAGTTGCTTCACGGTTTTTGGCTTTTTAAGCAGTTCCAGGAGGCGGTCCTCCCGGGCGGCGATGGCCTGCAGGTAGGCGGGCAACGCGGCCTGAAACTCTTCTTCGCTGAAAACCCCCTGCTCATGGGCGGTGATGTAGGTCCGGGCCTTAAAGTCGCCCAAGCGCTCCAGGGTGGCCTCGAAATCCTCCAGGGAAGAAGTTTTGTCCCCGTACCAGGGGCCGAAGGGGGTGAGATCCACATCCGCCAGGAATAAAAGTTCCTGGCCGGGGAAATAAAAGCAGCTATGCCCCGGGGTATGACCCGCCGCGGGCACGATCTCCAGGGTGATCCCGCCCTGCCGGAAGCGTTGGCCGGGCTCATAGGGAACGAGGTTTTCCAGGGGGCGGAAGTTGAATTGCCGGACCATGACCTCCCCCCAGTATTCCCGGGCCTGGGGGTCGTCCAAACCCATCAGGTCCAGCGCGGCCGTAACCGACCTGAAGGCCTCCGCCTCCGCGGCCGGCACGTAAAAGCGGGCCTCGGGGAATAAGTGATTATACTTCTGGTGGTCTTCGTGGAAGTGGCTGATAAAGACCCCGGTCACCTTCCTGGTCCGGGCCAGGCGGCGGAAAAAGTCTTTATCACTCGCGGGGTCCACCACCCAGGTCTCTTCGCCGTCGATGGCCAGGGAGTGGCAATAGGGATAGCGCCCGCCCTTCTTGCCGGGGATGAACCTGATGGGGCCGAAGGCCAGGATTTCCTCCGGCGCCGGTTTGGGGATGAATGGCTGCGGCATCAAAATAGCAGAGCTCAGCCCTTAGCTTCTTCCGGGATCATGTACAGGAGTTCGTAACGGCCCGCGAGATCCTTCCTGGCGGCTTCGGCCGTGTCCGGCGGCAGGTTCTTGACCCGGAGATAGACATCCCGGAAGCCTTCCTTAGTGGTGGCATAGGAGGTGAGCAGGCTCACAAAACGGGCCCCTTTCTGCCGCAGCAGATCCACCACTTCCTTGATGATCCCGGGCTTATCCTCCAGGCGCAGGGCATACTGCACCCCGCCCTGGCTGATGCCGGTGATGTGGATGAAGGCCTGGAAAACATCGGATTGGGTGATGATCCCCGCCAACCGGCCCTCCCCGTCCACCACCGGCAGGCCGGAGATGGTCTTTTCCAGCATCAGTTGGGCTGCGCGCTCCACGGTGTCGTCAGGGGACAAGGTCAGGGGGTTCCGGGTCATGATTTCTTTGATCTGCAGTTCCGCCAGCAGGTAATAGAGTTCGTGCACGTCCAGGGTGGTGGCCTTGGAGGGGGAAGCTTCCTTCAGGTCCCGGTCGGTGATCATCCCCACCAGCTTGCCCTCGTGGACCACCGGCAGCCTCCGGAAGCGCCGCTCCTTCATGAGATGGATGGCCTTCATCATGGAAGTTTCATCGGTAATGGTGACAGGGTCTTTGGTCATCCAGTCTTTTACCAGCATTTTTGAGCCTCCGTTGCTTTCAGGGGTCAGGGGCCAGGGGTCAGGGGCCAGTAGTCACAATACATTAACTTTCTGAATAATTAAACAATTCTGGTGCGCAACAGCACGTAAAATTCTAACTCCTTGCTTGCCTTGCCCTTCTGCATCTAGGCGTGCGTTTGGCATATTCTTATAGCCAGGAGTCTTACATTCCCATGCTGGCCCCTGACCCCTGACCCCTAACCCCTGCATTATAAGCGGGGTTCTTCCCCTTTGAAAAGTCTTTCCAGATTTTCCCGGTGGCAAACCAGGACCAGGCCCGAGAGGAACCCGGCCAGCAGCACGTAGGCCTTGGAATCGGAAAACAGCCCCATGGCCACCGGCAGCAGCCAGGCGCAGATCAAGGCGCTTAAAGAAAAGATGCGGGTGTGCGCCAGGGCCAGGGCGTAAACCAGGACCAAATTTAACGCCGCCCAGGGGGCCAGGGCGGCCACCACGCCGAAGGCGGTGGCCACTCCTTTGCCGCCCTTGAACTTCAGGTACAAAGGAAAGACGTGGCCCAGGACCGCGGCCCCTCCCGCCGCGGCCACCGCGCCTTCCCGCCAGGCGCCCAGGGGGGGTAAGAGAAAGCCGGCCAGCAGCACCGGCAGAGTCCCTTTCAGGGCGTCCCCCAGGAAAGTGAGGGCTGCGGCCTTCAGGCCCAGCAGGCGGTAGAGGTTGGCGGCCCCCAGATTGCCGCTGCCAAAACCCCGGGGGTCCGGCCCTCCCAGGATACGGCCCACCACCAGGCCGAAGGGGATGGAGCCCAACAGGTAAGCCAACAAGGTTACTCCTAGAAAAACCGCCATATGTCTGCTCCCGAAAAGTGGCCAGTGGCCAGTGGTCAGTGGTCAGTAAAAACCAAGGTATTTTTCTCTTGCGGGTGGGCCACTCCCTTGAGGAACTCCTCCCGAAAGACTCACGCAAAGACGCCAAGGCGCAAAGCCAGGCGCAAGAAAATAAAAACGAAGATAGCTGAATATAAACCAAAACCTGAAAACGGAAAAAAAACTTTTTTCTGGCAGACGGCCACGATGTTGCTGCTAAGCAGCTTAATTTCTTAGGTTATTAACATATCGAAGAATTTTAAAGAAATTATCCCAATCAGCCGATAACAAAGCAGGTTGCAAGCTTTGAGTGGGGGGGCATAACCGGGTAGGGGACTTATGAAAGCGGAACCCAGCTTAAAGGTAGTAAAAGGCCAGGCTGCCTCGGGAACCCGCCCCCGCAGGCTTAATCAGCCAATAACCCAGTCACCGCCGGAAGTAATGTCCCTGATCTCCCAGGAGAACCAGAAGGCATCCCGGCTGGAACTCCACTCCTTGCAAGAAGCCCAAAATCTCCTGGAAGAGCTGCTGTTTCAAGTGGGGGAAGTCAGGACCGACCTGGAGGAGGTTCATCTGCTCCAGGAGCGTTGCTTGGTGCGCCTCTGGTAAGCGGCCAACCCCGCGGCCTTTCCAGATATTTTCCACCTGAACGGCCCCAAACCGAGGGAAACCCTCGGCCCTTGGGGTTTCTTTTTTTGCCCCCTGTCTGTAAAAGAAGGACCTCACGCAAAGACGCAAAGGCGCAAAGTAAGACGCAATATCTAACTGCGTTGATATGCCCTGTCTTTTTACGAAAAACGAAAAACCAAAAACGAAAAACGGCATTAAAAGGCCCGGCTGGCCGCGTTGAATTGCCGGTGGCAACAGCGGGCGCAGCCGGGGAAAAGCCCTTGGCCGATTAAGCGGCGCAATCGTTGCATCCTGGGCCCGTTCCACATCTCCAGAAACGGCTGCCGGGAGATGTTTCCCACCACCAGGTTCAGGCAGGGGGAGAAGGTGCCGTCGGCCAGGATGCGGCCCGTGGCCCAAAAATCAAGGCATCCCTGGGGAAACGGGTAAGCCAGGTCCAGGTAATAGGGAGAGAGAAATTTGTCCGGGAAGTTGGGCATGAAATGGAGCTTGATCCGGCCCCGGGCCTGTTGCCGCGCCTTTTGCAGCACGGCCTGCAATTTCGGCATATCCTCTCCCCGCAGTTCGCTCTGGTAATACTCGTCTTCGCAGATGGATGGGTGGGCCACCTCCAGGTCCAGCTCCCGGCATCTCTCCGGGGACAATAACCGATTGTGCCGGGCCACGTTCTCCGGGGAATCGAACATGGTATGCTGGAGTTGCAGGCAGTCCCCTTTAAGTCTGACGGCCAGGGGCGCCATCTCCTCCAGGTGCTCCAGATTGGCCTTGGAGATGGTGCAATTGAAAGAGAGGATGGGGTTGGGGCGGCGGTGGCGCCGGCGGGCCTCCACCAGGGCCTGCACTCCCGCCTCGATCCGGGCAAAACCCCCTTTAAGGCCGCGGATGCGATCGTGCACCATTGGCGGGCCGTCAATGGAGACGTTGACCGCTTCCACCCCCGTCTCCACCAGAAAGTCGGCTTCCCGGGCCAGGAGCGTGCCGTTGGTCTGCAAGTGGACCACCAGGCCCCGTTTTTTAGCTTCCAGGACAAAGTCCCGGAAATGCGGGTACATCAGAGGCTCCCCCCCGGTCACGAAGAGCCAGGGATGAAAAGATTTCACCTCTTCCAGGAAGCGGACCCAGTCCGCCAGGGGCAGCTCCCGCTGCCGGGAATACCACGGGCGGTTGGCGGGGACCTCCCCGCCGTGGCGGATGCCCCGGCACATGATGCACGTTAAATTACAGCGGTTGGTGAGATTCAGGTTGAAGCTGGCGGGGGGGGCGCTCAAGCCCGGGCGGAAGCGGCGGTCCCAGGGAATGCCGAACCGGTGCCGGAAGTCCATTCGAACCACCGCGGGGATAATTGCCGGATTCTGCCGGGCGATGCGCAACCCCCGGCCGATTAAAGAAAAAAGGTGACCCATGTCTTCCTCAAGTGGATATTTGTTCAGTGTAAATCTTAAGGAAAAGACGTCAAGGTATTTTCGCGGCTCCTTCCCTGTTCAGAAAAGAAGCCTCACGCAAAGACGCAAAGGCGCAAAGCAAGACGCAAGTATTTGATACCTGACATATTACCTTTGAAAACGGAAGTTATCCCCAAAAAAAGCCCGGCAAACCGAAGTTTGCCGGGCTGTTGGGTTCATGAATCAGGCGAGTAAGCCGCTTCCCGCCTATTCCTCTTCCAGTTCGATGCCGTCCCGTTCGAACTGGGCGTCGCGCAGTTCCCGGGCCTTGGCCTGTTCCTCTTCGCTCCAGGGCTCGATCTCCAGGCAGTTGGCCACCAGTTCCCAGAGGTACAGGGTCTCGGTGTAGTTGCCCATGTCGAAGCCTTCCCGGCCCTTTTTGAACTCCCCGGCCAGCCCTTTCATGATCTGGTCCCGGCAATTGTGGCAGGGGGCGATGACGATCTCGGCGCCGGAGTCCCGGATCTGGTCCACCTTCACCTTGCCGTAGGCCAGGCGCTCCTCGTCATAGGGCATGGCCCAGGCGCCGCCGCCCGCGCCGCAGCAGAAGTTGTTCATGGCATCGTCGCACATTTCCCGGTAGAGGCTCTCGTCGAAGCACTGCTTGGTGATCCAGCGGGTCTTCTCGGCCATGTTGTCGCCAAAGGCGAACTGGGATTTGCGGACGTAGTTGCAAGGGTCGTGCACCGTCACGGTTTCGTGATATTTATGCTTATTGAGTTTGATCCTGCCTTCCTTGATGTACTCCTCCAGCAGGTCCATGACGCTGACCACTTTGAATTCATCGTAAACTTCGGGGAACCAATTTTTGAACCCGAACCGGGTTGCATAGTAGGCATGCCCTCATTCGGGGTACAAGATGGTTTTACACTTAAGTCGTCGAGCGTTCTCGATGACCCGGGCCACCTGTTCCTTCATTCTGGGATCGTCGCCGGTGAACAGCCCCCAGTTGACACCTTCCCAGTTCTCCGAAGACACGGTCCAGTCTTCCTTGGCGGCATAGAAGATGCGCCACCAGAACTTCATGTCGTCCGGTTCGCCGAAGGGCTCCTTGGAGTTGATGGTGACGATGACGTTGGCCCCTTCCTTGTCCACGGGCACGTAGAAACCGGGACAGGGCTGCTCCTCGTCGTTTTCCATCTCGACGCCCAGGTCCGCCAGCAGGAACAGGAAATCGTCCCTGGGGATGCCCAGGTTGTTGCCCCGCTCTAGGTTCATCATGGTGCCCTTGTGAAGCGGGCCGGGCACCAGGTCCCGGGCCCGGGCGGTGCGGCAGGCCCGGAAGGTGCGCATCAACTGGATGCCCATGGGACACTGGTACTGGCAACGGCCGCACAGGGTGCAGACCCAGGGCCACTTGGAGTCAATGACCTCCTGCTCCATGCCAAAGACAATGGCCCGGATGGCCTTCCGGGCGTCCCAGCCGGGGACCAGGCCGGTGGCGGGACAGCCACCGCCGCAGGTGCCGCAGGTATAGCAGCGGTCCGCCATTTCGGGAACCACCGGAATTTTCCGGTTTTTTCGATTTACCTCAACAGCCTCTCCCATTTAGAATTTCCTCCATATTTTTAGAATTCTTTATATTTTCTTAATTAAATTCAAACGGTTACCGAGGCGTTAACAGCCAGTAATATACACCTAATCAAGTGTAGCAAAAATACCTGCTACATTCAATTTATCACATTGTAGCACCTTAGCAGAATTTTTTCTAACTAGCAAACCCCAGAAGGCCCAAAATTTGTGCGGCCGCATCTTTAACTGCCGCGGCCACCTCCGGGGAGAGTCCCGGCCTGACTTCCTCCGGCAATTCCCGGACCTGGGCCACGATGATATGAATCTCCACCCGGGTGTGCTCCTTAAGTTCCTGGAGCAGGTTCACCGTGGGAAACTGGTGCAGGGAGAAATCTGCGGTTTTCTTGGGGGGAATCGCGTCCACCGGGATTTCGAAGACCTCACCGGGCTTCCGGTCCGGATGGTCTACTGCGTCGACGATAATGATCTGTTGGGGTTTCTGATCGCTTAAGGCCAGGTCAAAGAGAATTTCCCGGATGCTGGTGCCCACGTCCAAGACCAGGACATCTTCCGGCAGGGGATAATTCTTTTTAAGATACTTGGCCACCGCGGGCCCGAAGCCGTCATCGCCGAAAAGAATGTTGCCGCAACCGAAAATGAGAGCGCGCTTTGCAAAGTCCTGGCCGATCATTGATGGAAAACGCCTTGGGACCGGGGGTATTTCCCGGTTTCGGTGGTGCAGGCTTTCTAGCCTGCATCGGTGGTGCAGGCTTTCTAGCCTGCATCGGTGGTGCAGGCTTTCTAGCCTGCACTCCTCTTATTCTGCCTTAAGCCGCTGACATTTGCCGCAAAAAAAATCTCTTTTGAAATTTTGCCGATAAGTAAGGCACAGCCTGGCCTGAGCCTCAAAGGATTGACTCCCGAAGATGATTATCGGCCTGCAAAAAAAAAGATTATCTTGAGGGAATCCTTGCTATAATACGACTCTGAGCAAAATTCATCCCTTAAGGGGGACCTCATGCCTGGAAAAAAGACCTTCATCTTCATCATTATAGCCTTCCTGTTCCTGGGTCTTGCGGGTTGGGGCAGCGCCACCGGCCCGGCTCCCGATCCTCCGGGAGTTCCCCCGGCGCCGCCCAATCCGGATAAAATCCTCAAGGAGATGGCGGACTTCCTCAAATCCCAGAAGCAGTTTTCCTTCCGCGCCGAAGTCACCGACGACCAGGTTTACGGCCAGGGCTATAAGCTGCAATACGCCATGGATCTGGAAGTCTTCACGCGGCGGCCCGACAAGCTCCGGATCAACGGCCAGGGGGACCTGGAAAACCAGGAATTATTTTACGACGGCAAGACCCTGATCCTGTACCAGAAGGATAAAAACGTCTATGCCAGCGCGGCCATGCCGGCCACCATCGAAGAGGCCCTCACCAAGGCCCACAAGGATTTCGACGTCCAGGTGGCGTTGGCGGACTTTGCCTGCGGCAACCTCTTTGATTTCATGATAGATGACGTGATCCAAAGACTCTACGTGGGTCTGAGCCGGGTGCGGGGGGTGCCGTGCCATCATCTGGCCTTCGACCAGGATGATCTCTACTGGCAGATCTGGATCGAAGCCGGCGACAAACCCTTGCCCCGGAAGATGCTGATAACCCAGAAGCTGCTTCCGGGCTCCCCTCAATGGACGGCCTGGTTGAGCGATTGGAACCTCTCTCCGGAACTGGCCGACAGCCTTTTTACCTTTGCGGCCCCGGCTGACGCCCGCCGGATCGAGTTTTTGCCTCCGTCCGCCGGCGAAGTTAAAACCACACCCCGAAGCAAAAAGAAAGGAAAGAAGCCATGAACGCGCATAAGATGCGGGGATTTTTGGCGATCATACTGTCTTTGGCCCTTCTGTCCGGCTTTTCTCTGTATCCCACCTGGGCTATGGCCAGGGGCGGCGGTCAGCATGGCGGCGGCCATGGCGGCGGCCATGGGGGGGGGCACGGCGGCGGTTTTAAAGGGTCCCATGGGGGCGGCGGACACCACGGCACCTTTGGCGGCGGCGGGCTCCGGGGCGCTCATCCCGCCCATCAAGCAGGCAAGGGGGGGACTAAGCAGGGTGGCCAGAAATCCGGCCAGCGCCGCGCCGAGGGGAGGCCCCAACCTGGTCCGAAGCCGGGTCCTGGGCCGCACCCGGGACCTGGTCCGGGACCGCATCCGGGGCCGGGTCCCCACCCTGGTCCGCACCCGGGGCCGGGACCAGGACCGCATCCGGGACCGGGGCCTGGTCCGCACCCGGGACCTGGTCCCCATCCGGGTCCAGGCCCGCATCCGGGTCCCCAGCCCCGCCCCAATCCTAACATCAACCGCAACATCAATACCAATGTCAACGTCAGCGGCGGCGGCTGGGGCGGTCCCGGTTGGGGCTGGGGTCCGGGCTGGGGCTGGGGCGCGGCAGGAGCGGGCCTGGCCGCGGGTCTGGCCCTGGGCGCAGTGGTCGCCTCCCTCCCCCCAAAATCGCAGCCGGTCATCGTCAACAACAAGCAATATTACGTCTCTGAAGGCACTTACCTGGAGCCCTGCTACCAGGGCTCGGAGATGAAGTACTGCGTAGTCCCCAACCCGGAGCTGCCCCCGCCTTGACCGGAGTCACCGGGTTTGCGCCTCCAGGACCTGACAGGCATGGCCTGGAGGCGCTTCCCAGCCTTGGGGCCTCCTGGCTCCTGCCCGCCAAAAGCCCTTTCCCCGCCTTCCTTCCGATTAATACCGTTTTTCCTTTGCATACCCTTTCGCATTCAAACGACAATTTTTGTTAAGGAACCTTGTGTGCGCCCCGAGCGTTCAGGGCTAATACAAGGTTCCCAACGATTTGCCGCCATTGATTGAGGATAAGTCTCAGTTCTTCATTTTTTAAAAGGAACCCATGTTGTTCGACCGACCGTGTCAATAAATTCCTAAAGAAAGTCAGTAGTAATAACGATAAAGGAATTGGTCAGTCACTATTATTAATTTTTTCCAAACCAGGGAGGAAAAGATGAAACCATAGCAAAAGGCAGTTTGGCAGAGCCTCATCATTACCGTGTCCCTCTTGTTAATCGCGGGTTTGGCCCTGGCCCAGGAAAAGGCCACCCCCCAGGAAGTCAAAGCCAAGGTAACCGAGGCGGCCAAGCTTTTGCAGGAAAAAGGGGAGGAAGGGATTAAGATCATCAACCAGAAAGACGGCCCCTTCGTCTGGAAAGACACCTACGTCTTTTCCTATAGCATGGACGGCAAAATCAACGGCCATCCGGTGGCTCCCCATCTCATCGGCAAGGACATGATGGCCATCAAGGACGTGGACGGCAAGATCTTTACGGCCGAGTTCCTGGAAATCGCCAAAGGCAAGGGGCATGGCTGGTCCGATTATAAATGGCCCAAACCGGGGTCTAAGGAGCCCTCTCTGAAGGTCAGTTATATCATGAAGGTTCCGGGCAAAGATTGGTTTGTGGGGGCCGGCATCTATGACGTGAGCAAAGAGGAAGCCATCAAGCAGGCAGGAGATTGATGGACCGGATCAGCCTGAGGACCTTAACTCTTAACACCCGGCTCTGCCCCCTGCAGGGCCGGGTGATGTCGTGTGAGATCAGCGTGGGCATCATCAATAATCGTGCAGTCATCCGAGGTCTTTTCGGCCCACCAGTGAATTCCGAAAAGGCCTAGGACGGGCGTCCTCCCCCGCCATTGTCCTCTGGTGGGGGAATGCACTCCTTAGCCGCGTATTTTGCGTCTTGCTTTGTGTCCTTGCGTGGGTCCTATTTAAAACGGATGGTGAGGCAGATGACTTTCAGAGCCAAAATTCTCTTTCTGGTGGGGGTGGCGATTCTAGCAGCCTGTGGTTTGGGGTTGGTCAACTTATTCTCCCTGGGTACCTCAACGGGGTGATGACCCAGACGGACGCCACCAATTATTTAATTAAAGGGATCTACCAGGTGCGCATGGCCGAACAGGAGTTCGTGGAAAAAATGACTCCCGGGGCCGCCAAGCAGGTGGATAAGAAAGTGGAGGAGGTCTTAACCTGCCTGGGGAAAACCTGCACCACCAGCGCCGGCAACCTGGAGGCGGTCAAGGCCGGCTTGGTTTCCTACCATCAGGCTTTCAAGGAGATGGCCAACCGCATCCTGTAACTCCAGAAGGTGTTCACCCATGAAAAGGATGTGGCCACGACCCTGTCCACCCTGCTGCGCACCAAGATCGCGGAGCCTTTTGAAAAGGAACAGACCATGGCGGCCATCCTGGGGGAGGAAGTCAGCCCCAGAAAGATCTCCCTCCTGGGCACTACCCAGGTTCTCCTCAAATTGCTCGAACGCCAGCGGTTGAATACCAGCACTTTGCTGTTATTTGGGGACGTCAAAGGCTATCAGCAGGAGGAAGTCGGCCTGGCCAAAGAGTTCAAAACCCACACACCCAATTTCACCGGGGCCCTGCCCACCATCGATGATAAGAATCTGCAAACTATCCGGGAACCTTTCAACGCCGGTATGAAAGACCTCCGGGAGACGAGCGCCAGAATCCTCCCTTTATATATAAGGCCAGAGAGGAATTAAGACAGCGTCTGAACGGCATCAGCTCAAAAGTCATCACTCAAAGTGAAGCCGCGGTCTCCAAGTCCGAACAGGAGGCCAAGCAGGCCCAGGCGAAAGCGGATATTTACAACAAAGGACTGGTCTTTGGGGTCATCGCCCTCATCGCCGGGTTGGGGCTTATCCTCTACCGCTCCATCACCCTGCCGGTGAGAAGGGTGGTGGAAAACCTTTCCGCAGGTTCGGTGCAACTCAATCACACGGCGGGTGAAATGTCCTCCACTTCCCAACAGCTCACCGGCTCAGCCAATGCCCAGGCGGCCTCCATTCAGGAGACCTCGGGTTCCATGGAAGAAATCGCGGCCATGACCCAGCAGAACTCCGACAACGCCCGGCAGGCCAACTCCCTGATGGGGGACACCTTTAAGGTGATCAAAGAAGCCGGCGAAGCCATGTCCACTCTCACCGGGGCCATGGAGGGGATCTCCGGAGCCTCCAATGAAACCGGGAAAATCATCAAGACCATCGATGAGATCGCCTTCCAGACCAACCTCCTGGCCCTGAACGCCGCGGTGGAAGCGGCCCGGGCCGGGGAGGCCGGGGCCGGGTTCGCGGTGGTGGCCAACGAAGTGCGGTCCCTGGCCCTGCGCGCCACCGAGGCCGCCAAGAATACCGCGGACCTCATTGAGGACACCGTCACCCGGGTCAAAGAAGGCTCCAGCTTGGTGGACCGCACCGCCGCGGCCTTCTCCCTGGTGGAGAACAGCTCCGTCAAAATCAAGGAGTTGGTGGCGGAAATCGCGGCCGCGTCCCAGGAACAGGCCCAGGGGGTGGAGCAGATCAACCGGGCCATCATCGAGATGGATAAGATGGTGCGGCAGAACGCCGCCAACGCCGCGGATAGCAGCAGCACCTCGGAGCAGTTGGGGGAACAGGCCGAGCGGATGAACCTGGCGGTGGGCGACCTGGTGGCCCTGGTGGGCGGCGCCGGCAATGGGGACGGCCATGCCGGCCCCAGGCGTCTCTCCCTCTTGGCCAGGCTCCTGGACGGCTGGAGGTCCCGGAAGGAAAAAAAATCCTCGTCCTCGGCTCACCTGGCTTTGGCGAGAGAGAAAACGGCTCTGCCGCTGGTTGCCCACGAGGCAGCCCCGCCCCCGGAGGAACGCGGTTTTCAGAATTTTTAAGGCCGCCGCAGGACTAAACGTTTAAGCTGGGGCAGCAGGCTACGGACCGCCGTGCCCTTTCCCTTGGGGGACCTTGGGGCCGGGGCAGCATGCCCGCGGATGGGGCCAATTCTTTAATCCACTCCATATTTATAGCGTTTGCCAAAAGCTTCTTCCTTTTATTCCCTCTCCCCCCAGGGGGGAGAGGGCTAGGGTGAGGGGGGGGTTGGAAAAAACTTTTGGCAACAAGTATAGTAATCAAAAGGCGCTGATATGTTGGGGGGAACCTTGGAATATATCTTTGATTGCCGGGAGGAAGGGCCGTGCACGAATATTCCCTGATGCAGGAAGTGGTGAAGAACCTGTTGGCCAAGCTGGAGGAGCCGGGGGTGGAGACGGCGGGCAGCAAGCTGGAGGTGGTCCTCAAAGTCGGGGCCCTGGCCATCCACTCCGCGGCCGCCACCCGCCAGGCCTATGAAGTCCTGGTCAAGGGCACCAAACTGGAAAAATCCCGGCTGCACCTCATCGTCGAACCCCTCATTATCACCTGCCCCGGTTGCGGCTTTTCCGGGCCTTTGCCCGAAGGCGCGGTGGACCCCCACGAGCAACTGCCCCTGGCCCCCTGCACGAAGTGCGGGGCCATCTCCCCGGTGGCCGGCAGCCGGGGCGTGGAGTCCATTGAGCTTATCCTGGATTAAAGAATTTCACCATCAAGGCACCGAGACACCAAGGTGCACCAAGAAAAATATTTGCCCTGGTTTTACCAGGGCAAAAATTTCTTTCCTTTGTGTATCTCTGCGCTCTCTGCGCCTTTGCGGTGAGTGTCTTCTAAGATTGCAAGGCGTCGCTCACAGCCTGGGGATTGCGGGCAATTACTGTGAGGTAAGCGCGCGCCGCCGCATCGGGTTCCTTGCGGCTCTGTTCCCAATCGCGCAACGTGCCGAGGGGAATGTGGAAACGCGCCGCAAACTCTTCCTGGCTGAGGCCCAGCGCCCGGCGAATAATCTTCACCTGCGGGGTGCGTTTCATCCGCTTGACGTTGTCAGGGGTGATGGGTTGCGCGTCCGGGTCGCTCAATGCGGCAGCATGGCGCTCTGATTCGGTCATGGCGTCTAAGCGCTGCCAATCGGGCTCAGGTGGCGTTTTCTTCGAGGTATCTGCGTCTTTCATAGGACTCGGCTCCCCTGGCCGAAATAATACGTATCACATCACCTCTCATCGTGTAGGCGACATACAACAAGCGGCCTTCCGCCATGCCGATGATAACAAACCGGTCTTCGCCGTACGGCTCACGATCATCCAGCCATTCAATGGCAAAGGGGTCTTTGAAGATGCTCTGAGCCGCTTCAAAACTGACGCCATGCGCGGCGTAATTTTTCGCGGCCTTGCTTTCATCCCATTCGAAAGCAGCATCGTTCATAGAATATACTGCTTGGCCGTAGTTTTTTCAATCATCAAGCCTATACTTTTTTTCTCTGTATCCTTTGTGTCTCTGAGGCGAAGCCTTTCTACTTCTTCCCCGCCTGCTGCATCTTGGCCCAGGGGTCCTTGAGCGTCACGGTGCGATTGAAGACCGGCGCGCCGGGCGCGGCGTCTTTATCCACGCAGAAGTAGCCCAGGCGCTCGAACTGGAAGAAATCCCCCGGTCTGGCCGCGGCCAAAGACGGCTCCAGGCGGCAATTCTGCAAGACCTCCAGGGAGCCGGGGTTCAAATCCGCCTTAAAATCGCCCTCATGCTCCTCCCCGGGCGCGGGCCGGGTGAAGAGGCGGTCGTAGAGGCGCACTTCCGCGGTAATGGCCTGGTTTGCTGAGACCCAATGGAGGGTGGCCTGCACCTGGCGGCCGTCCGGCGCGTAGCCCCCCTTGGTCTCGGGGTCGTAGGCGCAGCGCAGTTCCGTCACCTTGCCGGTGGCGTCCTTCTCCACCCCCACGCACTTGAGGTAGTAAGCGTAGCGCAGCCGCACCTCCCGGCCCGGGGCCAGGCGGAAGAATTTTTTGGGGGGGTCTTCCATAAAGTCTTCCTGCTCGATATACAACTCCCTGGAGAAAGGCACCTTGCGGACGCCCCTGGACGGGTCCTCCGGGTTGTTTATCGCTTCCAATTCTTCCACCTGCCCTTCCGGGTAGTTCTCGATGACCACTTTGAGCGGCCTGAGCACCGCCATCACCCGGGGGGCGCGGCGGTTCAAGTCCTCCCGGACGCAGTATTCCAGCAGCGCCAGGTCCACGATGTTCTCCCGGCGGCCCACGCCGATTTTTTCGCAAAAGTTCCTGATGGCCTCCGGCGTGCAGCCCCGGCGGCGCAGGCCCGAAATGGTGGGCATGCGGGGGTCGTCCCAGCCGTGGACATGCCCTTCGTTCACCAGTTGCAGGAGCTTCCTCTTGCTCATCACCGTGTAGCTCAAATTGAGGCGGGCGAACTCGTACTGGTAGGGCCGGTAGGGCACCGGCAGGTGGTCCAGGGTCCAGTCGTACAGGGGCCGGTGGTCCTCAAATTCCAGGGTGCAGATGGAATGGGTGATGCCCTCGATGGCGTCGGAGATGGGGTGGGCGTAGTCGTACATGGGATAGATGCACCACTTATCCCCGGTGCGGTGGTGCTCCGCGTGCAGGATGCGGTAGAGCACCGGGTCCCGCATGTTCAGATTGGGGGAGGCCATGTCGATCTTGGCCCGAAGCACCCGGGCGCCGTTGAGAAATTCCCCGGCCTTCATGCGCTGGAACAGGTCCAGGTTTTCTTCCACCGACCGCGTCCGGTAAGGGCTGTCCTTCCCCGGCGCAATCAGGGTGCCCCGGTATTCCCGGATGTCGTCGGCGGTGAGATCATCCACGTAGGCCTTGCCGTCTTTGATCAGATGCAAGGCATACTGATACAACTGTTCGAAGTAATCGGACGCGAAATAGAGCCTCTCCCCCCAGTCGAACCCCAGCCAGCGCACGTCCTCCTGGATGGACTCCACGTATTCCACCTCTTCCTTGGTGGGGTTGGTGTCGTCGAAGCGCAGGTTGCACAGGCCGCCGAATTCCTGGGCGACCCCGAAGTTGAGGCAGATGGACTTGGCGTGGCCGATATGGAGATAGCCGTTGGGCTCCGGCGGGAAGCGGGTCATCAATCGCCCCTGGTTTTTTCCGGCCTGCAGGTCGCCGGCAATGATCTGGCGGATAAAATCCAGGGGCGGGGCGGGTTCAGTGCTGGTCATTTACGTATCTCCGGTAGACAAAGACAAACGCCTCGTCGTTAATGTCGATAATCAGGTCACCACCCCTGGTTAAGGCGTAAACCAGCCAAGTGGGAAGGTCCTCCCGGCAGCAGACGATGTTGGGAGAGTGCTTCCCGGCTGCCCGGTCGAACCAGGCCAGCAGCAAAGGCTCGGCGCAAAGCTCCCGGGCCCGCTGGTCCGCGGCCTCCTTGGCCCGGGAAAAATCCAGGGCTTCGTCCTCCAGGCGGAGATCCACCGGATCAGGAAGCATTTCCCGGGTCAGGGTAGGGCAATCGGTCATGACGGCGCTTCCGGAGTTACTGAAAACTGACTTCTTCCTCGGGGGATTCCATCAATTCAGGAAACTCCGTAAACGGGAAGGGGCGGCGGTTTTCATTCAAGGTAATGTAACGCCAGACCCGGTAGGCATAGGTAACCGCCTTGTTGGCGAAGACCCGCACCGGCTCGCTGTGCTGCAAGGTGATGAAGAGGTACACATACTGGAACAGGGTGGTCAGGCAAATGACGGTCTTCAAGATGCCGAAAACGGCAAAAAACAACAGGGTAATCAGCAAACGCAGGGCAATCTGGCCCCGGGTGACGGGGGTTTCCCCGGGGGCTTCCTTGGGTATTTCGTTCATGGTTCCTCCTATGCAGTGGTCTGTGGTCAGTGGCCAGTAATCGACTGTCTCTCTTCTGGCTACTTGCCAATGGCCGCTATCCCTTTATCAATAGGGGTAAATAATCAGAAGTCAGGGGTTAGTTGTTTGTCTTTTCTCCGACCACTGGCCACTGATCCCTGGCCACTATCTCTGACCACTGATCACTGACCACTGACCACCGCCGCTAAATCTGCGCCGCGTGGAGGTGCGGGTCCTCAATGCGGTAGAAGACCGCGGGCGGGGAGACGATGGGCAGCCGGTCGATTTCCCGGAGGGCCTGCCGGGCGTTGGCCTCTTTGGCTTCGTGGGTGATCATGACAATGGGCACCGCGCCCTTGACTTCCCGGCCCTTCTGGATCACCGCGGCGATGCTGATGTCGTGTTTTCCCAGGATGCCGGAGATTTGGGAGAGCACCCCGGGGCGGTCCAGGGCCGCGAAGCGGAAGTAATAGTTGGTCACCACCTCATCCAGGGGCTTGATATTGCGGGGAGATTCCAGGGCCGCGTCGCAGCCCAAAGGCGGCACCCGGCGTTTCACCCCCCGGATCAGGTTCCGGGCCAGGTCCAGGATGTCGCTCACCACCGCGGAGGCCGTGGGCATCATCCCTGCGCCCTGGCCGTAGAGCAGAATGGGACCCACCGCGTCGCCGGTGAGGTGCACGGCGTTGAACGCGCCGTTGACGTTGGCCAACATGTGGTCCCGGGGAATGAGGGTGGGGTGCACCCGGGCCTCGATGGTGTCCCCGTCGTTTCTGGTGATGGCCAGGAGTTTCACGCAATAGCCGAATTCCCGGGCGAACTGCAGGTCCAGGGGGTCCAGGCTGCTGATGCCGGAGACCGAGATGGGGTCCAGGTTCAAAGGCGCGCAGTAGGCCAGGCTCACCAGGATGGCCAGCTTGTGCGCAGTGTCGATCCCCTCCACGTCCAGGGTGGGGTCGGCTTCGGCATAACCCTGGGCCTGGGCTTCGGCCAGGGCCTGGGTATAGGACATGCCGTCCTGGGACATCCGGGTAAGGATGTAGTTGCAGGTCCCGTTCAAAATGCCGAACATCTCCTGAATACGGTTGGCGGCCAACCCCTGGCGCAGGGCCAGGATCAGGGGCACCCCCCCGCAGACCGCGGCCTCGAAGGCCACTTCCACGCCCTGCCGGGCCGCGGCGGCCAGGATCTCATTGCCGTGTTGGGCCAGTAGGGCCTTGTTGGCCGTGACCACGTGGCGGCCCCGGGAGATGGCCGAAAGCGCCAGGTCCCGGGCCGTCGTGGTGCCGCCGATGAGCTCCACGACGATGTCGATCTCCGGGTCATCCAGGATGTCTTGGGCATTGGCAGAAAGGTACTCCGGGGTCAGGGGCGCGTTAGCCCGCCGCTCCGGGTCGAGGTCCGCGGCCCTTTTGAGGACCAGTTCCGTGCCTAAGCGCCGGGCCAGCAAGTCCCGGCGCTCGGTAAGGAGCCGGGCCACCCCGGTGCCCACGGTGCCCAGGCCGATGAGTCCGACGTTGACCAAAAGGCTATCCCTTTTTCTGGTATTTTTGGGTGATGACTTCAATTTCATCCGGGCTCATGCGCATTACTTTCCGGAACCCCCGGATGGCCTGGTTGGTGCGGTGCACGTTTTCCACCAGGGCGAAGCGCACGTATTCATCCCCGAACTCCCCGAAGCCCAGCCCCGGGGCCACCGCGGCCTTGGCCTCCTCGATGAGCATCATGGAGAAATTGATCGAGCCCAGGTGCCTAAACTTCCTGGGGATGCGGGCCCAGACGAACATGGTGCCCTTGGGCGGCTCCACTCGCCAGCCCACATTGTGCAGCCCCCGGCAGAGCGCATCCCGGCGCTCCTTATACACCGAGACGATCTGCTCCACGCAGTCGTAGGGGCCGTTTAAGGCTATGATGGAGGCGATCTGGATGGGCTGGAAGACCCCGTAATCCAGGTAGCTCTTGATGCGGGTCAAAGCGTGCACCAGGCGCTGGTTGCCCACCACGAAGCCCATGCGCCAGCCGGGCATATTGTAGCTCTTACTTAGCGAGAAAAGCTCCACCCCCACTTCCTTGGCCCCGGGCACCTGAAGGAAACTGGGGGCCACGTAGCCGTCGAAAACCAGGTCCGCATAGGCGAAATCGTGGATGATATAGACGCCGTATTTGTTGGCGTAATCCACGATTTTCTTAAAGAATTCCAGGTCCACGCACCTGGTGGTGGGGTTGTGGGGAAAGGAGATGATGAGCATCTTGGGCCGGGGCCTAATCAGTTCGGTGATATTTTGCAAATCCTCGAAAAAATCCCGGTCGTGGGTCAAAGGGATGCTCACCAACTGGCCCCCGGAGATGACCACCGAGGCCGCGTGGATGGGGTACGTGGGGTTGGGGACCAGCACCACGTCGCCTGACTCCACCGTGGCCAGCACCAGGTGGGAGAGCCCCTCCTTGGCGCCGATGGTGGCGATGGCCTCGGTCTCCGGATCGATATCCACGTCGAAGCGGCGCTTGTACCAGTCGGAGATGGCCACCCGCAGCTTGGTGATCCCCCGGGACGCGGAATAACGGTGATTGGCGGTCTTGCCCGCGGCTTCCACGAGCTTGTCCACGATATGCTGCGGTGTGGGATTATCCGGGTTGCCCATCCCCAAATCGATGATGTCCTCCCCCCGCCGCCGGGCCATCATCTTCAGGGCGTTGACGGTGGCAAAGACATAAGGGGGCAAGCGCTTCATCCGGGGGAATTCTTCAATGGCCATGGCATCTCCTTAGGGCTAAACAGTCGATATTTCCACCAAATGATTATCCCAAAAGAGCGGGGTTTGTCAAAGGATTTGGGAGGTGGAGAAGGAGAGTTCCGGCTTGCTAGGCATTAACTACACAAGCTCTCTTTGCCTTGGCAACAGGCAAATTGATTATAGGGGCTTTTTGCCCTTTCTTGTGTTTCCGGAATTTAATCTCTTTAATCTTAGGTAATAATTCCAAGAGGTTCATCTCAGCCGCATAGAAATATCGAATTAACCGGTCAATTGTTTTTGGTGGTATAATTTCTTCGCGCTCCCACCTAGAGACCGTCACATTCAACACACCTATTTGTTTGGCAAAATCTTTTGCTTTTATCCCCATTTGCTTCCTTAAAAATCTGATCTCACGACCAGACAATTGATCTTCTTTCTTTAATAAAATCTCTGCAATTAATTTATGTAATTCTTGGGGACATGGGATAAAAGCAAAATTTTCCCCGCAGTTACATTTAAAAATCTCCACCCCCTTCAACCAAACATTGAGCAAACCGCTTTCCATATAGTGATGTTTCCCAATATGTATGTGACCTTCTTCTTTACAAGTAGGACAAGTCATAGTTTCCATAGCATATCACCACAAAGTTTTTACAAATAAAGAATTTTCATCAAGGATAATTACAACAACAGTTAGAGGTTCACCTTCGGTATCCAATCCATTTACTTTGAATTTCATATCACAATTTTCATCAGGGTCATGGATAACTTGACCCCAGTTGAGGACATTTAAAATATCCTGAAAATCAGCATTATGGTCGGGCATGCTCTCTTCGCGGCAATGCCTGCTGAGAGCCACGCCTCTTGACCCAGTTTGTGCGATTCTCCTAATCTGTGTTTGTATCTTTTGGATATCTATTATCATCAGTCCGAATCGGAAAATCAATGGCGAAAGTTAACACGATGATAATTTTAAATGCCCTTTGAGATTTCCTTCTCAACCCTGCCATACGAAAAAATATATTTCAATATAAAATATCAATATGTTAGGCTGCCACAATCTTCCAAGTCCAGACATATCCGGCTGTGCTGTTCCCATCACCGGATTCACTATCAGGGCCTTTGCTCCTTCTTAATTCCCCCCTTTGATATTTCTTGAACTAGCCTCTGGTCTAGGAGTATAAAATGATTATTTATTTTTTCCAGGAACGGCCGCCTCGGGGGCGGCGCAGACCTAGCTATTTTAACCTGCCCAGGTCGGCAGACGGCAAAGGAGGTCGAACATGGCGAAGGTGGCGATTAACGGTATGGGGCGCATCGGCAGGGCCGCGTTCAAGGTCATTCTGGAGACCCCGGAATTCGAACTGGTGGCCCTCAACGATCTCATGGCCCTGGACAACCTGGCCTACTTGCTCAAGTATGACACCGTGTACGGCAGGTACGGGAAAAAGGTGGAACTCGGGGACAAGGCCCTGATAGTGGAAGGTAAAACCTATCCGGTCTTCAGTGAAAAAGACCCGGCCCAGCTCCCCTGGGGCAAGATGGGGGTGGACGTGGTCTTCGAGTGCACCGGCGTCTTCACCAACAACGAGGGCCTGAGCAAGCACATCCAGGCCGGGGCCAAGCTGGTCTATCTCTCAGCGCCGCCCAAGGGGGAAGACGTCTGCACCATCGTCCACGGCGTCACCCAGCCGGAGGGCGGAGTGAACGTCATCTCCTGCGCCTCCTGCACCACCAACTGCATCACCCCGGTGGTGGAGGTGATGATGCGCCGCATCGGCATCAAAAAGGCCATCATGACCACCATCCACGCCTACACCTCCAGCCAGGCCATCGTCGACGGCCCGGCCAAGAAATGGCGCCGGGGCCGGGCCGGGGCCGCCAATTTCGTGCCCACCTCCACGGGCGCGGCCAAGGCCACCACCAACTGCCTGCCCCAACTCAAGGGAAAATTCGACGGCGTGGCCGTGCGGGGCCCGGTGCCTTGCGGTTCCATGGCGGATCTGGTCTTTGTCACCGAGCGGCCCACCAGCGTGGAAGAGGTGAACCGCATCTTCCAGGAAGAGGCGGCCAGCCCCCGCTATAAGGGCATCATGGGGGTGGCCGAAGCCCCCCTGGTTTCTTCCGATATCATCATGGACTCCCGGGCCTCGGTGGTGGACCTGGAAATGACCCAGGTGGTGGACGGCGACCTGGTGAAGATCATGAGCTGGTACGACAACGAATGGGGCTACACCAACCAGATGATCAAGGAAGCGGTGCGCGCGGTGAAGGAGGCGAAGCTATAAGTTTACACCTCCGCCGCCTCACCTCCGGCGGCCTGATCACCAATTACTACTGCACCTCCCGGTGCCGCCACTGCCTTTACGCCTGCGGCCCCCGCTGGGAAAAGCGGTATATCGACCCGGAGACGGCAGAGCGTAATTTCCGCAAAATTAGGGAATTGGGGTGTCACTCGGTCCATATCGGCGGCGGCGAGCCTTTACTCAACCCCGAGGGCTTGGCCGCGGTCCTGGCCGCGGCCCGGGACGCGGGGGTGGGGGTCGAATACGTGGAGACCAATTCTTCCTGGTTCACCAACCAGGAAGAAGCCGTGGCCCTGCTCACCGGCCTGAAGAAACTGGGGCTGGCCACCCTGCTCGTATCCATCAGCCCTTTTCATAATGAATATATTCCCTTTAAGCGGGTCAAGGGAGTCATCGCCGCCTGCCGGGCGGTAGGCGTGCAGGCCTTCCCCTGGAGCAACGAATTTTACCGGGAAATTGACGCCTTTGATGACGGGAAGACCCACAGTCTGGAGGCATACGCCGCCAAATTCGGGGCCGATTATCTAAAGCGCCTGCCGGCGCGCTACTGGATTCATCTGGGTGGCCGGGCGGTCAAGACTTTTCGGGAAATATTTCCCGCCCGCAGCCTGGAGGCAGTCTGCGCCGACGGCCGGTCGGGCTGCCGGGAACTCCTGGACACCCGCCACTTCCACCTGGACCTGTTCGGCAACTACATCCCCGGCCTCTGCGCGGGCCTGGCCATCAAGGCGGAGGACTTGGGGCAGCCCCTGGACGCGGAGGCTTATCCTCTCTTGACCACCCTTTTTAACACCGGAGTCGCCAGTTTGCTGGACTATGCCGCGTCCCGGCACGGATTCAAGGCCGCAGCCGCCTACATCTCCAAGTGCCATCTCTGCCTGGAGATCAGGAGCTATCTGGCGTTGGCAAAACAGATCTGTTCCCCTGAACTGCAACCTCTGCCTTTTTATGAAAATTTGGGGAATTGAGGTGGCGAACCTCGTGTTCGCTCCAAATACAAATGGGCGAACACCAGGTTCGCCCCTACGGTTCACTGCCTTTCGATTGGGAAGAGGTGATTATTCCTTCTTCTTGGTCTTAGCGACAGCCCTCTTTTCCACCGCCTGGTGCACTTCCGCCACGATCTGCTGGGACAGATTCTCCATGGCCCGGCTCATGGCCTGGGCCAGACCTTGTGGGGTCTTTTCCGCCATTAATTCCTGGGTTTGGTAGTTCTTTTGGAAGACCACCCGTTTGGTGACTTCCTCCTCATTCACATCCAGCAGGGTAATATTCAGGGACAGGGCCGCCTTCCAGCCGTCGGCCGCGTCCAATTCCTCGATTTCCGCCACCCCGCCTTCCAGCACAAATCTGCTGCGCCCGCCGCTGGTATGCGGGAAGACCGCCTTAAAAAGGGAGGAGTTGCGCAAATCCCGAACCAGGAAGTCCGTCACCAGGTAGCCGGGATTGACCTGCCAGCGGTTATAGCTGTAAGCCTTTTGGGTATAGGGGTTGGGCCGGTAGACCATGGCGGTGCTGTTATAGGCCTGGGCCACGGAAAAGAGCTCCACCTTGAGGGACTCAGCCACCGGGTTTTTGACTTTAAACACCGGTGAGGGGTATTCGAACATGTACTTGTTGACCATGGCCGGGGGCCCGCCGCAGCCCCATGCCGAAAGCAGTAAAACCACAGGAATAATTAGCTGGAGGCAGGCTCTTATGCCGGGAAGCCGGTTTTTATCGCGTGCGCGGGCGGCAAGTACTCTCATCTTAGATTCCCATCCATCAATGTTAATAACTTTGCGACTTCGGCATTTGCCGAACCTTATGGCGTGGTTTCGCCGATTTCGGCGATGACCCACTGGCTGCCTTCCTGGCGCCACTTAATATAGAAGGGCCATTTGGGGCTGTCATTGGATTTCACAAAGGTATTCCCTTTCCTGACCCATTTCTCCCGGGGCAGAAAGTTCACCTGAAAAGTGTAGCCGTTAGGTTCATCAAAGAAGAAGTGGTGCCAACCGGTGCGGTTTTGAAAATCTTGTTCCATCTCGGCATAGGCGACGGTTTTTTGGACCCGCAGGCGGCCGGAGCCGACCTCATAGCCCAGGTATTGCCAGGGGCTCCTTTTGGCAAAGGCCCCCAGGACGCCGGGGGCATTCTTGGCCCGCATGGCCTGGATAAAGCTTGCCATGGCCTGATCGGGCCCGCCGGCGTCGCCGCCCCACCCCACTTGTGGCCATACCAAGAGCAGCACTAGAGCCAAGCTGACCCCCCATTTCACCAGGGGCTGCGATTTTTCCATGCTTTCCTCCATGCCGCCGTATTCTTCAGCCCAGGTTGGCAGGCTCACGGCGCCTTCTCACCTCCGCCGCGGCGCAGGTATAATGATTGAGGGTTGAGGTAATATTTAAGCTCCATGGAGCCTCACCGGATAATTGGACTTATGGTCCGGGATTCTTGGACTTCGGTTGCTCCGGTTGGTTCATCGCCTTCTTTTTTTCAGCTTCCTCGTAGTGTCGTATGGTGCGTTCTTGTAGTTCTTTCATTTTCTTTTTCCATGCCGGGTTTTCTTGATAAGGGTCCCTTTGCCTGCCGCCGGGGTGTCCCCTTTTTTCCAGCATCGCTTTATTCTGATCATGAAACTCTCGGTGCGCCTTCGCTTCTTTGGGAGTCAAAACCCGAATCAGGGAAGAGCCGCCCTTCTTCGACTCCTTCTCCAGCTCCTTTTCATCGAAGGCTTTGGTCTTATCTTGGGTCGAGGAAGCCGGCGCCGGGGGCTTGGATTCCTGGGGAGACTGGCTCAGGGCCTGGCACACAGGCCATAAGAGGATCAAAAGCCCGGCTATGAAACCAACAATGGAGCCACGGACTGGATACTTCATTTTACCTCCCCTAGCCTGAAGTTATTCACCAGATATTTTCCAGGGCCTCATTCCATCTTTTACTACGGAATAATCCAGACTTAAAAGGGGATTATTCATTCCATCTTTTCACCGGCGGCTTCCCGAACAGCAGGTCGGAGGGCCGGTCGTAGACCCTCTCCGCAAAGGCCTCCAGGGTGGCGGAAGTCTGCCGCAGGTTATCCGTGGTGCTCTTTAAGTCCGCGGCGATGGCCCCGGTCTTGCCCAGGGCCCCTTTGAGGTTCAGCTCCTTGATCTCCTCGTTTAACCTGGCGGCTAGCAGCTTGGTTTCTTTCAGGGTATCCCTGGCCTCCACCAGTATCTCTTCCAAGCGTCCGGAAGCGATCAACTTATCCACCCTGGCGGAGATATCCTGGAAGTTGCCCAGGGTTGCTTCCACCTTTTTGAGAATGGAGTTCATCCTCTCTCCCCGGAAGAAAATCTCAACCTCCGCAGCGGTGGATTGCAACTGGTCGATCACGCCCTTGGGTTCGATCTTGCTGAATTTATCGATGACGATATTGACTCCCTCCAGGACCTTGGCCACCTCCGAGGGACGGGAGGGGATGACCCTGTATTCGGAGGGGAAGGAAATCTTGGGAGATTTTTCCGCGTCCCCGGCTTTCTGGCGGTCCAGCTCCACGTAAACCAGGCCGGTGATCCCCGCCACCTTGAGCTGGGTGGTGCTGGTTTTGGTCAGATCGTCCTTCAGGTTGATCTTCATCACCACCCCGATGAGCCGGTTGTCCGGGGCCACCCGGATATCCTGGACCCGCCCCACCTCCACCCCCCGGAACTTCACCGTGGAATCCCGCTGCAGGCCCTGGACCGATTCATCGAAGTAGGAGATGTAAAGGTTTCCCTTTTCGAAGTATTTGCCGGCTCCCACCCAGATAATGACCACCACGCCGATTATGATTCCCAAGGAGACAAAGAGTCCCACCAGAAACTTGGAGGTCTTCTTAGCCATGTCTGTCCTCTCTTTCATGTGCAGGCCGGCGATTGAAAAAGTTCACCACCCGGGGGTCGGTGGAGTGTTCCTTGAGTTCCCTGGGGTCGCCCACGGCAATCATCCCCTTGGCGCCCTTATCCAGCATAATCACCCGGTGGGCGATGGTGAAGATGGACTCCAATTCATGGGTGACCACCACCATGGTGGTCCCCAGGCCGGCATTGATATCCTTGATCAGGAGGTCCAGTTCCACCGCGGTGATGGGGTCCAGCCCCGCCGAGGGTTCGTCGAAAAACAGGATGGAGGGGTCCAGGGCCATGGCCCGGGCCAGCCCCGCCCGCTTCTTCATGCCCCCGGAGACCTCCTCGGGCAGGTGATTTTCGTAGCCCGCCAGGTCCACCAGGCCGAGTTTCATTTTGACGATGAGATCGATGGCCTCTTCCGAAAGATGGGTGTACTCCGACAGGGGCAGGGCCACGTTCTCGGCCAGGGTCATGGAGCCGAAAAGCGCCCCGGATTGAAAGAGGACCCCCATCCCCTGGCGCAGCTTCGCCAGTTGTTTCTCATCAGCCGTATTAATATCGACGCCGTTGATCAGCACCTTGCCCCCGTAGGGACGGTACAGCCCGATGAGATGCTTCAGCAGGGTGGATTTGCCGCAGCCGCTCCCCCCTAAGACCACCAGGATTTCCCCCCGGTTGACCTGGAAGGTGACGTTTTCAAAAATGGTGTTGTCGCCGAAGCGGGCGGTGAGTCCCGTCACGTCGATAACCGGGGTTTGCTCCAGACTGGACAAGCCGACTCCTTTAACCTCTGACATAATGCAGCACCAGGGCGAAGGCCGAATCCGTGACAATGATTAAAAAGATGGCCGCCACCACCGCCGAAGTGGTGGCCGCGCCCACGGCCTGGGCCCCGCCCCGCACCATGAAACCCCGCTGGCAGCCGATGCCGGCGATGAGCACGGCAAAGACCGCGGACTTGAGAAGACTGGTGAGAATATTAAAGAGGTCGATGGCCTTGCGGGACTCTTGAATGTAGGTATAGACGGTCAGGTCCATGCCCACCACCCCCACGATCAGGCCGCCCAAGATGCCGAAGAGGTCCGCATAGATAGTGAGCAGGGGGACAACGATGAGGGCGGCCAACACCTTGGGGACCGCCAGGAACCGCACCGGCTCGAACCCCATGGTGATCAGGGCGTCCACCTCTTCGTTAACCATCATGGTGCCGATCTCCGCGGCAAAAGCCGACCCGGAGCGCCCGGCCACCAGGATGGCGGTCATGATGGGCCCCAGCTCCTTGACCATGGAGATGGCCAAGAGCGAAGCCACGTAGATATTGGCCCCGAACTGCTTGAGCTGTAAAGACGACATGAAGGCGATAATCAGGCCCATCAGCAGGCCGATGAGGCCGACGATGGGCAGGCCGTCCGCGCCGGCCCGCTTCATATAAAAAAAGACGTCCCCCCATCTGACGGAGCGGGGGTGCAAAAAGGAGTGCCCCAGGGCAAAGAGAAGGTCCCCCAAAAAGGTGAGCACCTGGACCAGGTCTTCGGAGAAGCGGATCGCGGCCTCCCCTACCTGGTCCAGGACCCCGGCGGTCTCCCGGTCGCTGATGAGGGGCGGGATGGCGAGGGCCTTGCGGTCGATGAGGCCCATGATCTTCCGGGCATCCTCGCTGACATTGGCGAACCGGCAGGAGATGGACCGGGCCTGGGCGTCGCTCTCCAGTTGCACCAAAGCAAGCGCCCCGGCGCTGTCCAGATAGGTTACGCCTCCCAAGTCCACCGTCAGCCTGGAGGGATTGCGGACATCCAGGAAGGCCCGGATGTCCGCGGCCAGGTCCTCCATATCATCCAGAGGCACTTGTCCGGAGAGGGTGAGGACGACTTCCCTGCCGGCGCCGCCCTCAACCGCGGCGGCCTCCACGGACCATGTTTTTCCCGCTTTTTTCATTTTTATCGATTAAAATCGATGGCCAGAAACTCTTTTTCCGTTACGCCCCAGATCTTCTTCGCTTCTTCGGCCCCCAGGGCCAGGGCCAGAACCCCCAGCAATTCCTCTTGTTTTAAAATCGGCACACAGACTATGTAGATCTCGGAGCCGTCCTGCATGAAGAATCGCTGCTGCAAGGTTTTCCGGTTTTTCAGGGTCTGGACCACCACCTCATAACCGGAGAAATCCCCTTTGGCGGCTTCCCGGTAGGGATAGACCGTCAGGGTCTCCCCGTTCTTATCGAGGACGCCGATTCTAAAGGGGCACATGCGGCAAAGTTTAATGGCCTGGGGCTCCGCCTTTTTCAGGGTCTCGTTGATGGCCGGGATATCCTTTTTAGACAGCGGCTCCACCAGGGGGGTGGCCAGCCGGTCGATGCACTCCTGCACTTCTTTCTTGAAAGTGGCGGCCCCCGGGCTTAAAGGCGGCTCCGGGGCCTGGCACCCGAAAGAGAGGAGGAGCAGGAGGAATAATAAATACCTCCAATGGCTTAGCGGCCCCACCGCGCCGGCGCATACAGGTTTTTTCATGGCTTTTCCTCCCCTCGGCAACGGCCGAGGTTGATCTGGCGTGCCGGAATTTAAGCGGCCGGCGATAACATCCCGGGAAGCGTATAATATCCCGGACTTAAGCTTTATACTATTTGGAATCAAGACAGAATATCGTCAAAAAGGCAAGTTAATCGAATGTTTCGGGAAGCCGCTTATCCCTGGGAAACGGAGTCGCCCCTGTTCCACACCTTCTCATCCCCCCCAAAAAAACAACCGGGCATAGACCACCGCGGGCGCGGCGAACAGCAGGCTGTCCAGGCGGTCCAACATGCCCCCGTGGCCCGGGAGGATGCCGCTGGCGTCCTTCACCTGGGCCCGGCGCTTGAGCATCGACTCCACCAGGTCTCCCAAAATCCCCACCACGGCCAGGACCAGGGCCAGCCCGCCCAAGGCCTTTAAACTCCCCAACGGGAAGAGCCATTTCCCGGCCAGCACGCCCACGGTTAGGGCCAGGACCACTCCACCCGCCGCGCCCTCCCAGGTCTTCCCGGGGCTCACCAGGGGGTAGAGCTTCGTTCTTCCCAGGACCTTCCCCACGTAAAAGGCCCCGGTATCCCCGGCAAAGATGACCATGAGAAGCCACAAGACCCACAGTTCCCCCTGGGGGAGGTACCGCAGCCAGATAAAATGCCCCAGCAGAAAGGGCAGGTAGAGCAGCCCCAGGACGTTGACCGCCACATCCCGGATTAATTGCTCAATATGACCGTAACTGAAAAGATAGAAGAGGAAGAGGAAAAAAATGCACCACACCAGGATGAACAGCACCGTGGAAGGGTTGCAGGGAATAAAGCCCCCGGGATAACACAAGGCGCTGGGGGGCGAGGCCGTGCAAAAGCTGAGGAGGAGCAGCGACCCCAGGAGGATGGACTTGGCCCGCTGGAACTTGGGGTTGTCCGCCAGCAGCATCCCCAGAAACTCCCACTGGGCCAGGGCGCTCACCACCAGGATCACCAACACCAGCCCGAAGCGGCCTCCCTTGAGGAGCACCAACAACAGCAAGGGCAAAGCGATCAACGCGGTGAGCCAACGGCGGCCGTGCATAATAATACCGTTTTCCGTTAAAAATATCAGGTCATTGATATGTTACATTACAAGTTTGTCTCATTTGCAAGAGAAATGCTATTCTCCCTTTCTCCCCTGGGGGGGAGAGAGGGCCGGGGCGAGGGGGGCTGGCAAGGCCCATCTCAGTAAATTGTCTATTTGGCCGGTGCCCGCCTCCAAAAATACCACAACGCCGCGCCGCACACCAGGGCAATCCCCAGGGCCACCACCTGGGTCAGGGGCATGTCCCCCCAGAAGATGGGGCCCCGGTAGTCCCCGGGATGCCGGAAAAATTCCACCCCGAAACGCACCAAGCCCGCCAGCAGGAAATAGGTGAGCACCAACTGGCCCTGAAAGCGTTTGCGGTCGCGCAGCCACCAGATAATGCCGAAGACCCCCAGGAGGGCCAAGGCCTCATAGAGCTGGGAGGGATGCAGCGGCTCCCTCACGGGGCAGAGGCTCTCCGGGTGGGTGAAGGTCACCGCCCAGGCCAGGCTGGAAGGCGCGCCGTAGCAGCAGCCGGCCATAAAGCAGCCGATGCGCCCGAAGATCTGGCCCACGGGCATGCCCACGGCCAGGCAGTCGAACGACGTTCGCCAGGGCAAATTATGCCGGCGCATATAGTAAAAGGCCACCGCCAGCGCCATCACCAGACCGCCGTGGAAGACCAGCCCCCCTTCCCAAATGGCGAAAATCTTCAAGGGCTGGGTGATGAACTTGGGCAGTTCCAGAAAGACGTAGAGCAGCCGGGAGCCGATTAAGGCCCCCATGACGATGTAGAAACAGAGATCGTAGAAACGGGCCGGAGGCAGACCCTGGCGTTTGCCCTCCTGGGCCGACAGGTAGATGGCGCTCAAAAAGGCCAGGGCCAGGAAAAAGCCGTAAGTGAAGATCTGCAGCGGCCCGTACTTAAGCAGGACTGGATACATCGAGACCCTTCTCTTCCTTTAAGATCACCCAGACCAAAAACCCGGCCCCCAGGCAGATCATGATGTCCGCCACGTTAAACGCCGGCCAGTGGTAACGGCCCCAGTAAAAGTCCAGAAAGTCCACCACCTCGCCCAGGCGCACCCGGTCCACCAGGTTGCCTAGGGCCCCGGCCATAATCAGGCTGTAGCCCAGGGCCGCCAGCTTCCGCTCCTCGGGCAGCCGCCACCAGAGATACCCCACCACCGCCAGGACAATACCGGTGGTGCACAGGAAAAAGACCCGGAGATAGGCCAGGGGCCAGGAGGACATGAACCCGAAGGCCCCGCCCCGGTTGTGGATATGGACCAGATTGAAGAAACCGTCGATCACCGTCATCTGGGACCCCAGGGGCAGGGACCGGAGGATCCACTCTTTGGTGGCCAGGTCCAAACCCACCCCCAGGAGCAAAATGGGGAGAAGAATATAAAGTTTCCGGTTCATGAGCCTTGACCTTCCAGCACCTGGGCGCAGCGGGCGCATAATTGGGGATGTCGGGTATTTTTTCCCACCGTGGGGTAAGAAAACCAGCAGCGGACGCATTTTTCGCTTCCGGTTTTCTTCACGACCATCGCTGGGCCTTCAATTTCCTTCCAGGGAATATGCGGCCCCGGCAGGTCTTCAATCCGCTTGAGAATTTGCAATTCGGCCACCTGCGCCAGGATCTGTAATTCCCGGGACTGAGCCTCCAGTTGCTGATAAACGCTGTCATCTGCCGCGGCCAGGAATACCCGGGCTTCCTGGGCGGTGGCGATGGTCTTCGCCTTCCGGGCCTCTTCCAGACCCCGGTTGATCTCGCCACGCGCTTTCAGTAAAAATTCGTATTTCTGGAGCAGGTCCGCATCCGGGAAACCCGGCGGCGCCTCGGGAAAGGCCGCCAGGTGTACGCTTTCTTCCTTGTCCTCTCCCGGCAGAAAGCCCCATACCTCTTCCGCGGTGAAGGAGAGAATGGGGGCCATGAGCAGGGTGAGGGTGCGCAGCAGCTCGTACAGAGTGCTCTGGGCGCTGCGCCGGGCTAAAGACCCGGCGCCGGACACGTAGAGCCGGTCCTTGAGGATGTCCAGGTACAAAGACGACATCTCCACCGCGCAGAACTGGTGCAGCCGGTGGAAGGCCAGGTGAAACTCGTAGTCCAGGTAGGCCTTTTTCACCCTTTCTATCAGTTGCGCCAGCCAGGAGAGCGCCAGACGGTCCAGCTCCTCCCGGTCCTCATATCTGACCCAATGGCTCTGAGGGTCGAAATCCTGGAGGTTCCCCAGCATAAAACGGCAGGTGTTCCGGAAGCGCCGGTAGGCCTCCGCCAGTTGTTTCAAGATGGCGTCGGAAAGGCGGATGTCGTCCCGGTAGTCCTCCCCGGCCACCCAGAGGCGGAGAATCTCCGCGCCGTATTTATTGATGACCTCCTGGGGGGCGATAATGTTGCCCACGGACTTGGACATCTTCCGGCCTTCCCCGTCCACCACGAAGCCGTGGGTCAACACCCCCTGGTAAGGCGCCCGGCCCCGGGTTCCCACCGCGGCTAACAGACTGCTGTGGAACCAGCCCCGGTGCTGGTCGGAGCCTTCCAGATACAGGTCCGCGGGAAAGCCCAACTCGGGATTGGCCTCGCACACCGCCGCGAAACTCACCCCGGAGTCGAACCAGACGTCCAGGATGTCCGTTTCCTTGGCGAAATCCCCCCCGCCGCACTGGGGGCAGCGGGTCCCGGGGGGCAGAAGACCGGCGGCTTCTTCGGCGAAATAAAAATCCGCGCCTTCACGTTTCACCCTCTCGACGATGGCTTCCAGGATTTCCCTGGTTAAAAAAACCTCGCCGCACTCTTTGCAGTGGAAGGCGACGATGGGCACGCCCCAGGCTCGCTGCCGGGAGATGCACCAGTCCGGGCGGTTCTCCACCATCAGATAAATCCGTTCCCGGCCCCAGCGGGGGATCCACGCGGCCTTGTCAATGGCCTCCAGGGCCTTCTGCCGCAGGCCGTTTTCCTCCATGGAGATGAACCACTGCTCCGTGGCCCGGAAGATGATGGGTTTTTTGCAGCGCCAGCAGTGGGGATAACTGTGGGTAACTTCTTCCGCGCCCAGGAGCCTTCCTTTGCTACGGAGCAATTCGATAATCCCGGCGTTAGCCTGCCAGACTCCCTGGCCCTGGAACTCCGGCACTTCCTTGGTAAAACGGCCGTTGTTATCCACCGGGGAATAGGGCTTGAGACCGTACTTGCGGCCGCTGTCATAGTCTTCCTGGCCGTGGCCGGGCGCGATGTGCACCAGGCCCGTGCCCGCGGTGAGCGTCACGTAATCCGCCAGGATCACCTGGGAGTCCCGCTCCAGCCAGGGGTGGCGGCAAACCAGTCCTTCCAGTTCATGGCCCCGGCGGGTATTGACCACCTGCCCCTTGAGGCCCATTTGGGCCAGTAATCCTTCCGCCAGCGCCGCGGCCACCACCAGGCCCTCTTCCCCCACCCGCACCACCGCGTACTCCAAATCCGGATGCACCGCGATGGCCAGGTTGGCCGGCAGGGTCCAGGGGGTGGTGGTCCAGATCACCAGATAATCCGCGGCCAGGGCGTCCCGGTCCAGTCTCTCCTTGAGGGGAAATTTCACGAAGATGGATGGGGTCTTATGCTCCTCGTACTCCACCTCCGCCTCCGCCAGGGCGGTGTGGCAGGTGGCGCACCAATGCACGGGTTTCTTGCTCCGGTAGACGGAACCGCTCAGGAAGAACTTGCCGTATTCCTCCAGGATGGCGGCCACGTACGCGTGGTTCATGGTGAGGTAAGGCCGCTCCCAATCCCCCAGAACGCCCAGGCGCACGAACTCCCGGCGCTGGATATCGATGAACTCCAGGGCGTAAGCCCGGCAGCGCTGCCGCACCTCCACCTGGCTGAGCTTCAGCTTTTTGGCCTTCAGCCCCTTGTCCACCTGGTGCTCGATGGGCAACCCGTGGCAGTCCCAGCCGGGCACGTAAGGGCAGTCAAACCCCGCCATCTGCCGGGACTTGATAATGATGTCCTTCAAAATTTTGTTCAGGGCGTGGCCCAAATGAATATGGCCGTTGGCGTAGGGGGGGCCGTCGTGCAGGAGAAAGCGGGGCCGGCCCCGGCTCCGGCTGCGGATCCGGGCGTACAAATCCAGGTCCGCCCAGCGGTCCAGGAGCGCCGGCTCCCGCCGGGGCAGGTCCGCCTTCATGGGAAATTCGGTGCGGGGCAGGTTCAGGGTCTCTTTATAATCCATGGGAAGAAAAGCCTCTTTTCGGTCTCAACCTATTTAACATACCCCATCGGCCCGAAAAATCAATAACTAGTCCACTCCCTTGACCCCCGCAACCTCTTCCGATAGAATCACGCCCATGCGTCAAGCCATTATCGCCTTTCTGCTGTCGGCCTTCGTCTTTCCGGGGTTGGGGCAGCTCTATAACAATGACCGAAAAAAGGGTATTATCCTGGTGCTCCTCGCCAATTTTCTGTTTGCGGTCCTGCTCCTGGCCGGTTTGGCCCTTTTTTCCCGGGGCTACTACGAGTATTTCTATCCCAAGCCCTTGACCCTGGACATCGTCCGGGAATTGGGCCGGTATCTGCTGGGCCACCCCTTGTTTTTTCTTCCTTTGAGCTTACTTATCGGAACGTGGGGATTTGGCGCACTGGACGCTTTCCGGAGCGCCAGCCGCCAGGCCCCCGCAGCCCCGAAGGAGGAATAAAATTGTGAGCCTCGAGTTTTTCTGGCTGTTCATCCTCTTGATTGCCCTGCAGCCCCTCATCCGGCAGAAGATCATGGAATTCGGCCGCAAGCGCCTCCTGGTGAAGATGGAGCAGAAACGCTCCTCCCGGATGATCCTCCTGGTTCACCGCCAGGAAACCATGGCCCTGCTGGGTTTTCCCATTTTTCGTTTCATCGACATCAACGACTCCGAGGAAGTCATCCGGGCCATTCATCTCACCGATGACGACGTGCCCATCGATATGGTGCTCCACACCCCCGGAGGCCTGGTGCTCCCGTCCACCCAGATCGCCCGGGCCCTGAAGAAGCATAAAGGCAAAGTTACCATCTTCGTCCCCCACTACGCCATGTCCGGAGGCACGCTTTTGGCCCTGGCCGCGGATGAAATCGTCATGAGCGAACACGCGGTCCTGGGGCCGGTGGACCCGCAACTGGGCCAATTTCCCGCGGCCTCCCTGCTCCGGGCGGTGGCGAAGAAACCGGTGGCCGATGTGGACGATAGCACCCTGATCCTGGCGGACCAGGCGGAAAAGGCCATCACCCAGGTGCGCAACAGCGTCCTGGAACTCCTGGAAGGGAAGTTCCCACCGGAAAAGGCTGCGGAACTGGCCCGGTTGCTCACCGGGGGCACCTGGACCCACGACTTCGCCATCACTTTTGAGGCCGCCCAGGGCCTGGGGCTGCCGGTATCCTCGGAGATGCCCAAGGAAATTCTGGAGCTGATGAGCCTCTTTCCCCAGCCCATGCGCCAGATCCCGGCCGTGGAATACCTCCCCTTCCCCCACCGGCCGAAGCAACAGTAGGGGCACAGCTTGCTGTGCCCCTAAAGAAAAATGAAAACGGAACTTGCCATGCGCCAATATCTATTAGACGAACTCAGACGCACCGACATCCCCCGCCTCCGGGATTACCTCCGGGAACACGCTTTAGCATCCAACCTCGAAGGCATCTGGTGGGTGGACCTGCCGGAAGACCTGCTGAACCCGGAGCAATACGCCCACCAGGACCACCGTCCCTTCCGCTTCGCCGTGGAGCTGGGGGATGATTTCCTGCGCTGCGAATTCCTGATCCGCAGCCGGGAGACCATGCGCTGCTCTTGCATCGGCTACGCCACCCCGGGCCAGCGGAATTTTATCCTGGCCTTCGCCGACCGCCTGGTGGAGGATTTGGCTTTAAAGACTTGAGATTTTTTGAAGAGGTCTTCTTTTACCGGCCACTGGCCACCAACACTCCCCCCGGAACCGCCGCCGCCCCAAATTAATACGGAAAGAGCTTATACTTCTGCTCCCCCTTCGGCACGTACCACTGGGTGAAATTATAGCCGATGCCTGCGGCTGCGGGTTTGACGCCCCGGAAGCGTTTGGAGATGGCCGGCAGGGCGTCGGGGACGAAGAGAAAAGTGTAAGGCTGGTCTTCAGCCAGGATCTCCTGGAGGCGGAAGTAGGCCTGGCGGCGTTTTTCCTTATCAAAGGTATGGCGCCCCTCTTCCAGGAGCTTATCCACCTCCGGGTTTTTATAGTGGATGAAATTGAGTTCTCCGGGCCTGGTCTTGGAGGAATGCCAGATATCGTATTGGTCCGGGTCCAGGCCGGTGTTCCACCCCAGGAGCACCGCCTCGAAATGGCCCTTTTCAATGAATTGTTTGATAAACGTGGCCCACTCCACGGTGCGGATCTTCACCCGGATGCCGATCTCCTGGAGCCGGCGCTGGATGATCTCCGCGGTGCGCACCCGGATATCGTTCCCCTGGTTGGTGAGGATGGTGAATTCAAAGGGGATGCCGTTTTTGGCGAAAACCCCGTCCGGGCCCGGCTGCCAGCCGGCCTCCGCCAGCAGGGCCTTGGCCTTGGCCGGGTCGTAGCGGAACTTGGGGACCTCCGGGTTATAGAACCAGGTCCCGGGCTTATACGGCCCGTAGGACTCTTGGCCCAACCCCATGAGCACCCCCTCGATGATCTCCTGTTTGTTGACGGCCAGGGTCAGGGCCTGGCGCACCCGGCGGTCTTTGAAGCGGTCGTCTTGCAGATTGTACCCCAGGTAAACATAGGTGAAGGGCATATAGCGGTATTTGTTGTACATCCGGGTAAACTTGGGGTACTCGGTCTGCCGGGTGTATTGCAGGGGAGTGAGGTTCATCTGGTCGATGTTCCCGGACTTCAGTTCCAGGAACATGGTGGCCTGGTCCGGTTTGATCAGGAAGATGTAGCCGTTGAGATAGACCCGGCCTTCGAAGTAATCGGGGTTATAGCTGAGGGCGATCTTCTCCCCGGCCTTCCATTCCCCGAAGCGGTAAGGGCCGGTGCCCACGGGGTTGCGGGCCAGGGGGGATTGGGTGATGTCTTTGCCCTCCAGGAGGTGGCGGGGCAGAATATTCAGGGTGGCCCAACTCCCCAGGGCCGGGGCGAAGGGCTGGCCGTAGGTGACCCGAAAGGTATAATCGTCAGGAATTTCGGCCTTTTTCACCTGGAGGTAGTCGCCGGAGTAGGCCGTGGGGGTCTTGGGGTCCACCATCACCTGGTAGGTGAAAAATACGTCTTGGGCGGTAAAGGCCGCGCCGTCATGCCACTTCACCCCCCGGCGCAGCTTAAAGGTGATGGTCAGACCGTCCGGGGAGACTTCCCAGGACTCCGCCAGCTCGCCCACCAGGGAGAGGTCGCCGTCGTACTTCAGCAGCCGGTTGTAGACCAGGCCGATGATATCGAAGGACGCGGCGTCGCTGGCCAGGGGCGGCAGCAAGGTGCTGGCGTCGCCGATGGAGGCGTTGATGAACAGGTCCCCGTAAGCCGGACCGGTATCCGGGCCGCCGTAAACTATCTCCTGCTCCGGAGAGCCGCAGCCGGCCGCGGTGAAAAGGGCCAGACAGAGAAGAAAAAATAGCCGGCAAATCCGCCCCGTTCCCGGATAAAATCTCCTAGTGTTTGTCAATTCACCCCTCGGTCCGAAAAGTGGCCAATGGCCAGTGGTGGTCAGTAGTCAGTGGTCAGTAAAGAAGCACGTTATGCCAGGGGGTTACTTCCGCTCCCCCCGTCCCCTTCCTCTCGTTCCCAAACTCTGAAAAGTGTTTTATTATCTAGTGGCACAGGCGTCTCGCCTGTGCGGTACTTGGGCGGGCGAGACGCCCGCCCTACTCACTTTTTCCCCTCGTTCCCAAGCTCCGCTTGGGAACGCAATTGGGGCCGCAGCTCTGCTGCGGCAGGCCGGTGCGGCATATGGACCGAGGCATCAGAAAATTGAACAATTAACCGGGGATAATCCTTAACCCCGATTTTCTCTTGCCCTGGGACTGCCTTTTAGATAAATTTAAGAAGTCGGGACGTGGCTCAGCCTGGTAGAGCACAGCGTTCGGGACGCTGGGGTCGCTGGTTCAAATCCAGTCGTCCCGACCATTTTTCCCCTTCAGCCCCCGCAATTCTTCCAGAACCGTTCTGAATCATAAAACACATATGTGTTCTCGTGGGGGCGAACCTTGTGTTCGCCCTGAGCGCCCGGGCGAACACAAGGTTCGCTACGTGTTGCCCTTTTGAGTGCAATCAAGCATCCGGCCACAGCATTATAATATATATTAGCCGTGCAGATACGGGTTGAAAACCTGCCCTTACTGGCCCCAGGCCCTTTCCCCCCCAATATCACACCGCCCGCAGCGCGTCAATCAACGGCAGCCGCGCCGCCTTGAGCGCCGGGAGCATCCCCCCCACCAGGCCCATGCCTAAGCCGAAGGCCAGGCTTTTGAGCAGGATCTCCGGCGTGAGGGTGAAGCGGAAGGTGATTTCCGCGAAGCTGGACCAGTTGATGGTGGATAAAGTAATGAAATTCAGCAGCGACGCGGGAAGCATGCCGATGACCCACCCCAATGCCCCCAAAAGTCCCGCTTCCATCAAAAAGGCGATGAGGATGTGGAAGCGCTGAAACCCCAAAGCCCGCAGGGTGCCGATCTCGTTGATGCGGGTCCCCACCTGGGCGTACATGGTGATCATCGCCCCCAGGACCGCGCCCAGGCCGAAGATGGCGGTGAGCACCAGTCCCAGGAGGCGGATGAAATCCGCCAGCCGCCGGGACTGGGCTTCGTAGAACTCCACCTCCCGGCGCACCTGCACCGGCAGCCGGGGGTCGGACTCCAGCCGGGCCTTTAAGCCGTCGAAGGCCTCCGGGTCTCTGAGGCGCAAAGTGGCCGACGAGAAGGCCGTGCGCCTGAAGGCCTGGAGGAGCTGCTCCACGTCCCCCCAGATTTCCGAAGAAAACCCGGTGTTGCCCGCATCAAAAACCCCCACCACCCGCCAGTCCCGCATGGCGAAGCGCATGGTCTCCCCCAGGCCCGCGCCCTGGTAGCGCTGGGCGATCTGCGCTCCGGCCACGATCTCATTGGAGCCCGGATTGAACCAGCGGCCCTGGGCCAGGCGCACCTCCCGGCGGAGAGCAAAAGACGGGGGCTGCACCCCCCGGATCATGACGTTCCCGGGCTGATTCGTGCCCCGCCGGGGCAGGTTCACCAGGATGATGGCTTCCGACGCCACCAAAGGCCCTTCCTTCCCGGCGGCAATCTCCGGCTGGGAGGCGACGATACCCGCCTGGGTGCGGTCCAGGACGCTCTGCACCTCGGTTTCGGTCCCGGCCCTAAGCACCATGGCGTTGTCGTAGGCGCCGGTGGCCACCAACGTCTGGCGCAGCCCCTCGGCCAGCATCAACACCGCGGCAAAGACAAAGACCACCAGGGCCATGCCCGCGGCGGTAAGGAAGGTGGTAAGCCGCCGGGCCAGGAGGTTGCGGTAGCTGTAGGAGATGGGTATGGGCATGTCAGTGGCCAGTAGTCAGTGGTCAGTAGTCAGTTAGTTTTTATTTTTTTTGGTTTTTGGTTTTTGGTTTTTGGTTTAATGAAAAATTTATCCGAAATAGAGCTTTTTGCAAAAGTCTTTTCTCTGCGTCCTCTGCGTCTCTGCGGTGAAAAAAGCGTATAATATTAACCGCAGAGTCACAGAGTTCGCAGAGAGAAGCGCAGGGATGCCCGGCTGAGAAGGTGGTTAACTCCTTGCAGTAAACAACAATAATGATTCTTGGAATCGCGGTAGCTTAATCCAGAAGGAGGAGCCGCGACCCAATTCGCTCTCACACCAGATTTCCCCGCCCAGCTTATCGACCAGGGTCTTGGCCACCCCGATGAGGGCTCTCCCATGGTGGGCTGGGCGCTGAGCCGGACTCCCTTCTGATATTAGCCTGTTCTCATCCAGAAAGGATATCTGGCTGAAATAAATTAATAAAGGGTAATTTCTTCATCGCGATTTAGCTCGGAAAGTGTTATCTTAATTGAAGTAACAGCTTGATTCAATTTAGAAAGATACCTTT